>SAMEA104315434__coassemble_926_pt1 | contig 13363 bp, 8 predicted proteins | sample SAMEA104315434__metabat2_low_PE_003 | metagenome-assembled genome bin SAMEA104315434 (sample SAMEA104315434) | gut metagenome | biome: Monkey gut; feature: monkey-associated habitat; material: faeces | place: China | collected 2013 | reverse complement strand
CATAAAAGGACCAAACCCGCCTGCTACGCTTTTGCCATAAATGATTGCATTGGAGACAAAAAAATCCACGCGTGAAAAATCCGCATCAATCTTGCTAAAAAGCTCGACATACTGCTCTGGCTCGAGCACATTTAGCGGGTAAAATCGCGCTTTTATGCCGTATTTGGATTCTACCTCGCTAGCGATTTTGCTTGCTTCTTCTTCGTTTTTGTTGTAAGTGAAAGCCACATTCACGCCATTTTGGGCGAATTTATACAAAATCGCCTTGCCTATGCCTCTTGTCGCTCCACTTATGACAAGCGTCTTGCCTTTCATCTCGCTTGCGCCACAGCAGGCACTTTTATTAGAATCTACACTCATTTGCACACCTCATATTGTTGTAAAATCTGCTCAATCAAACGCATATTTTCCACGCTAGGAGCGACCAAAGGTAGCCGATACTCTAGTGTGGGGATAAGCCCGCTCAAAAACATTGCAGCCTTGATAGGTATAGGATTGCTTTCGCAAAATAATACCGAATTTATATCATAAAGTTCATTATTTATCGCTTTAGATTCCAATATTTTGCCCTCAAGCGCGTAGTGTGTGAGTGCGGCGATTTTGTCTGGCAAAAGATTGCCCGTTACGCTGATTACACCTTTTCCGCCGTTTGCTAGGATTGGGTAGTTTATGGCGTCTTCTCCGCTAAAGATTGCTAGTCCTTGCGCGTGGGTGTTTAGCTCGATGATTCTCTCCATAGAGCCGCTGGCTTCTTTTATCGCAGTGATATTTGGCACTTCCTCAAATAGCCTTATAGCTGTGCTTGTTTCGATATTTACGCCTGTGCGGGAGGGGACATTGTATAGCACAAGTGGGATTTCTACGGAGTTGGCTACCGCTTTGTAGTGCTGATATAGCCCCTCTTGACTTGGTTTGTTGTAGTAGGGTGATACACATAGTATGCCATCAGCCCCACAATCTTGGGCAAATTTGGCTAGCTCGATAGCCTCGCTTGTGGCATTGCTACCCGCTCCTGCTAGGACTTTTGTCTTGCTACCTTTGCAGACGCTTACTGCCATTTCTATGCACTGCTTATGCTCGCTGTGGCTTAGTGTAGCAGATTCTCCCGTAGTGCCCACAGGCACGCACGCGTCCATTCCACAGCGGATTTGTCTGCGCAGTAGGCTCATAAATGTCGCTTCATCTACCTTGCCGTCTTTAAATGGCGTGATAAGCGCACTCATCGCTCCTTGCATCATTGCTCCTTTTTGGCTTATATTTGCTATTTTAGATTTTCCTTTTTGGGGTTTTAGAGGCATTATTTTGATTTTGAGTGGTGTATTTTAGCATATTTTGTTTATTTTTCTTGTTTTGATTATTTTTTGGCTTTTGACTTGCAAAATCTATTTTTGGTAGCAAATTTGGTAGCAAAAAATGAAGTGGCAAGAGGTGGCAGAAAGTTTTAAAATATTTTTACAAAATTTGCACAAAAATAACAAAGGTTAAAAATCCGTTTTTTTTTTTTTGTAGTATTGAAACGCTTTGCTGATTTTTGATTGAGTTTTAGGATTTGTGAAATGTGTCGGGTGTGGAGCAAATCTATAAGGCAATCTCTAAGGCGAAATCTAAAATCTTACAAATTTTGATAGGGTTTTAGATTTTGCTAGCAAAAGCGGTGGAGCGATTTTTTACAAGGAGTTTGAGATGTTAGCAAATGCTTACAAAAGGGGAGCTACGCGCTCTTTTTCACGCTTTTCAGAGCTTTCGGGAGTCTTGCAGACTTCACGCCTTTCTACTTTTCCTCGTTTTTCTCTTTCTTGCGCGCTTTGCGCGGCATTGGCAGTGCCTGCACTAGCTGAAATCCAAGTGTATAACAATGACGAAAAAGCCATAAAGGTAAATCTATATGGTGCGCTTCTTGGCTATACAGGTGGTGGTGGGATTACCACACAGCAAAGTGGCGACATAAACAAAGATAGCCAATACATCGCAGGAATCCAAGTGAATTCTCGCATAGGTATTGACACGCACTATGATAAGTTTATGCTAAAGCTTGAGATAGGCGCACAAGAGCCCTCTATGACAAGTGGTGCAACCACAGGTATGCCCGGGATTCGTAAGTTCTTTGGGCAGTATGATTTCGGCAAAGGTGGTAAGCTACTTTTTGGGCGAAATGACTCTCCTACGGTAGAGGGTGGGTTTAATAGCGACTTTTTGCACCAAGACACAGGTAGCACGGGCTTTGGCTCTGTCATCACGGGCAATCGCGATACACAGCTAGCTTATAGCAATGCAGGTGTCAGCATAGCACTTATCCAAGACCACTACACCATAAGGGAAGTGCCTAGAGTGAGTGTCGCCTATCAGTTTAGAAACAAAGGCGCGATAAGTAACTTCAAAGTGGGCGCGACATACAAATACTACAATTCAAATGCAAGCGGTGGGACAAGACCTGTAAGTGTGGGGAGCGGACACGCGTGGAATGTCATCGCAGGGGTAAAACCTGTGTTTGGACCTGTGTCTTTGTCTGTATTCTTAAACTACGGCATAAATGGCGATTTATACGGCGAGCAGAGGACTTCCTATGGCACGGGTAATTTCAACTACGGAAGCATAGCCACAGGCACTGATACAAAGAGAGGTGGTGGGTTTTTTGAGCTTAGCTACAAGGCAAACGACTCGCTCTCTTTCACGCTTGGTGCGGGCTATCAGCTAAGCTATGGTGGAAATGGAGCTACTACAAATCGTGCCACTATCGCTCAAGCGGTGGCAAATGAGTTTGTCCACAGCTACAAAGTCTCTTTCCAAGTCCCCTACAAAGTATCCAAAAACTTTACCATAGTCCCACACATAGGCTGGTATAACTCCTACTTGCGCAAAGCCGATAGACAGCAGGGCGGTATCACAGGCGTTGTGCGCTTCCGCTATGATATATAGTGGTGTTGTCATAGCTAGGCTTATACTCGGCTAGCGCAGTTTATAGGGCTTTTCTAACTTGCGTGGTGGTTTAATGTGGATTTGCTAGATTCTAGCAATCTAGCGTGATTGCCACGCAAATGTTTGCATCTGCTTTACTTGGGAATCTATCTTTTGCTTACTTTTGTATTTACTTATCTTTACTTGCTTTTTGACTTGCTTTTTGCTTGCGTATTTGGCTTTGATTCTTAGCCAAAGATTCTAAATATGCTATAATCGCGTTTGCTAATTTTTAGATTTGCCAAAAATCAAATAAGGAACTACGATGTTTGATATGCTTGATATATCCTCTTGGCTACTTGTGCTTTTAGGGCTTATCTGCGCTCTAGCACTATTGAAAGTAAAATCCCTAAAATCACTCCTAGCAAATACCCAAAATCTACTCTACTCCGCACAGCTAGAAGCCAAAGAAAAATCCCAATCCCTAGCACAGCTAGAAGCCAAACTAGAATCTTCAAATCACTTCTACGCCCAAGCCCTAAAGGATAAATCCACCCAACTAGATGAGCTAAAGCAAAACCAAAAAGGCGAGCTAGATAAGCTAGAAAAACGATATGAAAACAGCCTAAAAACACTCAAAGAGGAGCTAGAAAAAAACCTAGAAATCCAAAAAAGTGCCCTGCTAAATCAAAACAAAGTAATGCTAAATAAGGATTCTAGGGAGTTGCTAGAGGAGATTTTTACCCCACTAAAAAAGGAAATGGAGGGGTATTCTAAAAGTTTGATTGCAAATGAGGCAAGCCTAAAGGAAAATATCTCGCATATCTTTACTTACTCTCGTAAATTGGGTGAGGACGCAAACAAGCTAGCCCAAGTCCTGCAAGGCGAGAAAAAAGTGCGAGGGAATTTTGGCGAGCTGCAACTAAAAGCCGTGCTAGAATCAAGCGGTTTGCAAGAGGGGGTAAACTATGAACTTCAAAGTAGCTTTAGCGATGATGATAGCGGGGTAAGCAAGCGGTTTGTCCCCGATGCAGTGGTGTATTTTGATACCAAAAGCGGGATTGTGATAGATTCTAAATTTTCACTACCAAATCTGCCAAGTGCGGATTCTACGCATTCTTTAGATTCAAATGTGGGATTTAAGAATGATTCTCTGCCAAAAGGCGAAATCTCAAGCGATACCCAAAATCTACCAAACACTTCTACAAATGCCACAAATATCACAAACACTACAAATCCCGCACCAAACGCATTCTCAAACTCGCTTCTACAAGCCCAAATCGCCAAAAATCTAAAATCCCGCATAGATGAGCTAGCGAAAAAGAACTATCAGAGATTTCGCTCTAGCAATCCTAGATTTAAAAATGCCAAAATGCACGAGTTTGTATTGCTTTTTGTGCCATATCAAAACATACTAGATATGGCATTGGAAGCGGATGCGTATATTTACCAATACGCCTATCAAAAGGGAATCTACCTCACTACGCCACACACGCTTTTTATGGCTCTAAAAACTATCAGCATCGGCTGGGTGCATATACAGAGTGATGAGAAAGTGCAAAGGGCGTTTGAGGAGATTGGCAGATTTTATGATAAGTTTGCTTCGTTTTATGAGGATTTTGAGCGGCTAAAAAAGACACTCAAGCAAGCCCAAAACACAAGCGATGAAATGGAGACAAAAATAAATGGCAAAGGTGGGCTTAGCTCGAGAGCAGAGACACTAAAAGAGCTAGGCGCAAAAACCAAAAAATCCCTACCAAAAATCAAAGAAGCCCAAGATGAAGACCAAGACTTAGATAAGCTGGATAAAACAAAAATCATTGACAATGATGAAAAATGGGAGCTAGTGGTAGACTCTAAAGAGATAGATGAGCTTAGCGAATCTAGGGATATGCCTGAAGTGTAGCAAGCACAAAGCAAGTGCAGAGGGTGTAGCGCAGAGGAGGAAGCGCATAAGCTAGGGACATTGCAATGATAATCAAGGCAAATAATAGATAATGTGTGATAAAAGTCTATTAACGCTTTTTTGTCTTTGGTGGATTACAATGCGACTTGATTCTTAACAAATCTTAAGAAAATCTAGTGAGCGATTGGAGCAAAATCTAAAATCTAGCCTAAAAAATCTCAAAAAAAGGAGAATCCAAAATGATACAAAAATGTCTTTTCCCAGCAGCAGGCTATGGCACGCGCTTCCTCCCCGCGACAAAGGCTATGCCAAAAGAAATGCTTCCCGTGCTTGCAAAGCCACTTATCCAATACGGCGTAGAGGAAGCTCTAAGTGCGGGCTGTCATACGATGGCGATTGTTACGGGGCGGGGCAAGCGCAGTATCGAAGACCATTTTGATATAAGCTATGAGCTAGAGCACCAAATCAAAGGCACAGATAAGGAGTTTTTGCTAAATGAGGTGCGCTCTCTCATAACCCAATGCACTTTTTCCTACACTCGCCAAAACGAAATGAAAGGGCTTGGGCACGCGATTTTGACAGGGGAAACGCTCATAGGCAATGAGCCTTTTGCGGTGATTTTGGCTGATGACTTATGCTACAACGATGGCGAGGGCGTGCTAGCTCAAATGACAAAGCTCTATGCTAAGCATAAATGCTCTATTGTCGCTATTGAGGAAGTGCCACTAAGTGAGGTGGACAAATACGGCGTAATCGCAGGGGAGGAAATCGCCCCAAATGTCTATCGCGTAAGCAAGATGATAGAAAAGCCAAGCCAAAAAGAAGCCCCATCAAATCTCGCAGTCATCGGCAGATATATACTCACACCTGATATTTTTGATATTTTGCGCGTAACGCCTCCGGGCAAAAAAGGCGAAATCCAAATCACAGACGCGCTAATGGAGCAGGCAAAAAACGGGCGCGTGCTTGCGTATAAATTTCAAGGGAAGCGATATGATTGTGGTAGCCTAGATGGGTTTGTCGAAGCGATAAATGCGTTTTATCAACACCAAAAGGCAAACAAGTAAAAAGACAAATAGTGGGAAAGCTAGTAGGCAAAAGCGCGAAATAATACCCCACGCGTGCAAAAAGTGAAAAAGCACAAAATGCTAAAACATAAATAAAACCAAAAGATAAGGCAAAAAAGCATTTGTGCTAAAAATATTCATACCAAAAGAGGCATTTGCATTATAAGGAGTAGTAATGTTTAATCACGGGTTTTTTGTGCTATTTTTGATTTTGGCATTTGGGCTTGGCTCGGTGCTACTTGTGTTTGGGGTTGTGGCGCGTTCGGCGTTTGGCGTGCGCCCTCCTAAGCCAAAGCAATTTACCATAAAGGATTTTCGCGCACTTATCCCTGATGCCAAAACTCAAGCCAAAGCCTTAGAGCTAGTGGATATGTTTATCAAAAAGTTTAATATCATCGCACCGCAATCCCCACAAAGACAAGAATGGCTTGACGCGGTAAAAGAGCTAGTATCGCTAGATAGTATAGACACGGACAAAGCCGCTGAAATACGCGAACGGCTCATATCTAAAAATCCTAATTTGCAAAATGATATAACGCAGCTTGTCGGCAATGCTTTGAAAAATAAGAAAAGCTAGGGATTTTTGGGGGTTTTGATTTTTTTGGGGCTATTTTTGAGATATTTTGCTACGCTTAATATGACAATAAGTTGCCACGATTTTACTTATAGCTTGTAGCCGATTTGGAGGTAGAAGCTAGCCCCTGCCACTTTATAATAGTCCCAATATTGATTGTTTGTCATATTTAGAAATTGCGCGGATATATCAATCCCATTTGCAAAGGCATAGCCCGCTTTGGCGTTTAGGGTGAATTGCTCATCATAGCTGCCTAGAGAGCTCCAAAGCCTTGTGTTTGCATCATCGTAGAAAAACGCGCTTGTGTAGTGCGCCCACAACGAGCCATAAAATCCGTATTTTGGTGCGTAAGAAAGGCTAAAGTTTGCGCTATGTTTGGGGATAGCTGGGAGGGCGTTGCCTTTGGTGCTTGGCTTTGTGCTATCACTTTGGGTGTTGGTTAGGAATTGTGTATTTGTAAGCGTGTAGTTCGAGCTAAAGGCTAGGGCGCGATAGATGGGAATCTCTAGGCCGTATTCTATACCATTGATTCTAGCTCTGCCTGCGTTTTTTCGCATTCTAGGTGTGCTTGTGCCATCGCCTGTTTGGTATATCATATCAAACATTTCTATGTTGTAGAAATAAAGGATTGTGTTTATCCATTTACTTTGGTATTGCGCACCGATTTCAAAGTTTAGTGCTTGCTCGTGCTTTAGGTTTGGATTGTGCGCTCTTTGCTCAGTGCTTCCACTACCGAAGTTGAAAAAGTATTTCTCTCTCATCGTTGGCATACGAAATCCATATCCTACGCTAGTTTTTAGGGTGAGGTTTTGCTGCGTGGTGGAGCTAAGTAGTGGAGTGTAGTGCAAGGCTAGATTGGGGCTAAAGATAGGCAAGTAGGTGGTGGCAAAGTATTTGTTTAGCTCTGCGTTGCTTGCATTTTCTTTGTCTTCTATGTAGTTGTCGAAATTTACCCAATTATCAAACCTGCCTGCTAGAGTAGAGCCAAATTTGCCATACTTGCTAGAATCTACCCAAAGAGAATTAAGAGAGCCATATATCGAGCCTATAAATGTTTCTCCCCCATATTTGTTGTAGTAGCCACTTCTTGTGCTAGAATCACGCCAATTTGTGAGAATGGGCGTTGTCTGCACGATATGGTGGTAGCGAAACTGCGCTCCTAGCGTGAATTTTTGCCTATCATAGTGCAAATCCTCATAGATGAAGTCTAGATAGTTGTTGCTTGTGTCGATGTCTTGTCCTCTACCTTTACCGCTAGAGAAATTTCTATTTGTGTCGCTATTTTCTGCGTCCTGCCATTTGCTAAGGAGATTTAGGCTAGATGCTTGGATACGAAATATGCCATCATCAAAGCTATGGAGGTAGTTTAGGCTAGCTAGTATGTGTGAGTAAGTGCCTAGCCCTGTTTGTCCGCTACCGATGAAGTAGTTTTGGTTATTTATGGTGTAGGTGGGATTTCCGCTAGTATCTCTTAGGTAGGTTTTGTAGTTTTTGGTGTCGTAGTTGTGGTTTGAGAAGCGAAATGTCGCGCTTAGCTCATCTCTCTCTCCTAGCTCATAGCTAGCTTTTATGCCTATGTCGTAGGTGTTTACCTCCCTTTCGCCGTTTGTGCCTATGATATATCTGCCTTTGTTGTCTATATAGTAGCCACTTAAGTTATTTGTTTGTCCATTCATCGTTGTGGCATTTGCATAAGCGGGCGAGTTGGCATAGACTTCACTTCGCTTAAACCCTCCGTGAATCTTCACTTTTAGCTTTTTGTCCAAAAAGGCATTGCCCACGCTTAAGTAAGCACTCGCGACATTTCTATCTGCCTCGCCGTCTATGAAAGCACTTCCATAGCCTGCGTTAGCCTTTATCTCTAGCTTTTTTGGCATAGCGGTGATGAAATTTATCGCTCCACCTATCGCGCCTGTGCCATATACGGCAGAGGACGCACCTCTAGCGATTTCTACGCGCTCTACTTCGTTTAGGAATATTTGGTTTAGGATTCTAGCTTCTCCCTCCAAATCGCTCAAAATCACCCCATCTAGCAAGACTAGCGTGCCGTAGTTTATCCCGCGTATTTTTACCTTTGGGCGGGGGTTGAAGCTGGTGTTGTTGTCTATGTGGACACCTGCTTGCTTGGAGATAATATCTGTGATTTTGGTATTTGCTTGCGTAGAAATTGCTTTGGAATCGATGATTGAGACATTACCCGGGATACTAGCTATATCGCTTGCAAGCGCAGAACCTGTGGTAACCACTCTATCAAGCTCTTTTATCTCTACGGGATTTTGGGTGGATTTGGGTGGCTTTGGCTGTGCTGGTGTGTGTGGCGTGGGTGGCGTGTCGGTGGATTGTTGGGTGGTTTGTTGCGTAGAATCTAGTGAGGGGCTTTGTGTAACTTGTGTGGGTTTTTGTGTGGAATCTAGTGGGGGTTCTTGTGCATCTTGCGCTTTACCCTCTGTTTGCATTCCTTGCCCAGCTTGCTCTGTGTGGCTTGCTTGGGTTTCTTGTTTCGCTTGTGTGCTTTGGGATTGTGGAAAATCTTGCGTGCTTGTTGCCGTAGTTTGCGTGGTTTGGGATTGTGCTGGTTGCTCTAGTTGGGTAGAATGTGCTTGATTTTGCGCGGGTTGATTTTGTGTGGACTGATTTTGGGTAGCTTGTGGATTGGCATTTAGCAAGCACAGATAGCTAGAAGCGATTATGCTTAGGGCTATGCGGGATAGATTTGTGGCTTTGCGTTTTTGGGGGGTGTTTGGAGGGTTGTGGTGGCTAGAGTGGCGATTGAAGTTGGTGGCTTGGTTTGAGCTCATTTGCAGTCCTTATCGTGCTTTTTGTATTGCACTTTGATATATTTCGCTTTTTGAGCGGTTTGTTGGCATTGCTTTTGTGGCGATGAAAAAGCAGTGTAGCCAAAGTTTTTACATTTTGATACAAATTTGCAAAATCAAAACGAAAAATTATTAGAAATTTTTACAAAACTACACATTTTTTGTGCATTTTTGACATTCTAGCAATTTTTTGATTAACAAAATATTACCAAATAGATTTTGTTAATATTTTTGGATACAATCTATAAAATCGCAAAAAGCATATTTTTTGGGAATTTTGAGAATTTTACAAAGATTTAAGGGACGCAATGGGACAAAAAATGTGGGAAAAAGTGGAAAAAATGAAGTCTTTTCTCAAGCCCATAATCACACTTGCTAGCTCGAGTATGGATAGATTTAGTTGCGCATTTGGGAGTGGTGTGAAAATCCTAGCTATGTTTGGGCTGGCACTTAGCATTTTTTCTTTGTGCGTGTTTTTTAGCGTGTCGCTTCTGAAAGAAAATGCAGCTAGCACTCAAAATATCGCTTCAAAATCCCTCCAAAATCTTGCAATAACCCCAAAAGTCCTAAAAATCGCATATAGCCAAAATGTGGGACCGCTAAACCCGCAAGGCTATAACAAAAACGCTATGTTTGCCCAAAATCTGCTCTATGAGGGGCTGCTAAAGGCGGACAAAAACGGCGCGATTATCCCAAGCTTAGCGACTTCTTTTGCCCTTGATACAAGTGGCAAAGTCTATACTTTTTCCTTGCGCAAGGGCGTGCGCTTCTCTAATGGCGAGGAGTTCAACGCCGATGTGGTGGTGCTAAATTTTGCCTCGATTCTCAAAAGTCGCGATAGGCACTCGTGGAGCGGGCTAGCTAAGGCTTTGGAGCGGGTAGAGAGGATAGATGACTATCGCGTAAAAATTGTGCTAAAAGAGCCCTACGCGCCCACGCTAAATGAGCTTGCACTGCCTCGTCCATTTAGATTTCTCGCACCTAGCGCGTTTCCTAGCGATTTAGACTTAGTAGCGCAAAACCCACAGCCCATCGGCACGGGCGCGTATATGCTCGCAGAATCCAAGCTCGGCTCTTATGATAAATTCGCCAAAAATCCGCATTATTGGGACGCTAAGCGGCTAGAAGCGCAGGGCGGGCTATATTATGATGAGGTGGTAGTCAAAGTCATATTTGAGCCAAACTCCAAGCTAAGCGCGCTGCGGGCGGGGCAGGTGGATATGATATATGGCGCAGATGAGATTCCTATAAGGATTTTCCAAGAGATAAAAAAGCAGGAGCAAAATCCCACCACTACGAATGCCCCTGCGAACACTTCTGCAAAAAGCAACTTTAGGGCTTACATAAGTAAAAATAACTCTTTTGTAACAAATCTTGTGATAAATTCTACACACATAAAAGAAGCACCCTTGCGGCAAGCTATCGCGCTAGCTATCGACAAAGAAGAGATTGTGAGTGCCGTGTATGAAGGGATAATAAGTCCAGCAAATAGCATATTTGCCCACACAGCTGTATCAAAGATAGGCGCGACAAATGCCCAAAATCAAAACGCCCAAAGCCAAAGTTCCCAAAATCAAAAAGCCCGCGCTCCTGCACATTCTCGAAATCTCACAAAAGCCCGTGAGATTCTCGCCTCCTTTGGCTACACACAGCAAAATCCGCTAAAACTTGAGCTGTTTTTTTTCGGCGATAAGCCAAGCCAAAAAATGCTCGCCCAAATCCTCCAATCCCAGCTAAAAGAGGCAAATATCGTCCTCTCTGTGCGCGGACTTGAGCCAAGTATGTATGCCAATGCGCTAAGGAAGGGCGAGTTTGATATAGCGTTTGTTGATTCGTGGGGTGCGCCCTATGAGCCATTATCCCAGCTCTACTCCTACACCAAGCCGCTTGGGCACGGGGACTATATCGCCCAAAGTGGCTTGAGAGAAAAGCCACGCATTGACGCGCTTATATCACAGGCTATCAAAGAGTCTGCCTCTGTGGCAAATGGCAGGCAAACTCCACAAAATCTCGTGCAAAAATCTACTCACACAAATTCTGCGCAAGAGCTAAGCGATGAGGCGATAGAGCTGCTTATCCAAAGTGGCGTGTATATCCCGCTAGTCATTGAGCGCAACAAAGCAATCACCCATAGTCGCATAAAGGGCGTGGAGAATGTGGGGATTTTGAGCTATGAGATTCCTATATGGGATTTTTATGAGTGAGGGGGTTTTGGGGATTTTGGTGTAATGTTTTAAAACTCAATGAGGACAATAAGCCAAGATTGCTTGCTTCGATACGAAGTGTGGAGGGCTCGCTAGCTGTGATAAATCTACAAACCGACAAGATTGAAGTGTTTTTAGAGGATTTGATAGGGGAGTTTGCAAAAGAAGCGTAAAAGGCATAAGAATTTGAAAGTTTAGAAAAAGTGGCGAAAAAGCGGGGGGAAACGCATCCCCCAAAAACGAGTGGATTATACCACAAAATCGCACAAAAACTCCAAATACGCACCAAAATAGCTAAACACTTACACATATTTTGGGGGATTTTAAGTAAAGATGGGTAAAAATTGTGTGGTTTTTGGATTTAGGTTTTTGGGGCTAGATTTTGCAGATTTTAGGGTTTTGGGCTAAATTTGGGATTTAAGGGATTTTGCTTAAAAAGGCATTTTGGCAATGTTTTTCTTTTTGCGCTTTAGCTAGAATTATCCAACTAAAGAGAGAACTTTAGCGCGAAACATATTATAATTATCCCCTTAAATCTAAAACAACAATCTAAAAAGGTAGCACAAATGGCACAGGATAATCACAAAAACACTCCGCAAGACAACTTCGCCCAAGTAAAGCGTGATATTTTAGCCGAGCTAAAGCAGCGCGTAGAGGACAAAATCTTAGAGCAAAACAACTATGACTTGCTAGAAAAGCTAATAAATAAGGCAGAAAATATCGCTGAGGCACAGGCGATTACCGCACTAGGGACGACTTACAAAAAGACAGGATTTCACTTTGATACAAGGCTAGAAAAAACTAAGGGCAACGCCATACACTACCTTAAAAAAGATAGCAATCTTAGCTTTGAAAATAGCCAAAACGCCACTACACACACGCTTATCATCGGCGATAACTACCCCGCACTGCTAAATCTCCTCATCGCATATAGAGAAAAAATCAAAGTCATTTACATAGACCCGCCTTATGGCAAGGACAATCTAGGCGACTTCGCACCTACGAACTATAACAACGCAATCACCCGTGATAACCTCCTCTCAATGCTAAAGCCACGCCTAGAACTCGCTAAAATGCTTTTGCGTGATGATGGGGTAATCTTTTGTAGCATAGATGATAGAAACCAAGCGTATTTAAAATGCCTTTTTGATGATATTTTTGGGGAGAGGAATTTTTGCAGAGATATAATATGGCTTAAAGGAAATGCGCAAAATGACGCCGATACGATTCAAAGAAACCACGAAACCATTTTGTGCTATGCTAAAAATATAGAATCTAACCCAATCAATAAGATTTTGCAAAATGAAAGAGTAAAAGTGTTTAAGGACGAAAAAACAGGCAAATTTTACTATGAAGGTGCTGGGCTTTCTATGGGTGGCGGACAAGGCGGTAGTCTTGAAAATAGACCAAGTTTAGGTTATACATTTTATTTTAATCCTAACACGAATGATATTAAACCAATATTTGATTATGATAAAGAAGTCGTTAGGGTAAATAATACAAAGGAAATTTATACTGATAATATCGAATTGATAGAACAAGGATACATTCCAATAAGACCACCAAAAATGGGTGCTGGAAATGGTCGCTGGAAATGGTCGCTGGAAAAAACTATGCTTGAAATTGATAGAATTCTTATTAAAAATGGTAAAAATGGCTTTTCTGTTTATTATAAACAATGGCTAGAATCCAAAGAAGTAAAAAAGGATTCTAACGAAAATTTATATGCAATGATAGAAAAAGAAAATCCACCAAAAAGTTTTATAGATTTTGCAAGTAGTGGGTTGGGCACAACGGAATTAAAAAATATAATGGGGAGCAAAGTTTTTAATAATCCTAAAAATACAAAATTGCTTAAATATCTACTTCAAATCTCAACCACTTCGCACACCGCACAAACG
>SAMEA104315434__coassemble_916_pt1 | contig 13548 bp, 11 predicted proteins | sample SAMEA104315434__metabat2_low_PE_003 | metagenome-assembled genome bin SAMEA104315434 (sample SAMEA104315434) | gut metagenome | biome: Monkey gut; feature: monkey-associated habitat; material: faeces | place: China | collected 2013 | reverse complement strand
ACACGAATCGACCCTGCATTGCTTGATAAAGATAAAATCGTAGCGATTTATGATAGCTTTGATTGGAGTAAGGCGAACTATAAAAAGCCTTAAAATAAGATTTTGGAAAATGTATGGTTTGATAAAGTAGGGAATTTTTCAAATGTAAGGTGCTACCAAACGGTTGCGATGATTTTGATTCTATTTTGAGGGGGTTTGGTGTTTTTGGTGTTTTGTTTTGTCGTAAAAGAGATGATTTTGCTATCTAGCCCGCTAAATGAAGTGCCTTTGGGTTCTTGTGGGGATTTTTTGGCTGATTCTTGGGAAAATCTTTGCGCGGATTCTTGCGCAATGCTTTTATTTTGGGGGTTTTTATCTTTGATTTCATCATCATTTTTGCCACTTTCATCACTACTGCTAGCCATCTCGCTGTGTTCTTTGCTCATATCTATGAAAGTTAGTCGTGCTTTGGCACAAGTATTTTCACTAGACTTGCATACTCCTAGCCAAAAATCAATGTTTAAACTACTTCTATCATCGCTCCATAAGTAAGCATAGCTATATCTCATATCTAGTGGCATCTCATACAAAACCACATAATTATGACTTTTTGCGGGTAGATTGCGCTCCAAAGCATAGCCAGATTTTTGGTGGGTCTTGCCATATTTCCTTAGATAAAGTTGGTAAGCAGTTGGTATGTCTCTAGCCTCTATGATGATTACTCGTGTTTTGCCCCTCTCGCCACACTCGCTTGTATTGCTAGCAAAGCGCACTTCACAATCCACATAGCCCATCTCTTCCCATTGCCATTTGCCCCACCTTAGCTCATCTGCGATAGCTATAAATCCGCATATATGCGATACTATTGCCACTATGAGAAAAATCTTTTCGTATTGATTGTGCTTTATCATAATCTTGCCTTTTTAAGTATTGCGTTTTGCCAAAGATTTAATGCTCTAGTGCGACTTCTATCCTAGAGCAAAGCTCCAAAATCGCGTGTTTTTTAAGCGAGAAGCTATTAAAATTTGCGATTAGATACGCACTAGAATCTAAGATTTTCTCACTCTCTATGAGGTTGTTTGCCCTCATTGTCTCGCCTGTTTCTACAATATCTACAATCCCATCACACAGCCCCACAAGCGCAGCTAGCTCGATAGAGCCATATAGCTTTATCATATCAATAGGTATGGCTTTTTGAGAAAAATACTTTGCAGTGATATTTGGCATTTTTGTAGCGATAGTAATCTTTGGCTTTGAGTAATCAATAGGCTTGTGTGCGTGTGCTCCAACCACCACGCGACATTTGCCTATGTTTAGATTTAGTAAACGCATAATGTTGTAGGGCTGCTCCTCTAGCACATCTAGCCCCACCACGCCTATATCGGCAGCTTGATGATAGACATAGGTGGCGACATCTTGACTTCGCACAAGCATAAAGCAAAAATCGCCTTTTTGCAAGATGAGCTTCCTATCATCAAAGCCAAAATCCTCTCCAAAAATGCGAGAAAAAAGCTGCAAAGTCTCCTTAGCAATGCGCCCTTTTGGAAGTGCAATATTTAGCAAATCCTACTCCCAATCCAAATCCATAGGGGCTTCTTCTAGCTCTTGCACGCTTTGAGCTCTGCGCCTTTTTTCTAACGCCCTCTCAATAGAAATCCTCATACCACGAAATACCATAGTTTCATCATAAATCGCTTGTGCAAAAAATTTCGCTAGATACTTGCCATCGCCACCTGTAAAATACGCTTTTTTTGAGCCAATCGTATTTTGGATAGTCAAAATAATGCTTTTTAGCATTCCATAAGTGATGCTATCTTTGGTATTTAGTGGCAGCTCTTTTGGCTCATAAGTGAAGTTTATCCCCCCTACAAGTAGTGGAGATATGCGTCCATACGCGCCTATCATTTCATTAAACCCCGGTAAGATATAGCCACCTTGATGTCTGCCACCACTCATCACATCTACGGTGATAGCCGTCCCTGCATCGATTATCACGCCATCTCGCACACATAGACACGCGGCTTTTCTATCCACACCAAGCCCCATATACTCGGTAGGCAAATCAATAATAGATTCTAAATCATAAGTGGTTTTAAATGTCTTAGTAAGGATTTTTTCATTTTCTGGATTTACGCTAATGTAGTAAATCTCTTCGTTAAACATTCTCCTGTGTAGTGAGCGGGGAAGCAAGTGTGTTACCTTTCCATTGCTCCAAAAGTGAAAATGCGTGTTGCCTATATCGCATAGTAGCATAGTGTCCCCTTTATTGAGATGTTATAAAATCGGCAATTTTGGCAAAATCAAAGTAGTATCTGTTGTAATAAAAAATATTTTTGGTATAGAAATGAAGCTTGTTGCTCATCATTTTGCCAAATGTATCTTGCGCTTGATAGACTTTGTGGCTGAAGTTTTCTAAATCTAGGGCAATGATAAAGCTACCATTTTTTTCATAAGTGTATAGCACATTGTTTGCCACTGACATTCCCTCCAAACTAGCGTATTCAAACTTTTTAGTATTTACTTCTCGCAGTGTGTGGTCAAGCTGTGCTATTTTGCCCTCTAGAGTGAGTGTGTATAAATAGCCATTTGCAAAGGTTATGTCTTTTATGTCCTCTTGGTAGCTAAACTGCTGTCCAGAAACAATGCTTATTAGCTTTTTTGGTGTGGCAGCAAATATGCGCACATCATCGCCTTGCAAGTAGATAATGTTGTTAAAAAACTTCTCGCTTGACACAATGATATTTCGCTGTGTTTCGTAGTTTTGCAAGCTCACAACCAAAATCCTCCCATCAAGTGTGGGGAAAACCACCACAGAATCCAAAAATAATGGCGCGGCTATAAGCTGATTTACCGCTAGGACTGCGCTACCTTTTTGGCTAAAGACGGATTTGTAAGACTCGCTATTTTCTCCACTATTTTCAAAATCTTTGTCAGCACTTTCATCTTTTGCCAAATCCACGCTTGCAAAATCCGTGCTAGATTCTAAAGAAACGATGTGGCTTGTGTTATCGGTGGTTACAAAAGCAAGTAGATTTCCTTTTAGGCTTGCGCTGATAGCACAGCCTTGAGTTTTTAGCTTGATTTGCTCTTGGGTGCAAGCGGAGTTTTCCTCTTTTATCGGGCAAGTCCCGCTATCAAACGCACTCTCATCAATCACGCTAGCTCTCACTAGCAGCATCTCATCACACCCTTTTGCAAAAATATAATACCCTCCAGACTCGTTTAAAAATCTTGCATCTTTGGGAATAATCTCTTTTATTTGCTTGTTTATGGGGACAAATCCACTTTGGGTTAGAAGTGAGCCGTCTTTTAGCGTAGCTACATAGCGATTGTTTTGGGCTATGGGCGTGGGGAGTGATTGAGAAAAAATAATCTCTCCATCGACCTTGGCAGGTGTATAAAATTTCTTTGAACTGCAGCCTAAAAACACCACGCAGGAAATGAATACAAGCGTGAAAATCCGCGCAATGCTGGTAAAATTAGTCCTATTTTGATTCATTAGTCTGCCCTATTTTATTTCTCTTTTGCTTCTGTGCTTGTTTGTGTGCTAGGTTTTGCCTCAATCTTTGAGCTAGAATCTTGTAAATCAATGCCCTTTGCGCTAGATTCGTTTGTGCTAGATTTTTGCTGTGTGCTAGGTTTTTGAGCGTTTTCCTCGCTAGATTTTGTGGATTCTTTGGGTGTTTGAAGTTTTATGGACTCTAGCTTGGTGGATTCTAGCGGGAGTTTATCTATGCCATAATGCTCCATTTGCCTAGCGATAGAATCTAGGCTTGACTCGCTAGATACGCCCTTTAGCACCTCACGAGCTTTGTCAATGTCGTTATTTTTTAGTAGCAAATACGCTTCTTGGACTTTGGCAAAATCTTTTAGAGAGTCGCCTTGTTTCTTGGGATTTTTGGCAATAGTGCTAAGTGCTTGCAAATCCTCTTTTAGCGAGGCTAGCTCATAGCTTGCAATTTGAGCGATAAGCTCATTTTTTGATTGGCTTAGCTCCTCTAGCTCGGCTATACGCGCTTCTTTTTGGCTAGAGAGATTTGCATAGATAAATGCGTCATAAAGTTTGGGGGCTTTGTTTTTTAGATTTTCTCTTAGCACGGTGTTTTGCGGAGATACAAGTAGCTCATTATATATTTGGCTAATCTCTTTAGCGTTTTTCTCCTCGACATAGTCGCTTGCCACAACTATGGCTATCCATAGCACCACCACAGCGACAACCCCAAGTAGCACAAACTTGTATTTTTTAAATAACCTCTCTAACTTAAAGGCGTTTTCTAGTAGTTTTTCATCGTTTTGAAACTCGCTCTTTATGGTTTCCAAATCTTTGCTTAGTTTGTTCAAAACTTTACTCCTTACATTTTTGGTTTTGCTTAAAACCTTTTGCTTTATACAGCTCTACGCAAGCTAACTTGTGATTTTGCCTAAAGCATTGGTTTTTGGCTTATGCTACATTGTTTGGGCTTATTTTACTTGCTACCAAACCCACCACTACTGCCAAAGCCCTTGCTCCCGCGCTCACTCCCACCTAGCTCGCTTACCTCGACAAAATCCACTTGCCACACCCTTTGCACAACTGCTTGGGCGATTCTATCGCCTTTGTGGATAGTGAAATCCTCCTTTCCGAGATTTATCAAAATCACCATTATTTCGCCACGATAGTCGCTATCTATCGTCCCCGGGGTATTTAGCACGGATATTGCGTTTTTTATAGCTAGCCCAGAGCGAGGGCGCACTTGGATTTCATAGCCCCTCTCTATCTCAAAGGCAAGCCCTGTGCGAACTGCTATACGCTCCCCTGCCTTTAGGCACACCTCATCAATAGAGTGCAAATCAAATCCCGCAGCCTCAAGCGAATGATAGCGCGGGATAATCGCTTCTTGGCTAAGTCTTTGCACTTTCAAAGTGGGGCTAGATTGCATTTGCTTCTCCAAAATTTTTGTTAATTTTAATCTTACTCAAAGCTAATTGGCTTGTATGAAATGCTTAGGATTTCAAAATCACATTCTCCGCGTGGCAAAGTAATATTGACTTCATCGCCCACTTCCTTGTCTAGCAGGGCTTTTGCGATAGGTGAACCATAAGAGATAAGTCCGCGCGAAGAATCACTCTCTATGCTACCTACAATCGTGTAGGTGGATTTTTTCTCACTATCCAAATCCAAAATTTCAACCGTGCTACCAAAGCTAACTTTATCGTGTGGTAGCTTGGAGGGGTCGATGACTTGTGCTTGTGCTAGCATCTCACTCAAATCCTTTATCCGTGCGTCAATAAAAAGTTGCTTTTCTTTTGCAGCGTGATATTCAGCATTTTCTTTCAAATCCCCGTGTGCACGGGCAATATCGATTTCTTTTATGATATTTGGACGCTCGACTTCTTTGAGGTTTTTTTGCTCGGAGCAAAGTTTTTGATGTCCGTATTGGGTAATTGGCTGCATAAAATTCTCCTAAAAATATAAGCGCATATAATACCAAAATCTGTTAATCCATTAGCAACATATTTGCGACATTTTGCGCACTTCCATAATATTTTTTGTGCGGGATTTTGTCTTTGTTTTTATGATTTTTATCCTTTGCATTTTGCACACTAAGATACTCCCACAACTCTTTAGCACATTTGATAAAATGCCCATTTTTTGCTCTCTCTAGCTCGCCATTATACACACTCAAAAGGTTATCCACACTCATATCGCCTTGTATTAGCTCCTCGTGCATTTTTGATTCTCCTCTGCCTGCGCTCTCGCCACAAAGTGCATTATAAAAAATATTTGCTAGCCCTATGTAGCGCAAGCCTACAAACGCCCTTGCAATGAGATAATCCAAAGTGGCGGCTTTGTAGCACAGCACAAAAGGTGTGCCTAAAAGTGCCGCTTCTAGTGTAGCTGTGCCAGAGCAGATAAAAGCAAAATCTGCTTCTTTTAGGGATTTTTGCGTATCAAAACTTAGCTCAAACCCGCTTAAATCGCCATATATGGATTCTAGCTCTTTTTGGCTTTTGCTTGCAAAAAATGTGGGGATAACAAGTGTTTTTGTGCATATATTTTTTTGCTCTAGGAGGCGTGCTACTTCTATAAATGTAGGGAAAATCCGTGCTATCTCACCCCTCCTAGAGCCCGGCATAAACACAATATGCTTTGTAATATTCTTTGTAGAATTTTGTGGATTTTGATTTTGTGGATTTTTGTCTTGTGCGCTTTGTGCTTGCCTGCTTTCTAAGATAGCGAAATCTAGCTCATCAAGCAAAGGGTGTCCTACAAATTCTATCTTTTTGCCCTGCCTTGCTTCTAGCGAATAGTAGCTAAGCTCAAAGGGCAAAATCGCTAGTAATTTATCAAAAAAAGCTTCTAGTTTTTTTGTCCGCCACGGCTTCCACGCCCACACTTGTGGCAATATATAATAATAAATCGGAGCTTTTATCCCGCTAGATTTTATCTTTTTGGCAAGTGGCAAATGAAATGAACTAGAATCCAAAAAAATGATTTTATCTGCCTCTTTTGCAGCGTGTAGCATAGTTTTTTGTGCTTTTAGTATAAATGGTAGCTTTTTTGCCACATCGACAAAACCCATTATGGAAAAATCTTGCGAGAAAAATAGTGGTGTAAAGGCAAGATGATTTGATATGAAATCATTGATAAAATCATTGGCGATAGTGTCTTTTGGGCTCGCAATTTGCGTAGATTCTAGGTTTTGCGTGGTTTGCTCTTGTTTGAACTCTTGTGATAATTCTTGCAAGATTTGTTGCTCTAAATTTTTATCAAATATGCCTGTGATTTCAATTTTGGTGATTTGGATTTTGGGCAAATTTATTGGCAGAGAATTTTGCGAAGTTTTTTGCTGCTTATCTTGTGTATTTTCCCCTTTTGGCAGAGGATTTATAGATTCTTTTATTACTTTTCTTATGATTTCTTTTATGACTTTTTGGGCGTGGATATTGGAGCTTGGCTCTAACGCGCTAAGTAGGAGTTTCATAAGCTATCGCTTTTATGTGAGATTTGAGAGTGAAAATCCCTAAATTGTATAACAATTTACTTAATTTTTTATACGAATTGATAAAAATATTTATTTAATTATGCTAAATTACTAGGTTAAGTCAAGCCACACAATGTGGCTTATTACAATACAAAAGGAAAAAACAATGGAATTTGAAGCAAGCCTAAAGGCTAAAAATCTCAAATCCACTCCACAGAGAATCGCTATTTTGCGTGAGATACAAAAAAACGGACATATCGGTGTAGAGGACATTTATCACAATATCAAAAAAAACTATCCTTGTATTTCTCTAGCCACTGTTTATAAAAATGTCGCCACTCTCAATGAAGCGGATATACTGCGCGAAATCAAAGCCCCCACACAAAAGCAAAAATATGAGCTCGCTTGCGACAAGCACATACACGTAAGCTGTGAAAAATGTGGCAAACTCCAAGATGTCTATGCCAATGTAGACGCGCTATCAAATGAATGCAAAGAAAAGACAGGGTTTGATTTGTTTGATATTTCGGCAGTGTTTATCGGCGTGTGCCCACAATGCGCCAGCAAAGAGAAAAAAGCGATATAAAATCTTTGTGCCAAAATCGCTTTATTTGTGCGTTTTGGCACGAAAGCCAATATACAAGCAAAACTTCCAAAACTTCATAGCCACAGAATCCCTTTTGTGAGAATCTCGCAGAATATTTATTACACAAAATATTTATTGCAAGTGGAATTTTGGCTTTCTAGGATTCTAAAAACACGATAAAGCCACGCAAAGTATCACAAGCACTTAAAAATATATTTTTGTGATTCTATATGCGCAAAAATAACGCAAGTGCATTGATAAAATCTAACAAATAATCCAAATAAGTCAAGTCAAAAAAAAGAAAAAAGTCCAATAAGTAAAATGCAAGAAGTAAAAACCTAGCCTAGAATCCAAACCTAGAATCTATCACAAAGAGATTCTAGGCTAGAGAGAAAAATTATCACGCGCTTTTTGGGGAGTGGCTGATATGGTGCTTGGAATCATCGTGCGTATGATTGCCCTCTTGTAAGCTATTCAAACCACCCTGCGTGCTATGAACCCCCTGCAAGCTCCCCAAAGAATGCAAACTCTCCTTGAAGTGCATATCTTTTATCTGCTTTCTTACGCCGTATCGTATCTTTTCTACTTCCATATACAAAAAATACCCGATTACTACGATTGGCAAAGCATACATACACACAACTACAATCACAGACATATCATACTCCTTTATGTGGTTTTTGTAGCTTTAGATTTGGCAAATCTACAAATCTAAAATTTACCAAATCAAAGTAGCAAGAAGCATTCCAAACCTAGCACGCCAAAACAGCTAAAACCACCAAAACTACACAATCTCGTGCAAAACTCGAAATAATACGAATGCTATGCATCTACTAAGTCTAGCCACTCAACACCCTCTATCTCTTCCATAGCCAATACATCTTCTTTTATCTTGTCGCTTACGAAAAATTGGCTTTTAAATCTATATTGTCGCCCTTCTTCTTTGATGATTATGTGCAGCTCTCGCTCGCCTGCGTTTGATTTTGCAAAAGCGGAGATTCTCTCTAACTGTTTTGGGCTTATCTCTCTGTTTAGCACTAGCCCTAGCGGACAGCCGTGCCCAAATCCCACTTCTTTTATATCTGCTGCTTTGAAATCCTCTTTGGAAATATACTGACCATCTGCTTCCACATAGTCATTTCTCTCTTTATACTCTATGCGGATTCTTTGCTTTTTTGCTTCCTCTAGTGGCAAAATATCAAACACCCTCACTTGGTTTTCTTCCTCTCTCTCCTCAATTTTGCCCTTTAGCACAACAGGCTTATTTAAATCTAGCATATCAAGTTTTAGCAGTCCTTGCTCAAATATGGTGATTTCGATTTCGCCCATCAAGTCTATCACTTTTAGGCTACCATAGATTTTGCCACTTTTTTTGCCGACTTTTTTTGCCACGCTCATTACCTTTACGATAAGCATAACGCTAGAGCCTACTTTTAGTTCCTCGATTTTGTCGATTCCCACCACATTTTTTATGGATTTTATCTCTTTTGCGTATTCATCAAGGGGGTGTCCTGTGATATAGATTCCCAAGCTTTCATACTCATACTCAAGCATTGTCTTAGTGTCAAACTCTTTTATGTCCCTAAAGTCAAAAATCACTTCAGATAGCTCCTCTTTTGAATCGCTAAAGAGCGAGCTATCAATAGTTTCTTCAAGTTTTTGTTTGTTGCGCCCGATTTCACAAATCGTATCAATATGCTTCATCATACACGCACGGCTAAACCCTAGATTATCCAAGCTACCTGACTTGATAAGTGGCTCTAGTGAGCGTTTATTTAGCTTTGAGAAATCCATTCTTTGGACAAAATCTTGCAAGTTTTTAAACTCCCCTCCGCTTTTGCGCGTCTGTATAATATCACTTATGACATCTTTGCCCACGCCTTTTATCGCGCCAAGTCCAAAGACGATTTTTTTGGTAGTGCTAGATTTTGGGCTAGAGTCCTCACTAGATTCTATGCCAAAATCCACTTGGGTAGAATCTACATTTTGCGCGTTTGTGGATTTGGCATTGTCTTTAGTCCCTGCTACATCTGCCACACCAAAAAACTCCACAGATAGATTGACATGGGGGGGCAATACTTCTAGATTCATATTGCGTGTTTCTTGGATATATTTTGCTACTTTTGTGATTTTGTCAGACTCTACTGTGAGCTGTGCAGCCATAAACTCGTGCTTGTAGTAAGTCTTTAGATATGCGGTTTGAAATGTCAGCATAGCATAGGCGGCAGAGTGAGATTTGTTAAACCCATAGCCTGCAAATTTTACGATTAAATCCCACAGCTCACGGGCTTTTTTCTCATCGTGCCCGTTTTTTAGTGCCCCTTGTGCGAACTTCTCTTTATTGTCAGCCATTATTTGCTCATCTTTTTTTCCCATAGCGCGGCGGATTAAGTCTGCTTCGCCTAGTGAAAATCCACCGATAACTTGGACGATTTGCATAACCTGCTCTTGGTAGACGATTGTCCCATAAGTAGATTCTAGTATAGGTTCTAGCTCTTTAAACATATAAGTAATTGGGGCTAGTCCGTGCTTGCGATTGATAAAGTCATCTGCCATAGTCTCAAGAGGTCCGGGACGCCCAAGCGCGATAATAGAGATAATATCTTCAAAGCAAGATGGCTTTAGTCTGCGAGATAGTCCCTGAAACATACCAGATTCTATTTGGAAAACACCAAGTGTATCGCCACTTTGGATAAGTCTATACACTTCTTTGTCATCGACATCTACTTGGGTAAAATCTATGATTTTGCCATATCGCTCTTTGATTAGCTTTAGTGTGTCATCAATCTGTGTTAAGTTTTTTAGCCCTAGAAAGTCAAATTTGACTAAATCCACAGGCTCTAGATATTTCATCGAATACTGCGTAACAATCACGCGAGAACTATCCTCTGTATTTGTAGCTTGCGAGGTTTGCTCGCTAGATTGTGCTAAATCTTGGCTATTTGAGCCTAGTGATTCTGCGCTTTGATTTGCTTCATCTTCATTTGTTTCGTTCTCACTTGTTTGACTTGCGCTAGATTTGGATTTTTTCTTTTTTTTCTTGTTGCGAGAATCTAGTAGCGTAAAAAGCGGAATCTTATTCCACAGCTCATTAGTGCTATCTAGCACGATAGCAGCAGCGTGCCTACCCGCATTGCGATTGAAGCCCTCGACTTTTAGGGAGTTTTCCCACACTTTTTTGGCAAGCGGATTTTGCTCGACTAAGGCTTTAATTTTGGGCTCTAGCTCCCACGCCCCCTCAATAAATTTGCCATCTTTTTCGTAGCCTTGCAATGTGATTCCAAGCTGTTCGGGGATAAGTTTTGCAAACTCATCAGCATCTTTATATGGCATATCTAGCACGCGAGCGACATCGCGTATCACGCCTTTTGCAAGCATTTTGTTAAAGGTAATGACTTGAGCGACATTGTATTTGCCGTATTTATCCACCATATATTTGATGACTTCTTGGCGTCTACGCTGACAAAAATCCGTATCAATATCGGGCATACTCACACGCTCTGGATTTAAAAACCGCTCAAAGAGGAGATTATACTTCATCGGGTCAATATCAGTGATATGCAGGCAAAATGCTACAAGGCTTCCTGCTGCACTTCCTCTACCCGGTCCTACGGGGATTCCCTGCTGTTTTGCGTAGTTGATAAAATCCCACACGATAAGCATATAGCCCGGGAATTTCATCGAAGAGATGATGTCTATTTCGTATTCTAGTCGCTCTTTGTAGCTTTGGTGTTTTTCTTGTGGGATATTTGCTAGTCTCTCCTCTAGCCCTTTTCGCGCTTTGTATTTGAAATACTCCTCATCACTCTGCATATCTAGCCCCTCTTTTTGGGCGTATTCTTTGGTAAATTTGAAGCTAGGTGGTGTGGGGGGATTGTGCTTATCATCTTTTAAATCGATTTTGAAGTCTTTGCATTTATCTGCGATTTCTTGGGTGTTTGCTAGGGCTTCTGGTATATCTGCAAAAAGACGCTCCATCTCTTGTGCAGATTTTACATAAAGTTCTTTGACAGAATGTCGCAGTCCATTCTCTCTGTTTTGCTGCATAGTCTTGCCCATTCCTAGACACATTATGATTTCTTGGAAATCTGCATCATCTTTGGTGGCATAGTGTGCATCATTTGTGGCGATGACTTTTATGTAGCATTCTTTTGCGATTTGCAAAATCTGTGTGTCGATTCTTTCTTGCGCTTTGATTCCGTGCCGCATTATCTCTAGGTAAAAATCATCGCCAAAAATCTCTTTATATTCTAGTGCTGCTGCCTTTGCTGCTTCATAGCCACCCGCACCACGCATTAGGTTTTTTTCGCTCAAATTTAGATTCCAATCCACTTCTCCAGCCAAACACGCACTTGAGCAAATCAGTCCCTCACTTCGCTCACGCAGGATTTTTTTGTTGATTCTAGGATAGAAGTAAAATCCATTGATAAACGCCTGTGAGCTAAGATACATAAGGTTTTTATACCCTATTTCATTTTTGGCATAAAGGCATAGGTGAAATCTCTGTGGGGTAGCTTTGTCGCTTAGATTTTCGTTGTTGTGCAAGTAGGCTTCCATACCGATTATTGGATTTATGCCGTATTTTTTCATTTTTGTATAAAAATCAATCGCGCCAAACATATTTCCGTGGTCAGTCATCGCAACAGAAGTCATACCCAGCTCTTTAAGTCTTTTGGCTAGGACTTCTAGTTTGTTTGCGCCATCTAGGAGGGAATACTCGGTATGTAAATGTAGGTGGGTATAGCTCATTTGACACTCCTTTGTTTTGATATAAATTTTGTTGTTTTATGTGCTTTTTATATGTGGTTTGTGAGGTAATACTTACTGTGCATTTTGACAAAAATATATTACAAAACCACAAATATATCTCACATATTTTTAGATAAATCTTGCTTGTAAAATTTGCTTGTAATTTTTGCATTTTGACAATCACTAGCATTATAATAAAAACTCATTTAAGAAGTCTTTAGAATCTTATAAAAAGTGTAAAAATTTATTAAAATTTTTGTTTTTTAAGCGTGTGTAAAATGTGGATTAAAAAACTTTTTATCATAATTTGGCTAAAATTGATAAATTAGAATGTGAGCTAGAGATTTTGCCAAAATTTTGCCACGAGATTTTTATCTAGTTTGTTTATTTAAATTTTGCCATTTTTAGGAGAGAAAATGCGATTTCACACTTTTTTGATAACTTTTTTTTCTGTGTCGATAAGGGTTGCTACAAAGACTACTAGCTGTGTTATAGCTATGCTATCGCTACTATGCTTGCTACCACTGCAAATCACACTACAAGCACAAACTCCTAGAGAACTTATGGAAGACGCCAAAGATGCGGGGCTTTTGCCTATGCCTCAAGGCAAAGATTTGGAGGACTATCAGCGACTACATATCGAAAAACAAAATATCATCAAAAACTATTCGCCCAAATTTACCCCCACTCAAATAGAGCTGGGCAAAAAGCTGTTTTTTGAGCCTAGACTTTCTCGCTCGGGCAATATCTCTTGTGCTAGTTGCCATAATCTAGGGCTAGGTGGCGCGGAGGTTATGCCTGCTGCTATCGGACACAAATGGCAGTCAAACCCACAGCACCTAAACTCCCCCACTGTGTTTAACACTCTCTTTAATCGTGTGCATTTTTGGAATGGTCGCGTAAAAGATTTGTCCCACCAAGCCCAAGAACCGATGAAAAATCCCGTAGAAATGGCAAACACCGAGCGAGATATTATCGTTACTTTGCAGTCAATTCCTGAATATGTCAAAGAGTTTAAAGCAGCTTATGGAAATAATGTAGTCATAGATTTTAAGCTAATCGCTGATACTATCGCGCTTTTTGAGATGACACTAAATACACCTAGTAGGTATGATGATTTTTTGCGAGGGAATCCAAAAGCACTAAGCATAGAGGAGCAAGAGGGACTAAGCCTTTTTATCGAAAAGGGCTGCACTAACTGCCACAAAGGCATAAATCTAGGTGGGACAATGCAGCCATTTGAAGTCAAAAAGCCCTATGAATTTGCCC
>SAMEA104315434__coassemble_912_pt1 | contig 13602 bp, 6 predicted proteins | sample SAMEA104315434__metabat2_low_PE_003 | metagenome-assembled genome bin SAMEA104315434 (sample SAMEA104315434) | gut metagenome | biome: Monkey gut; feature: monkey-associated habitat; material: faeces | place: China | collected 2013 | reverse complement strand
CCAGCGCGGAATCTGCGCGTGAGCTAGATTCTACCCACCCCCTAGCCCCCTCCGCAAGTGAGGGGGAATCTTTTGAATCTGACATTATTTTAGACTTTTTCGCTGGAAGTGGGACAACTGCCCACGCGGTAATGGAGCTAAATAGGCAAGATAGCGGCAATCGTAAGTGCATTTTGGTAACTAATAACGAAATCACAGATATAAATCCAAATGGCATAGCCCTAGATGTAACCACCAAACGACTAAAACGCATAATGAGCGGGGAATGCTATGATGGGGCTAAAAATTTTGAGTGGATTAAGAAAAACACACCTTATGGAGATAATCTATGCGTGTATAGGATAGAGAGCATAAGCAAATACGCGCAAGATAGTAGCAACAACCCGCTTGATATAATTGATGAATGCGCTTATGGGCTAAAAAGATTTGAATCCATACACGACAAAGCAAAATGGATAGCCCAAAACTTTGAAATCACGCTAGAAAAACTAGAAGAAATAAAATCAGATTCAGAGTTTGCCAAGCTAGACCGTGATGAGCGCGAAAAGGGCGAGTAATGCTACAAGAAGTCATCGATTTACAAAACGAAGCGGTAAGCAAACTACTATCTTGCGTAGAGTCCAAGCGCGAAGTAACTTTCAAAGCCCCCACAGGCAGTGGCAAAACCTATATGATGAGCGATTTGATGAATCGCATTTTGGAGAGGGATAGCAATGTCGTCTTTGTCGTAAGCACACTTTCAAAGGGTGGCTTAGGGGAGCAAAACTATAAGGCATTTGAGCGGTTTTCGCGGGAGAGATTTTCTTACCTAAAGCCCTTTTTGATTGACTCAAATGATAGTGGCGAAGAAGCACTGCATATCGATACAAGCTATAATGTCTATGTTTTGCCCCGTGATTTGTATAAAGAAAAATCCAAGCTAAAGCAAGGTGCGCTAGTGAATTTTCTAAATCACATTAGCCCAGACTTGCTTAGGCACAATCAAGGCAAAAAAATCTACCTCATCAAAGATGAATGCCATATCGCTACAAAGAATTTAGATAGCTTGATAATGGATAACAATGGCAAAGGATACTTTCAAAAAGTCATAAATATATCCGCTACACCTGATAGCAAAAAGGGACAAAAACCAGATGTCGAAATCACAGAAAGCCAAGCCATAAATGCAAACCTTATAAAAAAAGTAGAGCTAAAAGGCGTGGATAATGAAAGCAGTGTAGAGGAACTGCAAGGCGCGATAGAGGAGTTTATAGAGCTAAAAAGAGCGTATTTAGATGAGCAAAATGGCGTGGGGATAAACCCGTGCCTAATAATCCAAATATCAAACAAAGATAAGGCAGATAAAGAAATCGAGCAAATAAAACAAGCCCTAAAAACCCATAGTGAGCTAAAATATATGATAATCGTGGATAATAGCGATAGCAAAAAATCTAGCAAATGCGAGAGTAACGACAAAGTCGCCAAACTACCTATCAAAAAGTGGAAAGACTATGCCAAAGGCAATAATAGTAGCATAGATATAATCGTCTTTAAAATGGTGATAAGCGAGGGCTGGGATATACCCCGCGCGTGTATGCTATACCAAATGCGAGATAGCAAAAGCACACAATTAGATGAGCAAGTAATGGGGCGCGTAAGGCGCAATCCACGATTGCTAGACTTTGAAACCCTAAGCGAGGCACAAAGAGAACTTATAAGCAAGGCATATATCTATGGTGTCAAACCAAAGGAATCAAGCACAAGGCGCGTGTGGCTAAAGGGTGAAATCCACAAAGGACTTTTGGAAAATGAAATCATCAAAGAATTTAGCATAAAAATCACAAGGCTAAAAAGCGGGGAGAGGCTAGAATTTAGCGCGGAAAAGTTTTTGGAAAATTTGGCGGATTCTAGTGGCGAAGTGGGTGGCAATGTCGGTGGCAATTCTAGTGATTCTGTAAGTAGCAATGTGCGTGGTAAAAAGGATATTTTCACGCTATATAGAGAGCTACAATCAAGCCCCGAGCTAGAAGTGCAGTGCAAGGCTTACGCTAAGGACAAATCGCACAAGTGGTATGCCTTTGTCAATAACTTTGGTGCGATAAAAAAAGAGTATGAAAAAGAAGTGATTGATTATGATAAAAGTGTGGAGATTTGCGATGAAGTGGGGGCTTTGGCAATGGAGAGCTTTTTTGGCGCGAATGAATATCATACGGATATGGAGTTTTTGGAGGAATGGGCGTGGCAAAAAGAGGGCGAGCGATTTTGCTTTGATAGCAAAGCAGAGATTGAGTGGATAAAGATTATAAGCAAATGCGCACGCAAAGATTTGATAAAAAGTGTTGTGATAAATGGCGAAAAAACCGCGCTATTTGGCAAAAACTATCCTTACAACTCGGGGATAAAGTTTGAGTATTATCTCAATGGTAGGCATTTCTCTTACCCTGACTTCGTGCTAAAAGATAAAGCAGAGCGAATCCATATCTTTGAGGTGAAAAGTGTGGATTCCTTTGGCAGTGGGGATAGCGACTATACGCGCAAAATAAATGAACTAGAGAAAATCTACAAAGCGATTTCTAAAAAGCTACCATATTACTTTTGGCTACCCATAAAGCAAAGTGAAAATCGCTGGGTTGTGAAATGCTATGCAAATGGCGAGGATAGATTTGGCGAGGAGGCGTTTGGGAGTGAGGACATTATAAACGGTGTGGTGGATAGGCTAAAGGGGTAGGATTTGGTGGATTTGTGGGAAGAGATTCGCTGTTAAGTTGTAATTTTAGAGCACTTAAGTAAAAAATTTTGGCATAATTTTTGGGCTGAACAAAAATGTTAAATCATTTAGCGGGGAGGTAGGTTTTGGCTTATCTCCCCTTTTTTTAAGCACTTTTTAATCCTTTCAATCCCACATTATTCACAACCACCAACTTTCAAGCACGCATTTCTAGCCTGCAAATCCCCAAATCTGCTATAATACTTTTGCACAAAAAGTAATAAATAAAGCCACAAATACGCCAAAAATTGCCACCAAAGCAAGCACGAAAATAACGCAAAAAGCGTAAAAAGTAGCCAAAATAGTGCGAAGTCCAAACAACTCGGGGATAAAGTTTGAATACTATCTCAATGGTAGGCATTTCTCTTACCCTGATTTCGTGCTAAAAGATAAAGCGGAGCGAATCCAAAAGGAAATCCAAAAAGGAGTGAATGTGAAAAAATATATCGCCCTGCGCCTGCTCTCCACTATCCCTATCGTGCTTGTTACTTCGTTTGTGATTTTCGTGCTTTTGCGCGTTTGTGGGAGCGACCCTGTGGCGAGCTACTTGCTAAACTCCCAGCTTCCCGCCACGCCAGAGATTATTACGCAGCTACGGACAGAGTTTGGACTTGATAAGCCGATTTTGGAGCAGTATGTCGCGTGGCTAGGAGGCGCGATAAAGCTAGATTTTGGAGTGAGCTATATGAGCGGGCGGGAGGTGGCGAGCGACTTTGCGGAGTTTTTGCCCGTGAGTGCGGCTCTCATCGCGTGCGGGCTTGGTATCGTTTGTCTAGGCTCGGTGGTGCTAGGTATCCTAAGTGCGAGATTTGCAAACACCGCGCTAGATTTTATAATCCGCGCGTTTTGCTTCATCGGCGTGTCTATGCCCAATTTTTGGCTTGCGTTTTTGCTTATGCTTCTCTTTAGCTTGCACTTGGGGTGGCTAGCCCCGCTTGGGCTTGAGGAGGGGGCGCGGAGCTTTATCCTCCCTGCGATAAGCATCTCGCTAATGTCGCTTTGCATAAACACGCGCCTTGTGCGGGCAAATATGCTCGAAGTGGCTAAAGAGCGACATATCCTCTATGCGAGGCTTCGCGGGCTTCCTAGCGGCGTTATCACGGTTAAGCATATTTTTTATAACGCATCGCTTCCTATCATCACGGCTATGGGTATGCACTTAGGCGAGCTGCTAGGCGCGGCACTCGTGGTGGAAAATATCTATGCCCTGCCCGGTATCGGGCTATACGCTATCCAAGCTATCGCAAACCACGACTACCCCGTGATAGAGTGCTTTTTCGTGCTTATGTGCGTGGTGTTTGTCCTAAGCAACGCGATTATCGACATCATCTACGCCTTGCTAGACCCAAGACTTGCTAGGGAGAGATAAGAGAGCAAGGGGGCAGGCGGTTTTGCTATTTTTGGGCTTCTATAATCTTGTTGTTTCTTTGTCATCACAATCTTTTACGCTTTTTGTCATCAGCTTCCCACATCTTGTCATTCTGAGTTTTCGTAGAAAACGAAGAATCCACTAAATCTATGTTTTTGGATACTTCGGGCTTTGCCCTCAGTATGACAAGATGGGAAGTGGTATGACAAGGTAATTTTATCTGCCTTAGTCTTTGGAATCTGTGCGGAATTCTATCTCGTAGTTTATAATAAACTCTGTTTCCTCTGCACTCAAACCATAAAGCGGACAAATGAGCCTATCGATTTCATCTATGATATGCTTTGATTTTCTTATTTTGTAGGTTTTTACGCCATTGCTATAATCGTGGTTTTTCTCTATGTCTTTCTCATATTTGCCGCCCAGCTTCTCCAATAGCTTGATTTGCTCATTACTAAATTTTGGTATAGGAAATCTATCAATTTCATAAATATAGCTATGTCTGCCCTCACTATAAGCATTTCTATACCAATAAAAAAGCGTGCTTGAAAGAATTGCTACAATAGCTTTAGAATTTATCGCACTAAAGCTTGACTCGGTAGTTGATTTTATCGTTGAATAGCTTGTGTATAAATCGTAATATCCCCCTCCTGTATTTCTAAAATACACCCTTTGTTTTCCACTCATAAATTTCTTAAGCGTTTGTTTTTGGGCATAAAGTTTTTGCATTATATCTTTTTCAATCGGTAGCCCTATTTTGCAAAACGCTCCGTCTTGGACAAAATCAAGTGAATTTACAAAACTCATATCTTTTATAACGCTTTTTATTGATTGAGTTGCATATCGCCTATTTACTTTTGTCGTCATCAGATTTTTTGTCTTTGAAAATGTTTTTGTGCAACTTATGATAGAGGTTCTTTGCTCGGCGTGAGGAAATATTTTAACAGGGCGATGTCCATAGCTACTCACTTTTATGGATTCACAATTCTCTAAAAGCATTTTATGTAAGTCAATGTTTGATTTACTGCTTGTTATGGTGATTGGCACGATATAGCCAAGATTGCGATTTTGCGCTAGCAGGTTAAAGCCCTTTTCGATAAATAGTTTGTAAGTATCGCCTGTATCGGCGTATAGGTAGCGTTTTTGTTTTTTGCAAAAATCTTTTTGCTCTCTACTAAGCAGATTTCCATAGGGCGGATTGCCAATGATTAAATCAAACCCCATAAAATCGCCGTTTTCATTTAGCACTTCGGGGAATTCAAATCGCCATTCAAAGTATTCTCTTGCTTGTGTTTTGATAGTTTCATAAGATTTCATAGACTCTACTAGGGCGATAAAGTCTTTTTCTACAAACCCGCGCGGGTCATCTTGCTTGGGAATATCAAGGGTTTTGTGAAACTCAAATGCCTTAAACAAGTAGTCATTGAGTTTTTCTATCCATTCTTGCAATTCTTTTTTGTTGGCATTTGGCACTTTTGCGTTATCGATTCCATTATAACCATAAGTCTTTAGATAGCTTGCAAAAATGCTTTTAAATTCTCGATATGTCGGGTGGGTTTTGACAAAGAGATTGAGTATGAAGCCTTTGGCGGAATTTATCTCACTCTTTAGTGAAGCCCTCAAATCATCGTCTTTTTCGTCTTTGTAGGCATTTGTCGCTTTTTTGTATTTCTCTATTTCTCTAGGGAGTTTGACTTTTAGGTCGTTTAGAATCGCTTGTATCTCAAGGGCTTCCTCTAGCTTTGCTTTTTTGTTAAGTAGGGTTTTAAGCTGTGCTTCTAGCTTGTCTTTGCTGATGTTTAGCTCAATGTTTGAAATAAGGCTATTGCCACATTTTATGTTTATGTCAATATTTGGCAGGGTTTGCATCTGATGAATGCTTGAATCAAGATTTTTTGTGTAGCCTTTGTCATTGGGCAGTAGATAGTAGCTGTTTTTTAGTAGCTCTATCCAAAGCCGTAGTTTGCAGATTTCTACGGAGTTTGGATTTATATCCACACCAAAGAGGTTGTTTTCGATTATGGATTTTTTTAGGACAAAAAGCTCTTTTTGGATTTTGTGGCTTGGCTCTCTCTCATCTTTGGGCTTAGTGTAGGAAAAGTCACTTAAGTAAAGCTCATCGCCGATAATTTGTAGCTTGTTTCTTAAAATCTCGTTGCTTAAAAGCCCCAAATCATAGTGGATTTTAATCATTTGGTTTAGCACAGAAACGAGGAAATGCCCGCTTCCCACCGCAGGGTCGCAAATAAGCGTGGTTTTTAGAAAATCTTTGTATTTTTGCTTTATGCTCTCTCTATCGCTACTTTGCCTCATTTCCCTTGTGATTTCGGATTCTATGTCGCTTATGGTTTTGCACTGCCACTGCGGATTTGCTTCGTTAAATTTACGCAAAATGACTTGCTCTAGATTTTCCTCGCACATATAGCTTGTAATCGCGCTTGGCGTGTAAAAGCTCCCGTCTTTGTAGGCGTTTATGCGCTCAAAGACATTGCCTAGCACGCTTGCATTTATGAGTGTATCGGCTTCGTATTCTTCCCCACTACCGAAGTCATATCTATCCAAAAAGTCCAAAAGATAGCGCAAAAGCGGGATTTTACTTTGCACTTGGTGTTTTTGCTTTTTGTTGTATTCTTTGTAGGGGAGGAGCTCTTTATCGTTGCTTAGGGTTTGTATGCGGATAAGTTTGTGCTCTATTTGGCTTGGATTGAACAGCGATGAGTTGAGATAGGGGAGATGAAAAAATGGCGAAGCCTTATCACGCTCATCGTGAGGCTTGGCAAATACTTTGAAAAATAGATTTTCTAGCGTTTGAAAATCTTGTATGTTTTTGGTGTTTAGAAATCTAGCGTTTGCCTTGTGGGACTCTTTGCCTTGAGTAGCGGGGCTAAAGCGCACGAGATTTGCCTCTATAAGCTTAAGAAAGAGGATTCTATTTAGCCAAACAATGATGAGTGAGATAATGTTTTCTTGGGTTTTGTCCTCTTGGTGTGGTATGTTTTCATAGATATTTTCATACAGCGCACCACTTACATTATTTGGGATAATTTTGTTTGTTTCTTTGTTGTCTTTGGTTTTTTCTACTTCTAAGCCAAGAATGTAGAGTAGCTCTTTATAAAATGCTTCGTTAATCTCGCTTTTGTGGATATATTTATCAAGCAAAAATTCAGGTGCAAATGCTTTGAAAAAGGGCTTAATATTGCATTTATCATCTTTTAGGTGTTGTAGATTTAGCAGGAGTGGGCTAAGCTGTGCGCTAAAATTCTCACTACCAAAATACTGCTTAAGCTCGGCATAAAAATCTTTATTGCGTTTTTGGGATTCTTGGTCTAAGTCGTTTTTTATCAAAGACTTGTATCGCCCATAAAAGCCCTTGATATAGTCGTTTTGATAAAAATATTTTTCAAATTCTGCTTCATCAAAAAAGAAAAACTCATAAAAATCTGTGATGATGATATATTTCACTTCAAATCGTTTGTGTAGCTCTTTGGCACGCTCCTTTTCTCGCAGATAATACAAAACGCACTCGTGCAAGGCAGTTGTGTTGGCATTATGCGCGCTTATCATTTCGCTACTTTTGGGCTTTTTGGCTTCAAGTATGCACGCGACATTCTCATCTTTTTTGAGCACAAAATCCACACTTCCCGCCACGCTACCAAAGTAATTTTGCTTATGCCCTGCCTCAAACTCATCGCTTTGGTAATGGCTTAGCTTAAATGCGCTAAGTTTGCCAAAGAGCTCATCTATGAGGGCGTCTTTTAGTATGTCAGGCTCATCTTTGTGCAAGATTTGCTCGAGTTTTGGGAGATAGTGTTTTGTTATAAGTTCTTTGAAAGATTGTTGTTGTTGCTCGGGGATTTTTGAATTATAATACAGCTCGCCACCAAGAAAACTTTGGACTTCTTGTGGGGATTCTCTGGGATTTATTTGCAACATTTCTTGCACCCTTTTGTCAAGTTTTGCGCATTATAGCATTATTTTGTATGCTTTATTGGCTTTATGAGATTTTGCTTTTTGCGTGGTTATTGTGGAGTGGCTTAGATGAGGTGGTGGGATATTATGGCTTAGGTAAAGTGATTTTATTGCGGAGCAATTTTGCGGGGGTGTTGCTGTGGTATATTTTGATTTTGTGATTTTTGTGTAGTAAAATGATGATTTTGTTTTGCAAAATTTAAGATAATGGCAAATAAACCTCCAAAAGCACAAACAAAGACAAAAAAAGGCAAAGAAATGGCGCAATCAAACTCACTACAATCTAGCACGCAATCAAATGCAAATTCTGCGCAATCAATCCCTGTAAAATCAGAATCTAAGCAGCCAAATCCACTTACAAATACCACGCCACAAAAATCTCCTAAAGACAAAATCGCGCAAGGCAAAATCACGCCCAAAGCCACAAATCCCACGCAAGCTAAAGCCACGCAAACTCCGCAACCAAAAACCTTGATAAAACCCACGCCCCACAAAACCACGACAAAAGCAAATCCTCCCACTCTCAAGCGACTTAGCCTGCTTGGCAAGTGCGCGATTTTCGCGCTTGTGGCTATCGCGCTTGGTGCGGTGTTTTTGCCCTTTTTTGCGCCCTATTCGCCTGATTTTATGGATTTGGAGAGCATACTCTCTCCTGCTTCAAGTGCCCACATTCTAGGCACAGACCATTTGGGGCGGGATATTTATACGCGGCTTATTTTTGGGGCGAGGCTCTCGCTTGGCTCGGTGGCACTGATTTTACTCCTTGTGCTCGCACTTGGTATCGGCATAGTTTCGGCTTGCGCGCTCTATGGTGGGCGGGTAGATAGCGTGGTTATGCGGGTGTGTGATATGTTTTTGTCTATGCCTACGGCGGTTTTGTCCCTGCTTTTTATCGCTGCTCTTGGCGTGGGGCTAGCAAATGTCATCATCGCTATCACGCTTACGCACTGGGCGTGGTATGCCCGCCTTGTGCGCTCGCTAGTGCTAAGCCTAAAAAGCAAGGAGTTTGTCGCACTCTCACTCGTGCAGGGCTCTAGCAAGTGGCAAAGCTACAAGGCAAATATGCTTACCCCCATAGCGAGCCAATGCCTCGTGCTCGCCACGATGGATATAGGGCACTTTATGCTACATATCGCGGGGCTATCGTTTCTAGGGCTTGGCGTGCAAGCACCGCAGGCAGAATGGGGGGTGATGCTAAGCGAGGGCAAGGAGTATATGTGGAGCAATGCCGAGCTGCTGCTTTACCCCGGGCTAGCCCTGTTTATCTGCGTGGCGGTGTGCAATGTGCTGGGCGATAGCTTGAGGGATTACTTTGATGTGAATGTAAATGCGGAGTAGGTTTTGTGGGTAGTAGTGGGGGCAATTTGTGTCTTTGGTAATCATTTGGATTATTTTTGCATAAAACTGCGCTTGATAGACTCCAAGTCTTATCTCGCTTATTTCGCGCCAAAATAACGCAAAGCACTACCGCCATTACTTCGATTGTATCTGCCATTTACGCGAAACTACGCAAAGTAGCCACCCCCTTTAGCAAACTTCACAAACGCCAAATTATGACGCATTTTTCACTCTTAGCCATTCCTCAAACACCCTTTCCACAAAGCGTATTTTAAATTCCTCATCTTGTGTGAGTTTCTCGCAAATCTTTTCGTTAATGTCATAGATTTTGACAATCCTATCTTCAAGTGCCTTATTTATCCTATTTTTTGTCGTTTGCTCATCTGTGTTTTTGACCGAGAGTCTAAACTCCTTATTTCCCAAAATATCATCTTTAATCGCCCTTATGTCGCTTTTTAGCTTATCCTCATCGCCCCATTCTATGTCGCCATATCGCTCGTTAAACTCACGCACGATTTCATCTAGCCATTGTTGCTCATCTTGTGCTTTTTTGCTCCCATCAGCCGTGCTTGGCAATAGTTCGCCATCGCTTTGCAAGGCGATTTTGCCACTATCTTGCTTCACAAGTTTATAGCTTTGCAAATCTATGCTTTTTAAAAACTCTCTTGGCAAAGCCTCATCTTTAAATTCTGGAAGTTTTTTGATTAAATGCCTAAGCCACTCTGCATTTGCCCATAGATTTTCATCTTCATAGGGCAAAATAAAGCTTAAAAAGGCATACTTTTTCACAAAGTTTCTAGCCTTTTGATAAAAATCCTCTTTTTGCTCTTGCTCTAAGCGGACAAATCCACTCACTGCATTATCAAGCCTTGCATTTATCGCATTAGCACTTTCTTTGTGCAGGAGTGCTTCTACAAAGGCAGACACTTCATCTTGTGTATAGATTCCAAAGCCAAGTAGCGCATCACACAAATCATAGATTTTATCTATATCACTTGCTTCTTTGAGATAAGTCGCTTCATAAAATGTAGAAAACGCCTTTGCTATCTCATCAGTATCGTTCGCAAAGTCTAGCACACAAGTATCAAATTTATCCTTGTGCTTACGATTTAGCCGTGAGAGTGTTTGCACGGCGTTTATGCCACTTAGCTTTTTATCGACATACATTGTGTGTAGCAGTGGTTCATCAAAGCCTGTTTGGTATTTTTCTGCTACGATTAAAAAGCGATAGCATTCTTTTTTAAACTCACTTTTTAGGCTACTTTCACTAAATCCATTGAGTTTTGCCTCTGTGTATGTTTCGCCATTTTGGTTTAGCTCCCCGCTAAAAGCGACTAATGCCTTAAAGGGCAGATTTTCCTTTTCCAAAATCTTTTTAAATTCAAAATAATAGTTTAGCGCGTCTTTGCGACTTCTTGTAACGACCATTGCCTTTGCTTTGCCCCGCATTTGCTTTGCGCTATGCGCTCTAAAATGCTCTATCATCTCACTAGCCTTTATAGCGATAGTTTGTTTATTTCCCTCGACATAACGGCGCAGTTTGGCACTTGCTTTTTGCTTGTCATAGCGTGGATTGTCGCTTATGGTTTTTATGATTTTATAGTAGCTTTTGTAAGTCGTGTAGTGCGCCACCACATCAAGTATATAGCCCTCCTCGATAGCTTGTTTCATCGAGTATAGATGAAAAGGCACAAATTTTTCCACCCCGCCTACCTCACACTTGCGCCCAAACATTTCTAGCGTGGTTTGCTTAGGCGTAGCAGTGAAAGCAAAGTAACTCGCATTTGGCTGGAGCTTGTTTCCTTTGATTATGCTTATGATTTTGTCCTGCATACTTTCATAATCATAGCTTTCTTGTTTGCTTATGGCTTCGCCCATTTTTGCGGCACTTTGTCCGCTTTGTGATGAGTGCGCTTCATCGATAATGATAGCAAAGTGTTTGTTTCCAAGTGCGCTTATACTCCCTGCTACAAAAGGGAATTTTTGTATAGTGGAGATGATGATTTTTTTGCCACTCTCCAAATCTTGGCGTAGATTCACGCTTTTATCGGCGTGTCCTATGATGCCTTGCGTGTGTTCAAACTTTTGGATATTTTCGCCTATTTGACTATCTAGCACGACTCTATCAGTTACTACGATGACGCTATCAAAGATGAGATTGTCCTCACTATCCCTAAGCCCTGTGAGCTGATGAGCTAGATAGCTTATGGAGTTTGATTTGCCACTTCCTGCGCTATGCTGGATAAGGTAGCGTTGCCCCACACCTTTTAGCACACAATCTTTTAGTAGCTTATCAACCAAATCAAACTGATGATAGCGCGGGAAAATAAGCTTAGTGCTTTCGCCCTCTTTTACGCTCTGCACAAAATCAAGCAAAATTTTGATAACCGTATCTTTTGCCAAAATCCGCTCCCAAAAATACGCGCTTTTCATTTTGCCCTCTTGCGTGGGATTCCCAGCACCTGTTTGTAGTCCTATATCGCCATTGCCGTCATTTAGCCCACGATTAAATGGCAAAAACTCGCTTCTCTCTCCCTCTAAGCGCGTAGTCATATATACGCTATCATTATCCAGCGCGAAATGCGCCACACACCGCCCCGCGCTAAATATCTTTTCATTTGGGCTTCTATCGCGCTTATATTGCGCTATCGCGTCCGCCACGGTCTGTCCTGTAAGCAAGTTTTTTAGCTCTATGCTAAAAGTCGCTACGCCATTGACAAAGATAACCATATCAAGTGAGTTTTCGTTTTTGAGACTATAATGCACCTGCCTTGCCACGCTTAGCACATTGCTTTCATAGCGTTTGATGAGAATCTCATTTTTCTTATCATCGCTTTTGCGATAAAGTAGCCTAAACTCCACGCCCCTTGCCTTAAAGCCATTTTTTAGCACCGCGCACAATCCCTTTTGGTTTATGGCTTTATCTAGTTCTTTAAGTAGCACTGCTTCGCATTGCCCTTGCGTCTTTTTGTCTAGCTCTTTTAGCTCATCTTTTTGTGTGCTTTGCAAAAAGCCAAACAAAATTTCCCTATCCACGCAAAAATCCTTATCAAAGCCCTTTGACTTGATATAGCCATTTGCAAGCAAATGCGCTTCTATGGTGCTTTCTAAGTCTTTTTCATCATATTTTTTCATCTCACACACTCCTTTTTGGTGTTATTTTTTCTTGGATTTGTGCGCAATTTTCTTTTCCCCCTCCCTTGCTTGTAGGCAATTCTCTGCTTCCCCCTCCATTGTGGAGTTGCCACTTTTTTGTTCCCCCTCCCTTGCGGAGGGGGCTAGGGGGTGGGTGCTCAAATCCACAAAACCAAACATAGATTTTACACCACCTTGCATATTTATACCCACCCCTAAATCCCCTCCGCAAGGGAGGGGACTTTTGGTGGAATCACTCTCGCAAGGGAGGGGACTTTTGGATTCCACTTCACAATGCAAATCCACATTATACATTTATCCCTCCTCGCACGGCTTTGTCTATAAGGCTTGTTTTATACTCTTTGATAGCTTGTATTTCTTGCTCTATAAGGGCGATTGCTTTGTCTATTTTCTCACACTTTTTATCCAAAAATTCCGCGATTCGCCTTTGCTCGTTAAGGGGTGGCAAAGGAATCTGCAAATTCTTTAAATTTAAAATATGAATATGCACGATAATATCGCCTTTCCCCATAGTAGCTTTTTGATAAATAGCAAAAGCACTATTGATAGCATAACTCAAAAAGACGCTATCGCAATTTTTTGTATTTAGCGTAATGACATCGCCACCGATATAAGCATAATCTGCAAGTAAAACGACACATTTTCCAATATCCTCAATGATTTCACCAGAAGCCGAAAAGAGTAATGTATTTTTCCTAACAAGAGTAGCCAAATTTGCATTCTCATTAGATATTTTATGAGCTATATTCAATGCCTTGAAGTTATATTTTGTGTAAATATCACCATACACAATGAAAGGTAACCCCTCATCACTGATATACTTTTTTGTTATATTGTTTCCCTTGTTGAAAACCCCGATTTGTTTCAATTTCCTTACTTCCCAATGCTGTGGAATCTCCCCTAGCCACTCTATCCCGCTGTGTTTAAATTTAAAAGCGCGTGGCGATTCTACACATTCTCCCTCCCTTACGCGTGGGCAATTCTCTTGTTCCCCCTCCCTTGCGGAGGGGGCTAGGGGGTGGGTAGA
>SAMEA104315434__coassemble_904_pt1 | contig 13686 bp, 12 predicted proteins | sample SAMEA104315434__metabat2_low_PE_003 | metagenome-assembled genome bin SAMEA104315434 (sample SAMEA104315434) | gut metagenome | biome: Monkey gut; feature: monkey-associated habitat; material: faeces | place: China | collected 2013 | reverse complement strand
GCTAAAGAAGCGATTTTATATGAATTGGTAGCTTCTTTTTGCTTGTTGGTTGTTTTATCTAGGGCTACTTGTGCGACTAGCACTTCAAGATGGGCGATTTGACCGCTTTTTTCTAGATTTATAGCATTCTCATAGTGAAGCTGTGCGCCATCTTGGGCTTGTGCTAGCACTTCTTGGACTTCTTTTGCCAAAATCGCACCATAATAAATCCCTGCCAACTCTTCAAAAGCAAGTAGCTTTTTTAGTCGCAAGGCTTCTATCGCGTCTTTTTGAGCGATTTTTGCTAGCTTGATTCCGTGCAATCGCACTCCACCTGCATAAAGCGGGTAGATGATATTTATCGCACCTATGATGACATCTTGCTTTAGAAATGTGATAGGCTGGGATAATAGCCCCAAAATATGCTGCATCTGTGGCTGGGAAGCGATAGCAGGTGGGATAGAAGCAGAATTTATAGGGAGCTTTTCTTGGATAGGTGCGTCCAAATGCGTATAGAGCGCACCCACGCTAATATCTGGCAAAAAGCTAAGTTTCGCACCGAGTGAGAGCTTTTTTGCTTTTTGTAGATTGTAGTCTTGGGCTTTGATAGAATCGCTATTCTCCAAAAATGTAGAATACGCACTAGCAAAATCTAGCTTTGTAATTTTTGTGGAATCTTTTGTGTCTTGTGTTGATTCTTGCTCTGTTTGAGTGGCTTGTGTCTCTACTTGCGAGCTAGCATAGACAAAATAGCTAGATACCCCCACAACCACACAAGCTACGCAAAATACACGCAAAATTGTGCAAACCAAACTGAAAAACTTTTGAAAAAACCCATCAAACAAAAATTTCATTGGCTTTTTACCCCGCTTGTGATTGCCCAAAAATCACAAAAATGATTAGGCAATCTACAAAAACACCAAAGGTGTATCCACACTTTAGCCACACAAGCTATAAATACTTAATTATACACAAATGGTAATAATATGTTAATAAATATTTAACTTTTGCAGATTTTATGTTGGGATTTTATGGATTTTAGCAAAGCCTTATTTTTGCGTATTTCACGCTATTTTTTTTACACAAGGCTACTTAGATATTGCGCGATTTTGTTATGTAATTATTATGCGACAAATTTGTTATACATCATCGTGTAGATAATGACAAATACTCCACAAGTCATCGCTAACGCCAAAGAATTGGCGTAAAAAAGCGTAGCAAGCGCGATAAAAGGAATCTGTGCGCACAGCATAAGCAAAGAAGTAAGAGGGTTGCTCCCCAAACGCCTAAAAAGAAGCGTATGAAAAGGCAAAGAGTCTTTTTTCTCCAAGATTTTGCGTCTAAAAAACAAAAACAGCATTTCCCACACAGGATATATCACCACACATAGCGCATACCAAGGGCTAACGATAGAATAGCTAGTCTGTGTAAGTATCACCAAAATCATCGCCAAGCAATACCCCAAAAAATACGCCCCACCACTACCCAAAAACACTCTACCACTTGGGAAATTTAGCACCAAAAATCCAAGCACTGCGCTACCCAAAATCGCTGAAATAATCGCCAAAGAAAGTATATCCACGCTCATAGCGACACTCATTATGGATAGGCTCACACACAGGACAAATCCACCGCTTAAGCCATTAAATTTATCGATTAGATTCACTGCATTGCAAAGTCCTACGATAAGGATAATGCTAAGCATTAGCCCACCGATATATGGTAGCTCAAATCCAAGCCCTAGAGATTTTAGCCAAATATCAAGCCCCAAAAGGCTCAAAAACACCCCAATACATTGCAAAAACACACAAACTTTCAAGCCAAACCTAAACCCCATATCTTTGATAAATCCGCTTAAAAACACGATAAATCCACCAAGCATATAAAAAGTAAAATGCACATATAGCCCCGCACCCAAAAACACCGCGCACACGCCAAGTATGATTCCCACTCCGCCAGCTTTTGGCGTGGGATAGTGAGATGATGGGCGCGTAGAAAATGGAGAAAAAACAGAAGCTAATTTTTTTGCCAAGTCTAGGGAATCTGCTCTGCTAGATTTTGGATTTGCAAGGGGATTTGAAATAGTGTTTGTAGATTGGTTTGCAAATGGGTTTGATAGAGATGTGGAGTAAGAATCTCTATCCATAAGCGAATCTGCCAAAATCGTGTGCTTTTTGCTAAAGCGGATAAGCAAAAACACCGCAAAAAACGACACACAAAAAGCGATAGCACAAAAAGGAAGCGCAAAAAGAATCTTTTGCGTGAAAATGGTGTTTTCTAAAATCGTGCTATGCAGTGTATGTGCCAAAGATTTGCTCCGTTTTAAATATTTTGTAGCTATTTGTGGGTTTATAGTGGTGCTATCTAGCTAAATGTTATTGCCAAATAGACTTGCCACAAATAAAAATTCTAAATGAAATGCAACTTAAATATAGCTTAAAAGATTCTATCTTTTTTGGATTTGTAAATGAATTGTAACAAAATTTACTTGGCAGTAGGCTTAAAGCAAAGTAACAAAAAGAATTTTTTAGAGATTTTTTACTTTGGATAATGTTTCAAATGCAAAGAAAGATTAGCGTAGGTAAGGATTGTAGATTATTGCTATTTACGCACTATGCGACTTCTAGTCGCTTTCATCGCTTGTGCTATGCTTTTTGTAGCTATATCTTGGGTCATCTGCTAGTGCGTCTAGCTCGGCTTTTGTGCGTTTGTAGGCTTTGTGGATATTTAGCCCCGCTGCTGCCACTCCCCAAAAAATCCCAAGCCACAATAGCCACACGCTTCCGCTGATTCGCTGCAATACATAGCCAATCCCAAGTCCTAGCAGTATCGCCACCACAATAGAGATTCCCAAGCTCAAATCATACGCACCATTGATGACTTTTTGGACTTTTTGAGCACGAGCAGAATCTGGGGTGTATTTAGCGTCTTTAGAATCTTTAGAATCCCTAACCCCTGCAGAATCTAAAGATTTTGTAGAATCAATATCACTCACAAAATCCACTGTGTCGGATTTTGCACTATGATTGCTTACTAGCGATTCTTTTACTTGTTCTGCTTGTGTGCTTTTTTCTTGCTTCTCTTGCATTTATGTGCCTTTTACCCTAGTGCCCTAAAGCTATCACTTGCCCTATCTAGCACACTATCGATTAGCTTTTCATTCATCGGTTCGCAGACAAACCCCGTCTCAAACTGCGAACAAGCAAGATAGACACCACGATTTAGCATTTCTCTATGAAATCGCGCAAATAGCTCCGTATCTGCCTTTTTTGCGTCATCAAAGTTTTGCACAACATTGCTAGATTTTAGCCACTCCTCGCCCCTTTGCCCCTGCCCCATAAAAAACACCCCAAACATACTTCCCCTCACAGAAGTTTCTAGCACGATATTGTGCTGCTTAGCTTGGGATTTTAGCCCCTCTGTCAGCCGTGTGGCTAGGGATTGAAGCCGTGAGTAAAGCTGCGTGCCCTTTGACTTTATGAAGCGCAGTGTGGCTAGCCCTGCACTTGTGGCGATAGGATTGCCACTTAGCGTGCCTGCTTGATATACCGCACCTTGCGGAGAGAGAAGTCGCATTATCTCCTCACTCCCACCAAATGCCGCTAGAGGCATACCTCCGCCGATGACTTTGCCAAATGTGGCCAAATCAGGTTTTAGATTTATAAAACTTTGGACACCATTTAGCCCTGCGCGAAATCCACTCATCACCTCATCTATGATTAGCACGATTGCGTGTTTATCGCATAGCTCCCTTAGCTCACTCAAAAACTCCTCTTTTGCAGGCACAAGTCCCATATTCCCAGCGATAGGCTCTATGATTATGCAGGCGACCCCCTTGCCATTTGCCTCGCTAGCAGATATACACGAGCGCACAGAATCTATATCATTATATCTCGCCACAAGTGTATGCTTGCCCAAATCCTCTATGACACCCGGCGAGCTAGGATGTCCAAATGTCGCACACCCACTCCCCGCACTCACTAGCAAGCTATCGCTATGCCCGTGATAGCAGCCATCAAACTTGATAATATCCTCCCTACTACTATAAGCGCGGGCTAAACGAATCGCACTCATCGTGGCTTCTGTGCCAGAATTTACAAGGCGCATTTTTTCTAGCCCCTCATAGCAAGGCAAAATCTCCTTGACAAGCGCAGTTTCTAGTGTGGTTGGCGCACCAAAACTTAGTCCATTTTTTGTCGCTTCTATCACAGCAGATTCTACTTCTTGGTGTGCGTGTCCTAGTAGCAATGCCCCCCAGCTTTGGACAAAATCCACATAGCAATTCCCATCAATGTCATAAATCTCATAGCCCTTGCCCTTTGCGATAAAAGGCGGTGTCCCACCCACACTTTGAAACGCCCTCACAGGCGAATTTACCCCACCTACAATCACTTGCTTTGCTTCATTAAAACTATTGATACTATTTGTTAGCTCCATTTTTGCTCCTTTTGGTTTGCTTGGGATTTATGAGCATTTTTTGCGGCTTATTGTAACAAAATTTTTCACAAAAAATATCCTCATTTACTATGAGTGGATAAAATCCGCGCGCTTTTATCCTGCCTTTATAATGTTTGCCAATCTTTGCCACAAGCCACACAAATAACGCAAAAAAATAATGAAGCAAATGGGCTTTGCAAAATGGCAAAACAAAATGCAAAATCATAACAACAATCTAAAGGAGTAATAATGCAGGCAATCTACCCTTATGCACAAATTGTGCATTTATTCTGTGCTATCATTTTCATGGGCTATTTGTTTTTTGATGTGGTAGTGATGAGATTTGTAAGCAAACACCTTGACAAAGACACTTTTAATCGTGTATCGACAAGCATAGAGGGGCGTATCACAAAGTTTATGCCTTTTGTGGTGCTTACTTTGTTTCTTAGTGGTGGAATGATGGCAAGTAGCTATATCGGGCTTGAAGCGGGATTTTTCACTACGACATTTCAAAAAATCTTTATGATAAAGATTTTGCTAGCAAGCTGTATATTTGCGCTTGTGATAATGTCGCTATCATTTCACTTTATCCTAAAAAAGCCAAATCCTATTGGCAAATACATAGGAATCCACACGCTTGTATTTACTATCGGCGTGGGCGTTACGCTATTAGCAAAGATTATGTTTATGGTGTGAGGGGGGTTTAGACGAGGGGGTATATGACTTTTGCAGACAAAACGTTTCAAAACATACTCCCCACGCTAAAGTAAAAATGCCTTTTATCTAGCTTGCTAGGATTATATAGTGGGACATATCCCCACACTTCTGCGTTGAAATACTTGGAAACATATAGCTTTAGTCCCACTCCACCACCTGCTAGCAGCTTATCTAAAGTAGGCTTCTCATATAGATTTAGGCTATATCCCATATCTAGCCCAATACTTGGCACAAACCTCACACCATACACAGATTTGGCATAGTAACTAAAGTCATTGCGATATAGCACGCCTACTTCCCCACTTAGCACCAAGCTATCAAACCCTCTCACACTATATATACCACCCAAGCTTAGTTTCTCACTAGCATATAGTTGCGTGCGAGAAACCTGCGTTTTTACAAATCCTGTGTATATAAATCTATGATTTTCACTCCCAAATGGGCAAAACTAGCAATATTACACTAAAAATTATCCAAAAATCACTACATTATCCACAAAATACCTATAAACTTTAGCTACAATCAGCAAACACTCCGCCAAATCCAAAATCCCAAAACCATAAAACACAATCCCACACAAATCCACCCCAATAAGGAAAGCACAATGCTTAGCACCACAAAACGCGTTATAAAGACTTTGCCAAACTTTGCCAAAGCACCCAAAAAGCCTAACACACGCACAAGCATATACTTTGGCGACACGGATTTTAGGAGCGTGGATTTTAGCAAAGATTTTGGGAGCACCAAATCCATTTTTTCTCTTTTGCTCGCTATGTGTCTAGCACTCTTTGGGCTAAGCTCTTGCAGTGATGAGAGTGGGACAAATACAAATAGCATAGATTCTATCAAAAAGCGAGGTGTGCTTATCGTAGGTGTCAAAGACGATGTCCCTCATCTAGGGCTTCTAAACCACAAAAACGAAAAAATAGAGGGCTATGAAATCGATATATCAAAAGCCCTAGCCAAAGAGATTTTGGGCGATGAAAATAAACTAAAACTTGTAACCGTAAACTACAAATCTAGGCAACCGCTACTTGAAAATGGAAGTGTGGATTTAGTCATAGCTACTTTTAGTATCACGCAGGAGCGCGAAAAATTGCTCCATTTCTCAAAGCCTTATTATGTCGATTCTGTGGGGCTTTTGGTGCTAAAGGACAAGGGCTACAAAAGCCTAGCCGATATGGAGGGTGCACGCATAGGTGTAGCCCAATCCTCCACCACGCGCGAAGTCATTACCACCGCTGCCAAAAACGCAGGTATAGAGGTGAAGTTTAGTGAGTTCCCAGAATTCCCAGACATAAAAGTCGCGCTAGATAGCGATAAAATCGATGCCTTTAGCGTGGATAAATCAATACTACTAGGCTATGTCGATAGCAAAAGTGAGATTTTGCCCGATAGCTTTGAGCCACAAAAATACGGTATCGCTTCTAAAAAGTCCAATACCTCTCTAGCAAACTTTGTCGATGAGTTTGTAGAAAACAACGGCGAATTATTAGAAAATCTAACAAAAAAGTGGAATCTAAAATAAAGCAAAATCTAGCCTAAATCCTAAAATCTCCCAAAGCTAGCAAATATATCGATTTTAGCTCTGCTATTGTGCTTTAGCCACATAGCAAAATCTAGCAAGATTTTATAAATCTTTAAGCGCAATTAGCTCGCTATGCTTTTTGTGCTTTATTTTGTGCCACATTGTGCTTTTTCTCTCCAAGCCTCATTGTCCGCATAGCGTTTGCCAAAGCTAGCAGTGCCACGCCCACATCGCAAAACACCGCTTCCCATATAGTCGCCCACCCAAAAAGCCCAAGAACGACAAACACAGCCTTTACCCCAAGCGCGAAAGCGATATTTTCATAGATGATAGTTTTTGTCTTTTTAGCGATTTGTATCGCACTTAGGAGAGATTCTAGCGAGTTATTTAGAATGATGACATTTGCGTTTTGCTGACTTATATCACTGCCACTTCCCATAGAGATTCCCACATCAGCTAGCGCAAGAGTAGGGGCGTCATTGATGCCGTCTCCTACAAAGCCGACTTTGTGCTTTTGGTGCTTGATTTTATATTGCAAGCTAGGTTGTGGGTTAGATTTTGGACTAGATTGAGGTTGCGTGCTAGATTGTAGATTGGTTTGTAAAGTCGCTTGCAAGGCATTTTGTGCGCTAGATTTTCCTCCCAAAGCACGCGCTTTTAGCTCGCCAAATTTGGCTGCCTTGTCTTGTGGCAATAGCGAAGCATAATACTCCACACCAAGTATTTCCCCCACCGCTTTGCAAGGCGTGAGGGTATCTCCGCTAAGTAGCACAGGCGATATGCCTAGTTTTTTTAGATTTTGCACTACTGATTTTGCTTCCTGCTTTAGCTCATCAGAGATGATTAGATAGCCTAGATACCGCTTTTCTACGGCGATATGCACCACGCTACCTTGTATATCACAAGTATTGTGCGGTATGTCAAATTTGTGCAATATCTTGTCATTGCCTGCGATGATTTCGATATTATCACACCTAGCACGAACCCCTAGCCCTGATAGCTCCTCATACTCGCTTATGTGATGAGAGTGCTTGCTTTCTTTGGCTAGTCGGTGGTATTCTTTTTTTATCGATTGGGCTATGGGGTGAGAGGACAAATCCTGCGCACACAGCGCGTATCCTAGCAACTCCATTTGAGAGATTCCCTCTTGTGGGACGATTTTGGTAACTTTAAACACGCCTTTTGTGAGCGTGCCTGTTTTGTCAAATCCCAGCAAGATAAGTCGGCTTAGGGCTTCTAGGTAGTTTGAGCCTTTGATAAGCACGCCAATCCTAGAGCTAGCAGCAATCCCACCAAAATACCCTATCGGCACAGACACCACTAGCGCACAAGGACAGCTCACCATTAGCACTACTAGCGCACGATATGCCCACTCTCTAAATTCAGAGCCAAATGAAGTGCCAGCCTGCGCAAACCCAAGCACAAGCGGTGGGACAAACGCCACAAGAAGCGCGATAAAAAACACCACAGGCGTATAATACCTAGCAAAAGTGGTTATGAAATTTTCTGTGGGGGATTTTTGGCTAGAAGCAGAGGCGATAAGCTCGGTGATTTTGGCGATTTGGCTTTTGGCAAAGGGGCGTAGCACCTTTAGCCGTGCGACTTTGCCAAGCGCAATAGAGCCAGAGAGAATCTCCTCCCCCGCCTTAGCACTAAAGGGAAGCGACTCCCCACTAAGCGCGCTAATATCAAAGCTCGCTTCCTCGCTTAGCAAAGCACAATCCGCAGGAAGCATCTCCCCCACATATAGCAAAATCTCATCGCCCTCTTTTAAATCCTTTGCGTCTATGTCGGTGGTGTTTGTAGAATCGACTTCATAATCAAAGCTAGATATTTTGCTAGTTCTTGGGCTTGATTTTTGGCTAGACTTTGCCACGCTATGGCTAGTGCTATCAAGCCCACTAGCAAAGCCATTATCAAGGTGGGTAGAATCTATTCTATGTGCCTTTGGCAAATCAAAGCTAGAAAGCGCGTTTATGGATTCTTTGGATTTTTTCACGCTTAGATTTTGGAGGTATTCGCCTGCGGAGAAAAATAGCATTATGCTTACTGCCTCTTCGCTCGCCCCTATGCAAAAAGCCGCCACAGACGCACTTAGCATAAGCACATTTTCATCAAAAAACTCGCCCTTGCCAAAGCTATGAAACGCACCCTTTAGCACACTCCTGCCCGCTAGCACATAGATAGCCACCCATAGCGCATATAGCCCCACAAGCCAAAAATCCCCATTTAGTGCGTTGCTATGGGCTGTGGCAAAAATCTCTAAAATGCTTGGCTCTCCTTTATCATCATCAAAATAATCCAAATGCTTATGCTCAAACACAAGGCTAGCCAAAAACACCACGATAAGCCCTGCTAGCAGGACCAGCTCGGCATTAAACCACTCATATAGATTTTTAGTTTTTGATTGTGTGATTTGCACTTGTGGCTCGATTTTGGCTATGCAGGATTTTACTTCTTCTAAATCATCACAATCAATCATAAGCGTATCGCTTGCAAAAGATATTTTTGCTTGCCTAACCGAAGGCAGTGCATTTAGCGCGTTTTCTAGCTTGCTAGCGCAATTTGCACAATCAAGATTTTGTATTTTGTATGTAGTCATTTTTATCCCTTAAAATTTGGTAGAATCCTTGCTAGATTTAGCTAAGCAGATTCTAGCTATTAGAAAATTTTGGATACTATCACAATTTGAGTTAATTTGCACAAATTAAGTTAATTTGTAGTTTGATTCTTAATAATGTAGTTACAAATCACAATATAAGGAGTTGCAATGGCAGATTCTATCCCAAACAAGCGCAAAATCATTAGCCGTATACACAAGCTACAAGGGCAACTAAAAGCCATAGAAGAAGGTATCCAAAATGATGATGAGTTTTTCAAACTTTTGCAACAAATAGGCTCGATAAAAGGCGGTGCTCACGGACTATATAGCGAAATGATAGAAGCACATCTTGATGAATATTTCCTAAACGCTAGCACACAATCTAAGCGCGAAAAAGAAGCAAAGACAATCGCTAGCTTGCTAAAAAGCTACATAAAATAGCCACAGCACAAAACACTAAAGCCACGATACATTCTCGCCCTAAATCTTAAAACACAAGTGGGTTTTTGTAGATTGAAGTTTTCAAGGATTTTGCTGTGGTGGGATTTGGTCAATTTGCTTTATCTGTGGCAAGTGTGGATTTTCCACAGAATCATTATCAATTACCAAAATCCGCATATTGACATTTTTCTTTCGATAAGTTTTTAGCTCATTTTCTAAGTATTCTATGCGTTTATTACGATTTTCTAGGATTTCCTCGCTTTGCTCTCTTTGGTAGTCTAGCACAGCTTGGGCTTGCTTTAGTTGTATTTCTAGATTGCCCTGTCTATTTAGTGTATCCACATAGCTATCCCACATCAAAAAGCACACGACAAACACCATACCAAACGCACATAACACACTTATGATGATAGGCTTTATCATATTTGGATTTTTATCATACCAAAAGCGTTTTTGCGAAGAATGATTTTGCCAAGAATGCTGTGGCTTTTTTTGCATTTATCCAAGTCCTTAAACGCAACATATCTAGCAACCAAACTTGCCAAAATTTAGCAAAAGTCTTTAGGCAAGCTAGGCTACTTCATAGACACTAAGCGTTTATCGTTCCTAAATGCAAATACTTCTTGAAAAAATAATAAAATACCGACAAAAATTACAAAAACCTAACACCAAAAGACACATAATTTGCAAAAACTTTACAAATTTTACTTAAGTTTTATTTAAGCAAGATTTTTACAAGCGAGATTCAGCACGCCCTCAAATCACACCAAATCAAGCCCAAATCACGCTAGCACACACTAGCGCACTAGCCAGCTATCGCACCACCTTTTGTGCTAGCACAGAAATATCACTTAGATTTTGTGCTTCATTGCTTTTGGTAGATAGCTTTGCAGCGATTTGGCAAATCTCTCCAAAGCTATATTTGTGATGATTAAACACAATCACACTCACGCTATCCCCTTCTTGCAAAAAGCGATTCTCGCCTTGCTGTGTGTATCTTGTCGCGCCGATAGCCACTATTGCCCTACTAGGGTAGCGCGACTCTTGCAATACGCTAGGCAAATCCTCTAGCACACCAAAATCCTCTTGCGTGTTTAGCTTTTTTATTGTCCAAGAGATTAGCTTCTCATAGAAGTAGCTATATGTGCTTAGCTCGCTTAGCTCGCCGTATTGCTCTAGCTTGCCACCACTCTCTACAAACGACACGATAGAGTAATCCTTGCACACGCCATTTGGGCTAAACTCATCAATGGCGATTTTTTGTGAGCTAAAGCCTTTTGATCCTATTGAGAAATTCTTTTTCAAAGAGAGTTTTTTTGCTTCTTTGTCATTGCGCACAGAAGCGTCATTAAACGCCATAAAATAGCGTGGAATCAGCGATTTTACACACTTTTTACCGCTATTCTCATCATACACTATATCACACTCTAGCCCTACTTCGGCTTCTGCTTGGACTAGCAGGCTTTTATCATTTGGTAGCACCACCGCCCTATCATCAAAGCAAAATCTACCAAGCACGCCACTAGAGTTTGGCACAAAAAACGGAAAAATCCCTTTAGGTGCGCACTCCTCATCGCCTATGATACAAGCAAAATCCCCCGCTTCGCCCGCTTGTTCAAGATGATTTGCAAAATTGCCCGCTAATCCTAGCCCCAATACTTTGTCTAAATCCTGCATCACACTCTCCTTAAAGTCCGCGCTAGAAGCACTAAAATGCAAAATCCTCCACCAAATGCACTGCCAAATCTCTACAAAAATCCCAACCAAAATTCTATAAATTCTCTACCAATATTTCTAGCACCTAAAATTAAAGCGGAATTCTACCAAACATTTTCAAAAACTCCCCCCTTAAGCGATAATAATTTAAGTAAAAAGTGTAAAATACTCCCAAAAATACACATTTTAGACAAAATCAAAACCCACCACCAAAGAGAAGTAAAAATGAAAGAATTATTTGAAGGAGCGATAAAATTCCAAGAAGAGGATTTTATCGAGCATAAAGAACTATATGAAAGCCTAAAAAAGCACCAAGAGCCACACACGCTTTTTATCTCTTGTGTAGATTCTCGTGTCGTGCCAAACCTCATCACAAACTCTGACCCCGGGGATTTGTTTGTCATTCGCAATATTGGCAACATTATCCCCCCTTATAAAGAATCCCAAACTTTGCGTGAGGGCTACCTAGCCACCACCTCTGCGATAGAATACGCCCTTACGATTTTAGAAATCAAAAATGTCATCATCTGTGGTCATAGTAATTGTGGTGCGTGTAGCGCGATATATGAGCCACCTGCCAAGCTAGAGCAAACCCCCTATGTCAAAAAGTGGCTTACCCTCCTAGAGCCCGTCAAAGACAAAGTCCTAGCCCAAAATCCAACCTCAAGGGCAAAAAAAATCTGGCTTACCGAGCAAATAAACATCGAACAACAGCTAGAAAACCTTATGAGTTATCCGTTTGTGGAGGAGAGGTTTGATAGGGGCGAGCTTAGAATCTTTGGGTGGTATTACATAATAGAAACAGGAGAAATACTAAATTATAATATGATTACAAGGGAATTTAAGGCTATCACACCAAAAAGCAAATAAACAAAACTACATAGCCAAAAAGATTCCCCACATAGAATCCAAACAATCTAATCAAAGGAGCAAAAATGGCAAACACAAAAAACAAACTTATCCTAATGAGCGGTCCTTGCGTGATAGAGAGCGAAGCGCAGCTTTTCCGCATAGCAGAGGGCATAGCCCAAATAGCAAAACACCCACAAATCGACTTCTACTTCAAAGCTAGCTTTGACAAAGCAAACCGCACAAGCCTAGATGCCTATCGCGGTCCGGGGCTAGAGAAGGGACTAAAAATGCTAGAATCTATCAAAAAAGATTTTGGCTACAAAATCATCACAGACATTCACGAATCCCACCAAGCCAAGCCCATAGCAGAAGTCGCAGACATTATCCAAATCCCTGCATTTCTATGCCGACAGACAGATTTAGTCGTAGCAGTGGCAAAGACAGATTCTATCATAAACATAAAAAAAGGGCAGTTTATGAATCCAAAAGATATGCGCTACTCCACGCTAAAGGCACTAAAAACGCGCGATAGCTACCTGCAAGAAGCTAGCTTTGAAGAATCGTATAAGCACAAAGTATGGCTTACCGAGCGGGGAGCTAGCTTTGGCTATGGCAATCTTGTCGTGGATATGCGCTCGCTTGTGATAATGCGCGAATTTGCCCCTGTGATATTTGATGCTACTCATAGCGTGCAAATGCCCGGAGCAGCAGGAGGCAAAAGCGGTGGAGATAGCTCATTTGTCCCATATCTCGCGCGAGCAGCGGCAGCTGTGGGAGTAGATGGGTTTTTTATGGAGACACACTATGACCCTGCAAATGCCCTAAGCGATGGCGCAAATATGGTAGCACTTGACAAGCTAGGCGGGCTAATTGATGAGATTTTGGCTATCCGCGCAAGTTTAGAAAATCAATCCTAAGCGCGACACCTAAGCAAGCCAAATACACAAGCACAAATCACACACAAAGCCAAAATCTAAGCCAAAATCTAAAGACACAAACTTATGCAGTTTCTCTATGTCAAATCCTGCGGGGAGCGCACACTTACCATAGAGGGCGAACCGTTTGTCCACCTCTGCCAATCTCGCAGGGCAAAGGTAGGCTCTACCCAAGTCCTGCGAAACCTGCGCGATGACACACTCTATACCTACCGCATAGAATCCATATCACGCAAAAACGCCACCCTACTCCTAAAATCTAGCCAAATCCTACCAAACACCCCACAGCACTTCTCTCATATCATCTGGGCGATGACTACTCCCCAAACGATTTACAAAGCCCTCCCACACCTAAACGAGCTAGGCTTAGGCAAGCTAAGTTTGTATTTTGGGCGATTCTCTCAAGGTGGCACACGACTTGATGAGGGGCGCATAGAGCGCATACTCATAGAGTCTTGCCAGCAGTGCGGGCGAAGCTC
>SAMEA104315434__coassemble_897_pt1 | contig 13743 bp, 10 predicted proteins | sample SAMEA104315434__metabat2_low_PE_003 | metagenome-assembled genome bin SAMEA104315434 (sample SAMEA104315434) | gut metagenome | biome: Monkey gut; feature: monkey-associated habitat; material: faeces | place: China | collected 2013 | reverse complement strand
GGGATTTGCAGAGGGTTGCAAAAGTATGCAGAAATATCGCAGAAGTATTGTAAAGGCTCGTTTTGCGCGGGCAAGTCATTGAAATTGCTAGATTTTCTAGCCACGCATTATATCTTTGCCCTAGATTATCCTTATGTAGCATAAAATCACGCCCCTTAAAGCTATGTCCCCTACAAGCCAACATACGCAATCAAGGCTTTTTGAAATACCAAAATTTGAAATACAAAAAAATGCCAAAAATGCTTTCATATCCTTAATCTAGGCGATGATTTAAGCCATTTATTTAAAATCTATGTAAAAATAAATTCTAAAAAAATTAAAATTTTTTGTTGATAAATTTTTTTCATTAACTATTTTTATGTAATATTTCACCCGAGCCCATTACCCCGATGGGCTCAAAAGCAGACTTTTTCAAACTCCGAAGAAACTAGATTCCCCTTATCTCTCTCTCAAAATCAAGGGGGAATCTAGCCTTTATAATCTCTCCCAATAAAATCCTACGATTCTAATCAAACCTTTTAAAACCTAAAACAAACTTCTTAGATTCTCTTAATCCCCTAAAACACAGCTACAAAATCTATCAAACATATACAAAACCTGCACAAACGAGATTTGCAAATCACTTCTGCAAAGCACCTCTCCTAAGTCGCTTTAGGCAAACCACCAAACACGCAAAATCAAAATCCCCCCTATCAAAACTACTAAATCCAAGCTCCCACATTCTCCCTCTATATTGCCATTCGCACGCTATCAAAGAGCGCGTCCATATTTTGCTTGGGGATAAAGTATTGCACGCCCGCGTTTTTTGCCTCTTCTATCTGCTCATACTTTGGCATACTATCCACCACTAGACAAAACACGACTAGCCTTTTTTGGTTTGGTAGCTGCTTTGAGTTTTGGATAAAGTCCAGCGCACTCATTTCGCCTATCTTTTCCTCTAGCACGACTATGTCGCAAGGGTTTGTAGCGAGTGTCTTTAGTGCGTTCATCGCGGCTTTTTCTACTATCACGGTTAGGGTAGAGTCGATTTTTTGGATTACTTCTTTGTATTTTAGTCCATCGACTTGAGAGTTTCTTATCACTAGGACAGATTTTTTGCTGACTTCCTCTAGGTATTTTAGCAAGTCAAAGAGTTCTTTAGATTTTGGTGAAGCCTTTGTCCTATCGATACCGCGCAAAAAGTAGCGCAAAAATGTCTTGGAGCTAAACCCACCCTCTATCCTCGCATCGCGAAAAAATCTCCTCACACTCTCACTTGTCTTTGCCCTCCCCCACAGCGCACTATCCAAATCATAAGCCTTAGAATTTAGCAGTGAAATAAATCTATCTTTTATGTCCCTTAGCATAGGCGCATACACGCTTACAAACTCGCTAAAATGCTCATCTTTAAATTTCTTTAGCCTAAAGTGCGCTTTCTCCAAAAACTCCTGACTTGTAGCGATAAACTGAATCAAATCCACATACGCCCGCCGAATCGCTTTGACTTCCTTTTCCATATAGCTAAATTCTTGGCTTTTTCTATCCATTCGCTGGAGTTTGCGCTCGGCTGTTTCTAGATTTGTCCCCATCGCTTGGCATTGTGCTTTGGCATTAGCTAGGGCTGCTTGCCTAGCTTCTATTTCTTTTTCTACTTTGATAAACTCCACTTGCTTGGATAAAAATATCTTTTCAAACGCATAGGGTGGGCTATACTGCGCCTTTTTGACATAGTTTTCAAAATCCCTAAACAGCGAGTTTATCTCGTGCTTGATACTGCGCAAATCCTCATTTTCTATTAGATTGTCCATCTCGCACAAGTCATTATACGCCGTGAGTAGAAATCTCCTCATACGCAAAAAATCTAGCCCGCTATGCCCCTCTACAAAATCGCTATAATCTCGCAAAATCTTGTTTTCTTGCTCAAAAAACTCCTCTATGCAAGCATTTGGCATTTTTGTCATCGGTATGGTATCTGGGTCTATGGGCTTTGGCTTTATGCGTGCTCGCGTAACCACGCGCATCTCTACTTCAAACTCCACATCTTCGCCCACTTGTGGCGCACCATTATCATCTATCCACACCTCAAGGCTAAAATCAAAAATCCGTTTGTTTAAATCCTGCTCTATCTTGCCTTGATTGGTTTCTGTGTCTATGCTTATGAGTTTGCCTGTAAGCATTTTTGAGCTCCTTGCACTTGCACGCTAAATTGTATTGTGCGTATTATATAAAATTTGCATTAAGTTTTGTTGTATTTATTGTGTTTTATATTTCTTAAAGTGCCCTATTTAATCCATTTGGCTAGAATGTGGCTTCTGCAATCTGCGCTTGTCGTGCTTGCCACGCTCACAAAGCAAATACACCACAAAGTCCAAAAATGCAAACAAAAATCGCTTATTATCGCAATCTTTTTATCGGCGATAGCATAATCGCGCTTGATTCTCTCTACGCTATCAAAGCCCTTTATCCAAATGCGTTTTTGGTTGTCTACACAGGCGATATAGGGGTGCGGATTTTTTCTAAATTTGACTTCATAGATGAGATAGTAAATATCCAAAATCTATCCAAAGAGCAAATCATAAAAGCTCTAGATTCTAAAGAGTTTGACTACCTAATCCTAACCCAGCCCAACCGTCGCCACACCAGCATAGCAAGTGCTAGTAACGCTAAAGTAATCATAAGCTACGCTATGTGGCACAATATCTTTAGGCGATTTTGGGGGAATATTTTTAGCACGAAAATCTTTAGTAAGATTTTTTGTAAGATTTTGGGCGAGAAAATCTTTATCAAAGTATTTTATAAGCGTGGGTTTAGGCAATTTAAGCGGGTATTTTACTCGGTAGCTTTTGGGAGCACACCAAACTACAAACGACTTTTATCACTTGTGCGAGAGATAGACGCACCCCACTATGATAGCTCTAAGATAGATTTTACCCCCGCTAGATTCCCACCTAGCCCCACTCATATAGAATTTGTCAAGCAAAATCTAAAGATTCCAAAAGGCTACAAAATCCTAATCAATCCATACTCAAACTCTTCCCCCATAAGCCTAACCCCGCAGGGCTACGCAACCCTTGCCACTACTCTAGCAAAAGCCCTACCACAAGCACAAATCATCATTTCTAGCTTTGAAGGTGCGCCAAAACTACCACTTAAGTCCGATTCTCTAAATAGCAAGGGGGAGGCTAAAAATATACACATTTTCAAAAACAACCACGATTTGGGAAATCTAATCGAGCTTGTGCGAAGCGTAGACTTGCTAATCTCGCCAAGCACAGGCACTATCCACATAGCTGACAATCTAGGCATAAAAATCATAGGGCTATATAGCAAAAGAGATATGCGACTATGGCTAGGCAAAAATATGGACAAATCCTCTATAATCGTGCTAAAGACGCATTATAGCAAGCTAAAGCGGAGCGAAGAGAGCAAAATCATAGAGACAATCACGCAAAAAACCATAGAAATAATAAATGGCTTAAAAGAATGAAAGTTTTGAGTAAGGAAGTTCTTAGAAAGTTTTAGATTCTAAGCACTTTCATTTTTGTAATTTTTAGGCTTGATAAATCAACTACTCAAGCTGTGCTATTTCTTTGTAGTCTAGCAAATGCTTTTTGGATATGGCGTCATCTTTGAGTGTTGGGAGATTTTTATTGCCAAGTGCTCTTTTTAGATTGCCACGCCAATCGCTAAAATCTACTCCGCCAAAAGCACTTACCAAATCTCCACAATCCTTGCCACTTAGATTTTGGCTAGGCACTTCATAAAACAGCTTTTTTAAGCCCTCATCAAAGTAGATTCCTTGAGCTATGACTTCCCTGCCCTTTATCCCTAGCCCTTGACATTTCTCACACCCCACAGGGAAAAATACCTCATCATCATCGCCCTCTTGTCTTTTGCCCTTGCAGTGCGAGCATAGCCTACCCAAAAGCCTTTGAGCGATGATACAAATAAGGCTAGACTCTATCACGCTTCTTGGCGCACCCATCTCAAATAACCTCTCAAGTGTAGATATGCAGTCATTGCTATGCAGGCTAGCAAGGACTAAATGCCCTGTGAGAGAGGCATTTAGCGCAAGGGCAAGCGTCTGCTCATCTCGTATCTCGCCTATCATAATAATGTCTGGGTCCTGCCGCAAAACAAAAGACAACGCCTCATAAAAAGAAAATCCAATCTCGGGGTTGATTTGGATTTGTGTAGCTAGGGGAATCTGATATTCAATAGGGTCTTCTAAAGTGATTAGCTTTTTTTGGAGAGTTTTTAGGGCTTCAAGTGCGGCATATAAGGTAGTGGATTTGCCTGAGCCTGTGGGTCCTGTGATGAGGATTAGCCCACTTTTGCGATTTAGTGCCTTGCTTAGTATAGCTAAAATCTCACTACTTAGCCCCAAGCCCTCTAAGCTAATGCGCTCCTTGTGCTTATAAAGAATCCTAAGCACAAGCGATTCGCCACTAAGCAAAGGCACACAAGATATACGAAAGTCATACTCTATCTCACCAAAATCCCTAGCATATCGCCCGTCTTGAGGCAAGCGCATTTCGGTAATGTCTAGCTTGGATTCTAGCTTGATTTTGCTAGAGAGCTTGCGCATAGAGCTTTTATCTAGCCTTGCTATCTCACGCAGACAACCATCTATGCGAAACCTTATACTACCAAAATCCCCCTTATCCTCCAAATGCACATCACTAGCCCTATGTGCTATTGCTTCCTTTAGCAAAAAATCTAGCTGCTCACCGATACTACTAAGCGCGTAATATCGCTCCAAAAACTTTAGCCCAAGAAGCACCCACGAAAAATAATGGCTAGATTCTCTCAAAAACAAAATAGGCTTGTTATACACGCTAAGTTTGTGCGCTATGGCTTGCCTACTCCCCTCATCACGCAAAACAACCAAAATATGCTCAAACAGCGCACTAGAATCTTGCGTGCTAGAATCTCGCTCACTTGAGATAGGACAAAGCTCTATGCCATAGACAAACCCACCAAGTCGCTCACTCATATCATAAGAGAGCATATCAATACTCATCTTTTGTGGCGCGAAAAAAGATAAGTCAATCAAATTTTTAGATTCTATAAAAAAACTCATTTAAACCCAAACAAAATTAAAATTGTGCAAAACCCTTAATGGCATTTTTGCGAGGGCGCGATTATATCACAATAATGCAAAAACTGCGATTATCTTAGGGTTTTGCTTATCTTTTAAGCGCGAATATGCTATAATAGCCCGCTTATCAATTCTAAGAGGGGTGTTTTGTCGGTGTCTTTGTCAAGGTTATTTAGTCTAAGGCTACTTAGCTTTAGCGATACAGAAGTTTATATAAACAAGCCTTGTGCCAAACAAAATTTTGCGCGGAAAATAATGCCAAACACAAAATCCATAAGGAATCCATAAAATGCAACTACCACAAGTGCCAATACAAGTAGCAAAGCAAACGCTTTTTGCATACTTTTTGCACAGTGTCTTGGCTAGTATCCCATCTATGGTGTGCGCTTTTGTGCTTGCTTGTATTGCTATTTCCTCTATCACTTCACTTGCACTTGCCAAATCGACAAAATCTACAAATCTAGATTCTAGTCCAAAACCATTTAGTCTAGATAAATACGGCACGGACTCTATCATCATCAAGCCAGATTCTAGGCTAAAGTCTTACAACTCATTTTCACAAGATTTTGCAAGCGATATTCTAAACCCAAACAAAGCCTTGCAAAGACACAACCAAGCAAACGCAGAACTGCTAGATTCTAGCGTCATTCCGCAGTTTTTGCCACGAGGTAAGATTCCCTCCCCCCTCCTCCCGCCAATCCCACTAACGCCGTATTCATCGCAAGAAGAGCCACTTGAAAAAGTAGAATTTATCATATCTTACAAAGCCCTAAGTCAAAACGGCGTAATCACAGGCGAAAAATACAGCATTTCCTCCCCACTCATCTCAAAATCAAGCCTCCCTATCGAATACACCTGCTCTATTGACACGCCCATAAATGATTTGGTAAGCGATGATGAGATTTATGCTATCAAATACATTCTCTCCCATAGCCAAGATGAAGTCTTGCACTGCTTGCGCAAAGGCGGTGCAAGTATCCTATCTCACGCACGCACGGCGGATTCTACACATATCAGTGATGATACGATTTTGTCTGTGCCTGCCAAGCGCGTGCTAGCGTATTTTGACAATCGCTACCTAATCCTAGAAGTCCTAAAAGAGCTAAAATGAGCACAAAATCCACACAAATGAAAATCGCTATCGTAGAAGACGACATAAATATGCGAAAAAGCCTTGAGCTGTTTTTTGCCGAGCAAAAAGACTTAGAAGTCATAACCTTTAGAAGCCCAAAAGACGCGCTAAGCTCGCTAGATTCTAGCTTTGACTTAGTTATCACAGACTTAAATATGCCCCATATGAATGGGCTTGATTTCTTAAAAGAGCTAGGTGGCAAGTATGAAATGATAGTCATCACGGGCAATGCCACGCTGAATGCGGCGATAGATTCTATTCGTCTAGGTGTCAAAGACTTTTTCCAAAAACCCTTTGAGCCAGAGCTACTGCTAGAGGCGATACATCGAAGCAAAAAAATCTTAGAATTCCAGCGCACGCACGCAAAAACCACTAGCACAAAAACCCCCCAAATCAACCAAAAAAGTCCCTTTGTCGCCACAAGCCCCACCCTAGAATCCCTAAAATCCCAAGTGCTAAAAGTCGCCCCTACGGATTCTAGCGTGCTACTTATGGGGGAGAGTGGCGTAGGCAAGGAAGTCTTTGCGCGATTTATCCACGAGAATTCATCTCGCGCAAAGCAAGCGTTTGTCGCCATAAATATGGCAGCAATCCCAGAGCATTTGTTAGAGAGTGAGCTTTTTGGGTATGAAAAGGGAGCTTTCACAGACGCACTAGCGATGAAACAAGGGCTTTTTGAGCTAGCAGATGGAGGGACGCTGTTTTTGGACGAAATAGGCGAAATGCCCCTACTGCTGCAAGCAAAGCTACTTCGCGCTATACAAGAAAAAGAAGCCACTAGACTTGGTGGGAGCAAGCCTATTAGCTTTGATGTGCGTATCATCTCTGCGACAAATGCAAACCTAGAGGAGCAAATCGCTCAAAAACGATTTAGAGAAGATTTGTATTATCGCTTGCAGACTATCCCTGTGCGTATCCCGCCGCTGCGTGAGCGCACAGAGGAGATTTTGCCAATCGCTAAGTGGAAGCTAGAGATTGTCATCGCTCAATACTCCCTAGAGTCAAAAACCTTTAGCCAAGAAGCACAAGAAGCACTTCTAGGATATGAGTGGCACGGAAATATTAGAGAGCTACTCTCTGTGGTAGAGCGAGCGGCTATCCTAAGCGATAAGCAAATCGTGCCAAAAGACTTGTTTTTGGAATCTAGGCAATCAAAATCAAAGCCAAAAGACAAAATCGAGGAGCTAGAAAAACAGCTCCTAGCAGAAGTGCTAAATGAATGTGGCAACGACACCAAAAAGGCAAGCAAGCTGCTAGGAATGAATGAAGAAATATTATTTCACAAACTCGCTAAATACGATATAAGCGTAAAATAATGTCGATTATGGTAATATCCCAAATTTGTTTTCAAGTTTTTTCAAGTTTTTTATGGGTTTGGCTTGTAATGATTTTATAGCTTTGGCAAACCTACCCAACACAAACACTAAAATCTAAGGAATAAATAACAACAATGCAACAACCTAGCACACGGCTTATTGGATTTAGGCAAAATGAAGTGATTTTTGACTTGCAAACTATCATTGAAAATAGCGCACAAAATGGCAAAAATATTGATTTTGACACCCTCGCTACTATGGCAGATAAAGCAGATAACCAATACGGAGAGAAAATCTACTTTGACAACTCCGCGGATTCGCTAGAGATTATCCGACACTCTTGTGCGCACCTGCTCGCCCAAGCGATAAAGACCCTCTACCCCGAAGCGAAGTTTTTTGTAGGACCTGTGGTAGATGAGGGATTTTACTACGACTTCAAAGTAGATAGCAAAATCAGCGAAGAAGACCTACCCAAAATCGAAAAGACAATGAAAGAAATCGCCAAAAAAGGCTATGAAATCACAAAATCCACGATGAGCCGCGCAGACGCGCAAGCTCGCTTCGCAAATGATGAGCTAAAGCTCGCCGTTATGAGCAAGATAGAGGGCGATAGCTTTGGTATCTACACGCAGGGCGATTTTTTTGACCTTTGTCGAGGACCACACCTTCCAAACACCAAGCTACTCCAGCATTTCAAGCTCACCAAAATCGCAGGAGCGTATCTAGGAGGCGATGAAAGCGCGCAAATGCTAACAAGAATCTATGGCATAGCTTTCGCTGACAAAGACGCGCTAAACGCCTACATAACGCAAATGGAGGAGGCAAAAAAGCGCGACCACAGAAAGCTAGGGCAAGAAATGGGGCTTTTCACATTTGATGAAGAAATCGGCGCAGGACTACCGATATGGCTACCTGCGGGGGCTAGATTGCGGCGCAAAATCGAGGAGCTCCTTACCCGAGCACTTATCAAGCGCGAGTATGAGCCCGTGCGTGCGCCCGAAATCCTAAAAAGCGATGTGTGGAAAAAAAGCGGGCATTATGCCAACTACAAGGAAAATATGTATTTTACCACCATAGATGAGCAAGAATACGGCATAAAGCCGATGAACTGCGTGGGGCATATCAAAGTCTATCAAAGTGCGAAGCGAAGCTACCGCGAGCTGCCTTTGCGGTTTTATGAATACGGAATCGTCCATCGCCACGAAAAAAGTGGCGTGCTTCACGGGCTTTTGCGTGTGAGGGAATTTACCCAAGATGATGCGCATATTTTCTGCCTCCCTAGCCAGATAGAGAGCGAAGTCAATCAGATTCTAGAATTTACGCATAAAATTATGAATGCGTTTGGGTTTAGCTACGAAATGGAGCTAAGCACGCGCCCGCAGAAATCTATCGGGGAAGATGCGATATGGGAGTCTGCCACACAAGCCCTAAAAAACGCTCTAGAATCTAATGGCATAAAATACGGCATAGATGAGGGTGGCGGGGCGTTTTATGGACCCAAAATCGATATAAAGATTACCGATGCTATCGGGCGCAAGTGGCAGTGTGGCACGGTGCAGGTGGATATGAACTTGCCCGAACGATTTATGCTAGAATACACCGATGAAAATAATGAACCCAAACAGCCTGTGATGCTTCATCGCGCGATTTTGGGGAGCTTTGAGCGATTTGTAGCGATTTTGACAGAGCATTATAGCGGGGAGTTTCCTTTCGCTATCGCGCCTACACAAGTCGTGCTTATCCCTATCGGGCAAGAGCAAGTCGCTTACGCACGACAAATCCAGCTAAAACTACGCGAAATCGGTGCGTATAGCGAAGTGAGTGATAAAAACGAGACGCTCTCAAAGCGCGTGCGCACCGCAGAAAAAGCCCGAGTGCCACTCATCGCAGTCATCGGCGCAAGCGAAGTGGAATCCAAAATGCTAGCACTGCGCGATAGGCGCATAGAGCGTGAAAAATCCCAATACAGCTTAAGCGAAGGAGAATTTTTGAAATTGGTAGAATCTAAAATGCAAAGGGTAAGTTTTGAGTAAAGAAGAAGTGCTTATAAATGAGGAAATCCGCTTCGATGAAGTGCGGTGCGTAGGGGATAATGGCGAAGTGTATGGAGTGATGAGCTCGCGCGAGGCACTAGAAATCGCGGTAGAAAAGGATTTGGACTTGGTGCTTATATCCCCAAATGCCAAGCCACCTGTGTGTAAGGTTATGGATTATGGGAAATTCCGCTATCATCAAGAGAAGCGACAAAAAGAAGCCAAAAAAAAGCAAAAGCAAATCGACATAAAAGAAATCAAGCTCTCCACCCAAATCGCCCAAAACGACATAAACTACAAAGTCAAGCACGCAAGGGAGTTTATTACAGATGGTAAGCACGTGAGATTCAAGGTTTTCTTAAAGCAGCGTGAGATGAATATCCAAGATGCGGGGATAGATACCCTAAAAAAAGTAGCTGCTATGATAGAAGACATCGCCACAGCGGAGAAAGAGCCCAAAATCGAGGGTCGCTACCTAAGTGTGCTATATGTGCCCAAAAAAGTGAAATAATGGCAAGCGAAATAAGAGTAGACAAAATAAAAGTAAAAACAGAGCGAGCAAAATAAGCACAAAATCTACCTAGATTTTGTGTCTAAATTTTGGTAGAATTGCAGGCTTGTTTTAAAATTTCAATTGCATTTATTGCGTTTGGATTGCAAGTGGCGAAATGTCGCAAAATCCAAGAAAGCAAATTCAATAAAGCAAAAATCTAAGAAAGGAGGTTAGGATAATGCCAAAGATGAAAACAAATCGCGGGGCAGCCAAAAGGTTTAAATGCAAAAAAAACCTTATCAAGCGTGGTAGTGCGTTTCGCAGTCATATATTGACAAAAAAATCACCAAAGCGCAAAGCACGACTAAAATCGCCTCATTTTGTGCATAGTGCAAATATTGATTCTGTGAAAAATCTGCTTTGCCAAGCCTAAGCTAGCGCAAATGCTTACACAGAGTCTTTGCACATTTTAAACGCACAAAAAAAGCGATTAGAATAAAAAGTAAAATGATAAAGAGTAAAGTCAAAGTCCCCCTTAGGATTTGCAAAATCAGTGCTTGAAATGGCACGCATAGTCGCAAACAAGGGCAAGATTAGCCAAACAAAAACACGCAAAGGATTTTAAGATTTTGCAATCCTGCGAAATCTCGCAAAAATCCCAAAACAGTAAGTGGCTACACCTAAAAAGGTAAAGGAGAAAAAATGAGAGTAAAAACAGGCGTGGTGCGCCGCAGGCGACACAAAAAAGTCCTAAAACAAGCAAAAGGTTTTTATAGCGGGCGCAGGAAACACTTCCGCAAAGCAAAAGAGCAACTAGAGCGGAGTTTGTGTTATGCGTTTCGCGACAGGAAGCAAAAAAAGCGCGATTTTAGGAGTCTTTGGATTATCCGTATCAACGCTGCGTGCAGAATGCAAGATATGAGCTACTCGAAGTTTATGCACGGGCTAAAGCTCGCAAATATCGAGATGGATAGAAAAATCCTAGCCGATATGGCAATGAATGACATCGCTAGCTTCAATAAGCTCATAGACAGCGCAAAAACGGCGTTGAAGTAGTTGAAAGTAAAATTAGATAATGTAGCAAACTCTAGTAGATATTTTCTGCTAGAGTTTGTAGTAATTTATACTGCCTAAGCATATTTTTTTAAGCGATATGGCTTCTTAGAGACACTCTCCGAAAACACAAACAAAAATTTATACAAATATTTTTTAGTGCTATCAAATACCACAAAGTTGAGAATTAAATAAATTTTGATATTTTTTTTTGCGAAAGATAAACTTCTCTAAAACTTGATAAATATTCTTTATACACACGCAAAATCCGCTTCAAAGACAAAACACTACCAATTCCACAGGAAATTGCAAAAATACCCCAAAAGCACTCACTTGGGCTACAAGATTTTATCAAAATGTTATTATTTTATTTTTGGCATTAAAAATCCTTATAACACATATTCATTTTACAAAAACACAAATCAAAGGCATTTGTATATGACACCAATGCAAAAAAAACGCGCGATAGTTAGCTTCACTTCGTGGCTTCCTGTGCTTAGCCTTACTTGTGCGGCTTTTGTGTTCAACACAAGCGAATTTATCCCCATAGGGCTTCTTAGTGCAATAGCTAGCGATTTTTCTATGAGTGAGGCGCGTGCAGGACTACTCATCACTATCTATGCGTGGGTCGTAGCCATTGCTTCCCTACCACTTATGCTTAGATTTTCTCACACAGAGCTTCGCAGGCTTATGCTTTGGGTTATGGCGATATTTGTGCTTAGCCACGGTCTATCTGCGCTAGCGAGTAGCTACTACACACTTATGGCTTCGCGCATAGGAGTTGCTCTCTCTCACGCTCTTTTTTGGTCCATAGCTTCGCCTATGGCGATAAAAGCCGCCCCTAGAGGAAAGCACTCTATGGCACTAGGATTTATCGTGGCAGGTAGCTCCCTAGCACTCACAGCTGGACTACCTCTAGGGAGGGTAATCGGGCTTTATATCGATTGGCGTAGCACATTTGGCTGTATAGGGATTTTGGCTTTTTGCATTATGGTGCTATTTTGGCGTGTGTTTCCCACTATGCCTAGCACCCAAAATATCTCACTAAAAACCCTCCCCACACTACTATCAAATACTGCCTTTCGCAGAATCTGCCTCCTAACGCTTATCTTCATCACAGGAGAATTTTGCACATATAGCTATATCGAGCCCTTTTTAGCCCAAAGTCTAAAAGACAGCGGTGTTACTTACGCGCTAGTAGTGTTTGGTGGGAGTGGCATTATCGCTAGTATTGTCTTTTCAAAGCATTATGACAAGCACCATTTAGCCTTTGTAAATCTCTGTCTTTTTGGTGTTGTTGGTAGTTTGCTTGTGCTGTATTTTATCTCGCATTATTTATGGCTAGTGATTGTGCTATGTGGATTTTGGGGATTTGCAATTGCGTGTTTTAATATCGTATTTCAATCCCAAACCATAGCTTCTGTCCCCCAAGCAAGTGCTGTGGCAATGTCGATTTTTTCGGGGATTTATAATGTCGGCATTGGTAGTGGAGCATTTATCGGCGGTGTAGTATGTGAGAGACTAGGCGTAGAGTTTGTAGGCTTTGTCGGTGGAGCAGTAGCATTTGTCGCGTGTATGTATTACTTACGAAAAATGCCATTTGCAAGGGTATTTCATCGCTTTAGGCTAAAAAATCGCAAAATCTAAACACCCACATACACCACAAATCCGATTCCAAACAAATATCAAAGCCTTATATAAGCGGGCTATCCATTTCTTTGGGGATTTCTATGCCCATTATCTTTAGCACGGTAGGTGCGATATTATTTAGCGCACCCTCGCCTACGCTTTTTACACCATTTGCTAGTATGAAGCAATACACATCGCCCACAGTGTGATTTGTCTTTATCTCACCCTTATCGTTTTGCATCTCCTCGCAGTTACCGTGGTCGCTTGTGAGGATTACAGCATAGCCCTCTTTTTTTGCTACTTCATAGATTGCACCTAGCTCTTTATCCACCGCTTCTACGGCTTTGAGCGCGGCTTGGTATTTGCCTGTGTGCCCTACCATATCGCCGTTTGCAAAATTCACCACCACAAAATCACTTCCCGACTTTATTGCCTCACACACCGCAGCTCCCACCTCTGGTGCGCTCATCTGTGGCTGCAAATCATAAGTAGCCACCTTTGGCGAGGGAATCAGCACGCGAGATTCTCCCAAAAACGGCTCTTCTATCCCGCCATTAAAAAAGAAAGTTACGTGGGCATATTTCTCCGTCTCGGCGATATGCACTTGAGTTTTGCCCTCCCTGCTTAGCACTTCAGCAAGGGTGTTTTGCGGAGTAATCTTTGGAAACAAAATGGGATATGGAAATGTCTCATCATATTGTGTCATAGTGAGGATACGCTTTGCAGGACTAGCAATCCCTTTGCCAAACCACTTTTCGCGCTCAAATTCGCCAAAAGAATCGCTACCAAGCACTTCTATGATTTCCCTCACTCTATCGGAGCGAAAGTTTATCATCACTAGCCCATCTTGTGGGGCAAACCCACCAAATCCATTAAACGCCTTTGGTTTGATAAACTCATCAGTAATGCCTTTCTTATACGAGTTTTCAATATATTCTTTGGGAGTTATACTAGAATCATCACGCTGATTTTTTGCAGGCAAATCGCTAGTGCCATAAGCAAGCACT
>SAMEA104315434__coassemble_887_pt1 | contig 13799 bp, 10 predicted proteins | sample SAMEA104315434__metabat2_low_PE_003 | metagenome-assembled genome bin SAMEA104315434 (sample SAMEA104315434) | gut metagenome | biome: Monkey gut; feature: monkey-associated habitat; material: faeces | place: China | collected 2013 | reverse complement strand
GCAAATCCACAAAATCCAAAAATTCGGAGATAGCAATGAGCAATGCACAGCTTTCACAATACCCACTGCAAAATCAACTACACAACAAAAGCACTATCAGTGCAAATGCGAATCTTTCTAGCGGGGCAAAAACAGATGATGATTCTATTACGCTAGATTTTGATTATCTAGCCTTTGAGCGTGAAGCAAAGGTGTTTTTGGGGGAGCGTATTTTTAGCGATTATGCGCGTAGATTTGCCTATGGAATCGATGCTTCGTGCTATCGCTATATCCCAAAGCTCGTGGTATGGGTAAAAAATGAGGAAGAAATAGCACGGCTTTATGATTTAAGCCAAAAATACAATATCCCGCTTACATTTCGCGCTAGTGGGACTAGCCTAAGTGGGCAGGCGTGCTCTGATAGCGTGCTAGTGGTGGCAAATGAGTTTTGGAAAAATATCAAAATCAAGTTTGAGGATAATGCAAAATCGGATTCTAGCAAAGCCCCTACTTCTATCGTGTGTGATTGTGGTGTCATAGGCTCGGATGCAAATGCCGCCCTAAAGCCATATAATCGCAAAATAGGACCAGACCCAGCTACGATAAATAACGCCTTAATCGGCGGGATTTTTTCTAACAATTCTAGCGGAATGTGCTGCGGAGTGAAGCAAAACAGCTACCAAACCATAAAATCCATTCGCGTGATTTTGGGCGATTTGAGAAAGACTAGCAAATCTAGCAAAAACTATGGAGATGATAGGGGCGAAAAAATCAAACATAATGGCAATGCTATTATCCTAGATACGAGCGATGAGGCAAGACAGGGCGAAAGTCTAGCTTCTTTTATCAGTGCTTATCCACATATTGTGAAATCCCTGCTTGATTTGCGAGAAGAGATTTTAGCTGATAAAGAGCTTTGCGAGATGATAAAGCGCAAATTTGCTATCAAAAATACCACAGGATATGCCCTAAACGCACTTGTGGATTTTAGCGACATAAAAGACATACTAAATCATATCTTTATCGGTGCAGAGGGCACTCTAGGCTTCATCTCACGAGTAGAGTATGAGTGTGTGCAAGACTACGCACACAAGGCTTGCGCCTTGCTTTTTTATGAAAATCTTTCCCTTGCAAGTGAGGCAGTAAAGATTTTGGCACATAATGATAGTATAGTAAGTGCAGCTGAAATAATGGACTACGCCTGCCTAATGAGCGCATCAAGCCTAGATGGTATGCCTAGCGAGATAAGCAAGGTAAAAAGCGGAAATTGCGCTATTTTGGTGCAGCTTGAAGGGGATTGCCTAGAAGCATTAGAGAAAAATATCGCTACGATAACCTCCGCGCTTAGCCCCATAGATAGCCTTTTTGGTGTGAAGTTTAGCTTTGATAGTCTAGAGCAAGAATCGTGGTGGAAAATCCGCAAAGCCCTCCTCCCTCTCTCTGCCTCCTCTCGCCCAAGTGGCTCAACTGTCATCACAGAAGATATATGCTTTGAGATAGATAGCTTTGCTAAAGGCATACAAAACACCCAAGAGCTTTTTGCAAAGCACGGCTATGAGGGAATCATTTTTGGGCACGCCCTAAGTGGCAATGTGCATTTTATCATTACCCCACTTCTCAAAGATAAGGCAGAAATCACGCGCTTTGGCAGGTTTATGGAGGATTTGGCAAAAATGGTAGCTTCTCTAGGTGGTAGCACAAAAGCAGAGCACGGCACAGGGCGAATGGTTGCACCATTTATCGAGCTAGAATGGGGAGAAAAAGCCTACAAAATCAACCAAAAAATCAAGCAGATTTTTGATTCTCGCAATCTCATAAACCCAGATGTCATCATCACAAATGATAAAAATATCCACCTAAAAAACCTAAAGCCAGCTGCACAAGGTGTGCTAGAGGATTACCTTGATGCGTGTATGGAGTGTGGATTTTGTGAAAAAATCTGCCCTAGCAAAAATCTAACCCTAACCCCACGCCAGAGAATCGCACTGCGCAGAGAAATCAAGCGACTAAAATCGCTAAAAATCAAAACAAACTCTCAAAGACGACAATACGAGGAGCTAAAAAAATCTTATAAATATCTAGGTGTGCAAACTTGCGCGACTTGCTCTATGTGCGCGACACTTTGCCCGCTAGAAATCGACACCGCCAAAATCGCCCTAAAGCTTAGCCCAAAATGGAGCAAGAAATACGGTGGAGTAAGTGCCCTACTAGCAAGCTCTCTAAGCCACAATATCTCGCTTATGACAAATCTAGCACGGCATTTAACAAGTCTTAGCAACTCACTTCAAGAGCTGCTAACCCCACAAAAAATGCAAAATCTAACCCGCAAGTTTTATGCCACTATTGGCACACCTATCTTGCCTATCACTATGCCAAAGCCAAATGAGAAAAAAATCAAGGGACAACAATGGGCTAGTAAGTTTTTGGAGGATAAATGCGAGAATGTGGAATACGCTAGTCTAGCTAGCAGTGGTGTTTCAAGTGGTGGATTAAATGGCAGATTAAATGGCGAGGTGGTGTATTTTACCTCGTGCCTAAATAGAATATTTGCGCCAAAATCAAATGCTAGTATCAAGCTAGAATCAAATATCACAAAAATCTTTGATAGACCGATGCAAGAGGTATTTGAAAGCCTGTGCAAAAAGGCAAATTTCTACTTGCATTATCCGCAAAACATACAGCATCTCTGCTGTGGAAAGGCATACAAAAACCACAAAGAACAAAGCCAAAATCTCGCCAAAAATGCCTACCTCGCGCTAAGAGAAGCAAGCCAAAACGGCAGAGTGCCAATCGTATGCGACCACTCGGCTTGCTCATTAGAATTGCTAAAAAAAATCAAAGAATTTGAAGCACAAGAATCTGCAAATAGCGATTATCTAGCTCCACTTAGATTCTATGATTTGCCTGCGTTTGTAAGCGAGTGCTTACTGCCTCATTTGGAGATTGTCCCGCTATCCCAAGCCACCAAGCAAAATCCACCAAAAGTCGCACTCTACGCACCTTGCGGGACAAGAAATCTAAGCGTAAAATCACAAAAATGGGAGGAGAGCATATTTAGCATAGCCAAAGCTTGCGGTGCGGACATAATCCAAGATTCTCAAGTCAAGTGCTGTGGGTTTGCAGGAAACAAAGGATTTATAACGCCAGAGCTAAATGAGAGTGCGCTAAAATACTTTGGCACAAACTTCTTAAAAAGCTCAAATCAAAGCCCGCTATCTCATAGCGACTATATTTTTGATGAAGCAAAAATGGGATTTTCTAGCTCTAGCACTTGTGAAATCGGGCTAGCCCAAAAAAGCGGCTTTGAATGGAGGCATATCATCTACCTAGCCGATATATGCGCAAAGTGATTTTTAAAACCAAAGCACTTATGCTGCACATTTCTACAAAAACAAATATTGTGTGCTAGAATGCGATTATGGCAAAGATAGATGAGCTAAAAGAACGATTAACAATGCTAAGGTTTTGGCTAGGGATAGTTGTAGCCACTTTTTTAGCTATTTCTGGCTGGAGCATCGCCAACTACACTAGGACTGATTTGTGGCTTATTATATGCGCTTTGTTGTTGTTATTTTTTCTGCTTGTTATTGCGTTTTTTATAAACAAAGCGATAGATAAAAAATGCAAAGATATAGGCAAAATCAAAAAATAAGGAGATTTTATGGAGTTTTTGGTATTTGGAGTTATCTTTTGTGGCATAGCTTTTATAGGGTTTTTAGCTCTCAATACAGCTATAAAAGAGCTAAAAAGCTAGCATTATATTTTTGGTATTGCTTTTTAGGGGGCAATATTTATGATAAAAAACACTCTTTTTTCTACGCTTTTTTTTGGGCAATTTGTGATATGTTTTGTCTTTTTATCCCCCATACTTTGCGCTGATTTTGGCACACTTGCGCAAGCAAATACAAAATCTAGCACCAAATCTAATCCGCCCAAAAGAATCACTACTACCAAAAGCACAAAACCTACGCAATCAAAAACACCTCAAGCAAAATCTCAAACAACACCTAGTGCGACAAAAACCACACAAAAAAACAAAAAATCCAAAAACGAGCAAGCCAAATCCCAAGAATCAAAACAAGTAAAAGAAGCAAAGCAGACAAAAGAATCCAAACAAGCGCAAGAATCTAGGCAAAAAAAAGAGGAAAAAACACCAAAAGAAGAAAAAAAATCCCAAAAACTTCCCTACTCAAAAAAGCAACTAAAAGAGCTTGATATGTTTTTGGAATCTTTGCCAAAATACACACCTAAGCAAATCCAAGAGGTTGATAAAGAGCGTGAGATTTTATCAACCATAAACCACACCCAAATGACAAAAGAAGACAAGCTAAAATCCCTAAAGCCACACTGCCAAAAAGGCTCTGCACTCGCTTGCTCAAGCCAAGAAAATCCAAACGATTTCCAAAAAGCTCAAAAAATGCTCCAAAAAGAGTGCGAAGCAAAGCCACCAAATGCAAAAAGCGGGCTATATTGTGCGAGATTGGCAGATAAATATCTACTTGGCAAATCAAAACTACAAGCATTTGAGAAATCCTGCAAGCTAGGAGAGCCACTAGGCTGTCTAGGTGCAGTGAGTGCCAAAAAAACTAAAAAAACCAAAAAATACATAATAGTCGCCCACGCCATAAGTGAAAATCTCTGCGAGAGAGGATATGGAATCTACTGCGGTGTGGTGGCTAGCGTGCTAAGTTTTAAGCAGTCTGTGGGAAGCCTATATTATGCAAAAAAGGGCTGTGAGGAGCTACACGATAGGCTTACTTGCGCGATTTTGGAGCGACTAGAAAATAGACCAAAATCACTAGGCAAATAAATATTTTAAGCGTGCGTAAAAATCTTTGCCTTTGGTTGTCTTATAGTGGATTTTGATTGTGTGTATTGGTTGTAGATTTTGGCTGCGTAGATTTTGGTTGCGTAGGATTTGGTTGCAAGGCTTGGCTTTGTGATAAATTTTTACTTTTAGGCTTATAAGAGATTTTAGGTAGTTTTTGTGTGGCGTTAGAAAACTTTGCATTACTAGGATAAAAGATTTTGCGCAAGTGGCTTAAATGGTGGCAACTTTTATCGCAACACCACAAAATTTTACTAACCCCATAATCTCAATTACCCCCAAATAAGAGATTTTGCAAAAAGCACAAATTGCGTAAAACTTTGGTGTGATTTTATGCAAAATCTCCGCAACGATTTTACAAAACAAAACCCCCTCCAAAATCCAAAAAGGCTATAAAATAATCTATAAAATCCCTCCAAAATACTGCATATTATTGTTTGAGGTTTAGCAGTGTGTTTAGTATCTGGTCAGAAGTCGTTACGGCTTTTGAGTTTGCTTGGAATCCACGCTGCACGACAATGAGCTGCGTAAGCGAGCGAGACAAATCCACATTACTCATCTCTAGCTTTGAGCCTGCTACACCACCTCTGCGCCCTGTGTTTGCTGCACCTATCATCGCTTGCCCAGAGTTTCCTGTGGTGGAAAATACATTGCCACCTTCAGCTTGCAAGCCCGCGTTGTTGGCAAATGTGGCTAGAGCGACTTTTGCTAGGGCTAGTGTGCGTCCATTGCTAAATGAGCCTAGAAGCGCACCCACTTGGTCAAAGCGCACATCTACCAAGTCCCCCGCACCATATCCATCTTGCTCAATCGCATAAGTTTCAGAGACTTTATCCACGCTTGTTAGCCCGCCAAATCCACCTGTCGCACCAAATGATAGGCTTAGTCTTTGTGGGGCGATAGAGCCGTTTTTGGGGTCAAATTGGATAATTGGTGGATTCATACCCGCCAAACTTCCGTCTTTGTTAAATCGCAATCGCCCACCCTCAAATATATTTGGACGAATAGGCGAAGAGCCATATATCACACCGGGTTCTGGCACGATTGCCCTAAAGCTCCATTCTGCTTGCGCTGTTTTGACAAATTCAAACCTAATCGTATGCTTTGAGCCTAGAGAATCATATAGCTCGATAGTCGTGGCGTGTGTGGCGTGGCTGATTCTAGTGGTGGATACAGCTGCACCGCCCTCAATGAGTGCTGCGGTATTTAGCCCACGCATAGTGTTTTTAAATAGCACATTTGTAGAGATTTGGTCGCTACCATAAGAGGATACGAAAATCGACATATTGCGGTTTGTATCGTCCTCATCATCGTCCTCTTCAAGGTTTTTGTTTTGCATTTCAAACATACCGTATTCATTTACGATGACAGATACAGAAGCAGTGCTATCTGCATATTCCATATCGGGGTATTTTATCATATTGGCATCGTATTGGAGTAGTCGCCTTAGCTCTTCAGTCGTCCTAAACTGCCCTGTGGTAGAATCTGGTGTTTCTGATTTGGTATAGCGATAGCGAAAAGAAGTAATATCTGAATCGCCCTCTACGAGATTGGCAAACGCACCCGTGCCACTTGCTGTGATAAAGATATTTTTGGTTTTTTCATCGCCATCCATTTCATTGCGATTGATGATTTTTAGCATTTTGCCCTCTGGGTAGGCTTCGATACCTGTTTTTTCTGTGAGGGCATTTATCGCATTTATCGCAGAAGTAAGCGTAGAGATTCCACTCATAGCAGAATCATTTCTAAAAGATACTTTTTTGCCATTGATTGACACAGTGCTGACTTCATTGGTATCTATTAGGCTATTTACGAGGGTGGAGGTTTTGTAGCTTACCCAAATCCCTTGATTTTCTGTCAATCCAAAAGCATCGCCATCTTGGTTAAATAGCGCGCCCATATCCTCTTGAGATTGTGTGCGATTACCCGCAGAATCATATAGTGGATACACGCCATCAGCTGGAGTGCTAGTAGTGGAGTCTAGCGCGTAAATGTTGGCATTTTGGTCGACATGCCTACCTGCGTTTAGGTTGGCACGAAGTTTGATATTTGCTGAAGCGCGAGCTGGCATTACCATATTTGGGTCGATTTGGATATTTCGTATCGGTCCTGTGCTATCGATTTGGAAAAATTCTTGCTCACTCATTTTTGAAGCATTTTTTAGGTCGTCTTTTAGCCACCCTTGCACTACATAGCCACCTGTGGTAACTAGATTGCCATCTGCGTCAAAAAGGAAGCTACCATCACGCGTGTAGTTTAGCGTGATACCTCTATCTGGGGAAATGACAAAAAATCCCTCGCCCTCAATAGCAATGTCTGTTTTGACATCGGTATTTTGTGTGCTACCTTGTGAAAACACCTTTGTTGTGGCGTTTATACTCACACCAAGCCCCACAGAGAAGTCGTTTTGTCCACCGCGCCCTGTTTTGTAAGGGGAGGTGGCAATCAGTTTGGTTTGGGATAGCATATCCACAAACGAAGCCCTAGAGTATTTGAAGCCAACTGTATTGACATTTGCTATGTTATTAGATTCTACATCAAGTGCGATTTGATGAGCTTGCATACCGCTTACGCCTGACCACAATGACCGTAACATTTTCGTCCTTTATGAGAAATTTGCTAGCAAGCAAAAAAGCAACAACTATGCCAAAAGTAATCTCTAAAAATAAGCAAATAAAAAATTATCTTAGAAAATCTAAAAGCGACACATTTAAGCAGTATAAATGCGACAAAATAGAATCCAAAAAGCCATAAAAAGCCAAAATATTGCAAAATTACACAAAAGTTTTGTGCAATTTATTAAAGTTTAACCACAAAATGCCTATACTTCAATTTTAGTAGGCTTTAAGATTTTGCTAGCAATTTGTTATCATTATGTTAGTTAGTGGTGCGTTTTGCCAAACATTTTTGCCATTTTTTGCCAAAGCAAAGGGGCAAAATCTTGCAAAATCTTAAAGAAAATCTTACAGCATAGTAGCTTGTTGTTTTAAGCTACTCTATCAAGGAGATAAGGCGATGAGAAAAGCAGTAAATTTGCGGGGGTTGTGCAAGTTGTGGATTTTGCACTTGAGAAAGGCATTTTTTGTAAGCGTTATAGGTGCTGTGTGTGTAGGCACATTTGCTTCACAGAGCTTAGCACAAGAGTCTAGCGATGATTGCAGCAAAGAGACTTGCTCGGCAAAAGCGCACAATTATGAGATTCAAGGCGACATTGAGCTAGCTATTACGCTGTATAAAAAAGCCATTGAATTAGGGGATTTGGAGGCTTACTCTTATCTAGCATTGCTATATCAATCCCAAAACAACACCGCCTTAGCAAAGAATTATTTTCAGCTTGGCTGTGATAAATCCCAATATGATGCTTGCTTCAATCTAGGCACATTTTTTGAGCTAGGCAGGGATTTTATCCACGCTCAAAAATACTACAACATAGCGTGTGAAAAAGGAAGCACAAAAGTAAAAGCAAATGCCTGCCACAATCTAGGTGTGCTACATAGTAGCGAGGTAGCAGGCTTAGAGAGGGATTATGATAAGGCGTTGAGGTTTTATCAAATTGCGTGTGATTTGGACAATCCAAAAAGCTGTGGCTCTTTGGGGAATTTTTATGAAAAAGGCAATGGCGGTGTAGAAAAAGACTACGCTAGGGCGTTTGAGCTGTATAAATTTGCTTGTGATTCTGGAGAGGCAAGGGCTTGCTTCAATCTAGGCACGCTCTATGATAGGGGCTATGGTATGAAGCAGAATTTCAAAAAGGCTTTTGAAGTCTATCAAATCGCTTGCAATGCCAAGCACGCCGAAGCGTGTAACAATATGGGGCTTATGTATGATGAGGGGCTAGGTGTGAGGAAAAGTCCCCAAAAGGCATTGGAGTTTTACAAAATCGCTTGTGATTTGCAAAGCCTAGTGGCGTGTAACAATCTAGGCTATCTCTATGAAAACGAACCAAAGCTAAAAGACAGACAAAAAGCATACACTTACTACCAAATGGCGTGCGATATGAAAAGTGCCAAAGCCTGCTACAATCTAGGCTATCTCTATGATACTGATGAAGAAAGTAGAGACACCGATAAGGCATTTAAGCTATATGATGCTGCTTGTGGGCTAAAAGATGCTATGGCGTGCAACAATCTAGGAAATCTCTATGACAAAGGCGAGGGAGTAGCACAAAACCTCGAAGTAGCAAAAAAATACTATGAGAGGGCTTGCGAGCTTGGCGCGGAGCTAGGCTGCGTAAATAAAGCTATGTTTGAGAAAAATCATCTGCGAATCGACAGAAGAGGAAACAACAAAAAATGAGGCATTGTGGATTTTCTCTTTACGCGCTTTTAGCGTGTCTTAGACTTGCTTTGCTTTTTGGCATAGTGCCTAGCATAGCAAGCGCGATGAGCTATCAGGCTTGTCAGCAGTTTTATAGGCAAGCTACAAGTGTTGTTGATTCTAAAAGAGTGTTTTCACTCCAATATAACGGCAAGCCATACTTGCTTGCCTACTCAAAAACCCCCCTTAGCTCATCTAAAATCATTAAAAGAGATATATTTTTGGGACTATATCTTTTCTCTGGCTCTACCCCACTAAGCTACCGCATAAAGCCCATAGACAGCTATGCAAACTCACTCTCTCTAGCGGGCGTGAGTGCTAGCCAAGCTGTAAATGGAGTGGTGGTAAGCGGTGGCAGGGGGATTTTTGATTTGGCAAAGTTTTCAAAGCCATTGCCAAAAGATTCTGTCATAAGCAATATTTGCTTTCAAGTGTATGGATTTTATGCCTATGACAATTATTTCGTGCCTAAGCCTTTGATTGATAGGTTTCTCTCAAGCAAAGGCGGAATCTATGGCGACATAGGCGTAAGAATCATAGAATCCGCCCAAGATTACCAAAATCTAGCCCAAAAAAATCCCGCAAACCCCAAATCCACCCAAGCTCCCCAAAAGTCATCGCCAAAATCCATAATAGTCGAGCAAATCGATATATTTTTCCCAAACAATCCATTTTTGCCACGCGATAAGATTGTATCCATAAACGGCGAGAGTATAAAATCTAGCGTAGATTTTGAATGGAAAGTGGCAAATCTCACGCCAAATTCCACCGCCAAAGTCGCCATAGTGCGAAATGGCAAAGCCCAAACCCTAGAAGTCAAAGTCCTGCATAGGCAAGGTGGTGGCTTGCTTAGTGATACATTTTTGGAGAGATTTGGCGTGTGGCTTGATGGCAATCTTGTGATTCGCTCGATGAAAACACCACTTCCCTTTAATCTATCCCTGCTAAGCGAGGGAGACCAGCTTTTGTGGATAGATAAGACACCTATAAAAAGAGGCGATGGATTTTGGCATTTGCGAGAATTGCTAATGAGGGCGTGGCTAAATGGCAATATTGAGCTTCTCATACTGCACGAGGGGGTGGAAGCCTTTGTGCGCTCTCAAATGCGCTAGCGACAGGCAGACAAAAGCTAACAAAAAAGCCAACAAAACCAAGCAACAATCTAGCGCAATGAGACAAAAACCAAAAAAGCTAAATGAGACAAAACCTGCAAAAATCTAGCCAAAAATCTATGTGTTGTTTTTAGATTTTGCTTAGTTTGCAAAATTTGTGATTAGAGATTTTGCTAGCAAAACAAATTTTGCAATAGCTTTTTAAGCTAGTAGCATTCAAACAACGCCCAACCAACATCAAAAGGAGAACAAAATGGAAATCTTACTTCAAAGCCTATCCCAAAACTACCTGCTTATCAAATCACTACATATTATTAGCGTTATTTGCTGGATGGCAGGGCTTTTTTATTTGCCTAGACTTTTTGTCTATCACGCAGAAAACTCCTCAAACGCAGATTTTGTAGCCGTAGTCAAGCTGCAAGAATACCGCCTTTTTGCCTACATTATGCGACCTGCTATGCTTGCTAGTGTCATCACAGGCGTGCTTATGATTGCGAGTGATTTTGGAATTTTCAAAAGTGGTGTTTGGATACATATCAAGCTACTTTTTGCCCTGCTTTTGCTACTCTATCATATCGCTTGTGGGATTTTACTAGGTAGATTGCAAAGGGGTAGCCAAAAGTTTAGTGGCAAGTTTTTTCGCGTTTTCAATGAGATTCCAACGATTTTGATGATAGTCATCGTAGTTTGCGCTGTGATGAAATTCTAAGCATTCAAGGCTTTACTAAGGAAAAAATATGGCAAAACAAAAACTATGGGGTGGGCGATTTAGCGCAGGCTCTAGCGCATTATTAGAGGAGTTTAATGCTTCGATAAATTTTGACAAACGGCTTTGGAGCTATGATATTTTGGGCTCAAAAGCACACGCAAAAATGCTTTGCAAAATAGGGGTTTTAAGCGCAAATGAGCTTAGTCAAATCACGCAAGGGCTAGAATCTATCGCCGCTCAAATCGCGCAAGGCAAGTTTAGCTTTGAGATTGCTGATGAGGATATTCACATGAGCATTGAGCGTGCGCTTATAAACCTCATAGGAGAGGTTGGCAAAAAGCTCCACACCGCTCGCTCTAGAAATGACCAAGTCGCGCTAGATTTTAGAATGTTTGTCCTAGATGCAAACCGCGCGATAAAAGATGAGATTTTAGCCCTCATTGAGGGACTTTTAGGCATAGCTTCACGCCACACAGACACGCTTATGGCAGGTATGACACATTTGCAGCACGCACAAGTGGTAAATCTAGGATTTCACATAGTCGCGTGGGTATCAAGCCTAAAGCGCGATGTAGAGCGACTAGATAGCGCGTTTAAGCAGGCGGATTTTATGCCGCTAGGCAGTGGGGCATTGGCAGGCACGCCTTATAAAAACGATAGAGAGTTTTTGGCAAAAGAGCTAGGCTTTGGCGCACCTACGCTAAATGCTATGGATTCTGTGAGTGATAGGGATTTCGCACTTGATTTGCTATATGCTATCGCTATGCTTAGTATGCACATCTCACGCATAGCCGAAGAAATGGTGCTATGGAGTAGCGCGGAATTTGGGTGGCTAAGGCTTAGCGATGAGTATGCCACAGGTAGTTCGATAATGCCACAGAAAAAAAACCCCGATGTCCCAGAGCTACTGCGCGGCAAAAGTGGCAGAGCTTATGGCAACCTAATCTCACTACTTGTAACGATGAAATCCCTCCCCCTAGCTTACAACAAAGACACCCAAGAGGACAAAGAAGCGGTGTTTGATAGCATAGACACCGCGCTTATTAGCCTAAGGATTTTGCGTGAGGCGTTGCTAAGTGCGCACTTTGACACGGACAAAATGTCGCAAGCCTGCAGGGTAGGGCATTTGAGTGCTACGGATTTGGCAGATTTTTTGGTGCGACAATGCAATGTGGCATTTAGAGAAGCACACCATATCACAGGCAAAGTCGTAGCCTACGCAGAATCAAAAGGCATAGATATAAGCGAGCTAGAGGAAGCAGAGCTAGACACACTACTAAGCGAGGTAAAATCTAGCACGACAAAAGAAGCAAAAAAAGTGCTATCTCTCACGCGCTCAATGCACTCAAGAGACACGCTAGGAGGTAGCTCAAGTGAGCAGACACAAAGCCAGATTGATACCCTAAAGTCGTGGCTAAATCTTGCAAAAAAAGAAAAATATCAATACAAAGGACAAATATGAACAAAAAATCCACAAAAATGCCAAATACAAAGCTGATAAAAAAGACAACAGATTCCAATTTTTTGTCGCTTATGAGTTTGGATTCTACGCTAAGTGCTAGCGAAGTGAAATTTAGCGCGACAAAATCTAGCCAAGTAAAATCTAATAAGCCAAAATCTAGTGAAAAAAAAACAAATATGACAAAATCTAGCACAAAATCCACTCAAACAAAAAAACCAAACACCACAAAAACAATCACTAAATCAAGTAGCAAAACAACCCAAAACACTAGACAAATCGCCTCCAAGCAAAAGCAAATCGTCTCAATGTTTGATAACATAGCCAAAGACTATGATAAGGCAAATCATTTGCTAAGTTTGGGGATTGATATTTCGTGGCGTATAGATGCGTGCAAGAGAGCGTATAAAGCACTGCAATCCACTCCAAACAAAACCCCAATCAAAGTAGAAAGCAATGCGGAAAGCAAACAAGCAAGCAATATAGCAAATAAGGTGGCAAGCAAAGCAGGACAAAATCCACCTAGCCAAAATCTAAAAATCGCAGATATTGCTTGTGGCACGGGCGATATGCTACTTCAGTGGCACACCCAAGCAAGTAAGCAAAATCTAACCATAGACACACTCATCGGTATAGACCCATCAAAAGAAATGCTAAAAATTGCCAAGCAAAAAATCCAAAAAAAACTACAATCTAGCAAATCCCCCAAAGTCATCATAAAGGTAAGCGAAGCAAAGAATCTATCTATGCTAGAAAAAGAAAGCGTGGATATACTCTCTATCTCTTATGGACTGCGCAATGTGCTTGAGTATGAAAGGGCTTTGGGCGAATTTTGGCGCGTGCTAAAGCCTAGTGGTGTGCTAGTGGTGCTAGATTTTTTCAAAAAGCCAACCCCAAGTTTGCTTGATAGATTTGTAGGCATTTATACGCGCACGATTTTGCCATTTGTGGGGTGGGCGATTTCGCGCAATTATGAAGCGTATAAATATTTACCTGATTCTATGGATAGCTTTGTAAGCCCGCAAAAACTAGCCCAAGATTTACAATCACTAGGATTTAAGCAAGTGCAAATCAAAGGATATAGTGCCAACATCTCTCATCTAGTGCTAGGCGTAAAAGGTAAATTGTGATTATTTTTTATCGTATTTTATGATGTATTTGGTTTGAAATAGTCTAGTGCTTGTGGCAATGGATAACACTACAATCACAAAAATAGATAAGCATAAGACCGCTATGGCTGTGGAAAATGTAAAAATGCTTTTTTGTGTCGTGTTTGCTTTTTGCTAGCACTTGCCTTTATGTTGGCTTTTTGCAATCTGTCATATTGAGCTTTCACAAAAAACCGAAATATCCAAAGAATTTTGCACATTTGCGTTTGCATTTTTGGATACTTCG
>SAMEA104315434__coassemble_854_pt1 | contig 14206 bp, 9 predicted proteins | sample SAMEA104315434__metabat2_low_PE_003 | metagenome-assembled genome bin SAMEA104315434 (sample SAMEA104315434) | gut metagenome | biome: Monkey gut; feature: monkey-associated habitat; material: faeces | place: China | collected 2013 | reverse complement strand
TCTTGAGATAATAAGTCTATCGCTCGCCTTTTTCTTGCGAGTTTTAAAGCCTTTAGCAGGTGTGCCCCAAGGTGAAACAGGGTGTCCGCTAGAGCCTGTCTTGCCCTCACCACCACCGTGTGGGTGGTCTACTGGGTTCATAGCACTTCCGCGAGTTTGTGGGCGAATACCACGATGACGATTGCGCCCTGCCTTACCAATAGAAATATTGATAAAATCCTCATTTCCTACCACGCCGATTGTCGCCATACATTCTTCTAGAATGTAGCGCATTTCTCCGCTTGGCATTCTTAGGATAATATACTTACCCTCGCGCCCCATTATTTGCGCACTTGCCCCTGCACTTCTAGCGAGCTGTCCGCCAGCACCGGGGTGCATTTCAATATTATGCACGATTGTCCCTATGGGGATAGCTTTTAGCTTCATAGCATAGCCTGTTTTTATATCCAATCCAGATTCTGCTGCAATAACCACACTCCCTACACTTAGCCCGCTTGGTTGCAAAATATATCGTTTTTCGCCATCGGAGTAAGAAATAAGTGCGATTCTGCAATTTCTGTATGGGTCATACTCAATAGCCACAACCCTGCCCTCAATATTAAATTTATTGCGTTTAAAATCAATGATTCTATACAGCTTCTTTGCTCCACCCTCTTTGTGTCGGCTTGTGATTCTACCGTTGTTGTTGCGCCCTGCACTCACAGACAGCTTTGTCAAAAGTCCTCGCACACTAGGTTTTGCGGTAATATCTTTTGAGCTAAGGTTGCTCATAAACCTGCGGGAGGGCGTATATGGTTTGTAGGTTTTAATTGCCATTTGTTACTCCTAATCTCGTATCTTTAACTCTTTTACTTCATAGAAAAGTCTAAGCAGTAAGCGCATCAATTTTCGCACCCTCTGGAATCTTCACATAAAATTTCTTATATGAATTCCGTTGTCCAACTCTTCCTTTGAATCGCTTAACTTTGCCTTCTTGTCGCAAAGAATTTACTCTCAATGGCACAACGCCAAAGTATTCTCTAAACACTTCTTTTAGTTGATTTTTTGTTACTTTTGTAGAAGTTTGCACCACAAGCACACTTTTTTCTTGCAACGAAAGTGATTTCTCTGTGTAAAGGATAGATTTTATATCAGTTATATCAGCCATTATTTCCCCTTATCGCTAGAATCTAAAAACGCTTCAAGCACTGCTTTTTCAATAACGACACTATGAAAAGCAGCTACAAGGTAAGCATTCATCTCATTACCGTCAATAAAATAGCAATCTTGTAGATTTCTATATGCTAAAAATGTTTTTTCATCGGCAATACTTTGTGCCACGAACAGCGCACTACGCTCGCCAATAGACTTAAACACACCAAACGCGTCTTTTGTCTTGCCACTAGGAATACTTAGTGAATCTAGCACATACAGCTTTCCTGTGCTTGCTTTTTGTTGAAGCGCATACTCTAGTGCTAGTCGCTTCTGTTTTTTGTTGATTTTTATCTCATAGTTTTTGTTGTTGCTAGGTCCGTGAGAAACACCACCGCCGACAAACACAGGAGAAGTAATGCTCCCCGCACGAGCTCTACCTCCACCTTTTTGTGCCCAAGGCTTCTTGCCACCTCCACTGACTTCGCCACGATTTTTCGCTTTCGCTCCATTAGCCCTAAGCGATGCAAGATAAGATTTTACATATAAATAAAGATTGTGCTCTTTTATGCTTTTATATCGCTCTGGCAGAACAATTTCGCTTGCTTTTTTAAACTTATTATCCAAAACTATTGCACTCATTTGCCACCCCTAATGATAGAGATTTTACCTTGTGCGCCATTATACCCAGCCACCGAGCCTTTTAGCACCAAGATAGAATTGTCTTTGTCAAAAGACACTACCTCTGCTTGCACGGTAACTTTTTCATTTCCATAGTGTCCAGCCATTTTTTTGCCTTTTTGGACGCGCCCTGGCCACTCTCTATTACCGATAGAGCCTACTCTACGATGAAACCGTGAGCCGTGAGCTGCAGGACCACCTTGAAAATTCCATCGTTTCATCGCACCACTAAAACCACGACCCTTTGTGTAAAAAGTAGCCTTTACTCTCGCTGTGCTTTCTAAAACAGACATATCCAAATCAATCGCTTTCGCTCTATTTGCCTCTTGGGTTGATTCTGTCTGTCCATCTGTTTGTCCAGCTTGTTGAGGCTCGCCACTCACACGAAGTGTTACAAAGCGATTAAACTCTTTGCTTAGACTATATTTTTTTTGCTGTCCTGCTATGGATTTGTTGTGTGCTTTACCTCTTGGATATGCCACTATGACTTTTCCATTCTCTTGTGTATCACACACCTTAGCATTGATGATTTTCAACAAAGTAACAGGAATACTAGGAGAACCTATTGTCCTACTCATTCCTATTTTTTCTACCAAAAATTCCATTCTCTTTCCTTAAATCTATGACTTTAACTTCTGTATCTACCGAATATACCTGCCAAAAATGCCTACTTACTCATAGAAGTAACTTCGACATCCACTTCTGGTGCCAAATCTAGTTTCATAAGCCCCTCGACTGTGTCGGGTGTAGCAGACATAATATCTATGATTCTACTATGTAGTCGTATCTCAAACTGCTCTCGCGAGTCTTTATTGATATGTGGCGAACGAAGCACAGTATATTTTTTCTTTTTGGTAGGCAAAGGTATCGGCCCACAAATTTCTGAGCCTGTGCGCTTCACTGCCTCCACTATCGAAGCTACCGAGCGGTCTAAAACCCTATGGTCATAAGCCTTAAGCTTAAGTCGAATCTTTTCCATAATATTTCCTCTATAACCTTAATCTAAGAAAATGTTGCGCTTACACTTATACTACCAAATGCGCCTAAAACACCGATAAAGAACATCGCTAAACACTCCAAATAGTGCTTCCAAACAGCACACCACCAACAAGCAGTATCGCAAAACAAAAGCGTAATTCTAGTGAAAAATAAAACTTTAGTCAAGACTTTTTGCCTATTTTTCGCAAAAGTTTTGTTTTTTTGCTTCCTTACAATAAGGAAGCAAAAGTGATAAACTTAAAATAAAAAATCCAAGTTTTTTAAAACAAATCTATATTTTGTTAAATTTTTACATTTTTATAAAATCACAACATAGCTTAAATATAACTTTATTACGCTACAATCCAAAAATATTTTTTGCGCTTTCTTAGCGATTCTCAAATAAATTTTTAACTCTTCAAGGAGTAAAATCTATGACTACTTTTGATAGGACTTCATTACCTAGCTTCATCTCTTGCTTATCCCGTATGCCACATAGATTTAGCGGGGGGGGGGGCGATATAATTCTCCTCTAAAAGCACTAGGTTTATGTTTTCTTAATCTCTCCTGCCACTTTTTATTGCCACTCATTTTTTTATTTATCCTCACTTCTTGCGCTTCCAAACCAAAATACATAACAAATTCTAGCGATTACACTTCATTTGGCGTTGATTACCACGATATAGAAAATATGCTAGATGACAATGTAAAATCTTTTTTAGGCTCTGATTTTGTGAAAAATTTAGAGGGCAAAAAAATCCTTGCGATTTCGGATATAGAAAATCTAACAGATGATGACATAGATATAGAGCTACTAAGTCGCAAATTTGCAAGGCAAATCCGCAATAGCAAAAAGTTCGTCCTTACAAACGCTATCGCAGGTAGCGGTAGCAAAAGGGATAAAATGATAAAAGATTCTCGCACTCTACGCAATGATGAGGAATACGACCAATACACCACCAAAGAAAAAGGCAATCTACTCGCACCTGATTATTCTCTCGCTGGCAAAATCACACAGCGCACAAAAAACATTGGCAAAAATGTAAGAGTGGATTATCAGTTTTTGATAGTTCTAAGCGATATAAAAACAGGCGTGGTGCTATGGGATAATGAGGAAATCATCTCAAAAGTCATAGCAAAGGATAAATTACAAGAATTTGATGGGATAGAATCTAAACAAAACAACCACTATGAAAGATATGCAAAACCAAATAAAGACAAACAATATTCTTACGCGGGCGAGAAAACAAAGGAGTTTTTTAGAAATGCTGGGTATAAGACAAAGGAGTTTTTAGCCAAATCTTACGATATGACAAAAAATTTTATTCTTGGTTTTGGACATAAAAATCATATAGTTTTAGGAATGGATTTGGGGCTTGGTGGAGGGAGAATAAATATGCCTCCAATTGATTTTAAATTGATAAGAGTAGACAATAATTATTGGAGTGGTCCTACCACCAAAACAGAAAACCACACTATGTATATGGATGACTTTGATAGCTCTCACACATTTATAATGCCAATCAATGTTCGTATAGGATATTTGCGTGATATTGGGGAAAATTGGGCTTTTGCACTAAATTTTATTTATAACTATACTGTTGCTTCTTTTGATTCTTACGAACTAGAAGCGACTACTTATAGTATTGAGTTTGGAAGTAAAAAATTAACTTCCACAATCCAAAGGCTTGGCGGTGAGATTTTGATTTATTACAAACTGCTAGAGAAACTTCATATTTTTGTGGGTAGTGGAGTATTGAAAGATATTAGCTCAAAATATAATATTTCATTTGAGGTAGGTAGTAGAAATTGGTTTGAGGACGATATATACATAAATGTTGTGGGGCAAAAAAGATTTAATTTTGAATCAAAAATAGATTCTTGGTATCCTATTGTAAAAATTGGTGGACTTTTTATTTTTAGCTACTTTGGCGTAGATAGCACAATTTATTGTAGCTGGACTACGAAAGAAATAAACTATTTGGGAACAAACTGCGGAGTTTCAATAGGAGGTCAAATAAAATATTAAATATTTCTAGCTATTTTCATACAAAAGTTATGGACTAAATAAAATTAAAGATGCTATTTTTTGACATTGATGAAGTTTAAGAAATATTTTTACAAACTTCATCGTTTTTTTTTTTTTTTAGTTAGTTTTTTTGTGCAATTATCACATTGACTTGCGCAAACTAGCAATCCAATGCTTACACAAAAACTTAAGCAAACACAACAGCCACAAGCCAAGCTAAAATCACGCTAGATTCTAGCTTGCCCCATTTTTAGCGATTTGGTTTTGCGAAGTTTTGTGAATCTGTTTTAGAAAATGTCGACTTAAAAGTAACCTTTTTAAGCCGACACAAATCTTATTACCCCAAATTTTCCTCTATTAGCTTATGAACTCGCGAGTTAAACTCTTTCACACTTTGCAAGCCACCAGATTCTAGTAGAACAGCGCAGTCATAGAGCAGATGAGCACATTCTTGCACTTTGGCAGATTCCGCGCCTTTTAGCTTGCTAAATATGCTATGCGAGACATTGATTTGCAAAGTCTTGGGCGATTTTGGTGGCTCTTGCCCCATTTGTCGCATTAGATTTGCCATCATAGCGTTTGCCTCCTCGCCCACAAGCGCAATAGGCGAGCTCAAATCATCACTTAGCTCCACTTCTTTTATCTCACTTCCCAAAGCCTCTTTGAAGTCTTTAATGATTCCCTCAAATTCCTTTTTCACACCCTCATCTATACTGCTTTCTCCTAGCTCTTTTAGTGCCTCACTTGAAGCAGCATCTTTTAGCGGAGTTTTGTCATATTCTCCCACACTTGGCATCACAAAGCTATCAATTTCATCGCTTAGAAGCAGCACAGTATAGCCCTTTTTGGCATATTTTTCCAAAATCGGCGATGCTTTCAGTAGCTCTTTATTTTCGCCGATTAGATAGTAGATACTTTTTTGCTCTTTTTGCATTGCTTCCTTGTAGGATTTTAGACTTACGCTCTCGCTTAGCTTGCCATCACTAGCTACACTATCAAAGCGCAAAAGCTCCAAAATCTTTTCTTTGTTTTCAAAATCACTATAAAGCCCCTCTTTTAGTGCTTTGCCAAATTGACTATAAAAAGTCTTATATTTTTGACTATCTTTTGCTAGATTTGCGATTTCTCCTAGAATCTTTTTTGTCGAAGCAGACTTGATATTTGCTAGAATCTTATTTTGCTGCAAAATCTCACGGCTGACATTTAGTGGCAAATCCTCACTATCAATGATTCCACGCACGAAGCGCAAATATTGTGGCAACAGCTCTTTATCATCATCGGTGATAAATACACGCTTGACATATAGCTTCACGCCACTTCTATAATCCACCCTAAACAAATCAAATGGCGCAACACTTGGGATAAAAAATAGCGTGGTATATTCTAGATTGCCCTCTACGCGTGTGTGGATATAGCTTAGTGGTTCGCTATTATCGTGCGCAAAGCCTTTGTAAAATTCCTTATAGTCCCCATCTTTTAGCTCATTTTTGGGGATTTTCCATATCGCTTTGGCGTTGTTTAACTGCTCGGTTTTGGATTCTTTGACTTCTTTTTTGTTGGCTTTTTTGGATTTTTCTTCTTTATCATCACTCTTTTCATCGCTAGAATCCTCATACTTTGTTTCCTCGTAAGTTAAAAAGATAGGGAAAGCAATGTGTTCAGAGTATTTTTTGATGATAGATTCTATTTCCCAGCGACTTGCAAAATGCTTCTCATCATCTTTTAGATATAGCGTAATTTGCGTGCCGTGTGTGTCTTTTTGACAAGGAGTGATTTCATACTCGCCACTACCATCACTTATCCAGCTATACGCCTGCTCATCTGCTTTACCAGCTTTTTTGGTAGTTACCACTACTTTGCTAGCCACCATAAAGCTTGAGTAAAACCCTACACCAAACTGCCCTATAAGCGCGGAATCTTTCTTTTTATCCCCGCTTAGTGCGTTTAGAAAACTCTTTGTGCCAGATTTTGCTATCGTGCCTAGATTTTCAATTAGCTCCTCCTCATTCATACCTATACCAGAATCAGCCACACTCAAAATGCCCTTTTTCTCATCAAATGTTATATCTATGCGCGGACTAAAGGCGATTTGCTTATATGCTTCATCGCTGATTGTTAGGTAGTTTAGCTTATCAAGCGCGTCAGAAGCGTTGCTTACCAGCTCACGCAAAAAGATTTCTTTGTTTGAATAAAGCGAGTGAATCATCAAATCTAGTAGTTGCTTTATTTCGGTTTGGAATGCCATTTTTTTGCTCATTTGTAGCTCCTTAGATAAAAATTTGGCAATTATAGCATTTAATTGATAAATATTTGGAAACTTTATAGCCATAATATCAAGTTTAGTTAGTCTAAGGATATAAAGTTTTTTATATACAAAAAGTCAAATACATAAAAATCCGCAAAAACAAGTAGTCCCAAAGCTAGATTCTATCACGCCCAAATATTCGCTCAAATCACACAACACCCCGCAAAATCTGCTACAATAGCGCGACTTAATCCACAAAACCTAATCCCACAAAATCCCCACAAAGAGTATCAATGCAAAATCACAAACCTTTTTGCCCTTACTTAGGTAAAACCCCAGACAAATGTGGAGGCTGCGAGATAGACGCACCCTACCCTACCCAGCTAGTCGGCAAAAAAGAGCGGATTTTAGAGCTTTTTGGCAAAGACTTAAGTTGTGCGGATTTTCGTGTATTTGCCTCGCCAGAAGTGGGCTATCGTGCAAGGGCGGAGTTTCGCATTTATAGAGAAAGCACAGCCAACCAAAGCGCGACTGCTAAAAATCTAACCCAAATAGATTTGGCAATGATGAGTAAGCAAAAAACCACGACAAATCAAGTAAATCTCCATAAAAATCTAGCAGACAAAAATCAAACAAACAAATCAATCAAAATCCCCATAAAATCCTGCCCGATTTTATTGCCAAACATCAGGCTTGCGCTAAAATCTTTCATAGATTTGATAAATGATTTGGCACGAAGTGAAAACAAGCAAGACTACGAAGCACTAGCCGACAAACTATATGCCATAGAAGCACTTGGCGTGGCAAATCCACCACTTTCTACAAAAACTACAAATGACTTAGATTCTGCCACCCAAAATTCTCATAGCGTGATTTTGACGCTTATCTATCACAAAAAGCTAGATAAAAAATGGGAGCAAAAAGCAAAAGAGCTAAGCCAAAAACTCCCGCAAAATCTAGCCCTCATAGGACGAAGCAAAAACCAAAAAATAACGCTGCAAACCGACAAACTACTAGAATCTATCACGCTAGAAAAAACATACATATTTTTGCGAAGCGAGGGGAGGTTTAGCCAGCCAAATGCCTATATAAATCCGCTAATGATAAACTTTGTCAAAGATACGATAAAATCGCACAAAAAAGAGGATTTATTGGAGTTATATTGTGGCGAGGGCAATTTTTGCATAAGTCTAGCTAGCGAGTTTAGGCGCGTCCTAGCCACAGAAGTGGTAAAGTCCTCTATCCCAGCTTTGAGAGAAAATGCCAAAAATAACGGCATATCAAATATCACAGCACTGCGACTAAGCGGCGAGGAAAGTATAGAAGCATTGGAGGGAAAAAGGGAATTTTTTCGCGCTAGGGAGGTGGATTTGAAATCTTTTAGGTTTTCACATATTTTGATAGACCCGCCAAGAAATGGGATTAGTGGAAGTAGAATCGGTGGAGGCGAAATTAGTAGTAGTGCGTTCAGCGCAAATCAAACAAATAACAAAACAAACACAAAAAATGCAATCAAAAATCCATTGCAAAAAGCTAGAGAAATGCTAGATTTTATCGCCAAACACGACTATATCATTTACATTTCTTGCAATCCTTTAAGCCTAAAAAACGATTTAGAAATTCTGCTACAAACACACAAAATCACGCATTTTGGGCTTTTTGACCAATTCCCACATACTCATCATATAGAATCCGCCCTAATCCTAAAAAAGCACCAAAAATAGCCACTTCACACCAAACTTTGCCACGCTTTTTTAAAATATTTTTACAAACCACACCAATCAAACACCCACACTTCACAAACAAAAAATCTTAAAAATCCGCAAAATCCCTAACAAAAGCGCACCAAATCCTTATCCGCCCGACAAAAATGTGCTATAATCCGCCCTATGTGTAACCAAGACCACCTCCAAAACATTTCTCTAACCTCGCTAAATGGCTACCTCTCACGGAGAATCGAAGCATACATAGCCACGCTTTTGCGCCCTTATGGATTGGGCGTGGAGCAGATGATTGCGCTAATGATTCTTGCCAAAAATAGCGATATTTTTGGCGATGAGTGCCAAAAACACAAAAAAAATAGCTGTATGAATGTCTCCCAACTAAGTGAATTTCTACTAAAAGACAAAACCACCACTTCGCGCCTTATCACCTCCTTAGAGCAAAAAGGCTTTGTCAAAAAATTTTATGACAGCAAAAAAGACAAGCGAATCGTGTATATAGAGCTGACAAAACAAGGCGAAGAAAAATGCAAAGAAATAGGCTCTAGCAATGTAAAATCCCAAACCGATGAAATATTTCAAAAAGCCCTAGATAAAAACGAGAAAGAAGCATTTAGACAATCATTACTAAAGATTTTGGAGGTGCTAGATGAAAAAGCCAAATAAAGATTTTATCTTTTTTGTGCTAACTTTTGGGCTTTTTGTTTGCGCGTTGAGTGCTGCTCCAAACGCGACAAAACCTCAAAGCACAGCACAAAAAGGCACAGCTATTGAAGCACTACCTATCAAGCAGGGCAGTCTAAACAAAAACGAATCTTTCATCGGCAGTGTGCGCTTCAAAGAAGTCAGCTCTATCGCCTCAAGCTCACAAGGCATAGTAAAAAGCGTGTTTTTTAGCATAGGACAAAGTGTAAAAAAGGGGCAAAAACTACTAAGCCTTGATACAGATTTGCTAGCCCAAGACATAAGCATAAAGCGCGCAAAAATCGCAGACGCTCGCTACACTCTAGAGCGACAAAAAAACGAGCTAGAACGATACAAAAACCTACTCCATTCCCAATCAATCTCTATCCAACAATACGAAAACTTAGAATACGAAATCAAATCTCAAGAAGCTAGAATCCAAGCCTTAGAGGGCGAGCTAGCTATCTCAAAAACCCAAATCGCCCAAAAAACTATCTACGCACCATTTGAGGGAATCATTGTCGAGCAGGGCGTGCGCGTAGGCGAGTGGGTGAAAGAAGGACAAGCGATATGTCAAATCCTAAATTCTCGCGACACCGAAGTCATCATTGATGTTTCAAGCGCAGTTGTTGGCAAGCTAAGCCTAAAGCAAAAAGTAGATTTACTCATAGGTGGCAAATCTCACAGCGGGCAAATCTCCGCGCTTATCCCCAAAGCAGATTCTCTCTCTCGCACCTTTCCTGTGCATATCGCTGTGCGAAATGATGGTAGCTTTTTGGACGGAATGGCAGCACAAGCAAGGCTTGACATCTCTGGACAAGCCCAAGAGGAACAAAAAGGAGGGCAAGCTGGATTCCTAGTCCCACGCGATAGTATCGTATATAGTGCTGGCAAACCACATATTTTCATCGTGCAGACTATATCTCAAACCACGCAAGCTAGAATCGTGCCTATCACTATCATCACTACTCAAGGCTCTTTCGCGCTTATCAAAAGCCTAAAGCAACCACTAAAAGAAAACGACTTAGTCGTGGTGCGCGGACAAGATAGCCTAAAAGACGGCTCACAAGTGTGGATAACAAACCCCCGCAAAATCTCATACAAAGATTCCTACCCAAAATCTTAAAAGGGTAAAATCCCAAAAATCGCACTAAAAGCAAGTAAGAACAAAAACAAGAGAGATAGAGAATGTCTGCAATATATTTATTTCTAAAAAACCGCGTGCTATGCGCTGTTTGTGCGATATTTATCCTGCTTTTTGGATTTATCTCGCTAGAGAAAATCCCATATCAACTACTCCCACAGATAAATCGCCCTACCATAAGTATCTACACCACTTGGGCAGGAGCTTCACTCTATCAAGTAGAAAAAGAAATCATAGACACCCAAGAAAAACACCTAAAAAACCTAACTCATCTCCAAAGCCTAACTTCCACTTCGCGCGACGGTATGGGAATCATAAACCTAGAATTCTCCCTGCAAGCCGATATGCAAAGCGTATTTTTACAAGTCAGCTCCAAGCTAGAAGAAATCAGTGGCTACCCCGAAAATGTCCAAAAACCTATCATCAAAGCCACAGGCGAGATAATCCCAATCAGCGTATATCTTTTTGCAAAAAGTTTGGATTCTAGGCAGCCCATAGAAAAGCAAAAAGACTTCATAAATGGCGAAATAGTCTCACTATATGAGCGAATTGAGGGCGTGGGTGAAGTGATAATTTCAGGTGGAGTATCAACCCAAGCCCATATCTACCTAAACGCTCAACAGCTAGCTTATAACAACATAACCATAGAAGAAATAATAAGCGCGATAAAAACCCAAAACCGCAATATTTCCGCAGGCAACATAGACTTTGACCAGCGCAACTATCGCTTGCAAACTATCGGAGAATATCGCTCGCTAAATGAAGTGCTAAACACTATTATCAAAGTCCAAAATGGCAAGGTTACAAGACTAAAAGACACGGCAAGCATTGAGATTTCTCACGAGAAAAAAACAAGCCACAATATCCACAACAACGATGAAACTATCTCTATCCAAATCCGCCCCACAGCAGAAGCAAACATACTAGAGCTAACAAAAAAGGTGGAGGATTTGACAAAGCGCCTAAACACCGAAGTCCTACCAAAATCTAGCCTACAAATAGAGTGGGGGCGCGACCAAAGAGGATTTATCCTAAATGCACTATCCCAACTAAAGCTAAGTATCGCGCTAGGAATGACCCTAGCAATCCTCGTTCTGTGGCTTTTTTTGCGCAATTTTACTTCGCTTTTTATCATCGCCCTTGTGATTCCTCTAAGCATCATAGGGACTTTTATATCCCTGCATTTTTTCAATCGCACACTAAATATCATCTCCCTAGCAGGCATTTCTTTTGCCATTTCTATGGTGATAGATTCTGGTATCGTGGTGCTAGAGTCGATTTTGCGAAATCAAAAAAAATCAAAAAACACCATAGAATCCACTGCTAGAGGCGTGCGCGAAGTGCTAGGTGCACTTTTTGCTTCTACTATCACTACGATTGGGATTTTTGTGCCTATTATTTATTTGAAAGATGAGAGCGGGCAGCTATTTGCCGACATAGGCATAGCAGCAAGTAGCGCGATTATCATTGCGTTTTTTGTGTGTGTGTTTATTTTGCCCGCATTTTTGCTTAAACAAAATGCAAAAGATTCTAGTGCGAAATCCACCCTAGAATCAACTAAACCAAGCACAAAATCTAGCCAAGATTCTAGCCCACACCATATAGCACAATCCAAATATTTACACTATACAAAATCATATTTTGACTCTCTACCACAGACAAACCCACTAAAATCATCTCTCCAAACATTTTGGTATAAATCCCGCCAAAATTTCTACGCACTTTGCAAGACTTTACACTACAAATTTTTACACTCCAAATATTCCCAAAAACTTCCACAAACACTCATCACTATAAACACTCCATTTGTCAAAAATCTACTTCATAGCACCAAGCAAAAATGCGTAAATATAAATTTCCAATCAATCTCGCAAAAATATCTCCAAATGATTTTGCGCTACACAAAGCCACTAGCCAAATCCTGCAACAAAGCCACGCAAACCCTCATAAACTCCACAAACATAGCAAGCGTAAAATCTAAGCAATCTTGCAAATCTTTATACACAAAATACAGCGCAAAAGCACTGCCATTCATTGCCAAAACCACCACTCATCTAAAGGCTTTTTTGCAACTCTCTCAAACCAAAAAAACGCGATTTTATGCGTGGCTTGAGGAAGTAGGAAAATTTTTAAGTGGCAAGATAATGAGAGGGCTATATTTTTGTGTGCAAACACCAAAATCTAGGATTATTAGCATTGTTTCATTTTTGGGGATTACGCTAGGATTTAGCCTGCTTGCATTCCCCAAAAGCGACTATATGCCAAAAGGAGAGCAAAACTTCATCATAGCCTATCTCGCCCCTCCGCCCGGACTATCGCTAAACGAAAAACAATACATTGCAAGCTCAATTTATGGGCATATCTCGCCGTTTTTGCGCGTAAATGGCTACACACAAAAATCCCAAAAAAAATGTCAAAAAACAAAAGACAAAAAATCCTGTGTGCCTGTGATAAAAGATTTTTTTGTAAGCGTTGGCAATAGCATTTATTTCTACCTTGTCGCAGAGGACCCAAAACAAGCAAGTTCTCTTATAGATTTCGCTAGAAACCTCATTTCTCAAATCCCAAATGTTTCAGGTGTGGTGCTTCGTCAAGAGATTTTTAGCGCGGCTGGAGGAAGTAGTATTGATATAAACCTTAGTGGTGGGGATTTAGGCAGGCTAGCAGACGCGGCACTTCGCACACAAGAAGTGCTAAATGAAAAATTCCCAAGCCTAAATGTCCGCATAGTCCCATCTCTTGCAGAAAATAACCGAGAGCTAAACCTCTACCCAAACACCTACGCTTTGCGAACAAATGGCTTAGATGTCGCTAGCTTTGGCAACATAGTAGAAGTCATCACAGAGGGCAAAAATCTAGGGAGTGTCCGCGCTGGTGGGGTAAATGAGCAAGACTATATCGACTTAGTGCTAAAAGACAGCGAGCAAAATCGCTCCCCCGAAGACATACTCTATGCTCAAGTGTATGCCCCAAGCGGACATATCATAATGCTAGGAAGCCTAAGCGAAGTAAAAAACGAGCTAGGCATAGCACGCATAAGGCACTATGAGCAAAAGCGCAATATTTTACTCATACTAAACCCTACAAACCTAACCAAAAACGCGCCCTTAGAACAAGTCATAGATTCTATAAAATCTAGCGTAGTAGAACCTTTGCGAGCAGAATTTAGCGATATAGACATAAGCCTTAGTGGCAATGCAAACAAACTTAGCAGGCTAAAAGGCGAACTAGCTTTTGGATTTGGCTTGGCAGTGGTGATTACTTACTTGATTTTGAGCGCACTTTATGGGAGCTTTTTTTATCCATTTTTTATTATTTTGTCCGTGCCTCTAGCCACAAGCGGTGGGCTTTTGGGACTTTTTCTAGTCGATAAGCTAATCGCACAACAAAATCTAGATGTCCTCACAATGCTAGGATTTATAATCCTCGTAGGAAGTGTCGTAAATAACGCGATTTTAATCATCTACCAAGCCCGCATAAATTTCTTGCACTATGAAATGTCGTGGTGGGATAGCGTGTTTGATTCTACCCACACAAGACTTAGCCCGATATTTATGAGTATGCTTACAAGCGTGCTAGCACTGCTTCCGCTT
>SAMEA104315434__coassemble_839_pt1 | contig 14428 bp, 10 predicted proteins | sample SAMEA104315434__metabat2_low_PE_003 | metagenome-assembled genome bin SAMEA104315434 (sample SAMEA104315434) | gut metagenome | biome: Monkey gut; feature: monkey-associated habitat; material: faeces | place: China | collected 2013 | reverse complement strand
AACACCACACGCTTGCTAAAAAAGATTTTGTTTCCACCATCGACTTTTTTGAACGCGCACGGAGCGACAAAGTAGGCAAAGCTAAACACAAAATCCATAAGTTTTCTATGCTTTAGCAAGAAAAAATATAGCCTTTTATACCACGCGATTCCATATTTTTGTGCTATGTCTATGCGGATTTTTTCTATGGCAGAGTCTATGGGGAGATGAGATGGGCACAAATCCACGCAAGTAGTGCATAAAAAGCAAGATTCTAACATATTTTTAAAATCTTTTTGCAATGGCAGTTCGCCTCTCTTGTATGCACCGATGAGGTCTAAATATCCGCGTGGGGAGGTAACCTCCTCACGCTTTAGCCGATAAATCGTGCAGTAAGGGATACATTTGCCACATTTGACACAGGCGTTTGAAGTTTGGGTGAAGTCTATCATATTGTTTTGCTAAACACTCGCTTTTCTTGGGGTAGGGAGTGTAAGTAATTATCAAACACCATTGCGATATTGCGGATAAGTAGCCCACCTGTGGGGGTGGGATATAGCCCCTTGTCATTTATCTCTAGCACGCCTATATCTGTGTATTCTTTTAGCTTTTCTAGCTCGCTAGCAAAATGCACTCTAAAGTCGATATTGTGAGTTTTCTCGATACTATCAAAATCTAGCTTGAGGTTGTTCATAAGCCCCATAATGACTTCTTTGCGTAGTATGTCTTCACTTGATAGTTTTATACCTCGCTCTATGGGTATTCTCCCCTCATCTAGCGCATTCTCATAGCTTGCCAAATCTTTGACATTTTGGGCATAGTAGTCTTTCCCCTCACCTATGGAAGTCAGTCCTATGCCGATTGTTTGGGAAAATCCGCGTGTAGTATAGCCCTGAAAATTGCGCCGCAATTCGCCATTTTGCTTTGCTGTGTATAGCTCATCGCTTTTTTTTGCGAAGTGGTCCATACCTATCATCTCATAGCCATTTTTGCCCAAAAAATCAATTGTGTTTTTTAGAATCTCTAGTTTTTCTTGCGGGCTTGGCAAGTCATTTTCATCGATTTTGCGCATAGTTTTTTTTAGCCACGGGATATGCGCGTAGTTAAATATCGCTAATCTATCAGGGCTAAGAGATACTACCTTTTGAAGTGTGGATAGAAAGCTATCTAGCGTTTGCTTTGGCAAGCCATAGATTAGGTCAAAATTCACAGAATTTATCCTGCTTTTTCTAGCGATATTTATCGCTTCATTTACTAGCTCTACACTTTGAAATCTATGCACTGCTTTTTGCACCGCTTCATCAAAATCTTGCACACCAAAACTCAAGCGATTAAACCCACCCTCTTTTAGCGCGTTCATTTGTGAGATTTCAAAGTGTCTAGGGTCGATTTCACAGCTTATCTCTGCGTTTGGTGCGAAGTTTGGGAATGTATCTTTTATAAGCGTGATGACTTTGCTTAGCTGTGTAGAATCAAAAAATGTCGGCGTCCCACCACCAAAATGTAGCTGGACTACTTCGCGTGAAGTATCCATAAGCGTGGATAAAATCGCTAGCTCTTTTTGCAAGTATGAAATATATCTGTCTTTTTTGTCTTGTTTGCTTGTATAGATGACATTACACCCGCAAAAATAGCACGCACTTTGACAAAATGGCAGATGCACATATAGCGAGAGTGGAAGCCTGCCCTCTTGCGTGTCATAGCTATCATTTCGCCTAAATGATTCCCTCAAATCCTCATAGCCAAAATCCGCTCCAAACTCCACCGCAGTTGGATAGCTTGTGTATCGTGGGGCAGATTTGGAGTATTTGGCAAATTTGGCAAAATCTATGTTTTGTGTCATCACGCTAGATTCTCCTACTTGGACTTCCTGCTAGATTCTTATTTGTGGAGCAAAATGATTTAGAGATTTTTTCGCAAAAAATGCGTTTCAATGTTGAAAAACAAATTTGGGTGTGATTTTTTGATTTCGCTGATGATAGATTTTGTGTTGATATGAGGTGGCAATGAGCCATCATCTAGCCTTTTTGATTCGATTCTATCAATCGCTACTGCCATAACATCATCAAAATCAATAGGTGCGCTTTGTATGACATCTCTCCCAAGCTCTAGCAAGAGTTTTTCCTCATTGATTCCCTCAATAGCAGATAGGACTTTTTTTAGCACAGAGTGCGGAAGCAAGAGGTATTGTTCGCCCTCCTCATCTTGTATCCACCACGCTTCCTTGTTGTTAAACGCGGCTGGTTGGCTAGCAAAAGAGGCTGGTTGATTTTCATCTTGTTGCTCGCTATTTTGCCTCTTTTTTTGGACATTTAGCAGGATTTGCGTGCTAGAAATCTTTGAAGCCTTGATGAAATTTTCGCTATCAAAAAAATCTGCCAATGTTATTTTTTTGCTAGTAGCCATAGCATTATTCCTTTTTGAATGTGTAAGCGGTTGTTTGCTTCCTGCCATACGCGCGATTGCGCTCCCTCTATTACTTCATCGCTTACTTCATAGCCTCTATACGCAGGTAAGCAGTGCAAAAATATTGCATTACTATGTGCTTTTTGCATTAACGCTTGGTTAATGCAAAAGCCCTCAAAAGCGTTGATTCTGCTTTGCTTCTCCTCCTCTTGCCCCATAGAAATCCAAGTATCAGTTGTAAGCACACTTGCATCTTTTGCCACAGATTCTAGCGCGCCTTGCACAGCGACTTTATCGGCATTTAAGGGGAGAATCTCTACGCGGATTTTGGCATTTGACTTGTTTGCTAGACTTTGGGCTAGGGCGATGATTTTTTCATCTGGTGCGTATTTTTGCGGACATAGCAATCGTAGCTCAAATCCCAAAATGCAAGCTAGCTTTAGCCAAGAGTGAGCCATATTGTTGCCATCGCCTATGTAGCAAGCTATCGGGGGGCAAACCCTCTTTGGCAGTGGATTTTGTGATTTTATAAAATCTAGTGCTTCTTTTTGTAGATTTTGCTTGCAAAACTCCTCAAAATGCGGGGCAAAATCCTCCAAATAGATTCCGCATTCTATCATTGTAAGCATATCTGCCATTACTTGCAGTGGGTGAGATAAGTCGGTGAGTGCGTTTATCACAGGCACACTTGAGTGTAGAGCAAACTCCTCTAGCCCATCTTGAGAAAATGTGCGAATAGCGATAATATCCACCATAGAGCTTATCACTCTTGCGCTATCTTTTATCGGCTCTCCTCGCCCCATTTGCGTGTCTTTGCCCATTAGGATTATGGCTTTGCCACCCAGCTCATATACCCCCGCTTCAAAGCTAACTCTAGTGCGAGTGGAGGGCTTCTCCAAGATAAGTGCTAAAGTAGGTGGATTTTGGTGGGAATTTTTTATGCCAAGTGCTTGTGGCGTGATAGGCTTTGATAGGGATTTTGCATTTTGGCAGAGGGATTTTAGGGCTAGGCTTAGAGAGAGCATATCATATAGTTGTGATTTGCTAAAATCTTTCAAACTTAAAAAATGGTTTGAAAAATGACTTGGAAAATCTCTCATCTGTGCGCCTTTGCTAGTGGTGTCTGTTATGTTTGTGTCATTTTGGATTTTTAAGATTATCAAAATCCACCCAAAAATAAAAAGTGTAATATACTTCAAAGTGCCTAAAAATATTCTAAAATCTGCAAAGTTTTGCTGCTTTTTGCGTTTTAGCCTTTTGCTACGCGTAGTTTGTGTGTGTTGATTTTGGTGTTTGTCCCACTTTGTTGCTATTTTGTCGCTTGGCTATTTTGTCGCCACAAAGCATAAAATAATCCCACAAAAATGCGATATATCTACCACGCAAGTAAACGCCACACAAACAAATGTGTGAATAAGCAAAAGCCTATGCAAGCAAACAAACTCGCAAAATAGCTAGAGCCAAAATCAAGCTAAAATATAAGAATCTTTACAAGGAGAATGCACAATGCAGCCAACAAACACGAGTCAGCAAAAACAGCCACACTCTACAAACACCACTAAATCCAAAAATATCATTTCACATTGCTTTAGTAGCTTTTTTACACTTATTGGCAGGGGGCTATTAGCCCTTGCACCTATTATTATTTTGCTATGGCTTTTAAAATTTGCTTATGATTTTATCGCACATATTGTCGGGGCGATTTTTGACACTACTGAGCATAATATGTTTGCAACTATTGCGATTCTTGTGATTTTGCTAGGGATTTTGCTATATAGCGGACATTTGCTAGAGAAGAAAAAAGACTTTATTTTGCTAAAGATTTCGGAGTTTTTTATCGGTAAAATACCCTTTATAGCTTCTATCTACAATGTCATCAAAGATATGGTAAAAATGTTTTCTGGTGGCAATGACAAGCAATATCTGGGTGTAGGCTACATAAAGCTAGGAGAGCAAGAAGTCATAGGGTTTATCACCAAAGAAGAGTCAAATGAGAGAGGGGAATTTTTGTGGGTGTTTGTCCCAACCACGCCAAACCCTACTTCAGGCTTTCTTTTTTGTGCTCCAAAAGACAAAGTCCGCAGAAGTGATTTATCTGTGGCAGAGGGGTTCAAAAAGGTTGTCTCACTAGGGATAAAATAAAAAATAAGCGAGCCATTTCTAAGCTATTCTTATGCGAAATCAAGTAGAAATAAAAAGTATAGAACCAAAAAGAGTTTAAGCGGTTTTTGGCAAATAAGTTTAAGCAAAAAAGAAGTGATAAAAGAGATATTTTACGAGATTTTGCGTGATTCTAGCCCAAATAGACTAGAATCACGGTGCCTTTATGTGGCTATTTGGAGGAGCTATTTTGCCATACACCCTATGATGAAGTTTGCACTTAGCACCAAGTCTTCTTCTTTGGTTGTGGGGAGTGATACGCCATTTGGTGCTACTTTTGATGATGGAGTTTCTGCACTCATAGCCATAACGCCATTTCGCGCTTGCGGCTTGGTATTGCCAACTTCTTGGAAACTTATATCCTCAATATTGCAATTTTGCTTTAATGCCTTAGAGTATTGTTTGGCAACACCTTGCGCCTTTTTTAGTAGCTCTGTGCGCATTTCTTGCGTGCTTTTATCGATTTGCTCTGGTGTGATTATGGCCTGTATGGGCAATATAGGAAGTGTAAGCAGTGCATTTCTACCTACTTCTACGCCGACAGCTTTTAGTAGCTTCTCATAAGCAGATTTTTGCTCACTGCCAAAGCTACACACGATTTCTTGATACGCACTAAATCCTACTTTGCGTCTATTGCGCTCATAATACACTTCTGGAGAGTATCCATAGCTACCACCCGAGCAAATCTCTTTGTTTGCTTTTATCAGCCTAGAGACAGCATTAAAAGTTTGCACAAGACTTTCGCTTTGGTCATCATTTAGCTTAGATAGCGCACGCAATGCGTTACTTCCTTGGATGCGAATCTTTGCTTTGAAAGTATCTGGTTCTGCTTTTGAGCGCACTTCTACTTCTTGATTGATAGAGAGTTTGCGCTCGGTTGCGATTTTGTTGTCATTGAGGACAAATCCTAGCCATATACCGCATACAAACACGATAGCTACGACAGATACTGCCACAATGAATTTCTTTGAGTCTAACATATTATGCTCCTTATGCTCGCTCATTATCACTAGCTCGTTTTTAGATTAGCTAATGATTTTGTGCCTGCATTGTAGTGAAATAAACCTTAATATTTACTTAACATTTACTAATTATTTACTTAATATTAACTAAGTATTTAATCAATATTTACTATTGTATTTTTTGCGTGAAATGCTGTATTTTAGGGAATCTATTTGCTTTTGCCAAAACAAATTTTTTGAATTTTTAAGAATTTTTGTGGCATTTTATAAAAACTTTTTGCAAAAAAATTTGATGAAATATTCTAAGAGTTTAAAATTTTATCATTTGTGATGATTTTTGCAATTTGAGCTTTTTGTAAGCAAGTTTTTGTCTAGATTTTACAAAATCTCATTTTTTGCATACATAAATATCTCTATAATATTTTTTTTTACGAAAAAACCACACAAAAGCCACTCCTTAGAAAAACTTTAAAAAATTATAAAATTTTTATAAAAGTTAGCTGAAAATTTCCTAAAAGTTTGCTATAATCTGCCGATAAAATTTAAGCCAAAAAAGCTTTTAAAAGCCAAATAAAAAGCATATCAAAAAAGGCTAGATAAAGGCTGATAGGGCAACCAAATAAACTAACAACAAAACAAACTAACAAAAGGAAGGTTTAAGATGCGCATTTTAGTAGTAGAAGATGACGCGGCTCTTAGCAAGTCGCTTAGCGAATCACTCAACGCCAATGGCTATCAAACAGACATTGCAGAGAGTTTGAAAGATAGTTTGTATTATGTAAGCATTCGCAATTATGACTTGGTGCTTGTCAACTACAAGCTAAAAGACGGAAATGCCATAGAGCTACTTACCGAAGTGAAGTCTCGCTCGCCACGCGTGTCTGTGATTGTTATGGCTAGCAAAGCAAGACCTGAACAAGAAGTGTCTGTGTTTGGCAATGGAGGAGATGATTTTTTGGCAAAGCCATTTGATTTTTCTGTGCTTTTGGCTAGAATCCAAGCTAGACTTAGATTTTTTGGGACAAGCGTCATAGAGATAGAAGACTTAGTGATAAACCCTGATGAAGAGCGCGTAACTTACAAAGGCGAGGAAATCGAAGTAAAAGGCAAACCGTTTGAAGTGCTAACCCACCTTGCAAGACAGCGCGACCAAATCGTATCAAAAGAGCAACTACTTGATGCGATTTGGGAAGAGCCAGAGCTTGTTACGCCAAATGTCATCGAAGTGGCTATCAATCAAATCCGCCAAAAAATGGATAAGGTGCTAAATATCTCCACAATAGAGACTGTGCGCAGGAGAGGCTATCGCTTTTGCTACCCTAAGCGTCCTATCGGCGAGTAGTTTAGCCTAAGGGCTTGCAGGACAAAAGGCTTAGAATCCAAAAAATCACTACAAATTGTGTTTTGTTTGATTTTGTCTCGCGTTTGATTTTGTGAAAATCCAAAAAAAGCGTGCAAGTGTTTTTTGTGGATTTTAGCACTAAATCTAGCTAGTAAAATCCACGAATACTAAGATTTCAATTCTGAATGTCAATAAAAGACAAGCGTTTGATTTTTAGCCTATTTGATGGCTTGGCAGATAAGATTCTAGGCTGAAAATCATCTCAAAAGTCATCAAGGCAAAGCATAATGCTTGCCTTTGTATACATAAAAAGAGCTACGAATAAAAACCTAAAGGAAATAGCTATGAAATTATTAAAATTGTTCCCCCTAGTAATCGCACTAAGTGCCTTGTATATGAGTGCTTGCAAGGAAGAAAATATGAGGATTTACAACACTTGGAATCTCATAACCCTAAGCGTAGATGGTAATCCCATAGACCCTACAAATAGTGAAAAGCAAGTCTTTATTACCGTAGATGACCAAAAATTCAATGGCTATGCAGGGTGCAATCTGTTTTTTGGGAATCTAAAAATACAAAAAAACAAAATCCAAAGCTCCTCCACAGGTGCTACAAAAATGCTTTGCGACCCCTCTGCTATGGAGATTGAGCGCACTATATTGCAGCTATTTTCTGATAGCTCGGTAGACTTTGTCATAAAAGACAAAAATCTAGTCTTAGAAAAAGAGGGCATACAAGCGATTTTTGAGGCAAAAGGACAATAACGCCACTATTTTTAAAACAACAAAAATCTAAAACACGCAAAATCAACGCTTACAAGGATACAAAATGGCTAAATCACTAAATGGCTCACAAATGCTTATAGAAGCCCTACGATTAGAGGGTGTGGAAGTCATATTTGGCTATCCCGGTGGTGCTGTGCTAAATATCTATGATGAAATCTACAAGCAAGAGCATTTCCGCCATATTTTGACTAGACACGAGCAAGCTGCCATACACGCAGCAGACGGCTATGCACGCGCTAGTGGCAAAGTGGGCGTGGCTATCATCACTTCAGGACCGGGCTTTACAAACGCCGTTACAGGTATCGCTACGGCGTATATGGACTCTATCCCTCTAGTAGTCATAAGCGGGCAAGTCCCCACAAGTCAAATCGGCACAGATGCGTTCCAAGAAATCGATGCAGTGGGAATCTCTCGCCCTTGCACCAAGCACAACTACCTAGTCCAAGACATAAAAGACTTGCCTAGAATCATAAAAGAAGCGTTTTATATCGCAAAAAGCGGGCGATTTGGACCTGTGCTGATTGACATTCCAAAGGACATTTCAGCCAAATTTGGAGAGTTTGTCTATCCCAAAGAAGTTGCACTGCGAACTTACAAGCCCACGCTAAAGCCAAATTCTCGTCAAGTAAAAAAACTAATAGAAGCCCTAAGCTATGCAAAAAGACCGCTTGCATACATAGGTGGAGGTGCGGTGCTAGGGCAAGCACACGAGGAGATAAGGCAGATAGTCTCACGGCTAGGGATTCCCTGCGTAGAGCCGCTTATGGCTCGTGGTTGCTTAGAATCTAGCAATCCATTTTTGCTAGGAATGGTGGGAATGCACGGAAGCTATGCGGCAAATATGGCAATGTGCGAGTGTGATTTGCTTATCTCGCTAGGAGCAAGGTTTGATGATAGGGTTACAGGCAAAGTCAGTGAGTTTGCTAGAGGTGCAAAAATTGCCCATATAGACATAGACCCAAGTTCTATTGGCAAAATCATTGACATAGATTTTCCAATAGTTGGGGACATAAAGCTAGCTTGCCAAGAGATTTTGACCTTGCTAGATTCCACAGATTTGCCACAAAAAAGCACAGAGGACAAAAATACTCTAAGTGCTACAAACTACGATGAGTGGCGAAAGCATTTAGGCAAGTATATGAGTGCAAATCCTATGTTTTTTAATGATTCTGCGACCACGATAAAGCCCCAATGGATTATCCAAGAGCTAGGCAAGAATTTTTATGGCAAAGCGATAGTTTCTACCGATGTGGGACAGCACCAAATGTGGGTGGCTCAGTTTTATCCATTTAGCGCACCTAGAGAATTGCTTACAAGCGGTGGGCTAGGGACTATGGGATTTGGCTTGCCTGCGGCTATGGGAGCATACTTCGCGCAACCAAAAAAGCATATTTTCAACATTAGTGGCGATGGCAGTATTTTGATGAATATCCAAGAGCTAATGACTTGTGTAGAAAATCAAATCCCTGTGATAAATATCGTGCTAAACAACAACTACTTAGGTATGGTGCGACAATGGCAGACATTTTTTTATGAGGATAGATTTTCTCATACCGATTTGAGCTTGCAGCCAAATTTTGTCGCCCTAGCAGAATCATTTGGCGCGGTAGGATTTCGCGTAGAATCCAAAGAGGATTTTGCCCACACGCTAAAAAAGGCGATAGAGTCCAAAAAAGTCTGCATTATTGATGTTGTGATAGATAGGTTTGAAAATGTCTTGCCTATGGTGCCGACAAATGCCCCACTTGATAGAATGATTTTGCCTCAAAAGGCATTAGATTCTGCCTCTGTCATAGAAGTGCAAGTCAAAAAAGAAGCAAAAGCCACAAAAATCACACCCCGCGCTTTGTCAAAAAAGAATTAGATTTTGTAAAAATTTCTTTAAGAGTATGGCTAGGTTTTTGTGCTGAAATTTTATTTTTTTGCTTTTTTTTATTCGCATTTACATTCGCTCAAGCACTTCGCTTACTTCACTTACTGCAAAGCATTTGATAGATGTTTGAAAGCTCGGTATTTTTGGAACTATCGCCTTTTTTAGCCCATAGCTTTGCATTTCTTTTAGTCGCACTTCGAGGTTGCCTACCTCACGCACATCGCCTGTTAGGCTTACATCTCCGATGAAAGCACTCTCTATCCCCAAAGGACGATTGCGAAAGCTAGAGATAATCGCAGCCACCACACACAAATCCGCGCTAGTCTCGCTAATCTTTATTCCTCCCACAACATTGACAAACACATCATATCGATTTAGTGGAATCTCTAGCTTGCGCTCTAGCAGGGCTAGGAGCATATTTAGCCGATTGCTATCAAAGCCTGTGGATTGTCGCCGTGGATTGCCATAGCTCTCGCTTACCAATGCTTGAATCTCAATCACTAATGCCCTAGAGCCCTCCAAAATCACGCTAACCGCGCTCCCTGCCACGCTTTTTTTGCGCGTAAAAAACGCCCTAGAAGCGTCTTTGGCACTTTTTAAGCCATCTGCACTCATCTCAAAGATACCGATTTCACTAGTCGTGCCAAATCGATTTTTAAACCCCCTAAGTAGCCTTAGCTCCTTGCTAGAATCCCCCTCAAAATACAACACACAATCTACCATATGCTCTAGCACGCGAGGTCCAGCTATACTACCTTCTTTTGTAATATGTCCGATGATAAAAATGCTGATATTGTTTTCTTTGGCAAGTCGCATAAGCTCAAATGTAATCTCACGCACTTGGCTTATAGAGCCCGGGGCAGAAGCGACATTTGGCGAGTAAATCGTCTGAATAGAATCAATGATGCACAAATCAAATCCTGCGGAATCTTTTGTGTGCTTTTGATTTTTTTCATTTTTAGGATTTTCATCATTTGGATTTTTTGCCTCCACTTGTTTAGCACCATTTTGGAGAGCAAATTTGATAGAATCTAGGTTGATTTCATTTAGCAAAAATAGCTGATTGTGAATCGCACCGAGTCTTTGTGCTCGAAGCCGTATCTGCCCCGCACTTTCTTCGCCACTCACATATAGCACATTGCGTGCGTTTTTGGCGAGATTGCCTGCGACTTTTAGCAAAAGAGTGGATTTGCCTACACCCGGACTACCACCCACAAGATATAGCCCACCACGCACGATTCCTCCACCTAGCACGATGTCTAGTTCCTCCTCAAATGAGCTAAAAAAGTGATTTTGCTCGCTACTTATTTGTGTGATAGGAAGTGGAGTTTTTGCGCTATTTAGCCCGCTAGTAGAGATTGTGCTATTTTGGGCTTTGATAAATTCTTTTTGGACTTGGTTTAGCTCTATCAAACTATCCCAACTACCACATTCTCCGCATTTGCCAAGCCATTTTGTTGTCTGCCAACCACAGTGCTGACATTCAAAAAGGCTAGATTTTTTTGCCATTTTTTCTACCTTTTTTAGTTTTTGGATTTTATTTTAGGGGGTTAGATTTTTAGAAGTATTGATAAAATTTTAGCAAGAAAAAATGAAGCGAAATCAAAAAGCGCGGACTTAAAGATTAAAAAGGTTTTGACAAAAACCTAAAAAATTCTCAAGCCCTACGCTTTTGTAAATCTTTTGCGAGTTTTTATAAAGCCTTAGTGATGAGATTTACAAGACTTGTGTGCGTGAGATAATCTCACGCAAAAACCTGCTATGAGCAAAAGTGCTACAAAATCTTAAAGTGCAAAATCTTGGATTTTATCAAATTCCAAATATTTATACACTTTAGCGGTATTATCGCCTAGCTTTTGTGGGACGATTTGTAGGTATTCTTGCACACTTGGTAGTCGCCCTAGCTTAGCACACACAGCACCTAGCTCGGCACTTCCTAGATAGACTTGCGCGCCTTTACCCATTCGGTTATCAAAGTTTCTAGTTGAAGTTGAAAACACTACGGCATTGTCTTTTACCCGAGCTTGGTTGCCCATACACAGACTGCAACCCGGCACTTCTATCCTTGCACCGCTTGCGCCAAATAAGCTGAAATATCCCTCATCGCTTAGCTGCTTAGAATCCATTTTGGTAGGTGGCACAAGCCAAGTGCGTGTAACGCTTTGTCCCTCGTTTTTCATTATCTCGCCAAACGCACGGAAATGCCCGATATTTGTCATACAACTACCGATAAAGACTTCATCAATATTTTTTGGACGCTTCTCATCAGCTAGTATCTCACTCAAAGTCGCCACATCATCAGGGTCATTTGGACAAGCTAGAATCGGCTCTTTTATATCTGCTAAGTCAATCTCAATAATCGCAGCATACTCCGCGTCTTTATCCGCTCTCATAAGGACAGGATTGTTTATCCATTCACGCATTTTTTGTGCTCGCCTTTCTAGCGTTTTTGCATTGCCATAGCCGTCTTTTATCATCGCATTGATAAGCGCAATATTGGATTCTAAGTATTCAATTATTGGTTCTTTGTTTAGTGCGATAGTGCAAGCCGCTGCACTTCGCTCCGCGCTTGCATCACTAAGCTCAAATGCTTGCTCAACTTTTATATCCTCTAGTCCCTCAATTTCTAGGACTTTGCCACTAAAGATATTCTTTTTGTTTTGTTTTGGCACGGTTAGTAGCCCTTGCTTTATCGCATAGTATGGAATCGCATTAACCAAATCACGCAAAGTGATACCCGCATTTAGCTTGCCCTTAAATCGCACTAGCACAGATTCTGGCATATTTAGCGGCATATTGCCCGTAACGGCAGCAAACGCCACAAGTCCGCTTCCTGCAGGGAAGCTAATGCCAATAGGGAATCTCGTATGAGAATCCCCACCTGTGCCAACCGTATCAGGCAAGCAAAAGCGGTTTAGCCAAGAGTGTATCACGCCATCTCTAGGTCGCAGTGCTACACCACCGCGCGAAGTCATAAAATCTGGCAAGGTTGCTTGCAAACTGACATCTGCTGGCTTTGGATATGCAGCTGTGTGGCAAAAACTCTGCATAACAAAATCTGAACTATAACTAAGGCTAGCTAGCTCTTTGACTTCATCGCGTGTCATCGCTCCTGTGGTGTCTTGGCTACCCACAGTTGTGGCGATAGGCTCGCAGTATTCACCCGCTCTCACGCCCTCTTTGCCACAGGCTTTGCCTACCATTTTTTGTGCTAAAGTGTAGCCTTTTGAGCTTTGTTGTGGCTGGGAGGCTTTGGCAAAGATTTCACTCTCTCCTAGTCCTAGAAATTTACGGGCTTTGTTGGTAAGCCCACGCCCAATGATAAGCGGAATCCTACCACCTGCACGAATTTCATCAAAAATCGTATTTGGGCTTAGGCTAAATTTGCTTACTACTTCGCCGTTTTTTAGGATTTCGCCGCTATGGGGTTTGAGGGTAATAATGTCTCCTTCTTTTAGCGCATCGACATTTGCCACCACAGGCAAACAGCCACTATCCTCACAAGTGGCGAAAAATATCGGAGCGATAATCCCACCGATGACAAAGCCACCGCTTTTTTTGTTTGGCACGAAAGGAATCTCATTGCCAAAATGCCATACAATCGAGTTGCAAGCGGATTTGCGACTGCTTCCTGTGCCTACTACATCTCCTACATACACGACACTTGCGCCATTTTCTTTGGCGACTTTTTTTATTGACTCTAGTCTTGCTTCGTAGTTTTCTACGCGCGATTTTAGCATAGCTTTGGCGTGTAGCGGAATATCACTCCGTGTGAAAGCATCGCTAGCAGGGCTTAAGTCATCAGTATTTGTTTCGCCATCGATTTTTAGCACAGCTAGCTTGATTTCCTTTGGCAATTCAGGCTTGTGCAAAAACCACTCGGCGTTTGCCCAAGATTCTAGCACTTCTTTTGCAAGTGGCAAGGATTTGCTTTTCTCTGCGATAGTATCAAACGCATCATAGACTAAAAGCGTGTGTTTAAGAGAATTTGCCGCAGTTTTTGCGATATTTTCATCGCTAGATTCTAAGGCTTTTAGCAAAAATGGGACATTATACCCGCCTAGCATTGTGCCTAGTAGTTTTGTGGCTAGCTCTGCATTTATGCTATCGCATTTTTTGCCCTCAATTATCTCTCCTAAAAATTGCGCTTTGATTTTTGCACCCTCATCGACACCGGGGCTTACGCGGTTGGTAAGCAAGTCTAGGGCAAAATCTTTGTCTGCCTTGCTAGATGCGGAATCTAGCAAAATCTTAATCACTTCGCTGACTTCATTTGGCTTCAAAGGAAGTGGAGGGATTCCCTCTTTTGCTCGCTCTTGTGCGGCTTGGTTGTAAGTTGTGATAAATTGCATTGTTGCTCCTTTTGCATTATTCTAGAGTGTGTTAGATTATGCAAAATCTAACTTTTAGAATCCATAAGTATAGCAAATCTTATCCTAAGGCGAGTTAAAAAAATCTTTAACTTTTTGGCAAATGTGTAGAATCTATACAAACCAAATTGCGTAGAGATAAGGACGAAAATTTAATAATGTCCATAAAATCTGCATAACATTTTTTAATGCACGATTTTTGTAGAAAAGTTTTATTTTTGCGCCTTTTTTAAAAACAAAAAAGTATACGAATCAGGCAGTAAAAATTGGGCAAAAGAATTTAGGCAGAAAATTAAACAGGAAAAATGCAGTCAAGCAATCCATCTATGTAAGCATTTTTATCAAATGCTAGTAAGTCCTCTTTTTTTTCCCCCACACCGATAAACTCTATGGGTAGTCCTAAAATATGTGCAATGCTAAAAATCACTCCGCCTTTTGCGCTACCATCTAGTTTGGTAACGATAGCAAAATCTAGCTTAAGGGATTCTCCAAAGATTTTTGCTTGGTTTAGTGCAGAGCTACTTTGCGTGCCATCAAGGATTAGCACGCAT
>SAMEA104315434__coassemble_830_pt1 | contig 14543 bp, 16 predicted proteins | sample SAMEA104315434__metabat2_low_PE_003 | metagenome-assembled genome bin SAMEA104315434 (sample SAMEA104315434) | gut metagenome | biome: Monkey gut; feature: monkey-associated habitat; material: faeces | place: China | collected 2013 | reverse complement strand
GGCAGAGCCTAGAATCTCATCTATGGCGGTGGAGGCGATTTTGGCATAGAAAAAACGCGTGAGGTGTTTTAGCGCGTCTTTGGTGGCTTGGCTTAGGGTAGCGTTGCTAAAATGGCAAACGCCCTCTTTTGGCACTCTATCTTTTTGGACTACCTCGCCAAAGCATTCATTTACAAAATCATCGCCAAAAGATTCAGCCACTTCTCTTAAAACACCTTTTAGCGTTTTGGCGGGGACAAAGGGGAATCCCTCGCTATCTTTTATCACGCTACTATCAAGCCTTGCGCCACCACTTAACCCACTGCTTAAATGCCAAAAATCTAAAAATGTGATTTTGTAAGAAATAATCATAAATCCCCCTTTTTGATTTTGCTTGTTTGTGCGGTGTTTGAGATAATGCTTAAAATGTCATAAATGGGCGTTTTACTAAATCCGTCTTTTTGGATAATGAGATTTGACAAAGACAAATCTTTGTGGAGATTTTGTAATGCGCTATTGTGATTTGTGGCAAACGCAGCATAGATTTTAGCGATTTGTTTTAGTTCATTATCTGCTAGATTTTTACTAGAATCAAGCATACTTAGCCATTGGCGTAAGCGCGAAGTAGGTGCGTCAGCCTCTCTAAAAATCTCTACGACATTTTGTAAGTTGTCTATCGTGGGATTTTGCGTGGGCTTTGGTGTGCTAGATTCGCTTATGTCGCGTAAGAAATACGCACCAAAATCTAGTCGAATGATATTTTGTGCCTTTTGCGTAGAATTTGCTTTGCCTAGTGATAATTCATCATCGATAAATGTGCTAAAACTTTGAACCGCTGAACTTTGGATATTGTGAAACATAAGCGATGAGGGAGGATTCTCTTTGTTTAGTGCCTTTGAGTGAGATTTCGCCTCTTTGCACAAATCTTTGGCTAGTTTTAATGCGTAGTGAATGGGGTATTTGTGATTGAAAAAGGCGATTCCCGCACAAGCGGTTAGATTTTTGCCTTTGTGGAGCGTGAGATTTTCAAAATGTGCTAAAAATGCTTTGGCAAAATCTAGGGCAATATCCGCATTGCAAACCACGACTAAATCATCACCACCGCATATCACTTCACGGATTTTAATATCGCCATATTTATCTTTTATCTGTGTGTGAGATTTGGCAAAAGCCTCTTTTGTGGCGTTATCTAGCGCGGTGGAAAAGGACTTCATCTCATCTTTGCTTAGAGTGCGAACGATATTGCCTAGTGCGTTGCCATCGGCATAAATTAGGGCGATTTTGTTTTTGGCATTTTTTAGCTTGGCTAGTTCGTTTATGGAATCTGGATTAGATTTATTATCAAAGGCTTGGAGTTTTTGGAAAGTTGATTTATCAATTTTGCGGTATTTATCATCGCTTTGTGTGTTTGGGGATTGGGGTAGGGCGGTTTTTGGATTGTGCTTTAAGATACAATGTGAAAAATCAAGAGGAAAATCTAGCTTATTTCGTGCGATTTTTAGCTTTGATTCTAATGCGCTAGTCGCACTTGCATAATCGCCCTCATATTTCACTACTGCTTGTGCGATGCCTAGTCCGTAGGAGTGCTTAGCGATTAGTTTAGGCAAGTGCAAAACGACTTTTTGTAAATCTGCTTCATCATCAAAAATCGCGCGGAGATTCCCCGCACTTGTCAAAATTATCTCTGGATTTTTGTTTAAACTAATGCCATTTTTGCGGAAAAAATCTTGCAAATCTTTGCCCAAATCATCAATGTCTTTGATAATCTCACTCGCACCGATGATTTCTTGCAAGACATTTGTCTTAAAGATAAAATCTTGCAACTTAGTAGCACTAAATCCGTATAAAAACGCCATATTCTCCTCCTTGAAGTAACCTCTTGCTTTATGGCGTTATTTTATCAAAAAAAAAAAAAACACTTAAATGTGGTTTGCTTTGTAAAAAATCAAAATCTATTTTGTTTTCAATGACTAAAAGTTTTGTGGTGGGGATTATTTTTTGGATTTTTTCTCTTTTTGTGCTTTTAGCATTTGCTTAAACTCGCTTATGTCTTCTTGAGTGGCTATAAACTCGCCTTGCGAGTCGATGACTTGGCTGGATTTTGCTGTGAGCTTTTCTTTTTTTGTGGCATTTTCGGTCTTTTCTAGGAGGGATTCTTTGGATTCTTGTTTGGGGTTTTGTGTCGTATCCATTCCCTCTAGCATTAGCTCCGCATAAAAATCTCGCAGCTCTATACTAAGTCGTTTGTTTTCTAGCTCTAGCTCGGATAGTTGTGTTTTTAGTATGTGGTTTTCTTTTAGCTCTACGCGGTATTTTTTGTAAATATCTTCGCTAAAGAGTTTTTGGGCTGGCTTTGCTTTTGCCACAGAGCCGTCTTTTAGGTAGATTTGCACGCTTTTTAGGGCTGCAGGGAGGAGCTTTTGCCTAGATTCTAGGACTTTTTTTTGCTCTGCTTTGGTGCCACTTTTTGCTTTTTCTACGATTAGGTCTTGGGTTAGTTGTGTGATTTCTTCTTGTAGTTTTTGCTTTTGGGACTCCAAATCCTCTATGGTGTTTTTGCCCTCTGTTAGTTCTTTTCGTAAGCCTTTTAGCTCATCTTGGTAGGTTAGAATCTCTTGCTTGTAGCTTTTTATTTCTTCGGCGATTTCCTTTTTTTTGCGTCCGATGAAGCCTCGCATATCCCAGCTATCTTTTATGTCTTGTATGTTTTCGTTTTCTGCGCGTCTTAACACTTCTTTGATGATTTCTTTTTCTAGTTCCATTTTTGCTCCTTTAAGGATTAGCACTCTAGCATATTTAGTCGCATAAGCACTATATCGCGTCCTTTGATGATTTCTACTTCATCACTTTGGCAGTGGGCGCATTGGCTGTATTTGAGGTTTTGTGCGTTTGTTTGCTTGCCACATTTTTTGCACTCTAGGAGAACTTCTTGCCTTTCTATGATGAGTTTTGCCCCACTGCATATCGTGCTTTCCTCTGCAAACGCTTCAAATGCGCGTTTTAGTAGCTCTATTTCTACGCCACTTCGCTCGCCCACACTTAGCGTGATTTCATCGATTTTGGTGGCATTGTTTTGCATAGCTAGGGACTCACATTGCTCTATGAGTGCGGCGACTATGGAGTATTCGTGCATTTTGCTACCTTTTGGGGGTTGCGCTTATTGGCTTTTGTGAAATCTTGTTTTGCTTTTTGCGCTTTTTATCGCAAAAAATTGTAGCACATTTTCGCATAATTTCGCATTTAGAGATTTTGGCTACAATATCGGGGTTTGTTTATTTGCATAAAATCCAAAAACCACATAAGGAATCATAACAATGCCAAAATCTAACAACACTTCCAAAACTAGCGATAAAAATCCAAAAACTTCTACGACAACAAAAGAGTCTACAAAAAAGAGCGCAAAAAGTGCCACTTCCACCACTTCTGCTACTCTGCCCCCTCGCTATCCTACCAAGCAGATATTTGTAGGTAAAGTCGCTATCGGTGGAGATGCGCCAATATCTGTGCAAAGTATGACTTTTTCTAAAACAAAAGACATACAAGCTACCAAAGAGCAAATTGATAGACTTGCGCTAGCGGGAACTGACATTGTCCGCGTGGCAGTGCACGACCTAAAAGATGCAAACGCACTAAAAGAGCTAAAGTCCATATCCCCACTTCCGCTTGTCGCAGATATTCACTTCCGCTATGAATACGCGCTTATCGCTGCGGAAAGTGTGGATTGTATCCGCATAAACCCCGGGAATATCGGTAGTAAAGAAAAAATCCAAGCCGTAGCAAAAGCCTGCAATGAGCGGGGAATCCCTATCCGCATAGGTGTGAATGGTGGGAGCTTGGAAAAGGAGTTTGACATAAAATACGGCGCGACACCCACAGGAATGGTGCAATCCGCGCTGTATAATATCAAGCTACTAGAGGATTTTGGATTTGACAATATTAAAGTATCGCTAAAAGCTAGCGATACAGAGCGCACGATGAGTGCGTATAGGCAGCTACGGCCGCTTGTGTGCTATCCATTTCATCTAGGAGTTACGGAAGCTGGGACGATGTTTCACTCCACGATAAAATCCTCTATGGCACTAGGTGGGCTACTTATGGAGGGCATAGGCGATACGATGCGCTGCTCTATCACGGGCGAGCTAGAAAACGAAATCGCACTAGCACGAGCGATACTACGATATAGCGGGCGACAAAAGCAAGGAATCACTATCATTTCTTGCCCTACTTGTGGTCGCATAGAGGCAAATCTAGTCGAGGTGGTGCGTGCAGTGGAATCGCGTATAAGCCATATCACCACTCCTATGCAGGTAAGTGTGATGGGCTGTGCGGTAAATGCGCTAGGCGAGGCAAAGCACGCAGATATAGCAATAGCATTTGGCAACAAAAGTGGAATGATAATCAAAAAAGGGCAGATTCTAAAAAAGCTCCCCGAAGCGCAGTTGCTTGAAGAGTTTGTCGCTGAAGTAGAAAATCTAGCCCAAGAAATGCAAGAAGCACAATAAGGTGCAATAAGCGAATAACGCATAAATATTGATTTGGATATTTGCGTAGTGGTGGATTATCTATGTCTAGCTAGAGATATGCAGATTGGCAAAAAACTTGAAATAAAGATTTTGCTTTTTTGGTTGCTTTATAGATTATTTGGAAAGTGTTTGGTTTTGCTCTCTAGCAAGCATTTGTGGACTAGCTATTGTGGATTTGCTTCGCTATTGTGGGGTTGCTTGATTTTGTTGCTCGGCATTTGCTGGGTTTGGGACTCCTAGCTCTTTGTAGATTCTATCTATCCTAGTAGCTTCTTCTCTTTGGATTATCTCTTTTTCGGCGCGCTTGCTTGCGCTGATTGCTATTTCATTATCACGGAGTTTTAGAAGCAAGATTTTACGCTCTATTTCTAGCTCGGAGCGAAAGTCGCGGATTTGCTGGACTTTGGCTGCTAGCTCTTTTTTCATAAGTTTGTTTAGCTTTAGGGCATTTATCTGTCGCTCTAATTGTGCGCTAGCAAAGACTTCCGGGGGGATTCCTTTGATTTGTGTAGAATCTGTCGCTTTGGCAAAAATCCCACTTGGTAAAAGTGCAAAAATCAAAAAAGCTAGATTTTTCATACTCCATTCCTTGTATTAAATTTTTAGATTTCTACATTTTGCTATTTTGCTTAAAAAATTTCTGCCATAAGCAATCTATGCAAAAATCTAAAACGAAAAATTACCACCCACTTTTAGACTAAGATAGCGCGGGAAAGAACCCCATTTTTGGGTTTGTGCTAGCTCTGTGCCACACTGCAAAGCAACATCTAAAAATCCCAAAATATTTACCCCCGCAGTGATAATAAGCCCATCGTCTTGACGAATGTCTTTCATAAGCCCCGCCCTTATGTCAAACGCACGCAAGTCAATCTTTATCCCCCCGCCTATCATTTGGCTATATGGCTTTTGATTGCTTTGACTCATCATTTCATTTTGGTTCAAATCCGCATCAAGGGCTAGGACTAGGTTTTGTTGATTATAAGCAAGCCCTAATCGAAATTGTGGCTTTATATTCACTTCGCCATTTGAGTAGCGAAATCTAGGAGAGTTTATGTTTTTTGCGACAAATCCAAAGGTAAGGTAGCGAAAATCTGGCAAGTCAATCTCTAGCATAGCACCTGCGTCAATAGCGAAATTTGCCTTTGTGTCAAAGTTGCCTTTGTTTGCGAAGTTTTTCGCTTCATTTCCTAGATTTGTTTTGCTTGATAGAAACACTGTGCTTTTGTTTAGAGAGCCACTTAGCAGCCTGCCACTTATTCCTAGATTGATATTGACATACTTGGTGTAGAAAGTGTAGGCATAGCCTATGGGAATCTCATTTAGCAAAAATCCTTGCGCGACTATGCTGTGGGCATCTCCTTGCTCTAGAGAATATTGCAGAGATGAGTTTTTGTAAGCTGTTTCACCACTTGCAGTGCAGCCACCGCTAGAATCCACCTTGCAATACGCTTCTTGCCCTGCATTAGAATACTTCAAAATCAGCTCCATTCTGTTTGGGTCTGCCTTTATTGAAGAGCCACCATAAAATGAAGCAAAATATCCCACGCCAAATGTGCCTATGCTACCGCGCAAAAGTGCGGGTGCGAATTGGAAAGTTATGCCATTTTGGCTTATGAGGTTAAATGCGTTTTGACTAAGTGCGCTTTTTAGTTTTTCTAGATTGCCTTGAATGGTTTTAAAGCTAGTTGAAGTTGTAGAAGTTTCTGCGCTAGAATTGCTTAGACCGCCCAAGTTTATATCCACGATTTTATCAAGATTTTTTTCACGCACTTCAATCCCTAGAGAGTAGCCAAATCGCACGCGTTTTGTCTCTGCGCTAAGCAAGGCAGGATTGTAATAAAGTGCGAAAGGAGAGTTTTTCACCGCTACGCCTGCACCTCCCATACCTGCAGAGACATTGCCCATCGTGCCAAACTCTAACCCAAAGCAGTAGGTAGCTACAAGCGCGACAGCACAAACGCTTGCAAAAAATGTTTTGACAAAATGTATAAAAGATTTTATCATTGCCTTGCCACCATTATTTTACTCTATGCTTTTTTATGACTACATTTTGCTACGCTACACTTTTTTATGTTTTGGAATCACTCTATCGACTTGCAAACAAAACCTAGCCAAAAATGCCTTTTTGGACTATTTCGCCACTAGCACAGGGATAGGCGAAGAATTCACAATGCTGTTTTGATGGGAATTAAAGATTCTGTGTAATAGAGAGGATTCGCTCGCCCCGATGACTAGCAAGTCGTATTTGTCTGCGATTTCTAGCACGACATCGACAGGATTGCCCGTGCGCAAGATTTTGTTGCACGAGATACCCTCGCTTTTAAATGTCAGCTCAAACTCTTCTAAAATCTCGTTTGATTTTTCTTTCTCGATATTTTCTATCGTGCCATAATCCACAATCCCACTTTCTGCATACACAAGCACTTCAGGCGTAACATGCAATAGCGTTAGCTCTACTTCTTGTCTGTGTCCAAATAGCCGAATAATCGTTTTTATCGCTCGTCTGCATTCCTCTGTGTCGCTTACTCCAAATAGCAACTTTGACATTTTGTCTCCTTAAAAGATTTAAAATCTACTTAATTGTAGCAAATCTTATTTTATTTTTGTTTGCTTATTTCAAAAATCGCTTATAGCTGTGAAAAATTTAGTCAAACTACCCAAAAACTCTGCTTAAGGCTTCGCTTTGCGCCAATACCATATAGCCCGCAGTCCCACCTATCACGCACAAAACACCTAGTCTGCTTACGACATACAGTAGCACCACAAGTGCGATTCCTGCTAGCTCATTTAGCCCAAAAGGCGATGAAGTGAAATCTGTATCTTTGAAGCAATACACAAGTAGCATTCCTATCATCGCAGGGGGCAAAGCTTCTCCTAGACTTAGCAGTCGTTTTGGGACATTGCCTTTGGCAAAGACAACAAATGGCGCAAATCTGCTAGCAATCGTGGCGACAAACACCACAAACAAAATCGCTAGGCTTTTTAGTATTAGTAAATTATCTTGTGTGAGGATAGATTTGGCACAATCACCAAAGCCAAAAAATCCCAAAAAAGAATCTAACCACAAAGAACAATCTGCTGTGCTATTTAGAGAATTTTCCATTTATCACCTCTATGAAATTTACAAAAAAGCAAAATATGGTAAAAATGCAGGCGGTATTTTAACATAAGATTACCTTTTAGGGCTACAATAAAAATGCTTTAGATTCTTTTTACAAACCAAATCAAAAACAAAGGAGAAAACAATGAAAGAGAATACAAAAAGCAAAAAAACTAAAGTTATTGAGCAACTTCGCAAAATGCAAGCAGATAGCATTGTGCTTTATATGAAAGTGCATAATTATCATTGGAATGTGCGCGGAAGTGATTTTCCTCAAGCACACAAAGCACTAGAAGAGATTTATGATGAATTTGCTGATATGTTTGATGACTTGGCAGAGAGGGTGGCACAGCTTGGTGGCACACCTGTGGTTACACTTAGTGAAGCACTCAAACTATCAAAAGTCAAAGAAGAGACAAAGACTTCTTTCACTTCCAAAGAAACACTAAAGGAAGTGCTAAAAATCTATCAACAGCTTGAAGCGGACTTTGAAACTCTCGCCTCTCTTGCAGAAAAAGAAGATGATAGAGTAACTACTGCGTATTGCGATGATAAGCTAGGCGGACTACAAAAAGCTATTTGGATGGTAGAAGCACAGCTTGCGTAAGGGTTTTGGCTGATTTTAAGTTGATTTAAAATTGGCTTTTGAATCACTTTGCTAGTTTTGTGTTTAACCATCTAGATTTTGGCAAGCCTTTGGTTAAAAGCCTAAAGGCTTGCTTTGAAAAGGCTTATTTAGCATAAAAGTAGCGATGGGGAATCGCAAAAATCGCAGAAGTCGTAATGGTATTAAAATTATAAATGCTTATGGTTTTTGTGTTGATTTTTTGCTACACCTTTTTTGTTTTGCTCTGATTTTATTATTTTTTAGCTTCTTAAATTAGATTCTAGTATCTTGGTTGGTTTTCCTCTTAAATTTTTACTTTTTTAAAATTGCTTTTTTAGACAATGTTGCGATAAACATATTTCATAAAGTGTATAGCGTATGAAGTAAAGGTATTTAAGGTAGGGCGATGGAGTATATTTGGCTAAAAGAGGTGGATTCCACCCAAAAAGAGATTAAACGCGTATTGAAAGAATCTAAAGAGTCCGCTACAAAAACTAGAGCAGAATCCCAAAAAGAAACAAAAACAAAATCCCAAATAGATTCTCAAGCACAATGCAAAGCGCAGTGTAAAGAAAGTGGCACAACCCCCTCCCAAAAAATATTTCAAGCAACATCTAAAGATATATGCGTCATCGCCCAAACTCAAATCGCTGGTGTAGGTTCTAGGGGTAGTTTGTGGGAAAACGCAAAAGATTCTCTTATGTTTTCATTTACTTTTTCTTATCCACCAAAAGATTTACCAAAGCAGAGTTTGGCGATTTATTTGGGATTTGTTTTTAAAGAAGTGCTTAGCTCTCTAGGTTCGCGTGTATGGCTAAAATACCCCAATGATTTGTATGTAGAAAATAGCAAAGTTGGAGGGGTTTTGGTAGAGATATATGATAGTCATATCATTTGTGGAATCGGGCTAAATTTTCAAAGTGTGAAGTTTGGTAGCTTAGATATTAGTCCCGATAAACACGAGGTTTTGGAAAAATATTTTAAAATTTTGCAAAAACCTCCAACTTGGAAGCAAATTTTTAGAAAATATAGGCTAGAATTTTACAGAAATTTTTCTTTCTGCTTTCATTTTCAAGGCGAGCAAGTCAGCTTAAAAGAAGCAATCTTGCGCGAGGACGGGGCTTTGGAAGTGGGGGGGAGGATAATTTATAACTTAGAAAGGTATGGAGTTTAGCAATGTGTGAAGTCATAACCATAGCAAACCAAAAAGGCGGAGTAGGCAAAACCACAACGGCGGTAAATCTCGCAGCGTGTTTGGCAGCAGCAGAAAAAAAGGTCCTTTTGATTGATTTTGATTCACAATCAAATGCGACAAGGAGCTTGGGGCTTCGCCGCACAAAGATAGAATCCAATATCTATCATGTCCTTATGGGAAGCAAGACAATCTCTGAAGTGATACAAAAAACGGATATAGAGTTTATGGATATAGTGCCTTCAGACATTGCGCTTGTAGGGATTGAAAAGAGCTTTTGGGCAAACAAAGAGGGGAGAGAGCTAATCCTAAAGAAAAAAATCGCCGAAGTGCAAGGGCAGTATGATTTTATCATCATTGATTCTCCGCCCGCTCTTGGACCGCTCACAGTAAATGCTCTTGCAGCAGCTAACTCGGTGATTATACCTGTGCAGTGTGAGTATTATGCTTTGCAAGGGGTTACACAATTACTAAATACCATAAAACTTGTCAAAGAAAACGGAATCAATCCTACGCTAAAGGTGCGCGGACTTCTACCTACAATGTATGCAGCGCAAAATAACCTACACAAGCAGGTTTTGACAGAGCTAAGAGAGTATTTTGATAGCAACCTTTTCAAAAAAGATGAAGAGGCACAAAGTGAGGAAAGTCTTGAGCCTTATATCGTTATACCACGAAATATCAAACTTGCAGAATGTCCTAGCTTTGGCAAGCCTATCATAGAATACGATATAAAATCTAGCGGTAGCGTAGCTTACCAAGATTTGGCACAAGTCATTTTGCGAGGAGCGTGATTTGGCAAAGAAGCAAAAAAAGGCACTTGGTAGCGGACTAGCTGAACTGCTAGGCGATACTATGCGCGCCTATGAGGAGGACCTAAGCAATGCTAGGGTAGGTGGGCGTGTGTCTAGCCAGTTTGAGGTTGTCGAGCTGGAAGTGGAAAATATCCACCCAAATCCATATCAACCACGCAAAACATTTGATGAGGATTCTCTAAAAGAGCTAGCAAAATCTCTTGAGGAGGACGGACAGATACAGCCTGTCGTGGTGTATGAAGATGAGGGGAAATATTTTTTAGTTGCGGGTGAGCGGCGATTGAGGGCGAGTAAAATCGCAAAATTGGCCAGCCTAAGAGCAATCATAAACAATGCTCTAAAAGACAAGCTACGAGAAATAGCCCTCATAGAAAATATCCAACGAGAGGATTTGAATGCTATTGAGCTAGCAAACTCATATCAGTCTCTTATTGAAGAGCACAATATCACGCACGAGGAACTTGCTAAAAAGCTAAAAAAATCTCGCACACAGATTACAAATACTTTGCGATTGCTTCAGCTTAGTGAGTATGCTCAAAATCTAATTTTGGAGGGTAAAATCACACAAGGACACGCTAAGGTAATGGTGGGGCTTAGCGAAAAAGACCAAAAGGTGCTAGCGGATTCTATCATCGGACAGAAGTTATCTGTTAGCGACACAGAGGGGTTAGCTAAGAATCTAAAAAATTCCGCAGGGAATGTCAAGCAATCACAAAAGCAACCAAAAGAAAGTGGCGATTCTCAAAATATCATTGCCGATGAACTAAAAGAATTGCAAGAAGTTTTTATTTCTCTTGGGATAAGCACGCAGATTTCTCACAAAAGTGTTACGATTCAACCCAAAAGGGATAAAATTTTGTGGTTAATTGAGAAATTAAAATCTTAATTTAAGATTGAGTTGCTATAATGTTTAGACATTGTAAAGAAAATCTTTAGGAAAGGACTAAGATGAGTATCACTATACCAGACCCCTACTTGATGTTGCTAGTGTTTGTCGTATTTTTGCTTACGATGATTTTGCTAGATGTTTGGCTGTTTAAGCCGCTCATAGGTTTTATGGACGAGCGTGAAGCTACACTACGCAAAGATTTGGATTCGATAAGCAGTAGTGATACACAAGTCCAAGAAATCCAACAACAAATCCAAGATATACTCTCTGATGCGAGGGCTCGCTCAAGCGAAATCCTCCAAAAAGCTACTAGCGATGCAAAATCTCACTACGAAGTCAATCTCCAAAAAAAACAAGAAGAGCTAGCAAAAAAACTTCAGGATTTTCGAGCCAATCTTGAGAAACAAAAAGAAGTCAGCAAAAAAGAGTTGCTTGCACACTTGGGTGAGTTTGAAGACGCGCTTAAGCTTAAGATTAAGCAACTGTAAGTTGAAGGAGAGTGTAATGAATGCGATGAAGTGGATAGCTAAGATTGCGTTTTTGTTTGGTGCGCTACATAGCGTGTCTTGTGCTTCTGGGGCGGTAGATATTTCACAGACTGATTTTACCGTGCGTATTATAAACTTTGCGATTTTTGTGGCGATTGTGTGGTATTTTGTAGTGCCATATTTAAAAGACATTTTAAACAATCGCAAGACTTCTATTGCAAAGAGGTTTGAGGAAGTCCAAGAAAAAATGAAATCTGCCAAAAAGTCCAAAGAGCAGGCAAAAAAACAGCTAGAGGAGGCAAAGAAAAGAGCCGAAGAAATCATCGCTTTTGCCAAGCAAGAGTCGGGCAATATCGCAAAGCGGTATGATGAGCTGTATAAAAGCGATGCGGAAAATCTCATCAAAGGTAGCCAAACGATTATGGAATTTGAGGAGCGAAAGATGAGAGAGGAAATCGTCCAAGCAGTGCTAAAAGAGCTGTTTAATGGCAAGGCAGGCGACATTAGCAGTGATGAGTATGTGAGAATCCTACAAAGTAAGGTGGCGTGATATGGAAGAGATTATCGCAAAAAAATACGCGCAAGCACTTATCAAAACCTATGATAATGAGACGCTAAAAAAACTTAGTGATGTTTTGTGTAGTGCGTGCAGGGCGTTTGAGCTAGAGAAGTTTAGAGATATTATTCACTCTCCTTATGTGCAAAAGGCAAAAAAGAAAGAACTATTGATGTCTTTGCTAGAGAATCAAAAAGAGTTTGAGAATTTTGTAGATTTGCTGATACACAACAGTCGCATAGAGATTATGCCTTTTATTGCTGATATTTTGCAAAAGCATTTGCGAAGTTTGCAAAATCAGCATAAGGCTGTTTTGTATGCAAATAAAAACCTTGATTCTGGCACGATTGATAGCATTGCTAAGAGCCTTTCAAACAGACTTGGAGCGAAACTTAGCATTGAGCAATCTCAAGCCAAAATCGATGGTATTCGGCTAGTAGTAGAGGATTTGGGAGTAGAGATTTCTTTCCTCAAAAAGAAATTCTTTGATGATTTGCAGTCCCATATTTTAAAGGCGATTTAGCCTAGTTATTTACCCCAAAGTAAAGGAGAAAAAGAAGTGGCACAGAAACTAAAATCTGAAGAAATTAGCTCAATAATCAAGGAAAAGATTAGTAGCTTTGATATAAATATCGACATATCCGAGACAGGTAAAGTCATCGCTTATGCCGACGGTGTGGCAAAAGTCTATGGACTTAAGAATGTAATGTCCTATGAAATGGTGGAATTTGACACGGGCGATTTTGGCTTGGCGTCAAACCTTGAGGAAGGTAGCGTTGGTGTTGTTATCTTGGGTAATGGTAGCAAAATCAAAGAGGGTGCTTCTGTAAAAAGACTAAACAAACTTATGAAAGTTCCCGTTGGCGATGCCGTTGTCGGGCGTGTTATCAATACCATTGGCGAGCCAATCGATGGCAAAGGTGCTATTGAAGCAAGTGAATATCGTTTCGTTGAGGAAAAAGCACCGGGTATTATGGATAGGAAGTCTGTCCACGAGCCATTGCAAACGGGGCTAAAGGCTATTGATGCACTTGTGCCTATCGGACGAGGACAGCGTGAGCTTATCATTGGCGATAGACAGACAGGAAAAACAACCGTTGCGATAGATACGATTATCAACCAAAAGGGGCAAGATGTCATCTGTATCTATGTGGCTATCGGGCAAAAAGAATCCACTGTCGCTCAAGTGGTGCGCAAGCTTGAAGAGCACGGAGCTATGGAATACACAGTAATCGTAAATGCCCCCGCTTCCTCATCTGCCGCTATGCAGTATCTTGCCCCATACACAGGCGTAACTATCGGCGAATACTTTAGGGACAATGCACGACACGCGCTTATCATCTATGATGATTTGAGTAAGCACGCGGTGGCTTATAGAGAGATGAGCTTGATTTTGCGCAGACCTCCGGGTCGTGAGGCTTTCCCCGGTGATGTATTCTATATCCACTCTCGTTTGCTAGAGCGAGCTGCAAAACTTTCCGATGAAAAGGGTGCTGGCTCGCTTACCGCACTTCCTATCATTGAAACTCAAGCAGGTGATGTCTCTGCATATATTCCTACCAATGTCATTTCTATCACTGATGGGCAGATTTTCTTGGAAACAGATTTGTTCTACTCTGGTGTGAGACCTGCGATAAATGTGGGACTTTCTGTATCTCGCGTGGGTGGTGCAGCTCAAATAAAAGCTACAAAACAGGTTGCTGGGACATTGCGACTTGACTTGGCACAATACAGAGAGCTTCAGGCGTTTTCGCAATTCGCCTCCGACCTTGATGAAGTCAGCCGAAAGCAACTAGAGCGAGGACAAAGAATGGTAGAAGTTCTAAAGCAACCTCCTTATTCGCCATTACCTATTGAGCGACAAGTGGTGGCTATTTTTGCTGGAGCACACGGATTTTTAGATGATATTCCTGCAAATAAAGTAGGGCATTTTGAAAACGATTTGTATCCATTCTTGGAAGCAAAATATCCTAAGATTTTTGAGGGAATTCGTAGCAAAAAAGCATTGGATAAAGACTTAGAGGCAAGTCTCACAAAGGCGTTAGAAGAATACAAGCTAAGTTTTAGCTAGTGGAGTAGGAAATGGGAAATAATCTAAAAGAGATTAGGACAAAAATCAGCAGTGTCAAAAGCACCCAAAAAACGACACGAGCGATGAAACTTGTCTCCACCTCAAAACTCAAAAAAGCCGAAGAAATGGCGAAGCGTTCGAGAGCTTTCCACGATAGGTTAAATGAAGTTTTTGAAGATGTCATCTCAAAGATGAAGGTGCGGGGACTAGAAAACATCAATAGTCGTTTTTTTATAAACCTAAAAAACAAAGAAGTAAAAAAGGTTGATATTGTGTTTATTAACGCTCATAAGGGGCTTTGTGGCGGGTTTAATGCGGCAACG
>SAMEA104315434__coassemble_790_pt1 | contig 14892 bp, 12 predicted proteins | sample SAMEA104315434__metabat2_low_PE_003 | metagenome-assembled genome bin SAMEA104315434 (sample SAMEA104315434) | gut metagenome | biome: Monkey gut; feature: monkey-associated habitat; material: faeces | place: China | collected 2013 | reverse complement strand
CCGATGTTTTTACAAGTTCAAGCATTTTGGGATTTTAGCGAAAAAATATGAATATTCCGATAAAAGGTGTTTTGTAGCGTTAAGTGGTATGGATTTGTAACTATATTTTGGTTTTTGCGAAGTTGTGCGTGATTTAGGAGGTGTTTGGGTATTGTAGCTTTTTGCAAAAATAATGAAATTTTGCCAAATTGCAATGCTGTATTTACTATTCATTGAGGGGGGGGGGGCTAGCATTTTGTTTATTTTGATATGTGGTTATTAAAGCGCAAAAGGAGTAGAAAATGGCAATGCAAATGACGCGCAGTGATTTTATGCGTGAGGATTATGAGAGTATGGCTAGTGAGATAGAAGTAGAAGTCCAAGCACTTACAAAAGAGCAATCCTTGCGTATTGAGATTGATAGAGAGCTAGAAAATGCGCTAAAAGAAATGCAAGGCTTGCAATCGCAACTCCCAAAAGAGCAAATGAACGCACTTTTTGAGCAGTGCCAAAAAAACGCGATTGACGCGGTGGTAGGGCATTTTGGACTTGCAGCGGTGGTGCTAAATAGCAAGGATGGCGGAAATGTCAGCACTACGCATAATGTGAGAAAGGGAATCTATGCGAGTGAGGCGGAAAAACAGCGATACGAAAATCGTGGCGAGTATGATTCAGGGCATTATCACACGGATAAAAACTACATAGCCATAAATAAAGAGCAAGGCGAGTTAAAAAAGCAAGGGCAAAGCATAGATTATATGACAGGCAAAAAGATTAGGCTAAATGATAGCACGGATTTAGACCATATAGTTTCAGCAAAAACTATACACGATGACAGAGCGCGGGTTTTGGCAGAAGTCGATGGCGCGAAACTAGCAAATACACGGGATAATCTAACTCTTACAGATTCAACGCTAAATCGCTCCAAAAAGGCAAAAACAGCAGAACATTTTTTAGCAAGACGAGATGAACGAATCGCAGAATTAAAACGAGTAGAGCAAAAACGCGGATATTTAACACAAAGCGAATTAAACGAGCAAAGAAAACTAAAAAAACAAAAAGAAATTAACGATGAGGAATTTAAAAAGGCTTACAACGAAAGCAAAGAAAATATCGATAAAAAAGTCGATAGAGCCTACCACACAAGCACAAAGCCATACAAAGAGGCACTTATCACAGGAGCGCAAGATGCGGGTAAAATGGCGATTCACTTCGCTATCGGCGAAATTTTAAAAGAATTTATCATAGGTATGAGTGATGAGCTAAAAACGCTTTTCAAAGAATTTGGCAATGAGAGTTTGGGGGACATTTTCAAGCGATTCGCCGAGCGTCTAAAGCAAATATGGACAAATCTACGCGCAAGGTGGAAAGATATAATCGCAGGTTCACTTGAGGCGGGAATCGTGGCGTTTTTTGGCAATCTCGTGGTGTTTGTGATAAATATAGTCTTTACGGCTTTGAAGCGAATCGTGCGAATCATTCGCGCTGGATTTGCCTCACTATATCAGGCAGTTAAAAAGCTATTTGATGAAAATACGCCCGAAAATGAGCGACTATTTGAAGCCTCCAAAATCTTTGTGGCAGGGCTGATTAGCGCGGTAACTATGTTATCAGGCGAATATATCACAAAGTGGCTTTATGCGATTCCCGGTCTAAATGTGATTTTGGGGATTCCACTGCCGTTTTTAGATGAAACTATCGGCGATGCGTTAGGGCTTTGCATAAGTGCGGCTTTGGGCGCGGTGCTAAGCACGATTGCGATTTATTATATGGATAAATGGGCAAATGACAAAAAGATAGCAGGGCTACAAATCCAAATAATGACAAAGTCTGGCGAAGTGGCGAATCTAACGATTATGCAAACTTGGTTTGCTTTCAAAGACGGCTTTGATTGTATCGCAAAAGAGGCAAATAGCTTTGAACACTCTATTGCAGAGACAAAACTAGCGATAGCCGCAAACGGACAAGAAACTGATAAAGAGCTAGATTCGTGGGAATCATCGTTAAAAGAATTAGAAAATCTAACAAAAGGAGTATAAAATGAGTAATATTGTGGTGCAAGATATAAAAAGTCGTGGTATAGAGGCGTTTAGCTATATAGATTCAGATTCGTTACCACAAAGCACAGCAGAGATACGAGAGATAGCAAAACAAGCGGCAAATGCGATTTGTCAGCATTTTGAAAGGCTAACAGATTTGCAAGAGGAAATGCAAGATTTGAGCTCGGAGGCAAAAAATGCAAAGTCAGATTTGAAAAATACGCTTTCATTTGGATTTTTGGGGGAAAGCAAAAATGACAAGAGAATGAACCTACTCACAGAAAAAAGCATATTGCAAGATGAGCATAATATCGAAATGGCAAAATTGCTACAAACAAGTATAAGCCTAAGTTTATTATCTGCCAAATTAAGCTCTGCGATGATAAACGAAATGCAAATATGCGTCAAAAAAGGTTTTGAGAACACGGACGGACGAATTAAAAGATTAAGCCAAAATAGCGAAAAACAAGCTATGTTGCTGATACAAAATCTAAAACAGACAAAAGGCAAGGCAAGTAAAATGGGCTGGATAATGGCTGTAGTTGTTTTTGTAGTTGTGGCTTTGGGAGCATTTATAGTGGCTAAATTTGCAATGTAGTTGCGATTTGCCCGAATATATGGGTTTATTTGCATTGGTTGCTATCACACTGTCTGTGGCAAGTTTGAGCATAAGTATCTTTTGTTTTTTGAAATAGTTTGCAAGTAGATTTTGCACTAAGACAAACCACTAAACAAACTAGGCTGATTTTTATCTGTCGCTTTTGTAGTTCTTTTTGTGGATTTTGGCTTGCTAGATTTTGTATCGCTCGTTTTTACCCCGCTAGATTCCACAAAATCGCTAGACTCCCCACATTCCCCAAAAAGCGCAGAATCCAAAGAAGTCGCATAGCCCAAAAATTTCTCACAAAAGCTAGCGCGATGAATGGGCGAAAGCCCATATCTAGCGATAGATTCTATATGTGCTTTTGTGCCATATCCTGCGTTTGTGGCTAAGTCATATTGCGGGTAGATTTTATCTAGCTGTGCGCTTTGTGTGTCTTTGGCACATTTGGCATATATCGATGCACACGAGATGAGAGGCACTAGCTCATCGCCTTTGACTATGCACTCTAGAGATATTTTTGTGGCAGAGTCTCTACCCACACTTAGCGTGCTTGCGCCAAATGTGCTATTGCCATCAAAATAAAATCGTATCAAATCCTCCTGTGGCAAATCTAGCAAATCGCCACCGCTAGATTTGCCTAGCCCATCATCTGCCATATCATCTCTATCATTTGACTTTTTTATCACTTCGTTTTTTGCTACATTTACCACCGCTTGCATTATCGCTTCTAGTGCTTCTTTTAGGCATACGCTTAGTCCCTTTGTGTCGATTTCCTCTGCGGTTTTTTCTACTACGAAATGCGATAAATGCGAAATCTTTTCAAGCCTAGATTTTAGCTCATATCGCTTTTTCTTACTTAGCTTTTTGCTATCTTTTATGCCTATTTTTTGTAAGTCTTTGGCTAGATTTTGATTTAGCACTTTTTCATCGCATACCACGCCTGCGACAAATAAAGAGCCTGCCAAGCACCCCCTACCCGCCTCATCAATTCCGCACACTAGCATTTCTCCTCCTTGTCATTCTTACAAGCCACACCCAAATTGCGTAGATATTTCTCACTAGCAGATTTTAGAGCGGATTTGGTATTTGGGATTTGCTCCTCTATCACAGCGCGTAGCAAAAAGTCCAAAACCTCGCCTACAAACCTGCTTGATAAACTATCTAGGCTATGTTTTTGCTTGATTTTTTGGAGAGTGGATTTTACCTCATCGCCCTTTATGGCGAGATGAGAAAGACAAAAACACTCTTTGTGGCAAAGCACTTGGCAAAAGCTAGATTTTGCCTTAGCAATTTTGGGATTAGAAGCACAAATGATGTCTAAAAACTCAAATAACGCTAGCATTTTTTGCTCTGCGATGAATGCGTTTGGGCTACACTCTTTGGCTAGAAGTTTTAGTGCGATTTTTAGCGACTTTTGAGATGAATCTGCTTCATAGATTTTGGCTAAAGCCCTATTTGCAAAGCTCACCAAAAAGCACACTTGGCTAATGATTTCATTGCTATATCGCAGGCTTTTTAGCGCGTTTTTTAGGGTGGATTTTGCCTCGCTAGATTTTGCGTCAAAATCTAAATCAAAATCTTTGCCAAAATCCTTTGCAAAAAGCCCATAGCACAGCACACTTAAGCGCGTAACTAAGTCTTTTGGCGCGTTTTTTAGCAGGGGTAGCAAGGGTAATTGTGGAAGTGCACCAAGTGTCGTAAGCCCCGCCAAGCCAAAATCCACGCCAAACCCCAAAGATTTCCCACAATCCCTCATAGTAGATTCTCCAAATATCACGCCTAGCACCTCGCTATACTCGCTTAATACCTCGCAAGCAAAGTCTCCCAAAAGTAGCTTGCTAAATTCCGCATTTACCCGCTCTTTTGGCAAAGAATCTAGCTTTTGGATTTGCTTCTTTATCGCCTTTTTTGTCTTAGGCTCTATGTCAAATCCAAGCACAGAGCTAAATCGCAAAGCCCGCAAAATCCGCAAATAATCCTCGCTAAAACGCTTGCTTGGCTTTCCCACACAAGCTACGCGCTTACGCTTCAAATCCTCTAATCCACCATAAATATCAATGATTTGGCTTTGCCCTCTATTTTTGCCCCTATTATCGCCGCTCTTATCACTTATCTTTTGTGGTGTGTATGGTGCAAACGCAAGGGCATTGATAGTAAAATCTCTGCGTGATAAATCCTCATAAATACTCTTGCCAAACTCCACGCTTTGAGGGTGTCGCCCATCTATGTATGCGCTATCTTTGCGAAATGTCGTAATCTCTACAAAATCACTCATAGTCTCATCGTCTGTGGCTTTTATGGATTCGCTGTTTTTTGGGAATTTTTTTATGCTTTTCACATTTTTTGGGCTTTTTTGAGTTTTTGAGCTGTGATTTTTCGTGCTATCACTCATTTTTATGGGCGTTTTTGATACAGAGATTGTGCCGTATTTTTTGCCTATTTCTAGGCATTTATACCCAGCTTTATCAAATATATCCACCACCTCGCTAGGCAAAGCATCTGTGGCTATGTCAAAATCTTTTGGTGGGATTCCTAGTAGCATATCACGCACGCACCCCCCCACGATAAAGGCACTAAAGCCGTTTGATTCTAGCCTCTCTAGCACAGCTAAAATCTCGCTACTGACATATTTGCTAGCTATTTGCTCCACTTCTAAAAATCCTTAAAGATAAAATCTACATTACAGACTAAACCAAACAAATTTTACAATTATAAAGCGATTCTCTTTAAGGAATTATCAAATTATCAAGGAAACTATAAAGAAACTATTGTATAATAAGCGGTTTTAAAAGCAAGCTAACAACGCTACAAATCCACTCTATCAAAGGACACAAATGAGACACAATGCCAAAAGAAGCGAGGAAATCACAGCTGCCGCACTAGAGCGCGTAAATAACGACCGCTACATTCTATCTAATATGATTTTTAAGCGCGTAAAGCAGCTAAATAATGGTGCTGAAATCCTAGTAGAAGCAAACCCAAGAATCGAAAAGCTAACCGACATTGCCCTGCGCGAAATCGCAGAGGGCAAGCTATCACTAGAGCGCATAGACAACCCAAGCGAAAATCTATTTTAGAAGTTTTATAGGTTTTGGTAGTGGCTTTTGTGGTGTTTAAGCAAAATCTAGCCAAAATCCACACTAAATCCACTAAACACAAAAACATTTACAAAACAAAATCTACGCAAAATGCTTCACGCAGGGTTTTGAAATAAAATCCCCAAAAAGTGTAGATTATAAAATTTTTGCCTAGATTTTATAGCCTTGAATTACCACCTTTTGTAGTAGTTTTTCTTTGAAGGAATCCGTTTTGGAAATCTTTACCCAAGTCCAACAACTAAAAACCTTTGCAGATGCAAAGGCATTTTTATCTAGCCTTTGTGAGATTACCCCAAATATTTCGCGTGCCATAGTATGCGCACAAGAAAACCACGAGGGGCAGTTTCGCAAAAGTGGCGAGCCCTACATCGTGCATCCGCTTTGTGTGGCGTGCTTGACGGCGTTTTATGGTGGCGATGAAGCGATGGTTTGCGCCGCACTGCTTCACGATGTAGTAGAAGACACAGAGATAAATTTGGACAATGTAAAAAAAGATTTTGGCGAGGCTGTGGCATTGCTTGTAGATGGGCTTACCAAAATCGATGAAATCCGCGAAGAAGAGCTAGGGGCAAAAAGCGCGAATCAAAGACTTGCCATAAGTGCGCTAACTTTCCGCAAAATGCTAATCGCTGCGGTAAATGACCCACGCGTGCTTGTGATAAAAATCAGCGATAGACTTCACAATATGCTGACTTTGGATAGCCTAAGCGAGGAAAAACGCCTACGAATCGCAAAAGAAACGCTTGTCGTATATGCGCCAATCGCACATAGACTTGGAATCTCAAGCATAAAAAATGAGCTAGAGGATAAGAGCTTTTTTTACATTTTCCCCCAAGAATACGCCAAAATCCAAGATTTCCTAAAAGACAATAACCAGCCCTTGACTTTGCAGCTAAATGACTTCTCACAAACTATCCAAGCCCTGCTTTTGCAAAACGGCTTCACAGAATCTAGCTTCAAGCTAGAATACCGCATAAAGCGTCCATACTCAATGTATCTAAAAATGCAGCGAAAGGGCATAGGGATTGATGAGATTTTGGACTTGCTAGCTATGCGCGTGCTTGTAGGAAATGTGCTTGATTGCTACAAAGTGCTGGGGATTGTCCACAGCGAGTTTAAGCCCATAATCTCGCGCTTCAAAGACTACATAGCCCTGCCAAAAGAAAACGCTTACCAAACCATTCACACTACCGTCTTTGACAAATCGCGAGTGTTTGAAGTGCAAATCCGCACCTTTGATATGCACAAAAATGCCGAGTTTGGCGTAGCAGCTCATTGGAAATACAAAAGCGATGGCTCTATCTCGCCAAGCCTAGAGTGGCTACAAAACCTCCAATACCAGAACAACGATATTGAGGAGTTTTATGAGCTAGCAAAAAATGACTTGTATAGAGAGGATATTGTCGTATTTTCGCCAGATGGCGATACATTTAGCTTGCCTTTGGGTGCGGTGGCACTAGATTATGCCTACCTTATCCACACAAAGCTAGGCGACCACGCAAAAACTGCCTACATAAACAACCAAGAATCCTCTCTTTTGCAGAGGCTAAAAAGTGGCGATATAGTGCGTATCCTAAGCGACCCACAAGAAAATCCAAAATGCACTTGGATAGATGCTGTCAAAACCTCTCGCGCCAAAAATCAGCTCAAAATCCAAGCCCAAAATCGCATAAAAGAAGTCGAAAAAAAAGCCGCGATAAATATTTTAGCCACCATTTTTAGCAAAGACCCTACGATATTTGGACGATACCTTAGCATAAGGGGACTTGATAGGGATTTGGTGCGGTGTGTAAATGATGAAGCATACCTGCTAAAAATGTGTGAGAAAATCAAAAATAGCTTTGCTATCGGCTCAAATCCATTTGTCAAAATCCGCTTTAATATGCTAAAGCCAAAGCATATTGAGCTAGATAATTTTATCTTTTGTAGCAACCACACTATAAATGGAGTGGGGTTTGACTACTGCTGTCGCCCAAAATACGGCGACTCCATAATGGGCGTGCTAACAAGTCAAAAAGTCATAGTCCATCACAAACTATGTGATAAGCTAAAAGACATCATCAAAGAGGGACAGACAATGGTGCAAACCAAATGGGCGCAGATAAATAAACACGCCTATAAAGTCATCGTATCCCTAGAAGATAAGCAAGGTATGCTCTCCACCTTTATAAACACCCTTGCAAAGCAGGGCTGCAATGTCCTAAGCATAAATTATAGCGGGTATAATTCCCAGACAGCCTCATACTGCGAAGTGATTTTTGACACCGAAGATAAAAATTACAAAAAAATTAAAGACATACTTAGCACAAAATTTAGTATTATTGAATTTAGCAATTTCAAAGACGCCTACAAAAGCTAAGACAAGCCAACTAAGTCAAGCCAAGAAAATCAAAGCCAAATAAGTCAATCTAAGAGAAAGGAAAAAAATGCCAAAATCTAAAAACCTAGATTCTAAGCAGATAGATTGCGCACTAAAGCATACAAAGCAAGCACTATCCAAAGAGACACTAGAAGCTATGGCAGAAATAAAGCGCGGGATTAGCGAATTTATCGGGGAAGAATATATCGCCTTTCTTATAGAAAAATATTTCCAAAGCAAAAAAAACGCACAATCTAGCAAGCAAGCAAAAGAAGCGAGGTTTGTCGTAAAAGCTGGCTTTGACCCCACCGCACCAGATTTGCACTTAGGGCACACAGTGCTACTAAACAAACTCGCCACTTTCCAAAAATACGGCGGAAATGTAAAATTTCTAATCGGGGATTTTACCGCGACTATCGGCGACCCAAGTGGCAAAACACAGACAAGAAAACAACTAAGTAAAGAAGAAGTCTTGCAAAATGCCAAAACTTATGAAAGTCAAGTTTTTAAGATTTTAGACCCAGCATACACCCAAGTATGCTTTAACTCCGAGTGGATAAACGCACTAGGCATAGGCGGGCTTGTAAACCTCACGGCAAATTTTTCAGTAGCTAGAATGCTAGAGCGAGATGACTTCACTAAACGATATAAGCAAAATCTGCCAATTAGCATTATTGAGTTTATTTATCCCTTGCTTCAGGGGTATGATTCTGTGGCTTTGAGTGCGGACATCGAGCTAGGGGGGAATGACCAGAAGTTTAATTTGCTTGTAGGACGGGCTTTACAGCGAGCTTATGGACTGCCAAAAGAACAATCCGTGCTTACCCTCCCACTGCTTGAGGGACTAGATGGCGTGCAAAAAATGAGCAAATCTCTAGGCAATTATATTGGAGTTACAGAAAATCCTAACACAATGTATGCTAAAATTATGAGTATCTCTGATGAGTTGTCTTGGAAGTATTATGAGCTACTAAGCCTAAAGAGCAATCAACAAATAGATGAGATAAAGCAGCAAGTAGCAAAAGGCACGCTTCACCCAAAGGTAGCAAAAGAAATGCTTGCTTTAGAGATTACAAGCAGATTTCATAGCCTAGATTTGGCAAATGAGGCAAAGCAAGCGTTTGATAGTGTCTTTAGCCAAAAAGAAATCCCTAGCGACATTGCAGAATCTACTTTTAAAATAGATGATTTTGCTAATTCTGGTGAGAATGGCATTTGGGTGTGTGAGATTCTCTCAAAAAGCGGGCTATGTCCCTCTAGTAGCCAAGCAAGGCGTGAGATAAAAGCTGGAGCTCTAAAAATCAACAAAGAAAAAATCCAAGATGAAAACCTAAAGCTAGGCAAAGGCGAGCATATTATCCAAGTAGGCAAACGCCGATTCTTAAAAGCAATAATCCAATAATCACAACAAATAAAGGACTGCTAAGATTATGAAATCCCAACTAAAGCCTTTACAAATCGGCAAACACACCATAACATTCCCTATATTTCAGGGTGGAATGGGTGTTGGCATTAGCTGGGACAATCTAGCAGGCAATGTCTCAAAAGAGGGGGCACTTGGCATTATTTCCGCCGTTGGCACGGGGTATTATCATCAAATGAAGTTTGTCGAAAAACTCGTGCTAAATAAGCCATTTGAAACGCTAAATTTTTATTCAAAAGTTGCGCTAAACGAAATCTTTAAAAACGCTCGCAAAATCTGTGGCAACAAACCACTAGGTGCAAATATCCTGCACGCAATCAATGACTATGGTAGAGTAGTGCGAGATGCTTGCGAAGCAGGGGCAAATATCATCGTTACAGGTGCGGGCTTGCCAACAAATATGCCCGAATTTACCAAAAATTTCCCCGAAGTCGCCCTTGTGCCTATCGTATCCTCTGTCAAAGCGATAAAAATCATCTGCAAGCGATGGGAAGAGCGATACAAAAAAATCCCCGATGCCTTTATCGTAGAGGGACCGCTAAGCGGAGGACATCAAGGGTTTAAATACGAGGATTGCTTCAAGCCTGAATGTCAGCTAGAGGCGATTCTCCCTCCCATAGTCGAAGAGACAAAAAAATGGGGAAATATCCCCATCATCGCAGCGGGCGGGATTTGGGATAGAAAAGATATTGACAAGTTTTTGGCACTTGGGGCGAGTGGCGTGCAAATGGCGACACGATTTTTGGGCACATTTGAGTGTGATGCCAAAGCCTACCAAGAGATAATGCCCCTTGTCAAAAAAGAGGACATAGAGCTTGTCAAATCCCCTGTTGGCTATCCCGCAAGGGCGATAAAAATCGGCGTGATAGAGCGACTAAAAGAGGGCAATGCCCCAAAAGTCAAGTGCGTAAGCAACTGCGTAGCCCCCTGCCACAGAGGCATAGAAGCAAAAAAAGTAGGGTATTGCATAGCAGATTCTCTAGGTAAAGCCCATCTAGGCAACACAAAAGAGGGGCTTTACTTCACAGGTGCAAACGGCTACAAAATCGACAAAATCATCTCAGTCAAAGAACTAATAGAAGAACTCACAAAAGGCTAGAGCTATGAGGCGGATTTTGCTAGCCCTAGCCATATTTCTTGCCTATCCGCTTGCAGCGCAAAATCTACGAATCACAAATGCTGTCCCTTTTGGTGCTAGTAGCTTGAAAGTCGTTTTTTCAAATGACATAGATTCTCTTAGCCTAACCCCTATCAAACTCAATCAAAACTCTTTCTACATAGACATAAAAGCCGTTCTTGACATTGGTAGAAAGGTGTATTTTTTCCCGCGCAATGCCCAAGTAACAATCGCCCAAAACACCCCCGAAATCACGCGCATAGTCATCACAAATGGCAATGGTATGGAATACCAACTAAAGCCAATGCAAAAAAATCTCTATCTATCTTTTGTGGATAAAATCCCATCTAGCACTACTCAATCCACCACACAACAAAAAACAGAGCCAAAAACAGAACCCAAAGCCCAAAGCAAGCCTCCCCAAGCCCAGAGCGCACAAACTAGCCAAGCCAAACAACCTCCAAAACAACCCGCCAAACAACCTCAAAGCAAACCTACTCAAAATCCAAAAACTCAAAAAAAAGAAACGCAAAAAAATGATTCTGCAAAAAAAGATTCCAAAAAATCAGCACAAAAACAAAAAAACACAAAACCTACCACAAAATCCGCACCAAAGCCAACACCCAAAACCCAACCACCTCGCACGATTGTCTCAACCACTCTTGCCACACCAAGCAGTAGAAAAGGGCTAAAAGTCGTTATTGATGCAGGGCACGGAGGCAAAGACTGTGGGGCTTTTGGCGTTACAAAAGTGTGCGAGAAGCACATCGTCCTAAAAGTCGCACTAAAAGTGCACAATGAGCTAAAAAAAAGAGGCTATGAGAGCTACCTCACGCGTGATAGGGACATTTTTATAGAGTTGCCCGAGCGCACCAAATTTGCCAATGCCAAAAAAGCGGATTTGTTTATCTCTATCCACGCAAATTCTGTCCCCGTGGGCAAAAAATCCCCACGAGGCATAGAGACATACTTCCTCTCTGCTGCTCGCACCGAAGATGCTAGAAGTGTCGCAGCAAAGGAAAACCAAGCCGATATTGAGATAATGAATTTTTATAGCAAGCAAAACTTCTTAGATAGGCTAGAATCTCATCGCATAGTTTCTTCCAATCGATTTGCTATCGACATACAAACAGGGCTTATACAAAATCTGCAAGCAAACTATCCACCAAGCACGATTGTGGATAATGGAGTGCGTGAGGGACCATTTTGGGTGTTAGTAGGTGCTTTAATGCCATCTGTGTTGGTAGAAATAGGGTATAATTCTCACCCGATGGAAGCCCAAAGACTAAATGAGGACACATATCAAAGGGTGCTAAGTTTGGGTATCGCAGATGGCATAGATAGCTTTGTAGCAAAAAATTTCAAAGAATGATTTTCTAAGTAGTTTTTGCTTGTTTGTATCATTTACAGGCGGATTTTATCAAGTAGATTTTCGCATTAGGCAGATTTTCAAGCAGATTTTTTGGTGTAGATTTTTGTAGCGCGGATTTTAGAGGGCAGATTTTTGCAGGGCAATACCTCTAAAGACTTTTAAGGAGCAGTGATGACTTTTTCTAGTAGCCGTATTTTTTCCTCTCTTTTCTTTTTCTTTGCGGTATTTGTGTTTTTGTCCCTGCTTGTCTCGCAAATCTCCCAAAACTTCAATCAACTTTTTCTCATTTTTTCTTACCCTCATCGCGCTTTTGATTTTATCAGCAATGTCTTGCTGTTTTTGTGGGTGCTTATGTGTATAGGGTTTTGTATCTATATGCGCAAAAAACGCCACCACAAATCCCTAGAATCCATTTTTAGCATTTTTATCGCATTTTTTGTAAGTGTCGTGCTTATATTACGAATCATCAAAAGTCAGCTTGAATATCAAGCCGATAGCATAAACTACGCAGTAAATGACACCATAAGTGGCTTTATCTTGTGGAAGTTTTTTGACATTTTTGTGTATTGCGTGAGCTATGGGCTTTTAGTATTTTTGCCACTACTATTGCTTGCTTTCAAGCTTCGGCTAAATCCATTTAGCAAATGGGGGAATCTACTTGAGAAATACAAGCCCTCCATTTGTGTAAGCCTTTTTGTGCTTTTTGCCCTTGCGTTGCAACCCTACTATGCCAAAAAAAATCTACTATTTTACTTTGATGTGGCGTTATTTTATGTGGCGTTAGCACTGCTTATCATCTCACTTTGGCGCAACAAAGAGTTGTTTTCTTTTTATGAATACGCCAATATTTTGTGGCTTGTTGTGGGTGTGCTCACCTTTAGTGCTAGCTCCAAAATCATTGCCCAAGCTGATTATAGCAGTGCTAGGATTTTGTTTCTAATCATCGCGCTAATGGCGTGGTGTGGGGATTTTATGAGTGCGATTATAAATGGCAAATTTCCTCCAAGTAGCCTGCGTGAGTTTTTGCCAAAGTCGCTAAAATCTAGCAAAAAGAAAAATCTCGCACTGCCCTCACCAAAGCGCACTTCATTTTCAAAATCCACAAAAAATTGATTTTAATTCACTTAGTGCAATAAAACGGAGAATCTAAATGCCACCAAGTTCTGCTAAAAATCTGCAAAGCACAATTCCAAAAAAAATCTGCTTTGTGTGTCTAGGCAATATCTGTCGCTCTCCACTCGCAGAGGGAATCGCAAAGCATCTTTATGCTAAAATGCCTAAGCAAAGCAAGCCTAAAATATACTTTTGCTCGGCTGGGACTTCTGGCTTTCATAATGATGAGGGGATAGATTCTCGCTCTATTGGGATTGCTAGAGAAAATGGCATAGACATTTCACGCCACACTAGCAAGCAAGTAAACCTCTATGGGCACAGCGATGTGGATTTGTTTGTCGCAATGGATAGGCAAAACTACGCCACTTTGTTGCGACTTGGGTTTGAGCCTAGCAAGGTGGTGCTTTTGGGTGATTTTGGGCTAGGAGGTAAAGAAGTGCCTGACCCATATTATGGAGGCAGTGATGGCTTTGTCAAAGTCTATGAAATGCTTGAAGCTGGGATTGCAAACCTGCTAGAGACATTAAATCTAGAGATCTTAAATCAAGCAAACTTACCAAACAAATAAGCTTACTAGCAATCGCAAAAAATCAAAACAAAGGATAGGTAAATGAAAAAGTGTGCAAAAATCTATGGGATTAGAAACTGCGGGAGTGTGCAAAAAGCTCTAAAATTTTTGGAGCTAGCAAATGTGCGATATGACTTCATAGACTTCAAACTAAACCCACCAAGCCAAGCAGACATTACTCGCTGGTGTGAAATATTTGGCATAGAATCTTTGCTAAATTCCAAAGGAATGACTTACAAAAAGCTAGGCTTAGGCAAGCAAAACCTAACCCTAGAGGACAAACTAACACAAATAGAGCAGCACCCCACACTTATCAAACGACCTATAATAGAGATATATGAAACACTAGATACAAAACAACCCAAAGAATTTCTAATAGGCTTTGATGAAGCAAAATACAAAGCCACATTTAGCGATTCCTAAAGCTTTTTTACACAAATCAACAAATATGGAATCTAAATATGCCACATAAACTCGCTATATTACGCCAAACGCAACCCGCAAAATATCTCCGCAAAAATATTCTCTCAAAATCTTGCCCAAATCTTTGCTTAAAGCCTTGCTTAAATCTTGGCGCAAATTCACATACAAAGCCTTGTTCAATCTCTAGCTTGGATTTTGTGCCAAACCTAATCTCACGCTTATCTTTGTGCGCGTGGTGCGTGTGGGTGTGTTTATTTTTTAGCTCTTGTGCGATAAAAGAGATAAATCTCCCCGCAAAAGACCCAAGTATCTACTCCCAAGACGCGCTAAGCTATGTAGCAAAATCTAGCAAGCAAAAGCCCCAAGACAAAGACACCAAGCAAAAACTAGAATCTCTAGCCAAGCTATATCTAAAAGAGCATTTTTCTGCGTGGGAGATTACAAAAGCAAATCCTGATAAAAAAAGTGTATTTTGGGCGCAAGACTCATTGCTAAAAAACACAGGTTTTGGGGAAAATCTATTTCCAAACTCACTAGAGAGCACCAAAGAAATCTATGAACGAATGAATATCAAAGCCTATCCTAGCACACTTACAAAAGCTATCATCATAGAAACTACTGATGTCCGCGCTGTGCCAAGCGATAAGCCACGATTTAAAAGAGCTGATGATTATCCATTTGACCAGTGGCAAAATTCACTCATCTTTGCAAATACTCCCGTGATGATTACACACTATGACACTTCTAAGGAGTGGGCGCATATCCAAAGTGGCTTTGTGTATGGCTGGGTGAAAGTG
>SAMEA104315434__coassemble_784_pt1 | contig 14945 bp, 16 predicted proteins | sample SAMEA104315434__metabat2_low_PE_003 | metagenome-assembled genome bin SAMEA104315434 (sample SAMEA104315434) | gut metagenome | biome: Monkey gut; feature: monkey-associated habitat; material: faeces | place: China | collected 2013 | reverse complement strand
CCCCTGTTAAATAGCGAGCCAGATAAAAAAAGCGACAAAAGCTAAAAAAAAACGCGAAAATATAAAAAATGGCGTTTTCGTGTTTTTTGCGCAAGCATTGCGAAAAATTTGTGAGTCGTTGCCTTCTCTTGTCTTAAGCTTCATTTTATGACTAAGATTTGTAGCATACCCGAATGCTTTTTTTGAATAATTGAAAATTTTTCGCAAAAATTTTTGCAGGCAAAATCAGCTGTGTTTTTTGCGTTTGCTAAAAATTATGTGTAAAATAGAGTTTATGTAAGTTTGTATAAGTGAGAAATAAAAGCAGGCGCACAATGCTTTTTAGATTTTGCTTAATATTTTGTGCTTGTTTAGATTTTTGGCTACTTAATTAGCGCGCTAATCTGCTTAAAATGCTCGTTTTTAGATTCGAGCATCGCGCCAAAAAGTAGCGACTCCACGCAAGAGATATGTGCCCCCTTGCTACGCATTAGCTCTATGGCGTTTAGATGATTTTCCTGCGTGCGCGAGCTTAGCGCGTCTTGTGCCACCCACACGGTTAATCCCAAGTCTAGCGCGTGCAAGACGCTTTGAAGCACGCAGATATGGCTTTCAATCCCACATATTATGAGATTTTTCGCCCCACTTTGCACGATAAAGTCCGTAATCTCTGCATTCCCAAAAATGCTAAAACTTGTCTTTTCTAGCACAGGGGCATTATCTTTGTCAAACTCCACGCGATTATCGGTGTTGCCAAGCCCTTTTGGGTATTGCTCGGTTATGAGCGTGCGCACCCCCAAAATCCCCGCACCCTTTAGCAAAGTGTTGGCGTTTTTTATGAGATTTTGCTCGCTAAACATTAGCGGGGCTAGCCTTTCTTGAATGTCTATCACAACCAAAAGTGCCTCACTAGGCTTATATAGCCCATATTCAAAGGTTTTCATTTCACCACCTTTTGCTTACAAACTTTGCTAAAAATTCTCGCCTAAACCTTGCCTACCCAAACTTTTTTGCCTAAAATCTTAAATTTTGCCCTAAATCTAAAAACACCCAAAATTTCTTAAAGATTTTCTAAAATACCCTTTAAATTCCAGAATTTTCCAAGTTTTTAGACTTTTTAAGCGTAACTGCGCAAAGCAACCGTGCAAAGAGTTTAGAGTTTTGCTACGATTGCCTTTGTGTCTCGCGCGATGACAAGCTCCTCGTTTGTGGGGATTACACAGACTTTGACCTTGGAGTCTTTTGTAGAGATAATCGCCTCTTTCCCACAAACATTGTTTGCTTCCTCATCGAGCTTTACGCCCAAAAACTCCGAATGCTCCACAATCATACCGCGTATGAATTTCGCATTTTCGCCCACGCCCGCGCAAAACGCAATCGCATCAACGCCAATCATCACCGCGCAATAGCTTCCAATGTATTTAAGCACGCGGTAAGCAAACGCCGCCCGCGCGAGTTTGGCTCGCTCATCGCCCTTTAGCTCGGCATCTAGCAAATCTCTAAAATCGCTTGACACGCCCGAGATTCCCAAAACGCCAGATTTTTTATTGAGCACATTTACTATAGCTTTGGTGTTTAGCCCCTCTCTATCGGCGATATAGTCCAATATCGCAGGGTCCAAATCCCCGCTTCTAGTCCCCATTATAAGCCCCTCTAGCGGCGTTAGCCCCATACTTGTATCCACGCATTTGCCGTTTTTTACCGCAGAGATAGACGCGCCATTGCCCAAGTGGCAGACAATGATTTTAGAATTTTTATAATCAAGCCCCAAAAACTCCGCAGTGCGCTGTGATACATACTTGTGGCTTGTCCCGTGAAAGCCATATCTGCGGACTTTGTGCTTCTCATACCACTCATAAGGCACGCCATACATATACGCACGCGCTTCCATACTTTGATGAAACGCCGTGTCAAACACCGCTACCATTGGCGTTTTTGGCATTTGCTCAGAGCAGGCTTTGATTCCCATTAGGTGTGCGGGATTGTGCAGTGGCGCGAGTGCGGAGCAATCCTCGATATGCTTTATCACTACTTCATCGATAAGAACAGATTCTTTGAAATACTCGCCCCCGTGCACCACACGATGCCCGATAGCAGCGATTTCGCTTAGCGATTTGATTGCGCCGACTTTTTTGTCTGTGAGGATTTCTAGCACCGCAGAAATCGCTTTTGAATGGTTTGTCAAAGAGAGTGTTTGGCTTACTTTTTCCTCGCCTTTTTTGTAGTTTAGCACGCTTCCTTCAAGCCCGATTCTATCGCAAATCCCAGAGGCTAGGACTTTTTCGCTATCGACATTGATGAGTTGGAATTTGAGCGATGAGCTCCCGCAATTTACTACTAATACATTCATCTTTTCTCCTTTAGTTGTATGATGAGTATGATAAGTTTGCAAACAAATTAGACACAATTTCAAAGTTGCAAAATTTGGTTTGCGCAAATTTGATTCGCGTAAGATATGTTAAAAAAATCTGCTTAACAATGCAAACATTTTGTAGTTTTTCTTAATCAATATTTTACAAAATGTGTAGAATCTACGCGTTTTGTAAAAAAATTACTTGTCTTTTTGGCAGTTTTGCTTGATTTTTTAGGGATTCCACAAAATCTATTATGTTTTGTTTCAAAAAAGATTTTTGCAAATTTTTGGCACAGGTTTTGCTTCGTAGGTGGATAACTTTTCACAAAGGACATTCCAATGACAAGCAAGACACAAAAGTTTAGGACAATATCTGCTAGCCTTGTAGCAGCACTAGCGATGGTAGCGTGCACACCAGCGCAAAATCAAGTAGGGCTTACGCCTCCGAGCGTGGATTTTCAGCCTGTGGGACTAGATAGACCAAGCTTTGGCAACTCCTCCGTTTTGGGCAATCCTCCTATGCAAACGCCTATGCCTCCAAACGCACTTCTGCAAAGTAGCCTTATGAGTAACGATGATGATGACGATGTGCTAGGAGCAAATGGCGCACCACTTCCAAAGGGTGCAGAGCCTATTATCCAAAACAACCCAAACCTAACACCTAGCAACTTAATTGAATTGCAAGTTGTCGGCACGGGTGTCGCTCCGCAAAATGCGATTTCACCTGCGCAATCTACCGCGCTTGCCAAACGAGCAGCAATGATTGATGCGTATAAACTTTTGGGCGAAAAAATGTATGGTATCAAGCTAAACGGACAAGACACAGTGGAAAATATGGCTGTAACAAGCTCTAGCGTAAAGGCAAAAGTCCAAGCCCTTGTGCGTGGCGCAGATGTAGTAAATGTGGATTGCAAGGCTGGAATGTGCCAAGTAACAATGGAGCTAAAACTTGATGGACGCGTGTGGTATCGCGCTTTGGGTGGTAGATAATCTAACAAAAGTGCGAAAATCTAAAGTATAAATCCAAGTAGCGCAGAAGTAGCAAAAATAGCAGAAGTGGCGCAAATATCACAAATGTGCTAAATAGCCGTTGTTTGCACGGTATGCTTCAGTGGTAAATTTTGCTAGCAGGTTTTGTTTTGGCTAGATTTTTTTAAGCAAACTTTGGAGCAAACTTGGCTTAAAAACTTAAATAGAGCCAAAATCTTGGTTTGTTTTTGGCTAGTTTGCTTAAAGCTAGTGAATCTGCTTTATTTCTTTCTTAATTAGGGAGGGGGGAATCCAAAATCCCTAGAATTCATATTTTTATATTATTCTTGGGGATTTTACACAAATTAGCATCAAGGCAAAAAGGTAATGAATCTAAAGGGTAAATGGCAATTTCTGCAGTGTATTTTTTCGCAGAAATTTTTGAGTGTCTTAGGCATTGTCGCACTAGCCTTTTTCCTCACAGGTTGCGCTAATGGTGCATTGCAAGACTTTTTTAGCAATCGCCCCATAAGCAAGGAGGGCAAAGCAAAGCAGGCAAAAATAGAGGAGCAAAACTCCCCCAAAGATACTTCCAAAAAACTTCTATATATCAACTCAAAAAATTTCCGCTACTATGACTACGCGACTGTGGGTGTGAATGCCAAAAATGAAATCATAATTGAGCTTTTTGCTGCTGGCAAGACGATTGGCAATATCGAAATAGGAAAGCGCAAAATCTGCATTTTGGGCGATTGTGTGCGAAAGATTCCCGCTGCAAAGAGATTTTTTGGCAAAGTAAGCTATGGGGATTTGTTTGATGATATTTTGCTAGGGCGAGATATTTTTCGCGCAGAAGGCTTAGTCATAGAGTCCAACACAAACTCTCACACTGCCATAGTGCAGAGATTTCAAAAAAATGGCGAGATGATTTTTTATCGCCGCACAAAAGAGGGAGTAATCTTTAAAAACACCACCACAGGCGTAACCCTCTCACTTTTTAGCTATGAGCCACAAAAAGTCATTGACTTTGAAGAAGACGAGGAAGAAGAGCGAGAGAGGCGAATGAGCAAATAAAGACACAAAATATCCACAAAGGCTTGGGTTTAGCGACTTTAGAAAATCTAAAATCCGTTTTTGCAAAAAGCCAAAATCCACAAGTTTTCTAGCAAAATAACAAAAAGTATTTGAGATAAAAGGAGCTATGCAATGATAGAAACTATCGGGCTTGTAGGGTTTGTCGTGCTATGCGCGGTATTTTTTTATAAGATTTATTTAATGTTTCGCTAGGCAAAAAGCCAAAATTTAACCGCTTAGGCAAAATCTTTGCAAAATCAAAAATCTACTGCAAAAATCACAAAAAGCGCAAAAACCATATTTGCAAAAACTATGCCTACAAAAACTGCACTTGCAAAAACCACGAAATCCAAACAAAACGCCTTAATTTTGGCATATAAGCCCGCTTTTATTACAAGTAATGCTTTTTTGGGCAAAATAAAGCGCAAATATGGCTTAGTCAAAGCTGGCTTTAGCGGGACACTCGACCCTTTTGCGCAAGGCTCTTTGCTAATAGCAAGCGGGGCTTATACGAAACTTTTGCCATTTATAAACACCGAGCCGAAGCGATATGAGGCGGTGCTATGGCTTGGAGCAAAATCAAAAAGTCTTGATATAGAAAATTTTTTGAGTGTGGAGAGCGTGCCAAAATTTAGCCAAAGCCAAATAGACAAAGTTTTACAAAACCTATGTGGAAATATCACTTACACACCTCCTAGTTTTAGTGCCAAAAAAATATCTGGCAAGAGGGCTTATACACTCGCTCGCTCTGGGGAGGAGGTAAATTTAGCACAAAGCACGATGAGCGTGTATTCTTTGGAGATTTTGAGATATAACCACCCATTTTTGCACTTCTCAAGCGAAGTTTCTAAAGGAAGCTATGTGCGCTCTTTGGGAGAGCTAATCGCACAAAATCTAGGCGTAAGCGGGGTTTTAAGCGCACTAAAGCGCACAAAAGAGGGGGATTTGTGCGCCAAAAAAGGTGTAGAAATTTTCCTAAATCCGCTAGAAGTTTTGCCTTTTGGGCGATTGGAGTTGGATTCTCATTTTGAGGATTTGATAAAAAATGGTGCAAAAATTTGCATAAAAAACGCCAAAAGTGGCATTTTCATAGTTCAATTTAGCGAATTTTTCTCTATAATAGAGATTCTAAAAGATGGCAACATCAAGTATCTATGTAATAGGATTTTGTATGCTGATACTTTCTAGGAAGCAAGATGAAAGCATTGTCATCGGCGATAGCGTGATGATAAAAGTCGTCTCTATTGATAGAGGAAGCGTGAAGCTCGGCTTTGAAGCACCACCCAAAATGCTTATACTTCGTGCCGAGCTAAAAGATGCTGTCATAAAAGAAAACAAAAAAGCTGTAAAAACCCCTAGTGATGAGGTTTTGACAGATTTTTCCAAACATATCAAACGCTAATCTTGCCCAAAAACTTACACAATGATTCTAAAAGCCTACCCAAAAATCAATATCTACCTAAAAATCATCGATTTTGATGGCAACTATCATTTGCTAGAATCCCGCTTTGCTCGCATAAAAGGCAAACTCTATGATGAAATAGAAATCACAGAGTCTAGCAACGGCAAAGACATTATCGAGGGGGATTTTGGCTGTGATGCAAAAGACTCTAGCGTAGCTTGCGTGCTGCGATTGCTTAGGGAGAAATACCCCAAACAATTTCCACCTGTGCATATAAAAGTATCAAAGCATATCCCAAAAGGTGCTGGGCTAGGCGGAGGAAGCTCCAATGCTGGGTGCGTGCTAAATGGGATAAATTCTATGTTTTGCCTTGAGCTATCAAGCGAGGAGCTAAACGCTATGGCAAAACGCATTGGTGCAGATGTGGCGTTTTTTGTAAGTGGTGTGGATTTTGCAGAAGTGGGGGGAGTGGGCGAAAAAATCACACCGCACAAAATCCCAAGTGATGATATTAGCGAGTTTGAAATCTACACGCCTGATATTTTTTGCGATACACGCGCAGTGTATAGGCAATATCGCTCTATGACAGAAAAGCAAATCCTAAAACTTAGCCCCAAAGATATGTTTGCAGATTTCAGCAATCAAAAAGTATTAGACTTTGGAGAAATGCAAGATTTGGCACAAGATGGGCAAGCCACACAGCGCAATTCTTATGCTTGTGAGAGATTTGCTTCTCTTAGTGCACTTAATGATTTGTTTGCCCCTGCGTGTGCGCTATATCCACAACTGCTAGAAGTCGCCCAAGAGTTAGGAGAGGGGTGGTTTTTCTCTGGTAGTGGTAGTAGCTTTTTTCGCGCACTTGGTGTAGCAAAAAACGCCACAGATTTCACAAAAGAAGCAAATTCAACAAAAGCAGATTCTAGTAATGTAGCAGATTTTGACAAAACACAATTAGACAAAACACGACTAAATGAAACGCGACTAGATGAAGCACAATCAAGCAAAGCACAGATTCAACCAAAAGAAGCAAAAGACACTGATTCTCAAAAAATAGATTCCAATCAGGGTAGCACACAGGATTTTGCACAAGATTTGAGGCAGGATTTTGCTAAAGAATCTAAGCAAGATTCTAATTTGTCAACCAAGCAAGAATCTAAAAAGCCATTAGATTCCCCCTCACTTTTTGAGTAATGATTTTGCTTAAAAAAGCACAAGAAAAATCCAAAAGCCACAAAAATGATAGCCCAAAACAAAAAAGCCCTTTTTGATTATGAGATTTTAGAAAAGCTAGAAGCAGGCATAGTCCTGCTTGGCTCGGAGGTAAAATCACTTCGCAAATCCCGTTGCAATCTCAAAGATAGCTTTGTGCGCTTTGTAAAGGGAGAGGCTTTTATCTTTGGTATGCACATTTCTTTTCTCTCAAGTGTAAATCCTCACTTCCGCCCCGATGAAAAGCGTGCTAGAAAGCTACTACTCCACCAAAAAGAAATAAACAAATGGCTTGGCAAAGTATCCCAAGAGGGGCTTACTATTGTGCCTTTGATGATTTATTTTAACAAAAAAGGCAAAGTAAAACTTCAAATTGCCCTAGCAAAGGGCAAAAATCTGCACGATAAGCGCGAAGCTCTAAAGAAAAAAATCCTTGATAGAGAGGCTAGAGCGAATTTTAAAGATTTTGGCAAAAAACTCTAAAAAATGCCAAAGAGAGTATTATAGATTCTATCGCATTTGTGCTATAATCCATAATTACTTTGAATTTTGAGAGAAGGAATTTTCCGTGAAAGAAATAGTAGATTACGGTGTGCTAGGATTTTTGGGAATGCTATCTGTGGTGGTTGTGGCTATCGCGATTGAGCGGTTGTGGTTTTTTGCCACAGTGCGCGTTGATGACTACAATGATAGGCGATTTTTAGAGCTTGATTTGCACAAACGACTTACACTACTTGCGACTATCGGTTCAAATGCTCCATATATAGGGCTTTTGGGGACTGTGGCTGGGATTATGATAACATTCGTAGAAATCGGCGCAGATTCAAATGTAGGCACAGGCGCGATAATGACGGGGCTTTCTCTCGCACTAAAAGCCACAGCTGCTGGGCTAATCGTGGCAATACCAAGTATCGTAACATATAACCTACTAACAAGAAAAGCAGATGTCGTGTTAACGCTATGGGATATTCATCATAAGCCCTACACAGAGCCATCTAGAGCGACAGCTACTCGTCCTATAAGTAGCGCACAAGTATCCCAAGCCCAGCAATTAGCCGCGCAACAAGCCCAAATGCAAAGACAAGCCCAAATGCAATCTCAAATGCAGGGACAGGTAGGACGAACTACCCAAAATCCACAGCCAACCACTACCCAACAATCCACCCAAAACCTAAGACCACAAGGTAGCACACTAGGTGCAAGCTCTACGACCAATCCATCGCGCGTTTGATGACGCAAAAAATACAAAAGAATTTCATAAATTTCATAAGGTGTAAAAATGGCGATGAAAAAAATGGATTCTATGAATCTTGTGCCTTTTATTGATATTATGCTTGTGCTTCTAGTCATCGTGCTGACTACTGCGTCATTTATCAACACTTCGCGTATCCAAGTCAATGTCCCAAAGGTAAGCGATGGCGAACACTCAAATGAAGCTGCACCCAAAAAACCTGTAAATATCACTATTGACAGCGAGGGGAAATACTATATCGAAAACGACAATGTATCGCTAGAGGAGCTACGCAAAGCACTTCGTAGCTACGAAAAAGACACGCCTATTATCCTAAATGGCGATTCTAAAAGCAATCTTGATAGCTTCGTGCAAGTAATGGATACGCTTCAAGCACAAGGACTAAAAGAGCTCTACATTGTCGTAGAAGAGGAAAAGTAGCGTAGCAATATCGTAGAGATAAATCACGAAAACGCACAAAAGCCACAGAACCAGCCTTTTTATAAAACTACCATATTCCTAAAATCTAACAGATTTTACTCACATACCAAAAGTTTTGCAAAATCTACTTTTTCTCCTTTTTGGATTACCCCTTTTTGTCCTAGCCGATATAGTGCGAAGTCATACTTTATCGGGTCGTCTTTGTCAAATCGCGCTAGATTTTCACTCACTTCAAGCACCGCTTTGAAGTCATAGCTTTTTCGATGCAGCAATCCTAGAGTGCGACACACGCCAAATGTATGTGTATCAAGTGGCAAAAGTAGCTCGCTTGGGCAAATATATTCCCTCCACAATCCCAAATCTACATTATCTTCCCTTACCATCCAGCGCAAAAACATATTCCATCGCTTCAGTGGTGAGCTAGGTAGCACGGAGGTATTTGGTAGTGGCGTGCCTACCAAAAACGCAAATCCATTAGGCTTTGAAGTGTGGCTTTCTAGCGTGTAGTTCAGCTTTGTGGCATATTTTTTTGCGACTTGCCAAATTGCTTCTATACACTCATTGATAAGCAGATAAATAGGCTTTGGACGCGATTTATGCAAATGCAAAATAGATTCTAACGCACGATTTTGCTTCATCTCACAAAGTGCCAAAAAAAATAGCTTGACTTCTATTGCTTTTTGGAAGCGATAGTATGGAAAATCACTTGCTACAATCGCTTCGCTAGAATTTAGCAATCCAAAATCTAAAGAGTCCAAAAACTTCAAAATCGCTCTAACATTCCCATAAGCAAAAAGCGCGCAAACAAGGGCAACATAAGCAGTCTCATCTAGGTTTTTTTGTGTCTTTTTGTTGTTTATATATTCTTTGACTTTTAGTAGAGGGTCTAGATTTTGCCTATTTATCGCTTCTTGCGAGTTGTAGGACTCGTAGTGAAAATCTAGTATGCGTTTTAGGATTTTATTAGTTTGTGCAGAATCTTGCGGATTTTTTTGTTGTTTTTTTGTTTTCATTGTGGTTGTCTTTTTTAAGGTGTAAAAAATGCTTTGGCATTATAGCCAAAATTTGCATAGTCAAAATCTGCTATCGCAAAAAGTGTCATTTCAAGCAAAGTCAAAATCAAATTTCACGCTATTTTTACGCTAAAAACTCTAAGTTTCTACAAAATTTTGCTTACACTATGCTTGCTAAACCTATCTTTATAAAATTTATCTATTCTCTCACACTCCTCTTTGCTAAAGCCGCTTGCTATCCTTGCTTGGATATTTAGGACTTTCCCAGCTAGCACAAATCCACTAAACCTCTCACAAATCTCTATAAAATCCTCACAGCTTTGCCTGCTTAAATCATTTTTGCTCCCGCTTTCTTTTGCCTTGTCTTGCTTTTGGGCTAATTCCCACCATTTGCTTCCTTTGCCCACATGAGCTATCTCATCGTGCAAAATAATCCCAAACACCCGCTCCACCTCACTCATAAATCCACCCCAAAATCTATCTATCCCAAAATCACTTTGGCGCAATTTTTCTAGCACAAAAGGATTGGCATCAAGTCCTTTTGCCTCTAGCCCGCGATGAACCACCCCCATACGATATATGAGATTTTCTCCTGTGGCACTCATCGCTTCATATAGCCCAAAATGCGATGTAAAATCCCCATAATCAAACCCAATCTCTCCTAGCAAATCGCGTAGCAAGAAAAAATGCCTAAACTCCTCGCTAGCCACACCAAGCCAATCCTCATAATAGCTTCTTGGCAAGTGCCTAAAACGATATGCAGAATCTAGCGCGAGGCTTATAGCGCAAAACTCAATGTGCGCAATAGAATGCAGTGTCTTAGCAAGACTTTCTTTTGATTTTATGCTTTTGTATCGGTGGATTTTGGTGGGTTCTGTAAGTTTGCAGGGCGAAAACGAGACAAAATCTTTGTTTATGATTTGGCTGTGATTTAGTGTGGTTTTTTGAGAGAGAAAGTCCTCATACAAATCCCTAAACAACGCATAACGAGAATCTATATCTTTGCAAAAAAGCACAGATTCTAGTCTTGAAAAAAATTCCATTCATCACCCCTAATTCACACGCAAAGCCACACAAAATTTATTACCACAATTTTGTTAGATTTCAAACAGTTCGCGCTCCTCCTTAGTTATCTCAATCTGCCCACTCAAAGCAAAATATTTCCGTAGCACAAGTAGATTGCACGCTTCCTCTATGCGAGGATTTTGAAACTCTGCGCAGTATTGCTGTGCGTTTTGTATGATTTCTAGGGCTTGGTTTTGATGCTCTAGATAGTGCTCTATCACATCTGCTACATTGCTATATTCATCATTTATTTCTGCATAATGCACACCAGAGATTAGCTTTGATTCCATAAACCAGCTCTCATACTTTGGCTTTGGCATTATGCAAAGTGAGTTTGAGTTCATCACCCACTTTAGATTGCTAGCAACATCATTTCCCTCCAAACTTAAGATGAATTTATATTCCAAATGCACTTCTTTGGATATTTTTGGCTTTGCAAATTCTGCATTTTGCGTGCTGCCACTTGTGTCGCCTATGTCGCATTTTGGGTGGTGGAAAAACTCTTTTAAAAATTTGTTTCTATGCTCTTGGAAGCACGCCCCGCGAAAGATAAGAGCGTCTTTTTTGTCGGTGTAGCGGATTTTATCTTTGAAAAAGCAAAAATGCCTATTTTTTTCTAGTTGTAATAAAATGCTATTTTGGTTTGATTCCCCACCCTCTGTGATAGATTCTTCACCAAAATCCTTGTTAGATTCTTTCACAGAGTTCGCACTAGATTTTGCTTTAGATTCTATCGGTCGTGTTTTAGTTATTGCAGGAGTGTCTAGGTAATAATTCACATCGCCAAATTCATAAGCCCACAAAAGATTATCTCTAAAATACCTACTCCACTCATAAGAATCATAATAATACACGCTAGAGTATAGACTTGATGGGCTATTATCCCCTACAAATCCTATACTTGGGGTTTGCAGACTTAGGCGAGGTTTTTTCCACTGATTGCCTTTGGAAGTTTGTGAAGCGAGCAAGTTTGGCAATGGTAGGCTAAAGGAGGAGTTGATTTTGTGGTAGTGATTTACGCGCTTAGCGATACTCTCTAAAGTAGCTTCATCAAAGTCTTTAAAAATGTGCGCAATTTTGCTAGATAGATTTGCTTGGAAAAAAGCGCGGGGTATAAATGCCCTAGCGATACCCTTAAAATTGTAGATAAATTTTGACATTGTTTTTCCTTTTGTGTTTTTTAGTTGTATTTTTTAGCGTGTCTTGGCTTAAACGATTATACGCCTAATCCGCCTTTTTATTTAGCCTTGCATAATACGCTAGTGCCACACTAGCTAGTATAGCAATAGGCACAGGCACGGCGATTTCAGGGTAGATAATGTCTGTAATCGCAAACTGACTTAGCGCAAAAAACAGCCCCCACACAAGTAGTGCAAAAATGATAAAACAAAATCCAAGCAAGTAGAGGTTTGTATAGCGGGCAAGAGAGGGCGTATAATACCCGATGATAATCGCCACAAATGGCACAAAAAGCGGGACTAAAATGAGTGAATACAAAATTGAGCGGGCTTTATCGGTGGAGATTTTTTGTGAGCGCAAGAGGTTGAGAGAATCTAGTGCATCAATAATGGAAATCGATGGATTTGCTTGTGCAAAAGAATCTAGCACTTTTGGGTTAAATTTCTCCAAAATCGGCAATCTATCTTTGGTGCTACTTGCAACCCCAGCATTGCCTAGATTCCAGCTTTTGGGCAAAGTCTGTGTCTTTGCTTCTTGTAGCACCCAAACATCATTTTCAAAATACGCCTTTTTTGCTTGGATAAAAGACTCAAGTTTTTTTTCATTTTTATTGACTTCAAACACACGCACATTGTTTGCTTGGGCTAGGGAATTTATCGTGCCAAAAAACACATAGTTTTGATTATATTTGACAAACAAATCTTTTGTGGGCGTGCTAGAAGAGTCTTTGAAAAATGTCGCCACCTTTTCTCTAGCATAAGCAAATGGCGTGGCATTTAGCCCGATATAAAGACAAGTAAGCGCAAGGCTAAGCAAAAGCACGGGGCGTAAAAGTCTACGCCTAGAATACCCAAGCGCGAGCAATGCGGTGTATTGACTAGATTTGATAAGTGTGAGGTAGCAAATCGCCATAGCCAAAAGTAGCGAGATAGGAAGCGTGAAATTTACCGCATACATAAAATCATAAGAAAAAAATAGCACGACAAGGTTGGCTGATTCTGCGAAGTTATCGGCGTATTGGAGGCTATCAATACCGACAAAAAACAGCTCCAAAGCGATAAAAATCACCAAAAAATAGCGCATATAATATCGCCCGATAAAAAAAAACAACCTAAGTCGTGGCATATTTGTCCTTTTGTTTTTTTCTTGCTAGATTGATTTTGCTTATCCGTTATTTTATGCCAAAATCAACAATCTTAGCAAAATCTAGCGTAAAAATATCTCAAAATGGGATTTTGGAGAGAATCTACACTTGCTTTTACTTTTGCTCCCTTATTTCCCACTTTACTTTTTGTTTGAGTATTTTGCTTTTTTGTTTCACCTTCATTTGCTACATTTGTTAGTCTTTGTTGCACTCATTTTTGCTTCGTGGAATTTAGCGTAAAGAGATTTTGCGTCTTTGTAAAATCACGCGTGATGATGAAATATAGCACACTAAGCGCACTATGTAGCACCAAGTCATCAAGCCTTTTTTGCTGCTCCTCACTAAAATCCCCAAGCACATAGGATATGACTTGATGATTTTTTAGCGATTTGTCTATTTGCGTGCTTTGCGTGTGTGGTTTTTCGCGTGATTGTGTGGCTTGTGATTGCTCACTAGATTTTATCGCCACTTCTTTTTCTCGCCCTATGCCAAACCTCACGCGCATATACTTGCTATGCACTTCATTGTCGATAGATTTTAGTCCATTGTGCCCGCCACTACTTCCGCCGACTTTGTAGCGAATAGAGCCAAAATCTATATCTAGCTCATCGTGCAAGACGATAAAATCTTGTATCTTATAAAATCTTAGTGCGTTTTTTAGTGGCTCGCCAGATAGATTCATAAAAGATTGTGGCTTTAGCAAATGAATATTTGTGTTCGTCATAAAAGGGTGCTTTAGCGTGGCGATTTTGGCTTGAAATTTTGTGGCACTCTCCCACTCTAGCCCTAAAATCTGCGCGATTTTATCGACAATCATAAAGCCGACATTGTGGCGATTATTGGCGTATTTGGGGGTTGGGTTGCCAAGCCCTACGATTATGAGGGGATTTTGTAGATTTTGGGCGATATGCTCGCTATCATCTTGACGAAATTCTTTTAGCAGAGCAAAAAAATCATTATGAAAACTTGGGGAATCTATGGGGTTTGTGGTGTGGCTTGCAAGTGGTATCGTGGCGTTTTTGGGAGGATTTATATGGTTTGTAGAGTCTGCTGATTTTGTGCCTTGTGCGGTGTCTTTGGAGGTTTTAGCAGAAGTCTTAAGCGGAGAAGCGCAAAGAGAAGCTACTTTTTTTAGTAGCATTTCTCTTTGGCTCATTTTTAGGGATTGCAACTATTTATAGGGCTTATTTTGCTTTGACTACGCTTACTACGGCATTGGCAGGATTTTCGGTAATCTGCACGCCCTCATTTTGTGGCAAATCCCGCACCAAAATGCTATGCCCCACATCAAGCGCAGATACATCTAGCTCATAAGCATTTGGTAGATTTTCTGCTTTGGCTTTGACGCTTATGCGTTTTTTTGCTAGCAAAAGCACACCTTTGTTTTTTAGCCCCACAGGCGTGCCTTTGGTTTTCACAGGGATTTTGTATTTTGCTAGCACACCTTTTTGGGCTATCATCAAGTCGATATGCAAAATCGTCCCATACACAGGGTCTTTTTGATACTCTTGGATAACCACATCTAGCGTTTTGTCCCCGACTTTGACGGGAAAAACAAGCGTGGTTTTTGATTTAATGGTTCTAATAAAGTCATTTATCTTAAAGGCACAATGGATATTTTCCACGCCTTTTGCATAGATATTGGCAATTAGATAACCATCATTCCTTAGGGCTTTTGCATTCGCCTTTGAAATACTCTCTCTAATCTTTCCTTCTAGCATAAGCTATCCTTTCACATAAAATAAAAGCGCAGATTTTAGCAATGTTTTGCTTTAAAAAACATAAACTTTTTGCCAAAAGCTAGCAAATTCTGCGTTTTTATTGCATTTTGCGCTTGCTATTCATTCGCTATTTGGGATTTGACATTGCTACCAAAATCTACACAA
>SAMEA104315434__coassemble_776_pt1 | contig 15051 bp, 12 predicted proteins | sample SAMEA104315434__metabat2_low_PE_003 | metagenome-assembled genome bin SAMEA104315434 (sample SAMEA104315434) | gut metagenome | biome: Monkey gut; feature: monkey-associated habitat; material: faeces | place: China | collected 2013 | reverse complement strand
GCCACGCGCCAATCGCACTTATAGCCTTTGCCTCATTGTCCGCTATGTCTTTGCCCGAGATTGAGTGTGCGCCTAGATTTTCGCGCCGTGCGTTATAATGCTCCGCTTCATTGGAATGTAGCCCGATAAAAAGGACATTTTGAGGCTTGATATACGCAGGAAGCGCAAAATCGCCCTTTAGGCTTTCATCGCCCACAATCGCGCTCACCGCCATAGCGTGATAGCCTTTGTAAAAATCATCATTTGCCACGCCCAAATCAGGATGCGCATCAATCCAAATAAGCGCGACACTCTCGCCCTGCTTAGCGTATTTATCCGCGAGGTAGCCAAATGGCGCGATACTTGTGGCACATTCTCCGCCAAGCGTTAGGACTTTGGCAGGATTTTTGGCTTTTAAAATCTTTAGCGCACTCTTGTGCTGGGAGAGTAAAATCTCTTTGTCAATCACGCCACCTTGCACGATTCTAGACCCATTTGAATCCACCTTAAAATACTTTGAAATATCCACAAACGCGGTGTTTTTATCTAGATTTGGGTTTATATCACTTGTCAGCAAATCTAAAATCTGTGCGCCTAGCACATACCCACGCGCCGCCTCATTTGGCTCTAAATCCTTGAAAAATGCGACTATATCGCCACCCTGCCATTGCGGAAAAATGAGTTTAAGTGTTTGGTTTGACATTGTTTGCCCCTTTGATATTTCTTTGGCATTTTGGCTTGAATCACAGCTATTTATGAGCGCACACAAGCCAAGCACAGCGATAAGACAAGCAAAAAATCTTAGCATTTTCATTTTTGCACTCCTTTTGTTTTGGCGGAATTGTAGTGCAAATATTTAACAGAGCAATAAATAAGATATAATACTCGCTAAAAGGGGATACAAAGAGAGAGCAGAGAGAGCAAAATAGAGAGGGGACAAAAGAGGGGATAAGGAGTTTGCGTGCAAACAACACAAATCGGGGAAAGCACACAACAAGGCAGCTTCACAAAATCTAACAATGCCATAAAACATACTTTTGCCAAAATCGCCTTTTTGGATTTGGAAGTAAGCACGCAAACGCGCAAAATCCAAAATATCGGCGTTTTGCTAGATGAGTTTGCGTGCGAGCAAGTTAGCGTGCAAAATCTAAAAGAGCTTTTCACTTCCCAAAAGCCAGATTTTATCTGCGGGCATAATTTCATCGAGTTTGACAAAGCATACCTTAGCAACTCTTCTTTTAATGTTTTTGTGCAAACCGTGCCTATCATTGATACGCTTTATCTTTCACTTCTGCTTTTTCCTGATAAAGCCACGCATAGGCTTGAGAAGCCCTATAAGCACGACATTCATAGAGAAAGCCCCGCAAACTCGCCCTTGCAGGATTGCAAAAACACCAAAAATCTTTTTATCTACCTCAATGAATGCTTTGAAAATCTCCCCCAAAATCTGCAAGATATTTTCACGCTTTTGCTTAAAGGTAATGCACATTTTAAAGGTTATTTTTCTTATAGGACTTTGCTTGGTGATAAAGCGCGAAATCAAAGCCTTTCACACCTTATCAAAGCAGAATTTGGCTTGGAGGATTTCACGCGATTTATGGAGAGTGAGGAGGGGAGGCTAGATTTTGCTTTCGCGCTCTCTTTTATCAATATGCTTAAAATCAAAGAAGCGAGGTATTTTTCCCCCTACATTTTAGCTAGGCATTGGGGTTGTGTGGAGATTGTAAAATCCCTTAGAAGTAGCGAGCATATAGAGCTTGAAGCGTTTGGCAAAGATGAGTTTGGTATAGAGGGCTTTAGGAGTTTTAAAAGGGCGCAAAGCCAAAGTTTGCTTGAAATATTCACTCACGATTCCAAAGAAATCTCTCAAAAAGACATTATAAAAAGCGCACTAGATGGAGAATCGTTCTTAGCGATTTTGCCAACAGGTGGTGGCAAAACACTCACTTTCCAGCTCCCAGCCCTCATCAAAGCAAAGCAGTGCAAATCCCTAACCGTAGTCATCTCTCCCCTCCAAGCACTAATGCAAAACCACATACAAAGTTTCAAAGCAAAAAATCAAAACTTTTGCATAGAAGCAATAAGTGGTTTTCTAAATCCTATTGAGCGATTTGGTGTGTTTGATAAGCTCACTAATGGCGAGGTGGATATACTCTATCTCGCCCCAGAAGCCCTGCGCTCACAGTCTATCTTTAAAGCCTTGCAAAAACGCCATATCGAGCGGTTTGTCATCGATGAAGCACACTGCTTTTCTATGTGGGGACACAATTTTAGGCAGGATTATCACTTCATCGCTCAAAGCATAAAGGATTTAGAATCTAGCCCACACCAAGATAAAATCGCTATTTCGTGCTTTAGCGCGACTGCAAAGCCTGAAGTGATTGAGGATATTAAGCAGTATTTTAGACAAAACCTCGATATAGACTTAAAAACTTTCATCGCATCAAGTGAGCGTAAAAGCCTTAGCTATGAGGTGCTAGAAGTGCAAAATGAGGAGCAAAAGAAAGAAAAACTCTGCCAAATTTTGCTTCAAAGAGAGCAAGAAAAGCCAAAAGAAATGAAAAACCCCACAATCATTTATATCCCCCAAAATGCAGGGCTTTGCAAAAGATTGTGTGAGTGGCTTACCCAGCAGGTAGAAAAATTTGGGCTTGATTTAGTCATCGAGCCTTTTTATGCAAGGCTTGATGATGATGTGAGTGAGGGCAAAAAGCAAGGGCGCAAAAAGGCGCAAATATTGCAAGATTTTATGGATAATGAAGTGGATATTATCATTGCTACAACGGCTTTTGGTATGGGGATAGATAAGCCAGATATTACGACAATTATCCACTATGAGCTAAGCGATAGCTTAGAATCTTACATTCAAGAATCTGGACGAGGTGCAAGAGATGAGGAGCGATACAAGGCTAAGTGCTTCATACTCTATGACAAAAAAGACATAGACAAAAACTTCTACAAACTGCGCCAAAGCAACCTTGACTTTGGCGAGATAAAAAGCCTAGCGCGTGTGCTAAAAGCGCAATACAAAGAGCGAAAGAGAAATCCTATTACCGTGTCTTTGAAAACCTTGCACAAAAGACTTGGTAAGATAGAGGAGGAGTTTGATGCCACGCATATAAAAACTGCTCTTTTAGAGCTTGAAAAAGCGGGCATTATCCAAAGAGGGCGCGTAAAAACCCAAATCTATGCCACTTCATTTAGCCTAAAAGTAGGCAAAGACAAAATGGGCGCGGTGCATAAAATCCTAGACCCACAAAAGCAAGCCCTGCAAGCAAAAAGCAAGGAAAAGCGAAGTTTTGATGACGCACTCTTTTTGGAGCTCTATGATGTGATGATTTTAATCGTGCAAAATATCATTCAACGAAGCAGGGAAAATAGCATAATAAGCCTTGATGAGCTTGATGAAATCGTAGGTAGCATAGGCGAAACCAAATGGTGCAGGCGTTAAAAATTTTGGAGAAAAACGCGCTTTTGGGGAAGGAAAATGATATTTTGCTTTTCATCGATAGCACAGAAGCGCGGGATAAAATCAAGGAATTTTTTGACTTTGAAAGAGGATTTTTTGAAGCCATAAAAGAGCATATCAAAAGAGGGCAGGCGATTGATTTAAGGGAATTTAACAATGAAGCACTTAAAAATCTAGCTGCCTCTAGTGTAAGCCAAAATCCGCTTTATGTGCTACGATTTATCATAAAATCTTGGGGCTATCTTTTAAAACTTTCCCAAGTGCCTTTCAAAAGTTATTTCAAAAATGAGCAGTGCTTTTTTGCCCTTAGTAGCGAGGTGGATAAACTTGAGAGGGCGATTAGCTCACGCAAAAATATCGCGCTTTTTGTCATTGAGCTAATCGCGCAAAAACTTGCCCAAGAACACAAAGGTGCGAAATCAAAAGAAATCTATGTAGCAAGCTCAAAAATCTATGACTCCCTCCAGCAAAAAGGGCTAAAGTCTTCACTAAGCGGATTTCACTCGGTGCTTAATATGATGAGCGCAGTGCTTGATAGGGATTTTGATATACGCGCAGGACGGCTTATCTATCATCAAAAAGAGTGCATAGAGTGCGATTCTGAAAAAATGCGTGAAAAAGTGCCGTATAGGAAAGAGCATTATGATAAGAGTTTCAAAATCTTTATGGAGCAAAAAATCGCTAATATCCACATTTTGCAAGCGTTTTTAGAGAGCTTTGTGCGTAATGGCGAAAATAGCGCGAAAGCCTTTATGAGAGATTATTTTAGCCTTTCAAAAAGGGATTTTATAAGAGCGCATAAAATTGATGAGAAGTTTATCAAATCCCCTATTAGCAAGGAATTGCTTAATAAAATCATTTTGGATTTAAATGACGCACAAAGAAAAATCCTTGAGGACACTTCTAGCGCGATAATGATATTTGCAGGACCGGGCAGTGGCAAAACAAAAACCCTCGTGCATAAAATGGCGCACCTACTCACAAAGGAGGATAAAAAGAGTGAAAATTTCCTAATGCTTGCACATTCTCGAATCGCCGTGCTTGAATTTAGAGCGAGGCTTTATAGTTTGCTAGGTGAGCAGGCATTGGGCGTGAAAATCCTTACCTTTCATTCCTTTGCCCTAAGTCTGCTAGGCGAGCGGGTAGAAAACGATGAGGAGCTAGATAGCAAAATCACGCAAGCCACGCAGGGCTTAAAAAACGCCACAATAAACCTGCCCTACATAGAAATGCTCGTGCTTGATGAATATCAAGATGTCAATGCGGAGTGTTATGAGTTTATCAAAGCCATTTATGCAAAAATGAGTGGAGAAAAGCAAATCATCGCTGTGGGCGATGATGACCAGCTTATTGGCGAATTTTTGGGCGCGGATAAAAGGTTTATCAAGCATTTTAGCCAAGACTTTGGCACACAAGATGAGGATAGCGAAAACTATGAGGGTGGCGAAGTGGGCTATGATGGCTATGAGGGCAAAAATACCAGCGAGGGCGAAAGTGGTGGCAATGAGAGTGAGCAAGAGAGCCAAAGATTTTCCACCCACACGCTTAGTGTGAATTACCGCAGTGGTAGCAAAATCCTTGATTTTATAAACTCCTTTAGAAAAGCCTTTTTGCCCGATAGTCTAAAAAGCCAAAATCTAATCCCAAGTGAAGCAAACAAAAATAAAGGCTTTGTATCCCTCACGCTTTATGCGCACAATCTCTCACTCCAAGAAATCGCTAAGCAAATACGCCAAATCCAATCAAGCACAGATAATGCACCAAGCGGTGAGAGTGCGCCAAGTATTGCGCTACTTTTGCGAAGCAATGATGAGGTGTTGCGTGCGCAATATGCGCTTGCAAAAGCGGGCATAAAGGCTGGCTACATACTTGATAAAGAGGGCTTTGAAGTGGGAGATTTGGTGGAGCTTTGGGAGTTTTTGGAGTGCCTAAAAAGCGGGCTAGACACACGCCAAGCATATAAGAAAATCTGTGAGGTGTATCAAAACTCTCAGAATCTAGAATTATTTAAGCGGGCTTTGAAGCTCTTTGCAAGGGAGTATAGGGCAGATTTGGACTATGCAAAGAGTGCGGATAAAAATCTTGGGGCTAGTGTGGTGGCGAGTGATTTTGAGAAATTTTTAGCCGAGCTAAAGTTTGAGGAGATTGAAGAGGCAAAGGGCAAAGTCATCATAAGCACGATGCACAAGGCTAAGGGCAAGGAGTTTGACATTGTCTTTGTGGGGATTAGGAAAGATTTTAGGTTTAGTGAGATTGCGGAGAGGCGGCTTTTGTATGTGGCATTTAGTCGAGCTAAGCAAAAACTCTTTATCCACACTCAAAGAGATGATTTGGCGTGCTTAGCTGGGCACTTTAGCGAGCGCAAGACTTGTGAAGCAAAAGAAGCAATCCCGCAAAAGATACGGTATGAAATGGGGCTAAAAGATATTTTTCTTAGCTATGAAGTGGCGCAAACTAACCTTAAAGATTTGCACATAATGGCGGGGGAAGTGTGTGAGGTGCGCGATAGAGAGGACATAGAGCTACTCTATATGGGCAAAGTTGCGCAGGGCAAAGGTGCAGAAAATAAATGCGTGGAGAGGAAATTTGGGCAAGGCAAATGCGTGCAAAAATGCGTGGGTAGGCTATCAAAAAAGCTAGCACAAACACTGCGTGAGAAAATTACGCAAGGCTATACGCTAGAAAAACAAGCAAAGGTAAAATATGTCATAAAATGGCACGATAAGCAAAAAGATAAGATGACTACGCAAGTGCTTTGCGAGGTGGTTTTGCACAAGGGCTAGCAAAAAAATCTTGTGCGTAAGTCCTGCAATCCCCTGCACAAAATATCCCACAAAATCTAGCGCAAAATCTTAGACAAGATTTTCACACAAAGATTTTGCGCCAAAATCCCACACAAATATATTTTTATCTCCGCGTTTAAGCCCACACTTATGGCGATTCCTATATCTATATGAAATCTACACCAACGCAAGTGAAATCTGCGGTATATATGTTACTAGCACCAATCCCACCAGCATTACCATTAGCCACGGAAGCACAGAGATAACGACATCTTTTAGGCTAAGTCCTGTGAGAGAGCTAGCCACAAAGAGATTTAGTCCCACAGGTGGCGTTATCATACCTAGCTCCATATTTACCACCATTATTATCCCAAAGTGTATCGGGTCTATGCCAAGTGATACGGCGATAGGCAATAGCAGAGGTGTCATTATCATCACTACCGAGCTAGGCTCCATAAACTGCCCCATAACAAAAAGCAATACATTTACCACGATTAAAAACATCCACCAAGTCATCTGCTTTTGGATAAGAAACTCCGCTATGCTGTGAGGTATGCGCTCGCTTGTGAGGAAATGTGCAAACACCACTGCACAGCCGATGATGAGAAATATCATCGCTGTGGTTATCGCAGCATCTAAGCACACCGCATATAAGTCTTTTAGCTTTAAGTCCTTATAGACAAATACCGAGATGATAAAGGCATATACCACAGCGATACCTGCGGCTTCTGTGGCGGTAAATACTCCTCCATAGATTCCACCTATCACCACTGCGATGATGAGCAGTGCCCAAAACGCACGCAAAAACTGCTTTAGCCTCACTTTGAGAGATTCTCTTTTGCTGGCTTTGTATCCTAGTCTTTTTGCCCCAAAGTAAGCATAAGCCATCATCATAGCACCTATCATTAGCCCGGGAATAATCCCTGCTTTAAACAACGCCTCGATAGAAACTACGATTTCTCTGCCGTCCAAATCACTTAGCCCACTTGCCGTTACTCCATAGACTATCATCACTACGCTTGGTGGAATCAAAATCCCTAGACTTCCTGCTGTGGTTATCGCACCTACGGCATAGGACTTTGGGTATCCCGCTTCTCTTATGGCGATAAACATAACCGAGCCGATAGCCACCACCGTAGCGGGCGAGCTACCACTTACCGCAGCAAATATGATACAAGCTAGAATCGCACTCATAGGTAACCCACCGGGGAGATGCCCTACAAGCGATTTGGCAAAATCCACTATACGATTTGCAGCACTTCCTTTGCTTAGCAATGAGCCTGCTAGGATAAACATAGGAATCGCCATAAGTGTGGGCTTAAACGCGGAGATAAAAATATCTGGGATTCCACTAATATCGTGGCTAGTAAAAAGTAGCATACACACAAGCGAACTAATCCCAAGCGAAACCGCCACAGGCACGCCAACTAGAAGCAATGCAAACAACAATATAAATAGCACAATGATACTCATCTAAACTCTCCTTACAGACTAAACAAACTTTTGGTATTTTTTGCTTTGGTGGATTTTGATTTTGTGTGGCTTAGAATCTCTCAAAAATAAATTCTCTTGCAAGAGAATTTATTTTTGACTTGCCAAAACAAACCACACTTTTTCAAAGCATTTTCCTCAACTCGCACGCTATTCTTTCACAGCCACATCGTGCATTATCTCATCTTGGGTGCGCTTGACTACTTTAGATGATTCCATCCACGATACTTCATAGATTTTCTCTATCACGCGATAAGTCGCACCCAAAAACGACAATGGCAAGCACACTAGGAAAATCCACAAAGGCACATTGTGAAATGCCTCGCTATATCTCCCCAAATCCATATACAGCTCCACTGTGATAAACCCAGCATACGCCATAAATGCCAAAAACACAGCACTCAAAATGTGAGAGAAAATCACGCAAGCCTTTGCAAGCGCAGGGGGGAATCTCTCCACAAGCACCATAACGCTAATATGCACTCCTTTGCGAAATCCATACGCCGCACCAAAAAGCGCACTCCATATAAAGCAATAGCTTGATAGCTCCTCACCCCAAGTGAGTGAGTGCACTTCGGGATAGATACTTGCGATGAAGCGCGTAGCGACATTTAGCGCGACTATGACTACACCTACTGCTAGTCCAAACACGGCGATATTTTTGTTTATACCAGCGATGATGACATCAAGGATAGAGAAGATTTTATTTACGCTAGGGCTTAGATGAGCCCATTTGAAAGGCTTTTGCAAGTATAAAAGCAGAGTTTTCATTATGATTCCTTATCTAGTCTTTTTAAGTGCGTTTTAGCTTTTTTAAGTTTTATGCTTTTTGATTTTTAGCACTACTTATTTTTACTTCACTTGAATTTCGCTCAAAAAGGACTAGCAGATTTTGGCTTATTTTGCACTATTTGTGTATCTACAATGCAAGCCATACTCTGCATTATAACATTTTATGGTGTTTTTAAAACTTTTTAGAGAGTTTTTATAAAATCTAGCAAAACTAGCCAATTTTAGACAGCATAAGAGATAAACAAAAATAAATCTAATGCGATAAAAACCCAAAATACCAAAAAACACTGTGAATCCAAAATTTGCGCCCATTTAAGCGTTTTCATATTTTTAGTGTTTTATAATGCGTTTTTCAATTACTTTATTACCAAATTTTGCATATAAATATTTAAGGAAATAACAATGTGGCTTAATCGACAAATAGGACAAAACTTTCGAGAAGAATACGCGATAAAAGATAAGATTTTGGATGTGAGAAGCGAGCATATTTTGGAGCTTTTTCGCACAGACACACTAGGACAAATCGCACTTTTTGATGAAGGCGAAGTGCTTGTAGAGAAGTTTTTGCACATAGAGAGTGAGCTAGTGGCACATATCGGTGCGTGCTGTATCCAAGAGAGACTACAAACCCAACCAAACCCACTACCCACAGATAAAGCAAACGCACAATCTAGTAACCAAACTATCACGCACAATGCCTTGATAGTAGGGGGATTTAATCTAGAAATTGCATATCAGCTTTTTAAGCACGATATGCGCACATTTTTTGTCCAAAGCGATAGCAAAGTACTTGATTCACTTATCAGCTTTTTGCCACATTTCAAAGAAGTGAGAGAAAATCCGCTTTTTACACATTGCACGAAAATGATTGATTTACCTATCCAAAAATACTCCCTAATCATTCATAACCGCACGCCAAATCCACACGAAATAGATGCGCTAATAAGACTTATGCAAGAAGAAAGTATTTTTATCGCTCCATTGCCTCACCCGCTTTTTGAGGAAGCAGAGTTTGAGATTTCACTAAAAGATTTTGGCAAATTTTTTAGCATTGTTATGCCATTTTTTGCACCCATTTTTAGCCACAAAGCATTTGTTTTTGCTTCCAAGCACATTCACCCACTAGCTGATTTTTGGCTACAAAAATGCGATATGATAGAAAATCTAGCCTATTATAATGCCGACATACACGAGGCAGCATTTGCACTAAGCACAAATCTAGCAAGCAAAAATTTAATCAAAAGCTAGCGCACAAATCCCAAAAAACTTAAAGAATAAAAATGCCAAAGATTGATGATTTTATTAGCAAAGATGAAATTGTCTATGATTCGTTATTTTTGGATTCGCCGTTTTTGCCCCACGCTATTGTGCTTACAGGGGGAATCGCAAGCGGGAAATCCACCTGCACAAAAATGCTACAAGAGTGGGGGTTTAGCGTGGTATGTGCTGATAGTATCGCTCATCAAGTGCTAGAAGAAAACTCAGATAAACTTGTAGAAATATTTGGAGAAAAGATTTTGCTAGATTTTGATTCTAGTGCAAAATCCAAAAATTCGCAAAAATCACAGTCCAAAATCAATCGAAAAGAGTTAGGCAAAATCATCTTTGCAGATGATAAAAAACGCAAACTACTAGAATCCATAACCCACCCACAAATCCACGCCAAAATCTATGCCAAAGCCCAAGAGCTAGAAAAAACTTTGTCGCAAAAATCACAAAACAACAAGCAAAAAAAATACTATTTTTTAGACATACCGCTGTTTTTTGAGGGTGGTGGAAAAGCGCGATATAACGCACGATTTTCCTTAAGTATCATCACGACCAAAGCCTTGCAACTAGAGCGTATTTTGCGCAGGGATTTGCTTAGTCTAGAGCAAGCACAGCAAAGGATAGACTCTCAAATGTCAAGTGTAGAAAAAATCCAAAAAAGTGATTTTGTGTTGTTTAACAACACGACTTTAGAGGAGCTAGAATCTAGCCTAAAAGACTTCATAGAAATGCTTGACTTGTGCGAGAAAAAGTAAAAGCAAGTGCGATATAAAATACGCACTAAATATTTTTCTGCTTGCTTTATCTGTTATTTACCTAATGTGTGATTTTACCTTGTATTTACGAGTTTATTTTTGGAAATAGCTGTGAAAAAAATATATATTGAGCTTAGTGATATTTGTCATCTCTCTTGCAGCTTTTGCCCCACTCCTAAAGGAAAAAGAGGGATTATGAGTGTGGAGGATTTTGGGCATTGTTTGGAGGAGGCTTTGAGATTTAGCAGGCGCATTGCTTTGCATATTTTGGGCGACCCTTGTGCGTTGCCAAATCTAAATTTATACCTAGAAGTAGCACGCAACAAATCAAAATCTCCACAAATTGAGCTAGTTACTTCAGGCGCATTTTTTGCCAAACATAGCTTAGATATGCTTTTATCGCCACCTATATATCAGCTCTCTATATCCCTAGAAGCAGGCGTGGATAATTTCGCTCACTCTAGCGATAAACGATTTAGGGCGTATCTTGATTCTCTTACAAAAGTTTTTGAAGCACACATAGTAAATCCACGCGTTTTTTTAAACATTAGAATCCAAGATAAGCGCACTTTGCAAGATAAAGATATGTTACAAATCATTACAAAATTTTTAGCTCCATTTGTGGATTTTGGATTTTGGGATAGAAGTGCTACAAAAAATGGCATAAATAGTAAAAACGCAAAAAAGCTATTTATAGAGGGCAATATAGAGTGCCTGCTTGATGCAAAGGGTAGAATTCGCTTGTGGAAAAATGCTCTTTTGGTGGTAAAAAATAGCTTTGTTTGGGCTGGATTTGCACCTAAAAATGAACGAAAAAATCACAAATGCTATGCTTTGAGCGAACAAGTGGGAATCCTAAGCAATGGAGCAGTAGTCCCCTGCTGTATGGATGCACAAGGAGAGATAAATCTAGGCAATATTTCTACCACACCACTAAAGCAGATTTTATCAAGCAAGCGAGCGCAAAATATCATCGCAGGATTTGAGATAGGAGAGGTGCGTGAAAATCTTTGCAAAACCTGTGGATTTTGGGAATGAGGTTTGGAAGTTTTTGGTGGAGATTTGAGATAGTTTTTGAAATAGAAAAAGTAAAACTTAGCAGAAAAACAAAGATACAAAAAAGAAAAACGAGGTAAAGTGTCGCAAACAAAATAAAACAAAAGAACAAGAGCAACACAAAGCAAAAAACATTACCTCCTTTTGCCTTGTGTTGTTTAAAACACTGCTCTATTCTACTTTACTTAATTTTGCTTTACCTCAATCTTGTCTTTGATTTTTTCAAATAGCTTCGCGCCGATACCTTTTATGTTTTTTAGCTCTTCGATTTTCTTAAAAGGTGTCTTTGTTCGGTATTTGATGATTTCATCAGCTTTTTTATCGCCGATTCCTTGCAAAGTCATTAGCTCTTTTTTCGTGGCAGTATTGAGGTTTATAGCAGCCAAAGCAAAGTTTGCAAATACAAAAAGAGGGAGTAAAAATGCAACTAGAAGTTTTTTCATTGAAATGTCCTTTATTGAAGTTTTGTAAGTTTTAATGTCAGCAGAATCTATCAAAATAAATATTTAAGCAAAATCAAATCTAATCTTTCTAATCTTAATAAAGCCTAAAAATGAAATATACCTCAAAATATCTAAAATCTAAATTCAAGCCCAACAAAAAAGCGCGATTCTAACCACACTACACTTAATGTGTGCTTAAAATATTGGTATTTTATAAATTTTGTTCATTTTTGTTGTTGTTTTGTGTGTTTTTACACGCTAGACTTGCACTTTAAGTGTTGATAACTCAATTAAGCTATAATTCACACAAAAACTCATTTATGAAGGACGCGAATGGACAAAAGCTATTGGACTAAATTTTATGCTAAGCACAAGGTTGGGGACAAGCCCTCGTTATTTGCGCAGTTTGTGTGGGATAGCTACCTACGCCAAATGCAAGTGGATAAAAAATCAAACGCAAATGCCAAAACAAACAACACTCAAATGCACGCAAACGCTCACATAAACGCAAATACAAATTTTGGCACACACAATGCACACAATGCACAAAACACGCAAACAAATTCTCACACACACAATGCACACAATGCACAAAACACGCAAACAAATTCTCACACACCATACACAGGCACTCTCTCATTGCTTGAGCTAGGCTGTGGCAACGGACGAGACGCACTCTTTTTTGCCAAAAACAAAATCCGAACCACCGCCATAGACCAAGTGGCTGATGAGATTAGCTACCTTGCTTCACATTGCGCCACCACCACAAAAGGCATAGCAAATCCGCACTTTATCGCGGGGGATTTTACCAACCTTAGCGCGATTTTTGAGAGGGGGGGGGGCAGATAGCACATTTAGTAGCACAAAAGATGATGCACTCACTACCCAACGCGAGAATGTTTTAGATGAAAAATCGGGGTTGCGACACCACGAGCGAGGAGATAGAACTCAAAGGTTCGTTGGCAAAGCGAGTGGTAAGCTCCCCGATTTGTCACTAAGCCCACGCTTTGATTGCATTTATTCACGCTTTACGCTCCATTCTATCACGCACACACAGCAAGAAGTCCTCCTCTCCCAAATCCCGCACTTCCTCGCTCCAAACGGGATTGTCGCTATTGAGGCAAGGGGTAAGAAAAACTCCCTATACAGACAGGGCGAGCCTGTGGAGGGCGAGGCAAATGCCTTTCTCCACGATAGCCATTATCGCAGGTTTGTAGATTTTGAAAGCCTTTGTGAAGTCCTAGAGTCCCAGCTCAATCTCACAATCCACTTTGCCAAAGAGGACAGAGGCTTTGCGCCATTTAATGGCGAAGATGACTACTTTTTCCGCGTAGTAGGCATCGCACGCAACGAGAGAGAGAGAGAGTAAAAGAGCGCGACCAAGCCTTATACGCCTTTGTCATTCTCATCAAGCTAGATTCTAGCGAGCTAGGAGTATCCTATGCCGCATAATCCTAGCCACACGAAAAATACAGTAAATATAAAAAGCACCGCAAAATCCACCTCAAAATCAAAAGTCGTCTATGTCGCTATGAGCGCGGATTTAATCCACCCCGGGCATATAAATATCCTAAAAATCGCCAAGCAACACGCCGATGAGATAGAGGGCGAAGTAGTCGTAGGACTGCTTACTGATAAGGCAATCGCCTCTTACAAACGCCTGCCTTATATGAATTATGACCAGCGCAAAGCCGTGCTAGAGTCTATCGCATTTATCAATAGGGTAATCCCCCAAGACACACTAAGCTATGAGGGCAATATCCGCGCGTTAAAACCTGCCTTTGTCATACACGGCGATGATTGGAAAAACGGAGCACAAGTCAAAACCCGCCAAAATGTGCTTGACACATTATCCGAGCTAGGCTGTGGGGAGCTTATCGAGCCACACTATACGCAAGGGATTAGCTCCACCCAGCTAAACGCAAACGCCAGAGCCATAGGCATAAGCACCAATGCTAGACTTTCACTGCTTCGCAGGCTAATAGATGCCAAAGCCCCCTTGCGCTTTATCGAAACGCACTCGGCAATCTCTGCGTTCATCGCACAAAATGCTTTTGTCAATCAAGGTGGCACAAAAATCGAGTTTGACGGCTTTTGGAGTAGCTCGCTTACAGATTCTACAAGTCGTGGTAAGCCAGACATAGAGGCAGTGGAGCTACAAAGTAGGCTAAACACCATAAATGAAATCTTTGAAGTAACTTCTAAGCCACTTATCTATGATGCCGACACGGGCGGGAAAGTCGAGCATTTTGCTTTTACCGTTCGCAGTCTAGAGCGCACAGGAGTGAGCGCGTGCATCATTGAGGATAAAACGGGGCTAAAGAAAAACTCACTTCTAGGCAATGATGTCGAGCAAACCCAAGATAGCATAGAAGACTTTTGCGACAAAATCCGCGCAGGCAAAGAAGCACAAATCACAAGTGATTTTATGATTATCGCACGCATTGAGAGTTTGATTTTAGATAAAGGCTTGCAAGATGCGTTAAATCGGGCGTTTTCTTATGTCGAGGCGGGGGCTGATGGCATAATGATACACTCTCGCCACAAAGACCCAAAAGAGATTTTGGACTTTATACGCGCCTTTCGTGCCAAAAATACGCTAACGCCTATCGTAGTCGTGCCAACGAGCTTCAATGAAATCACGGCGCGTGAGCTAGGAGAGGCAGGGGCAAATATCATCATCTACGCAAACCACTTGCTAAGGGCTAGTTTCATAGCGATGAAGCAAGTCGCGCAAGGAATTTTAGAGCACGACAGAAGCGCGGAGATTGAGGGGCAATGTATGAGCGTAAAAGAGATACTCTCCCTAATCCCGGGCACGATTTAATTTTGTCATTGCGAGAATCTGCGTTAGCAGATTCGTGGCAATCTATTTTTTATGGATTGCTTCGGCTTCGCCTCGCAATGACGGGGACGCCACACAAGCGCGAACTTGTAAAACTAAAAATTTAAATTTTAAAGGAATGTAAAATGAGTAAAATCATAATCTTTGGCGCAGGCAACTGCGGACGCCT
>SAMEA104315434__coassemble_773_pt1 | contig 15133 bp, 12 predicted proteins | sample SAMEA104315434__metabat2_low_PE_003 | metagenome-assembled genome bin SAMEA104315434 (sample SAMEA104315434) | gut metagenome | biome: Monkey gut; feature: monkey-associated habitat; material: faeces | place: China | collected 2013 | reverse complement strand
TATGAACTCTCCCCGCACTATGCGAATCAATCTCCTTTATGAGCGACTAAAAAGCGCGAATGGCATTAGAATCGGCGATTTGGCGCGTGAGTTTGTGGTTAGCACCAAAACGATTGCGCGTGATTTTCGGGAGTTGCAGAATTTGGGCGCGTATAAAGTCGGACAGCTTTTGCGCCTTGATAAAACCTTGATAAAAATGTGGACAAACCCACACAAGATGACTTGCAAAGCGACACGGTCAAGCGCAAAATCTTGCTAGCGAAGCAAGCAAAATCAACCTAGCAAAATGTGATAAACCTAATTTAGTTGCTTTTGTCCTGCAAGATTTGTGCCTGCTAGATTGCGCTTAAAAGTGCAAATCTGCATTGTTGCTTTAGCACATTTGGTGGTGCATTTGACACAAACCAAACAAGCAAAACACCAAGTCACCCAAACACTGCCAAAACACTGCCAAAGCGCAAAATCACAAAGCACTAAATCAACGAACAAAACCACTAAAAGCTAAAAGTATACCGAGCGGTTATGCTATATGGGTGGTGTACGCTGGTTTTTTCGCTTGAAGTTACTAAGTATGCATCACCACCGCCACCATTGTCAAATCGCTGTTGGTATGTTTTGTCAAACAGCTTCGTAGCTAGAAATGGCACGCGTGCGACTATAGTCCCACATTTAGCGCGACATCAAAGCTATTTTTGCTTAAGCCCCAGCCTTGATTATAGGAGTCGATAACCTTTTGGTAGTCATCTATGTTTTTTCCTACCCAGCTTGTCCCACCAAGCCCAAGCCCTACAAATCCACCAAAATCTAGGCTTTCTTGCGCGATGAAATTCCCTAGAAAATCCACATTTACGCCGTAGTTTATCATCGTGGCACTTACATTTTTCCACTGCGCAGATACGCCACTACTTGTCGTGCTAAGAGAGGCGTGCATAGCACTTAGGCTTGCATAGTAGCGCAATCCAAGATATGGGGTAAAAAACTGCTTATATCCCGCGACAATCCCGTATTTCACGCCTCCACCGTTGTATTTGAGGGTGTATGGACTGTAGCCTTGAATCTCCCCTGTGGTTAGATTTTGTTCGCTATAAGAGGTTTTATAATCTACACTAGCCCCACCATATCCCACTTCAGCCCCTAGAAATGCACCGCTTTGTTCGGCAAAAGCTACATTGCCTAAAGCAAGCGCGACACTTATGATTTTACTTTTGTTTTGTTTCATTTTTTTTCCTTTGCATTTTTTGTGAGTAGAATCTTAAGCTCACCCAAAGACAAATCCAAAAATCTAAAAAAATCTAAAGTCTTTAGATAAGTCATTTAAGGGGGCAAAAGTAGGGTTTGATTTTACCCCCCCCCCTTTATTAAAAAATGCTTAAATCTATAATATTTTTGACATTTTTTTTTACAAAAAATATAAAAATTTTTAAAAGCCGTGATTTTTGGGGATTTTTGGGTTTTGGGGGCGATGTTTTTTGTGGTGGTGCTTTTTGGCAGCGAGTGGAGATTTTGTGGGGAGGCGATTGGAAGTGGCAACGACAAGTAAGTATTATTTGATATGATAAGCGATAGTGTGTGATTCTTTACTATATTTACCCTATCATATTGCTTCTATTTGCTCTGCTAGATTTGACAATCTTTTATGCACTTTGTGATAATGCTTTGGCTATAATTTGAAATCTAAAAAATCACAAAACTAAGCTAACTTGCACTCAAAATCACATAGCCAAACAAAGCCAAATAACAAAAGCCTACAAAATACACAGCAAATATCCCCACATAGCCAAGATAATAAAGGTGGTAGCCAAATGGCAAAAAACTTTTTTTATAATGAGATTTACGCCCTAGATTTTACGCTTATGGACAAAAAGGATTCTCTCTATGTATTGCAAATGCGCAATCACGCGCAAGTCGCGCAGTATATGTATTCTAGTCATATCAGCAAGCAGGGGCATATAGACTTCATAAAAGGGCTAAAAAACAACCAAAAATCCGCTTATTGGCTACTGAAAAAAAGGGGCGAGATTTTGGGTGTGGCTTCTCTCTCTCGTATCAATCTCACACACAAAAACGCCTACATAGGAATCTATAAAAATCCGTTTTTGGACGCTTGTGGGCAGACAAAAGTGCTAGCGAAATCTACTTGCACAGAGCTTTCTAGCCACTCTAGTGGCGATTCTGCGAGTAGCTCTAGTGGCACTTCTAGCGATAGTTCTGCAGGCACTTCTGTGGGTGCGGAGATTTTGGCGACACTAGAGCATATAGCATTTAGCGAGTTTTGCTTGCACTCTTTGCACCTAGAAGTGCTAGAGTCAAACGCAAAAGCGATAAGATTTTATGAAAAAAACGGCTATAAATACGGTGGTAAGCTACTAGACTTCATCTATCGAAATGAGTTTTATCACAATGCACTGCTTTATAGCAAAATCTCGCCACTTGGTTTTTAGAAGGAATCTAGAAAATGCCACATATCACACAAGCCACACAAAATCGCTCCATTAGCCACACTTGCACAGCTAATCCCACTAATCCCACTAATCCCACTTCCTCTGTCAATCAAGCAAATCAAGCACTAAAGCCACCCCTGCTAGTTGCAGAGATTTCAGCAAATCATAATCAAAATCTAACCCTAGCCCTAAAAACCATAGAATCAGCCAAAAGAGCGGGTGCGGACTTTGTCAAGCTACAAACCTACACGCCAGATTCTCTCACCATAGATTCTAGTGCGCCCTACTTCCGCATAGATAGTGGCACAGCGTGGGATGGGCAGACACTATATGAGCTATACAAGCAAGCTTATACGCCTTTTGAGTGGCACGAGGAGCTTTTTGCGCACGCTCGCTCTTTGGGCATAGGGATATTTAGCTCGCCTTTTTGCGCACGCGGGGTGGAGCTACTAGAGAAGCTAGAGTGCCCAATGTATAAAATCGCTAGTTTTGAAATCACTGATATTGCCCTCATCTCGCTTGTGTCCAGCACGCACAAGCCCATCATCATATCCACAGGCATAGCCACTCGCGAGCTGATATTAGACGCGCTAGAGGCGTGCGAGAGGGCAGGAAATAGCGACATCACGCTACTTCACTGCGTAAGTGAGTATCCAGCCAAACTAGAAGATGCAAATATCCTAGCTATGCCAAATCTTGCTAGATATGGAGTGAAGTATGGGCTTAGCGACCACACTATCGGCACAAGTGAGGGCGATAGTGGCTGTGCGGACTTGTGTGCGATACTTGCAGCAAGTCTAGGTGCGAGTATGATAGAAAAGCATTTTATTATCTCACGCTCTTTGGGTGGGGTGGATTCTCACTTTAGTATGGAAGAAGCAGAATTTGCCACTATGGCAAGTCGCGTGAGGGCAGTTAGGGTGGCTATGGGTGGGTCTTTGGCTAAGCAAGATTTTGCAAATAAGGATAATGAAAAATCTATAAAATCTAGTGATTTTGTCAGCACTACAAACAACACAAAAACCAAAAACAATCCCAAAAGCCACACCATAAACCAAGATGAAATCAAACACTACAAGCCAAAAAGCCCATTTGCTCGCTCGCTATTTGTTTGTGAGGATATAGCAAAGGGAGAGGTTTTGGATACGCAAAATATCCGCTCTATCCGCCCTAGTGATGGACTACCACCAAGATATTTGCCTAAGATTTTGGGTGCAAAAGCTACCCGTGATTTGAAGCGCGGAGAGCCGCTAAAGATAGGGGATTTTGAGTAGATTTGAGTGGTGGCTTTGGCGAGATTTGGCAGGATTTGATAGATTAAGATTTCATAAATAGGGACATAAATAGAGGATTGTAAATAGAATCTAAAAGAAAATTTACATACAATTTTAAGATTTCAATTTCGGGGTCTCAAAATCTTGCAATTTCAAAATTTTGTAAGATTTGCAATCTCATACAGATTTTAAGCCACATAAACACACACAAGCCTTTGTAGCACAAAAATCCTAAACCACAAAGCCTACAAAATCCCAAAAAGGAGCAAAATGGACTATCTAAAGATACAGGGCATAGATGAAGCAAATCCCGCCTCCGCACTAAAAGGCGAAGTCGCCATATCGGGTGCAAAAAACGCCGCCTTGCCACTACTATGCGCTACCCTACTAGCAAAAAACGAAGTCATCATAGATAATATCCCAAATGTCGCAGATGTAAAGACGCTTGCCAAGCTTTTGGAGCATTTGGGGTGCAATATGGAGTGGCAGGATTCTCATCGCTTAAAAATCGATGCTCATCACATTATCCACACAAAAGCGATTTATGACATTGTCCGCAAGATGCGTGCTTCTATCCTTGTGCTAGGACCATTGCTAGCGCGTATGAGAATGTGCGAGGTAAGCCTGCCCGGGGGCTGTGCGATAGGGGCTAGACCTGTGGATTTGCACATACTAGCTATGCAAAAAATGGGCGCGGAGATAAATTTAAGCGGTGGGTATATCATCGCAAATGCCAAAAAAGGGCTAAAGGGCGCAAAAATCGTGTTTGATAAAATCACCGTTACAGGCTGTGAAAATGTGCTTATGGCAGCAGCACTTGCTAAGGGTAAAACTCAAATCATAAACGCCGCTAGAGAGCCAGAAGTAGTCCAGCTCTGCGAGGTGCTAGCAAGTGCGGGCGTGGAGATAGATGGCATAGGGAGTGATGTGCTAGAAGTGAGGGGTGTAGATGGGGAGGCTTTAGAATTAGAGCCTTTTAGCGTTATCCCTGATAGAATCGAAGCGGGGACTTATCTTTGTGCGGGGGCGATTACCAATAGTCATATAAGCATAGCAAAGGCAAATCAAGCCCATCTCCAAGCAGTGCTTGACAAACTAAAAGAAATCGGCTTTGGCATAGAATGTGAGGGGGATAAAATCAGCATTTTGCCTGCTAAGCAAATGGGTAGCTTTGAAGTAACTACGGCTGAATTCCCTGCATTTCCTACCGATATGCAGGCGCAGTTTATGGCACTAGCTACGCAGTGCAGTGGCACAAGCTCGATAGAGGAGAGGCTGTTTGAAAACCGCTTTATGCACATAAGCGAGCTAAAGCGACTAGGGGCAAATATCCGCTTAAAAGGCAATACCGCTTTGGTAAAGGGTAGGACAAATCTTGTAGGAGCAGATGTGATGGCGACAGATTTGCGCGCTTCTAGTGCGCTTGTGCTAGCAGGGCTTGTTGCCAAAGGCGAAACCCGCGTGCATAGAATCTACCACCTTGATAGAGGATATGAATCGCTAGAATCCAAGCTAAACGCACTAAACGCGGATATAACTAGAGCTAGTGAGTAGAATTGCAAATGAGTAAAAATTGATAAAAATCTAAATAACATTGCAAAAAATAGTGCAAAATCAAACCAAACGCACCAAATCTGCGATAAAAACCACAAAATAGATTTTAGCATTTAAGAGGTGAAATATGCTTGTAGCGATTTATAGTGTTTTGCTTTTTATTGCGCTTGGATACTTCGCCAAGCGAGCGAGAATGCTAGGGAATCGTCAGGGCAATATCTTGCTAGGATTTTTGCTAAATTTCTCCCTACCAAGCGCAATATTTAAGGGCGTATATCACTCTAGGCTTGATTTAGAACTTATGCTAAGCCTTTTTGGTGCGCTTGCTTGCTCGATTTTGGGGGCTGTTTTGGTGCTATGTTTGGCTTTGTATGTTTTGCGCTTTGGCAAGGAAGTGGCGATTACTATGGCGTTTTTGACCTGCTTGCACAATACTTTGTTTCTAGGCGTGCCTATGGTAGAGGGTGCGCTAGGAAGCGAAGCTGCCCACAATGCGATACTTTTTGACCAATTTTGCACGGGACTACCTCTAGCCATACTTACTCCTATCATTATGAGCCTAAGTGGCAAAGGTGTCTTTAGTGTGCGCTCTGTGGGGATAAGGCTTTTTCAAAACCCTCTTTTTCTAGCTATGCTAAGTGGATTTGCACTAAAAGCACTTCCCTTTAGCTTGCCACAAGAGATTTTCGCGCCGATATATGCGCTAGCGGCGTGTGCTACGCCTGTGGCACTATTTGCCATAGGGGTGCAGCTAAGTTTTGGCGATGTGCGACTAGAGTGGCAAAAAGCGGGGATAATCCTAGCGGTTTCTATGCTAGTGATTCCTGCGATATATCTATGCTCGCTACATATATTTGGCGTAAATATCAATAGCAATCACAAAATGGCACTACTAGAATCCTCTATGCCACCTCTTATCAGCTCCGCAGCAGTCATCGCTCGCGCAGGGCTAAACAACAAAATCGCCGTAGCAAGTATCGTTATGGGCATATTTTTTAGCGCACTTACCACGCCACTTTGGGTGTATCTATCAGGGTTTTAAGTGAACGGGCTTTGTCATTGTAAGTTTTGAAAATCGTGGTTGTCGTCATTGTGAGAATCTGCGTTAGCAGATTCGTGGCAATCCATTTTTGGCTTATGGATTGCTTTAAGTCGCTTCACTCACTCGCAATCACAAAGCCTCCGTCATTGCGAGCAAAGCCAAGCAATCCATAAAAATGAAATCACGCACTTAGTCAATATCGCCAAAATCCTCAAAGCTACTATTGCGATTGAGCGTGAGCTAGCGACTATCTAAACTAGCTATGTCTAGAGATGATTTTGCAGGTAATGCTATGTTTTAGGCATTATGAAGCGTGGCTTAGTGTGGGCATTTGTGCTACAAAATCACTAGGCAAACAACCAAAATCTAAAAATTACGCTACAATTTCGCCTAGCTTTTGAGCAAAAATCAAAGATAATTGTAGAAAAAGAAATGATAGGACTATTTGCTTCAGCATTTGCGCTTTTTGGTGCGCTTTTTTGCGCGGTTTTTATCGGCAAGGTTTTGACTTCAAAAGAGTAATAACTAAGTCAGACCAAGCCAAAATCAAAATAATCTAAAATAAGGAGAAAAACGATGGGCAAACTTGATGAATTTAAAGATTTTGTAGCTGGGATTCAGCGTGAGAAAGGCTACAAAGCCCCGCTAGGATTTGGGATTGCTAGGCTTGAGTATGGGCAAAAAAGTGGCGCGGTGCTAAGTGCGACTTATCCTACGATAAATTGGGGTGGGGAAAATCTGGGTAGCTATGCTGTGCTACTAGAAGCGGCACGCCGCTCTAACCTCATCACAGAGAGTGAAAACGAAGCACTTTATGAGGTAAATGAAGCCTTTATCCACAAGGCTTTGGAGCTGTGAAGCACTAAATGACCCAAACGCCCACAAAAATATCCAAGTGATTTTGGCTCTACGCGAAGCTATGGCAGAATCTATGTTGCGTGATTCTCGTGGGGTGGAGAAGTTTAGGTTTTGCATAGTATATAAAGATGTGGAGTGCGAGAGTGTGGAGAGTGCATATATGAAGCTCCTAGCCCTCTCTCTTGGCAAAGCTCCTTTGCGCTCACTAAACCTCAATGGAATCTTTGGACTACTTAGCAATGTCGCTTGGAGTGGCAATACCCCTTATGAGCTAGAGTATCTGCGCGAAGCTGAAGTGGCTTTGAAGATTCGTGGGGAGTTTCCATCTATTGACTTTGTGGATAAATTCCCGCGCTATCTTATGCAGGTAGTCCCCCAATACGACAATATCCGCTTGCTTGATTCTGCCAAAACTCGCTTTGGTGCGTATCTAGGAAGTGGTGGCTATACACAAATGCCCGGTGCTAGCTATGTGAATTTCAACGCAGGTGCGCTAGGTGCGTGTATGAATGAGGGTAGAATCAGCTCTAGTGTCATCGTGGGAGAGGGCACAGATGTGGGCGGTGGAGCTAGCATACTAGGCGTGCTTAGCGGTGGGAATAGCGCGCCAATTAGCATTGGCAAAAACTGCTTGCTGGGTGTAAATAGCTCCACAGGGATTTCGCTAGGTGATGGCTGCATCGTAGATGGTGGGATTGCCGTGCTAGCAGGCACAATCTTTAGAATAGACAAAGCCGAAGCAGAAAAAATCGCAGAGGCAAATCAGCAAAACGGCGGGTTTAAAATCAATGACAATTCGCTGTATAAAGGGCGTGAGCTAAGTGGCAAAAACGGCGTGCATTTCCGCCAAGACTCCAAAAGCGGCGAGATGATAGCCTTTCGCTCCAATCGCAAAATCGAGCTAAACAAAAATCTGCACTAGATTTGAGTAAAAAGGCTAGTGGGATTTGGCGCAATAAAGATTTTGACAAAATAAGTCAAATAAGCCAAAATCAAAAAAAACCCAAATGCGCCAAAATAAAGACAACGACAAGACTTCACACCAAAATCTAAAAAGAGTAGTTTATGATTTTCATTGACGCGTGCTTGAGAAAAGAAACCCCCTACACTCCTGTATGGCTTATGCGTCAAGCAGGACGCTACCTTAGCGAATACAAAGCCACGCGCACAAAGGCTGGAAGCTTCCTAGAGCTGTGCCAAAGTGTAGAGCTTGCCACAGAGGTAACCCTCCAACCCATAGAAATCCTAAATGTCGATGCGGCAATCATCTTTAGCGATATTTTGGTTGTCCCGCTTGCTATGGGACTGCCACTAGAGTTTTTAGCAGGCGAGGGACCGCACTTTTTGCGAACCATAAGAGAGTCTAGCGATATAGATTCTCTAAAAGTAGGTGCATACAAAGACTTGGACTATGTCTATGATGCTATCTCTGCTACTCGTGCGAAACTGCCAAAAGACAAAGCACTTATAGGGTTTTGTGGCTCGCCTTGGACGCTAGCTACATATATGATAGAGGGGCAAGGTAGCAAGACTTATGCTTTTAGCAAAAAGCTAGCATATCAAAATCCACAGCTACTTCACACACTTCTATCAAGGCTTAGCGATGAGCTAGTATCCTACCTAAAGTCCCAAATCCGCGCAGGCGCAAACGCTGTGCAAATCTTTGACTCGTGGGCTGCTGCGCTAGAGCCAAGCGCGTATATGGAGTTTAGCTTCAAATATATGCTAGCCATAGCCAAAGAAGTCAAAAAAGAGTATCCAAACACTCCTATTATGATATTTCCCAAAGGTGTAGGAGGACTGCTTGAGTATATAACAGATGAGTGTGCTACAAATGCGGGGTTTGAAGTGTTTGGGGTGGATTGGGGGGTGAGTATGGCTAGGGCAAAGTCGATTTTGGGAGATAGATTTGTCTTGCAGGGCAATCTAGAGCCCTCACGCCTTTACTCACGCACTTCTATGGAGGAGGGGGTAGAGGAGATTTTGCGCGTGATGGGCAATCGTGCAGGACATATCTTTAATCTAGGGCACGGAATGTTGCCAGATTTGCCTAGAGAAAATGCCATAGAGCTAGTCAAAATGGTGCAAGAAAAAACCAAACGATAAAACACAACTGCTTAAAAAAACTCCAAAAACTTCCTGCAAAAAATCCATTAAAATAACCAAACTTCAAAAATGCCAAAATCTACCAAAACCTCCCCCAAATCCCAAAAAGATACCAAGCCCCATATCGCTATCCTAGCCACAGGTGGCACTATCGCAGGGCTAGCACACTTAAGCACCAAAGAGCGCAGGGCAAACCATAGCGATGAGTATAGAGCAGGTGTGCTTAGCATAGATGAGATTTTGGATTCGCTCACAAAAAATGGCTACAAAAAGCACAAAAAGACAAAAAAATCTCTCCAAAACCTAGCCCACATATCCACAAAGCAAATCACAAACATCGATAGCGCGGATATGAGCGATGAGGTGTGGCTAACACTCGCTAGAGAGATAGAGACGGCTTTTGAGGGAGGAGTAAATGGCATAGTCATCACTCACGGCACAGATACGCTTGAAGAGAGTGCTTACTTTCTCCACCTAGTGGTAAAAACTCAAAAGCCTATTGGGAGCTATGCACCCTGCAAATGTGCCAAACTCTGATGGGGGCAAAAATCTCTACAATGCCATAGCCCTAGCCGCGCACAAAGACGCAAAAGGCGTGATGATAGCTATGGCAGGGCAAATCCTATCACCTAGGCAAGCTAGCAAGGCACACACCCATAAGCTAAATGCTTTTTGCTCACCTAGTGTGCTAGGAAGCGTGCGCAATGGTAAAGTGAAGTTTGCCAAATCACCAAATCTCTTAAATCTCTCAACGCCACCAAAACTAGCCAAAAAATCCACAAATCTATCAAAATCCAAAAAAACCTCTAAGACATTTTTGCAGCCATTTTTGCAAAATCCCGCGCCATTTTGTGTGCGTGATTGTCTAGCATTGCCAAAGGTGGATATTTTGTATAGTTATAGCAATGACGGAAGTGCGGTAGCTGCAAAAGCATTTTTTGCAAGCGGAGCGCAGGGCTTAGTCATCGCAGGCAGTGGGGCGGGCAGTATCCACCAAGCGCACAAAAACGCGCTAAAAGAGCTTATCTTACAAGGGGTTATTGTCGTGGTTAGCTCACGCATAAACGCAGGGAGAGTGGTGCTAAAAGAAGCCGATAAAAAGGCTGGGTTTGTAAGTGCTGGGGAGCTAAACCCGCAAAAAGCCCGCGTGCTACTAATGCTCTGTCTAACTCGCACGCACGACAAAGCCAAAATCCAAGAATATTTTGAAAACTACTAAGGTTTTTGGCTGTTGTTTGCAAACTTTTATATGACAAAATCTTGCAAAGTTTATTGGGATTTGATTTTGTATTTTTGCGATTAGATACAGCTAAAATGCTGTGTATATCGAGCTTTTAAGAGTTGGAAAGAAATTTGCTTAGAGCCAAAGTGTCATAAATCAAAAAGAAACAAACAATAGGCAAACAAAAACGAAAATTTGCCGATAAATTATAAAGACTTTTTGACTAAAAGGGGCTAGGCACAAAAGCTCTAAATAAAAGAAGTAAGAAAGGAGGAGCTAGATGGCTGTCTCAACTATCGGTAACATAACCTATATCAACCAAAATATGCAAACCACCTCTGCCAACCTCGCAAATGCAACACAAAGGGGGGACTTTGTCCCCCAAGAGTTTGAGAACAAACTAAAAGAAATCGCAGAAGTGCGCCCCACAGAAACCCTGCAAAAAGCCGATGAAAACGGCAAAAACGGCAAGCAAGAGCAAGAAGAAAGAGAGCCACAAAAGCCACAGGAGCAAAAAGAGCAGCCTGCTAAAGTGCTAGATTCTCCTAAAAGCAATGCCTTGCTTGATATTACGATTTAGGTTTGAGTAGATTTTGTATAGATTTAAAATGGGGTTTTGGATAGATTTTAAGTAGGCTTTGATAGATATGTGGCTATATTGCGCGTATAGTGCTCTTGTATCGTGCGCTTGATAAGGATTTGTCATACTTAGAAAATCTGGCTTGTGAAATCTAGCTAGATAAGCTACACGCTAGAAGTGGCAGAATATGAGAGTGGAGTAGAAGCACTTAGGCTATGCTCGGCAAGCCTAAGTGTGATTATGAGGCAATACAAGAAATAAAAACGCTCTAGCTAAATCTTAAAAATATCTTAGAAGCTATAAATATAGCGCACGCTGACATTCCAAGGGTTGTAGAGTTTGATATTTGCATTTGCGCTAGCAACAGCTGGATTGCCTATTGTTTTGTCATACGCAGTAGTTGCTACAAATGGCACTCTTGCAGACACTTCGATTCCGTGGTGCTCTAGGAAGTTTGTGCGGACACCGACATTTACCCACGCATCAAATCCTGTGTAGGTTTTGTCTTTTATGTCGTTGTTTAGCTGCCCTTGCAACGCTTCTGGAAGCAAGTCAAAGTCTGGGTGTTGTGCTATGCGCTTCTTTGCAGCATCTACGGCACTTGAAGTCATAAATGTATTTGCACCTAGCCCAGCACCTACAAATAGCCCTAGATTTGCTTGCTCAAATGCAAGGACATTAAATAGCAAGTCTAGATTCACGCCATAGTTTAGCGCGGAAATCGTGTAGTCTTGGTAGTCTGTTTTTTGCGTAATAGTAGCACCATTTTGCTCTTCGTGGGTACCCACTTCAATGTTATTAAGCGTGTGGATATAGTTTAGATTCGCATACGCTCTTAGCCCAAACCAAGAAGTAAAAAACACCTTGTATCCACCGATGATACCGACATTTACACCATAAGCTTCCATATCTTCTGAAGTGGTTCGGCTTTGGTTTGTCACAGTTCCTGTTATGCTTGATTTTTGTAAGCTACCGCTTCCGCCTAGCTCTAGACCGATAAATCCAGCACTCTCTTCAGCTACTGCGCTTGCTGCTAGCGCACTTGCCACCGCCACGCTCAAAAACACTGATTTTGACAAATTTTTCATTGTCGTTTCTCCTTAAGGGGTTTAGTATTCGCTTCACGCTTTGCTTCTAAGTAGATTTTATGACTTTGCGTTTTTGTGCAAAACTTGCAAAGCCCAAAATCTAGCCACAAAACAAACAAAAAAGCGTGCGACTATTCTACCCCCCCCCCTTATTAAAAAATGCTTAAATCTATAAGATTTTTGACATTTTTTGCCAAAAAATATAAAAATTTTTAAAAGCCGTGATTTTTGGGGATTTTTGTGGGTATTTTTTTTGTGATTTTGGGGCGATATTTTTTGTGGTGGTGCTTTTTGGCAGTATTTTTGGGGCGGGCGTAGTGATTAGAAGTGGATATTTTAGGATATTTTGTGCTATTTTGGAGCGTTTGGACTTATAGCGGTGGCGATTGGAAGTGGCGGGGATAAAGCTAGTTGATTTTATTTGCCAAGCGATTTAAGCACAGCGAGTGATTGATTTTGCATAAAAATCAAAGAGTATTTTTTATTTCTACTAGCTCATCTACGCCGTGAGTAGAGCCATTATAATAAAATTCCTTATCAAAAAGTATTGATTTTGTGGATTTATCATTGCTAAAATTCCCCACATATAGAGCATAGCATTTGTTTTGCTTATCTTTTGTTTTTGCCAAATCTTTAAACCCAGCCAAATTATAATCGCTAAACACAAAATCACTTATCACAAGCAAATCTGCTTTTTTGTAGCCCTCTTCGCGCATTTTTGCAAGCCCTGCTTTAAGCGCAGGTATCGCATCCGTCCCACCGCTAAAGCTCATTTCTAAAAAACTCATTAGCTCAAAAAATCCATTTGGTGGGGTTAAATCAAGCGTGCTAATGCCTACGCTAAAGTTTATAAGATAGCATTTGCGCTTTGCCTCCATTGCCCTTTGCGCCATAAAAAGTGCTATGGCTTTGGCGATAGTCTCTGGCATCCCGCTCATAGAGCCACTCGTATCTACACATAGGATTATAGGTCCTTTTTTATCCTCTACTTCTTTTTCTCGTTCTTGGGAGATTTCTTCTATCATAGATATATCCTCATATCCCTGCTTCTCAAAGCAAAATAGGCGATTTTCGGCGAATTTCAAATCAAATAAAATGCTAAAATCTTTGTCATCTAGCAGGGCTAATTCTTGAGGCAAAACATTTTCCAAATCCCTGCCAAGCGTAACGCCACTAATTTCCTCTTTGGCATAGAGTGTGGGTATAGTTGCGTTAAATGTTCTTTGCAGGGTGTATGTTTCTAGCTCTATTTTCTTTTGTGCTTTGTGTAGTTTTCCTAGCATATCACAAAGTTTTTTTATGGATTCTTGCTCCAAAAGCCTAAGCCATTTTGCAAAATCTATCATTCTTTTGCTTAGATTATCTATGCCGCCTACACCATATCCACCGTATCTTTGATTCCCTAACAAGTCATTTTCATTTACGCATTCACTTACTTTTTTGCCAGATTCCATACCTGCCTTTAGGCTTTGCATAATATAGCCAGAAAACAAATCCGCACTTTCCCCCATAGACTTAAATCGTTGTTGAAATTTTTTCATTAGCTCTATCCATTCTTTTACGCGCTCTATGAGCTCATCTTGGCTATCTTTTATAAGTTGTTTTTGTATTTCTGTTTCTTTAGATTCTATGAGTTTTTTCCAAGTTTTAATTGCATTTATGTGCTGGATTTTAAGTAGCTTGTTTAGTTTTTGGTTATATTTATCTTTTTGCACTTTTTGATTGGATTCTTTGTCATTTTTGTCAATAGTTTTTGTGTATTTTTGCCTAAAATCTTGTAGCTGTTTTTTATAAAAAACTTCTTCAAAGTCGCTATTGTAGCTTTTTATTTTTCTTATCAATCTATCTAAAGAAACTTCTGTAAATTTTTCTTTGTGCTTAGTTGTTATTTCTGCTTTGAAGCAGTCATTTTTCTCTTTTTCCAATTCTTTTGGCTCTTGCTCTAGTTTAGATTCTATTTTTTCATAGTATTCTCTTACATTCTCATCTAAACTTTGCTCTATGCCTAACTCATCTTTTTGTAAGTCATAGCTACATTTTTGTGCCAAATCATTAGTGCAAAAGCCAAAATGCTTTTTTAATTTATCAAATTTGGCGATAAGATTTTGTTGGATACGATTAAAAAAGCTAGGTTTTTCTTGGTTGTCTTGCATATTTATTTGTCCCTAGATTAAGCAGTAGGAGCTGCTACTTTTGCATTTTTGATTCTATCTCGCAGTCTTTCTACTTCTGAAACATCTTGTTCTAATTTTTTTTGCGCCTCCTTAAAAGAGCTTAAAAAAATTTCATATCCACTTTTTGAAACAAACGGATTGGCATTTTTATCCCTAAAATCATTGAATTCACTCAATAATTTCTGCAATTCTTGATATAGTTTATTATTAACATTGGCAATTTCTTTTAAAAGAGAATCTTTTACAACTTGCTCAACGGGATTTTTTATCGTTGATTCGATTTGTTTTGCTAGGTTTTTTATGTCTATTCCGCTTTTGATAGCTTGTGGGCTATAATTATCTAAGCATTCTTTTAGCATTTTTTCAATTTCTTCTTTTTGGCTCTCCTCACTCCACAAGCAATGTTTCAAAAGTGCCAAATCTATCAGCCCCACCGATTTCCTATCACTTAGCACAGCAGAAAATTTAAGCAGTTCCATAATAGCCACCCATCTACGCTCACTTACATAAATGCTCTCTACATCATCTGCTTTTTTGTCATTGTAGGCTTCAATTTTAGAGCGCAAAAGTTCTAGCACATTCAGCACGGATTCATCTATCTCTGCGCTATCTACCAGCGATTTGATTCGCTGGAAATCTATGTCATCAAACTTTAATCCATATTCCACATTCACAATCTCTTTTGCCCTAGAACCTTGCAATAGTTTTTTAAAATTCGTCTTTTGCTTTAGTGGCGGGACAATAACTCGCACTATAAATCTATCATACACCGCCTTTAGACTCAGACCCTTCTG
>SAMEA104315434__coassemble_748_pt1 | contig 15494 bp, 14 predicted proteins | sample SAMEA104315434__metabat2_low_PE_003 | metagenome-assembled genome bin SAMEA104315434 (sample SAMEA104315434) | gut metagenome | biome: Monkey gut; feature: monkey-associated habitat; material: faeces | place: China | collected 2013 | reverse complement strand
CTACGCCACCTGCTCCGATTTGTAAAACACACGCCATTTTCACTCCTTATAAGATTTTATGCACCTACTAGATTTACATAGTTGAGATTTTAGCAAAATTTCTTTAAGCAAAAAACACAAGATTTTGCTTACAAAGCCACGCCTTTATGGCAAAAAACTTAAAGTGCTAAGAAGTTTTGCAAAATCTGCAAGCCGATTTTGTGGCTTTTTTCGGGGTGGGCTTGGATACCTAGCACATTATCTTTTGCGACAATAGAGGGAAACCTAGTAGCTTCTACCTCACTTTTTTTGTGGCTTTTGCTAGGCTCACTATATTTGCACCACGCTAAAACATCGCCCTCATCGACATTGCTCGCATAATATGAATGCACAAAGTAAAGATACGCACCATTTGGCACACTATCTAAAAGCGAGTGATGAGGTGCGCAAATCTTTTGCTTATCTAAGTTTGCACCCTCATTAGCAAAAAAGTTTTGATTCCACCCGATATGAGGCGTGCGCAAATCCTCCCCAAACTTCACAATCTCGCCTTTTAAAAGCCCTAGCCCTCTATGCTCTCCAAACTCATAGCTTCGCTCAAAAAGTAGCTGCATACCCACACAGATTCCAAGCATATATTTGCCACTTTTGACAAACTCTGCTATCGCACTATCAAACCCACTTTTCCTTACCAATCCCACCACATCGCCAAATGCACCTACACCGGGCAAAATCACTTTGTCATAATCGCACAATTTGTGGGGGCTAGACTCTATGGCAAGGCAAGCACCAAGATATGCAAATGAATTTCTCACACTTCCTAGATTTCCCGCTCCGTAGTCGATGATAGCGATATTTTGTGTTTTCATTGTTGTGCCTTTGATACTTTTGACACTTACTAACTATCTTGCTAAACGAACTCTAAAATATTATTTCTAAGCGATTTTTGCACACCGCTCACATAGCCCACCACTAGAGCTTGCCATATATCGCCAGCACCGCTCACATTTGCATTCGCCACTTTTGTGGATAGCATAGATTTTGCCCTCTATCTCTATCGTGGCGATTTTTTCGCCAAGCTTTTTGCTCTCTTCACTTACTATAAGCCACTTAGCACTTTCTTTGAAATCGCCAAAATCCCCCACCACACAAAGCTCAAGCCCTGATTTTACTACTCCATCTTTTTTTAGGCTATCAAGCGTTTCGTTAAATTTATTTCGCAGCTCAAGCAGCAAGGCAAAATCTACATTTTCCATATCGCTAGCAATCTCTTTATAAGATTCTAGTGGAGCAATCTCAAAAACGCCAAATTCTCCCCCTACCCCCAAAATCTTAGGTGCAAAAGAGAGTGCTTCCTCTATGGTGTAGGTAAGCACAGGTGCTAACAAATGACACAAATGGCTTAAAATCACTGCCATTACGCTTTGGTGTGCCACCCTCTCTTTACCATTTTTTTTATCACAATACAAGCTATCTTTGCACAAATCCAAGTAGATTCCGCTTAGCTCATTGCTAATGAAGTATGAAAGAATCTGCATAGCACTGATGAAATTATACTCTTTGAAATGAGCCCTAGATTGGCTAAACGCGCTAAAAGCTCTGCTTAAAATAAACCTATCTATCTGCCCTAAATCACTCTCTTTAGCCAAAGATTCCAAATCACTCACATTTGCCATAAGGAATCTAATAGTATTGCGGATTTTTTTATATTGCTCGCTTACTTGCTTTAGTATGTCATTTGAGATTTTTTGGTCATTTTGATAATCGCTTAGTGCCACCCAAAGTCGCAAAATCTCGCTACCATATTGCTTTAGCACCTCTTGAGGTAGGACTACATTGCCCTTTGATTTGCTCATTTTTTGCCCATTTGCATCCATTGTAAATCCGTGAGTAAGCACGGCTTTATACGGTGCACGCCCCTGCAAAGCGCAGCTTAGCAAAAGAGAGCTTTGAAACCACCCTCTATGCTGGTCGCTTCCCTCCAAATACATATCACTAGGATATTCTCCCGCATCATAGATTCCGCTTTTTAGCACGGCATTCCAAGTGCTACCGCTATCAAACCACACATCTAGTATATGCTCGCATTTTTCGTATTTGTGCGCTTGAGACTTGTGGCTTGGGGGAAGTAGCTCTTCTATCTCTTTGTCCCACCACGCATCACAGCCCTCTTTTTCAAATGTTTTTGCGATAGATTCTAGCACAGCTTCATCTAGTAGCGGCTCACCACTTTCTTTGTCGATAAAAAACGCAATAGGCACTCCCCAATCACGCTGTCTAGAGATACACCAATCAGGGCGATTCTCTATCATAGCATTTATGCGATTGCGTCCGCTTGAGGGGTAAAATCTAGTCTCATCTATCGCCTTTAGAGCGACTTCTCGCAAAGACTTGCCATCTAAAAATGGTTTATCCATTAGGATAAACCACTGCTTTGTCGCACGATATATCACAGGCTCGTGTGTGCGCCAGCAGTGTGGATATGAGTGGACAAATTTAGAGCAAGAGATGAGATTCTCCCCTAGTAGCTCTAGGATTTTCTCATTTGCCTTAAAAATATGCAAGCCAACAAAATCATTTGCCACGCTACTAGGCAGTAGCTCACACACGCTCTCATCATAGCAGCCTTTATCATTCACAGGCATCAAAATCTGCGCAGGATTGTATTTTGCCATTTTTGCTTCATCGGCATATTTTAGCCACAAGAAATAGTCATCTTCGCCGTGTCCGGGTGCTGTATGCACAAGCCCACTTCCCCCCTCCATAAGCACATGCTCACCTAGCAAAATCACAGATTTTCGCTCATTTAGAGGGTTTATCGCTTCGCAGTATTCTAGCTCTTTTGCATAGATTTCTTTGAGAATCTCGCCTTTTGTTATGCCTTTGTCGATTAGAGAGTCTAGCAGTGGTTTTGCTAGCAAATATCCCTCTTCTGTAATGATATAGACTTCATTTGGATTTAGCGCAATAGCTTGATTTGATAGAAGCGTCCAAGGCGTGGTAGTCCATATCACTGCTTTTATTTCTTTACTTGGCTCTAGGGCGAGTTTTTGCTTTGATTCTTGTGTGAGAGAAAATCCCACAAAAATACTATAATCCTCTTTGTCCTTATACTCCACCTCTGCTTCAGCTAGTGCGCTTCTAGCTGCCCAGCTCCAAAATATCGGCTTAGAGCGAGTAGCTAGCAAACCTTTTTTTGCCACCTCACAAAGCGTGCGATAGATATTTGCCTCAAAGGCAAAATCCATAGTTTTATACGGATTTTCAAAATCCCCCAAAACACCCATTTGCTTAAATTCATCTGCTTGGATTGCGAGATATTTAGCAGCGTGAGCGCGACACAGCTCGCGGATTTTAGATTTTGGTAGAGTATCTTTTTTTGCCTTTCCTTGCGCGTCTTTGCCAAGTGATTTTTCTACTTGCTGTTCTATGGGCAGTCCGTGGCAGTCCCAGCCCGGTGTATAGCGCACCGCATCACCATTAAAAAAATGTGTCTTTATGACAATATCTTTTAGGATTTTATTTAGCGCGTGTCCTATGTGGAGATTGCCATTTGCATAAGGAGGTCCATCGTGTAGAGTGAAAGTCTTTTGTGGATTGTGTGTATTTGTAGCACGCAAGGAGCGCATTTTGCGATAAGCTGCGGAGTCTTTTTGCCATTTTTCATAGATTTTTGGTTCATTTTGGGGTAGATTGCCCCGCATTGGGAAATCTGTCTTTGGCAACAACAAAGTGTCTTTATAGTCCATTTAATGTCCTTTATCAAAGTTTATAGGCAAGTTTTAGGCTTTTTAAGCAAAATCTAAAATGTTTAAAAAACGCTATTGTAGCCAAAAAATACCTCAAAAAAGCTTAGTGCAACGCCCACTTGCCAAAAGTGTGCCCCCACAAGCCTAAATTGCTAAAAATAAATTGCCAACGCAAAACTACAAAAGCAAATCATAAAGCCCACCTACAAAACTTTCCTAAAAAAAATTCTTGCAACTTTTTGCAAACCTAGCACGCTCCGTATTTATAATAAGCCGCGCAAGCCCCCTCAGAGCTTACCATACAGCTTCCTAGCGGGTGGCTAGGGATACAAGATTTGCCAAACACCTTGCAATCTAGTGGCTTTGCCACCCCGCGCAGTATATCTCCACAGCGACAAGATTTGTTATCTGCTATGGGGGTAAAATCCAGCACTTCTTCAAACTCACGCACCGCATCATAAGCACGATATTCATCACGCAATCTTAAGCTAGAGTTTGGCACTTCGCCTAGCCCGCGCCACTCAAAGCTAGGCGCGATTTCAAAAAATGTATTTACTAGCTCTTGTGCTTTTTGATTGCCCTGCATATTTACTACGCGGGTGTATTGCACTTCTAGCTGTGGGTTTGCGTTGTGGGTTTGTATGTCATTTGCTTGGCTAGCTAGCATAGCGATACTTTGCATCATATCCACAGGCTCAAAGCCACTTACAACGATTGGAATGCGATATTTTTCTAGCAATGGTTTGTAGATTTTCGCACCTGTGATGACACTTACGTGAGATGGAGCGATAAGCGCGTTTATAGCGCAATCTTTGGAATCTAGTATGGCTTCTAGCGGTGGAGGGACTAGGATATGATTGATATGAAAAAATAGATTTTGGCATTTTGCTTCTATGGCGCGAGATAGTAGCGCAGCAGTCATAGGCGTAGTCGTCTCAAATCCGATAGCAAAAAACACGACTTTTTTGCTTGGATTTTCTAGGGCGATTTGCAGGGCTTGGCTAGGCGAGTAGAGAAACCTCACATCTGCGCCTTTGGCACGGGCATCTTGGAGAGAGCCATTACTCCCCGGGACTTTTAGCATATCACCAAGCGTTAGCAAAATCACATCTTTTTGCATAGCGATAGTGTATGCTTGGTTTATGCGAGATTTTGGCATCACACACACAGGGCAGCCCGGTCCGTGTATGCACTCAATATTGCTTGGCAAAAGCCCCTTTAATCCATAGCGCATAAGTGTGTGAGTATGCCCTCCACACACTTCCATCATTTTTAGCGGAGTTTTTAGATTTTTGGCTAGCTTGTGGATTTGCTTTGATAGGGCAAGTATGGCGTCTTTTTGTCGAAATCCATCTAGCAAAAGAGAAGTGCTTAAAGTGGCTGAAGTTTTTGCAGAAGCGTTTGTGGAATTGCTACTAGAAGCATTTGCAAAAGCACTTGTGGAAGCATTTGGAATAGAATCTTTGCTAGACATTGCCCTATCCTTAAAAATATATGAATCTAAAATATACCCAAAATCTTATGGCTTAAACTCGCTTGGCAAGCTGCTATAAGATTCCTCTACTACGGCGAAATCTGGCTTTTCACCCTCATACTTGGCTATATCTTGTTGGCTTAGTGGCGTCCAAGTAAGGCTCTCTCCTAGCCACCCCTTTTTATCTAGGCTTGCCCTTAGAGATAGATTACCATTAGATTCTATGGTGATTTTTAGGTAGTAAGTCTTGCCATCATCGTAGTTATACACCTCTCCACCCTCATATACGCACTCATCAGCAGATTTTGATAGCCCATAGACAAACACCGCACCTTTATCCACGCGCTCCCTTAGCTTTGGATTTGGGTTTTTTATGTCTTTTTTGGGTCCGCTACCATCGACATTAGCATAGCCATAGGCATAGATTTTGGTTTTGCCACCACTGCTTTTTGTGAAAAACTCCACGATACTTTGACGCCCGCTTTTGCCTATGTGGGTTTTGTAGTGCTTTGTCTTAGTGCCTAGCTCACACTCTTTTGCTTGAGCTATGCTAGTAGAGCCAAGCCCCAAAGCAAAGCAAGCCACTAGCCCAAAGCAACTCCAAAATCCACTTCCTATATGCCTGTGATTTTTCATCTACTCTCCTTTATGGTTTTTATGATTTTATTGCGTTTTTTGCGCTGTGTCATATTGCTCATCTATGTATTCATCATCGTCCATACTTGCTACTATTTCCTCATATAGCTTTATTGATTCTAGCGCGGATTGTGTATCAATCTTGCTCATCACATAGCCGATATGCAACAGCACATATTCCCCCACTTGGACTTCTTCTTGCATCAAATCTAGGCTTGCATCACGGCTAACGCCTAGTGTCTCTATGGTAGCGGTATTGCTAGATTTGTCTATGGATATGACTTTTGATGGGATAGCTAGGCACATTTACTCTCCTTATTTGTTAGACATTTGACACAAAAATCCTAAAACTTATGTGTGGAATGATACCCTTTCATTTTGCATTCCACAATAAAATCACTCACTTTTTGGATAGAATCTATGTCATTTTTGCTTGTTAGAAAAATAGGAATGCCCTTTTTTAGCTTAGCCAAATCGCTCTTTACCCGCTCCAAATCAAAGCTAAAATGCTCTATCAAGTCTGCTTTGGAAATGATAAGCGCGTCTGCACACAAAAACATTGTAGGATACTTTAGCACCTTGTCATCGCCCTCTGGCGTGGATAAAAGCACAATATTTATATCTGCACCGAGATTGTAGCTCGCTGGACACACAAGATTGCCGACATTTTCGATAAAGAGATAGCTTGCTCCATCTAAGGCATTGCTAGATTTTAGATGATGATATGCCTCCTCTATCATTGTAGCGTCTAGATGGCAGGCTTCGCCTGTGAGGATTTGATAAGCGTTTATGCCTTTTGCTTTTAGCCTATCAGCATCGCGATTTGTCTGCAAATCTCCCTCAATAACAGTAAATCTAAAATCACTAGATTTTGTGCTAGATTCTGCGAGGGTTTCTAAAAATGTCGTTTTTCCACTGCCTGCAGAGCTCATAAGGTTTATCACATATAGCCCATCTTGCGCGTATAGCTCGCGCATTTGCAGGGCTTTTTTGTCATTTTTGCTTAGCACTTTTTGGACAACTTCCATAGTTATGCTTTGGGTTGTGCTTTGAGTTTGTGTTGATTTTGGATTGTCTTTCATTATGGATTTCCTTTTTGGTGTTGTTAGGAATTGTGCGAAGTTTTGGACTAAAATGGCTGTGTCAATATATAAAGACACGAGTGAAAACATAATATGAGATAGGATACAAACACAAAAAATGCCCAAAACTACTCTGCGATTTTATACCAAATACAACACAAGATTTTTACACAAGACCTTTTTACAGCGAGTTTTCTAGCGCACCTTGTAGCAAAATCTCACTATCCAAAATAACCACCCAAATCTAAGCTAGATAAACATTTTTAGCGGATAGCTTTCTTTGCTCACTCTCTTTAGCTCCACATATGCGACAACCCCGCGCATATCCTCGCTATTTCGGCTAGATTTTATCTCGCTTTGCGCCCTATCTATCATCTCTAGTTCAAGTAGCACATACACAAACGCCTTATGCACCCTCTCGCTTTTATCACTCAAATCACTAAAGATTTTTAGCCATTTATCAGGGCTTAGCTTGGCGTGCGTAGACTTTGCTAGAGCCAAATAATCATCGCCATCAAACCCCACTCCCTCGCCCAAAGCGATGATTTGACTAGAATCTAGCGGGCAAGATTCTAGCGCAAGGCAAGTTTGCAAGGCATTGTGCAAAGAGGGCTTATCAAGGTAGTCTTGGACTTCAAGGGCTTTTTTTATCTCTTTTGGCACACCACCCTCACAGATAATCCCAAGCGCGAATCGGCGAGATAGCAAAGGCTTAGTCGGGTCTTTTATCACTTCAAGGGCATTTTTGGCACTTTTAAGGGCGTAGTTTTGCCAATTTTTCACCACAAATGGAGAATCTTTTTCTAAGTGATATTTGTTTATCTCCTCATATTTTCCATTGCTGATGCTTACAAGTCGCGCCAAAAGTTTGTCTATGCGGGAGTTTCCACATTCTTGTGAGCTTAAGTTTGGCAGTAGCTCAAAGCGAGATATGATAAGCGATAGAGTGCGCAAATGTGGGTTTTTTATCGCATTTGGCGATGGCTTAGCAACTCTTTTAGAAAAATTTTCAAAAAGTTTTGAGCGGATTTTTAGGGCATTTGCTATGAGAGAGGCAGTATCTGCAATGTCATTTAGGCTTTGCTTTGGATTTTTTAGTAGATTTTGCCCTATGCTTCTTTGGGCTACTTGCCCTGCTGTTTTTTCTTGCGCGGTATTAGCACTTTTAGCATTGTGCGTGCTAGAGTGTGCCTCATCTATCGTTGGATAAGTGTTTTGCGGATAGGCATTTTGTGTGGCTTGAAAAAGCACTTGAGAGATTAGAGAGTCCAAATCCTCATAGTTATTTCTACGCACGATAAGCGAGCGCACCCAGCTATACGCAAAAAATAGTGAGCTATACACAAAAAACACCACCAAAACTAGCACTATCCACACAGCGATATGTAGGCTCATACCAAACGCACTATATTCTTGTGTATCAGTGATAGTGTATGCTCCGATATACACAGCGATGATAAAAAACAGCGAAAACAACGCGTAGTATTTAAACTTCAATCTAACTCCTCTACTTTGATTTCAAACATTTCTAAAGCACCCAACACTTCTTTTAAGCACCTAACCTCGCACTTCAGTCCCAAAAGTCCCAAACGCGCCAAAAGAGCGAAAATCTTACAAGATTTCACGCGAAAATTTGATTTTGCAAAGATTCCTACCAAGACTTCGCCACAGACTTAGCTACTTTATCATCATTTGTTTTGTCATTTTTGGCTACTCTTTGGGATTTCTCATAGACTTCACGGCAGTCGATACAATATCGTGCGTGAGGCTTAGCACGCAGTCTATCTGTGCTTATCTCATCATCACACATTTCACAAATCCCATAAGTGCCATCTGCAATCTTTTGAAGCGAACTCTCTACCTCTTGCAATTCTAAAGCATATTTTTCAATAATGAGACAATCAAGCTGCCCTTGAATATGTGCTACTGCCAAATCGCTATCATCTTTTAGCGCACTAGAGTGCAAATCTTTGATATTACCATTTCTAGAATCCAAAATCTCTAATAGATTTTTATGCCTAATCTCCAAAATATTTTCAAACTCCTTAAACTTCGTTTTTGTTTGGCGTTTTGTTTGCTGTTTTGGACACTTTTTTTGCGGCATTTTTACTCCTTATTTGTGGTATGGGTGGTGGTGGATAATGCTTAGGGCACGATAGATTTGCTCTAGCAAAACAACACGAACGATTTTGTGCGAGAATGTCAAATCACTAAGGCTAATCGCACTTGTTTTAGAGATAAACTCATCATCAAATCCATAAGGACCTGCGATAAAAAAGCGCAAATCCGCTTTAGACTGCCTCACGCTATCGACAAGCTGTGAGAACTGAATGCTATCAAGTTTCATTCCTCTAGGGTGAAGTGCGATAGAGTCCGCCTTTGTCCCAAGCAGTGGGCTAAAGGCTTTTGTATATGCTGCTTGAGCTAGGCTTGCACTTTTGTTTTGCTGTGAGTTTTGCGCTCGTTTTAGTTTTTGATTTTGCCATTTTTGGCTTTTGTTGTGCTTGTGAGCGACTTTGTGTGCGCTATCTATGTCGGTGTTAAATATTGATTCTACACACACACTTGCATTAAATGTTTGGCATAGCTTTTGATAATGCCACTCTAGCGGTGTCATAGGCATCGACTTAGATATGGTGTAAAGCAGGATTTTCATAGCCATAAGGATTGAGATACAAACTCAAATCTTTTAGCGTCTTGCGCAAATCAACTCGTGCTACCACCATATCAATAAGCCCGTGCTCAAGCAAAAACTCCGCTGTCTGAAAGCCCTCTGGCAAATCCGCACCGATAGTTTGCTTAATCACTCTTGCTCCTGCAAAGCCTATCATCGCTCCGGGCTCTGCAATGATAATATCCCCCAAAAAAGCAAAACTAGCACTCACCCCGCCAAAAGTAGGGTCTGTAAGCACAGAAAAAAACGGCAATGAATGCTCGCTCAAGCGATTTAGCGCAGCAGAAGTCTTTGCCATTTGCATAAGCGAATAAGTGGATTCTTGCATTCTAGCCCCACCGCTTGTAGATACGATAAGAAGTGAGTGCTTTTTCTCACACGCCCTACTTATCGCTCGGACGATTTTCTCTCCCTCTACCGAGCCCAAGCTCCCTCCCATAAACGCAAAATCAAATACTACGATTTGAAATGGGACTTTTTCTATCAAGCCCTCGCCTGCGATGACAGAGCTAGGACGCCCTGTTTTTTGGGTGTATTTTTTTACCCTTGCCTTGTAGCTTTCTTTATCGACAAAATCAAGCGGGTCAACAGGGGCTAACCCCTTATCAAATTCTACAAAACTCCCATCATCGCAAAGTAGATTGATTCTCTCATTTGCCGAGATTCTAAAGTGATGATTGCATTTGGGGCAGACTTGTCCGTGCTCATAGACTTCTTTATAATACATTAGCGAGCCACATTTGTCGCATTTCACCCAATGGCTTGAAGTATCTTTAGCACTTCTTTCTTCATCGCGTTTGAGGTTTTTTAGAAAATCTACAAAACCCATTCTCTCTCCTTATGCTCTATCTTGTTTTTGGTGTCGTATTTGTGGGATTGGTGTTTTTAGCGTGCATTTGTCAAAGATTACCTAAAATTACTTAAGAATCGATTTTTGAATCTGCTTTAGTCCAAAACAATCCCTGAAATCATATCAAAAATTTCTTTATACTTGCTGACAAGCAAAAAGAACGCACCATTTTTATCCACTATTTCCCTGATATGCAAATCCCGAGCCAAAAACTGCCCAGCTTTAGCGTCATATCGCCTACTTTTCCCTCCAAGAAGCAAAAACCTCCCCTCCAAGCAATACGCCCAAGATAGCGCACCCGCACCTAGCGAGCGAAATTTAACCTTGTGATTGTGTAGCTTTGCCACCACGCTAGGATTGCAATACGCCCGCTCAAAGATTCCACATTTTGGGAGTTGTAGGGGTTGTGTGTTTTTATCATCAGCAGTAGGTTTTGGGTGCAAAATCTCCTCTCTAAATAGATTAAGTTTTGCGTATGTGGGAGAAATTTCATTTAGTGAATTTTGAGTATTTGAGGTTTTGCAATCCCGCTTAGAATCCGCCCTATCATAAAAAACCTCGCCACTGCAAAAATTCATAATGCACGCTTCCTTTACGCTACCATCTTTATCACAAAGTGCCAAAGAAGCACCATAGTAGGGAATGTTTGAGAGATAGTTATCACTGCCATCAAGCGGGTCTAGCACGATAATATCATTTGACTCCCCCCTGCATTTTATAAGCCCTCCCTCTTCAGAATCAAGGCTTGCAATGCCAAGCAGTGCTTCCCCAAACTCCTCCTCACACAGCAAATCCGCCCCGATACTTATATCCCCTCCAGCCCCCTTACTATGTCGCACAAACATTGCCCTATCTCTTTTAGCAAGGATTGGGGCTAGCTTCGCCCCAGCTTTTATGCAACCTCTCAAAAACTGACTTGTTTGTAGCAACTCATCAAATTTCATCATTTTTTCCTTAAAAACAATCCTAACAAAACTCTAATCCACTTGTAATTCGCGCAAAAAAGCTGCAAATCCCTTATAAATCTATGAGCGATAATCCGCATTTATTGAAATGTATTGCGGTGTCAAATCACAGCCATAAGCCTTTGCGCCTTTTGCACCATTTTTGTTTTTTAAATCAGCGATTATGTTTACTTCATCAAACCCTAAAATCCTTGTTGCTTTTTTTTCATTGATTTGCAAGGCTTGCCCATTTTTCATTATGATGATTTCTCCGCCTTTACTTGTGATTTTTAAATCTAGCTTTTCTTTTGGGAATTCAACCCCAGCATATCCCATAGCGCACAAGATTCTACCCCAATTTGCATCATTGCCATACACTGCGCATTTTACAAGATTTGAGCTGATGATAGATTTTGCTAGCTTGCGTGCCACACGCTTGCTTGGAGCATTTTGCACGCTAGCAGTGATTAGCTTGCTTGCTCCCTCGCCGTCTTTTGCGATTTGGCGAGATAGCTCATCACATATCATCATAAGCCCTTGCACAAACGACTTATAATCCACGCTCCTCTCATCGACTACGAGTTCATTTTTTGCAGTTTTGTTGCTAAGGGCTAGCACCATATCATTTGTCGAAGTGTCCCTATCCACGCTTATCATATTAAAGGTATTTTTGGTTACTTTTTTTAGGGCTTTTTGGAGGAGTTTTTGAGAGATATTTATATCAGTGATGACAAACCCAAGCAATGTCGCCATATTTGGGTGTATCATTCCGCTACCTTTGGCTATGCCAGCTAAGCGGATTTTTGAGCCATTTTTGCTTCTAAATTCTAGCGCACATTGCTTTTGGTATGTGTCTGTTGTCATTATCGCTTTTGCAGCGTTGCTTGCGCAAACCTCACTAGAGCCCTTTGCTTTGGCAAGGCTTAGGATTCCTTTTTTTATCTTTGGCATTGGCAAAGGCACGCCAATCACGCCTGTGGAAGCCAAAAGTGTAGAGTGAAAATCTATATCTAGCGCGATGCTCGCACTTAGCGCACTCTCTAAGCAGTCTTTTTTGCCCCTCTCTCCTGTGCAAGCATTTGCATTGCCCGCATTTATGATGACAGAATGAAAGTAAGGCGTGTCTTTTAGTCGCTCTATGTTGTATTCTACGCAGGCAGCCCGCACCCTATTGCGCGTGAAAACACCCGCAGCCACACAAGGAGTAGCACTATAAAGTAGTGCCATATCAAGCCTATCTTTATACTTCACGCCAGCTTTTACTCCCGCAAACTCAAATGAGGGCAGGATTTCTAAGCCTTTTTTTAGCATTCGCATTTTTGGAGCAAAATCCTTGATAGATTTTTGGGTGGATTTTGTGGATATTTTTGTAGCGTTTGTAGCTGTGTTTGCGACACTAGGAGTTTTTGCTTTTATAGGCTTTAGATGAAAAGTCGTGGTGGATTTTGCGCTTGGAGCGGATTTTGGAGCAGTTTTGGGTGTGGACTTTGTGCTAGATTTTGCGCGTGATTTTTGGGTGGATTTTGCTATATTTGGCTTTGGTGTGCTTGTCGTTTTTGTATTGCTAGAGCGTAGATTTTGCACGATTTGACTAGGGGTTAGAGGTGGATTTTTTGTAGTATTTTGCAAGCTATCTTGTTGTGGATTATTGTTTTGCAAGCTAGGATTTTGTGGGCTAGAGTGTTGCGAATCTGTGGAAGTATTTTTTAGATTTGATGAGTTCATTTTATCTCCTTGAAATCTTTATGTAGCAAAATCTTTTGTGCCTTTGCTAGAGTTGCCACCAAATCGTGTGCCAAAATCGTGCCAAAAATTTGTGAGATTTTACACTACAAAACTTAAGTTTTAGCAATTTTTAGATTTTGCTTTTGCTAAAGAATCTTATCAAAAGCAGTAAAAGCCTTAAAAATTGCCACTATTTCCTTAAAAATACCTCAAAAATTTCCCCAAAATTTTTCCACGCAATATTTTAGGCAATATTTTAGATTTTAGTAAGGGTGTTTTGCGTGTTTAGGCTTAGCTCATAGCGATTAGCATTTGTTCGCAAATCCCAGCCCTGCGTTTTCCAAAAGGCATTGCCGATTAGATTTTCGCTAAACGCAATAAGCGCAATCGAAGTGATACACTCCCTCTTAAATCCCTCTAGCGCGTAAGCCACCATAGATTTGCCGATACCTTGCAAGCGGAAATCTTTATGCACGCAAGCGTGATAAATACTTCCATAGCGTCCATCGTGTCCGCACAAGATAGAGCCTACGATTTTTGGTTTGCTTGCATTGCTTTGAAGTGCCAAACTTCCAAGCACCAAATCACCCCCTTGCCTATCTTTTTTGTCCCCCATTTCTGCGACAACGCTAAGATTTGGATTGCGCTTTAGAAATCGCTCTATCCCCTCACGCGAGTCATCTACACTACGGATATAAAACCCCTCAATATGTGCCCACAAATTTGCCACCGCTTCATAGTCATCAATACTCATAGGGCGGATATGAATAATGTGTTGATTTTGCATTTTTGCACTTTTGATTTTTAGGTTTAGCCATTTTTATGGAAATAACGGCACAGCTTCAAGCCCTGTGTGCTCACTAATTCCAAAGAGTAAATTCATATTTTGCACAGCCTGCCCAGCTGCACCTTTTATGAGGTTATCTAGCGTAGCAGTGATGATTATGCGGTTTGTGCGCGTGTCAAAATACGGCGCAATATCGACAAAATTACTCCCCTCTACCCAGCGCGTTTGCACACTCATATCTGCTTCCAAAATCCGCACAAATCTTTCCCCCTCATAAAAATCTTTATAAACTTGTGTTAGCAAGTTTTTAGGAGAATCTGCTTTGTGCAACTCCTTTGCAAAATCCTCACTTGGCGAAACATAGATAGTGGCAAATATCCCGCGATTCATCGGCACTAAATGAGGAGTGAAGCTAAGCGTGATTGGCTCTTTTGCTAGTTTTGAGAGGGTTTGCTCGATTTCGGGCGTATGGCGATGAGAAGCGATAGAGTAGGCTTTGAAGTTTTCATTTACCTCGCAAAAAAGCGTATCGACTTTTGTGCCTCTACCCGCACCTGATACGCCAGATTTTGCATCTATAAGTATGCTAGAAATATCTATCTTTTTGTTAGGTTTTGTGCCATATTTATCAAGTTTTGATTTTGAGGATAGAAGCGGGGCTAGGGCTAAAGAAGCACAAGTAGGATAGCAGCCCGGATTTGCAATAAGCCTAGCGGATTTGATTTGCTCTCTATTTAGCTCACAAAGCCCATATACAGACTCTTTTAGTAGATTTGGATTGCTATGAGGAGCGTGATACCACTGCTCAAAAACACTTGGATTTTCCAATCGGAAATCCGCACTCAAATCAATCACTTTAGCGCACTCTAGTATGTCCTCATCTAAAATCTTGGCACAAAAATTATGCGGTGTCGCGCAAAAAAGCACATCAATTTGCTTGGCAAGCTGCGCTAGATTTTCCCCATTTACGCACTCCAAAGGCAGGATTTCAAAAAAGTTTTGATACGCTCTTGTATAGGGCTTGCCCTCAAAACTTTGAGAGCCAAGCCAGATAATCTGTGCTTGTGGGTGCGCACACAAAAGCCTTACAAGCTCATTTGCACTATATCCACTCGCACCCAAAATCCCTACTTTTATCATATTTGCCATTTTTTGCCTTATTTTTATTTGATAAGTTTATGCCTAAACACCGCTTTAGCCAAAACGAAATTATATAGCAAAAATGTATTTTTGTAGTTGAAGTTTATAAGCTGTGTTATTTCTTTGTCTTGCGTTTTCTGCTCTTTTTGCGAGATTTTTTGGTGGTGATTTTTTTGGGCTGTGTGGCGTTTTTCTGTTCTGCTGTATCGCTTTTTGTATTTTTTGGTAAAGCGTTAGATTTTCTTATCTTGCGTTTTTTTCTTTTGTATAGTTTTTTATACCTGCTTGTGCCTTTTTTGTTTGCTTTTTTGCCCCCACTTTTATTTGTGCCTTTATCCCCCCCAAACTCATACCCTAGTAGCATTCCAGCTTTTAGAATGTAGGGCTTGCCCTCTATTATATCTAGCACTCTATCGACAAACACTCCACCTATATCAGCATTTAGATACAATCT
>SAMEA104315434__coassemble_735_pt1 | contig 15698 bp, 14 predicted proteins | sample SAMEA104315434__metabat2_low_PE_003 | metagenome-assembled genome bin SAMEA104315434 (sample SAMEA104315434) | gut metagenome | biome: Monkey gut; feature: monkey-associated habitat; material: faeces | place: China | collected 2013 | reverse complement strand
GGGCTTATCCTCATTTGCAGGATTTGGCACAGGGTGGCTGTGTCTATCGCAGTGGTTTATTATCATTGTGCCTATATTGGTGCTAGCAAGCACAAATGGCAGTGGACGCAAAATATGATTCATTCTTTTTCTCTCTTTTGGTTGGATTTGGCTAGATTTGCTTAGGCAAGTTTTGGTGCGATATGAGCGATGACTTTTTGCGCTTGGGAAAGTGCGCAAGCGATACTTGCACCAGATTTAAACAAAATATCCCCTATCACAAACACACCCTTGACACTGCTTTGCAGATTTTCATCGACTATCGGCAAGCTATTTTCATCTAAGTCGATATGGCATTTTTTTAGAAAATCCACAGGCGAAGACCCACCGATAGCATATATCGCCCTATCAAACTCCTCTACGGTTCCATCGGTAAAGTGTGCATTTATCTTGCCATTTTCATCGCTTAGAGATTCTATATCTATGCCTAGCTTGGTTTTTAGCTTGCCACTTGCTATGGTTGATTCTAGTTCTTTGGCATTGGTATCATTTATGCGAGCAAACTCACTTCTGCGATAATTTAGCGTTGTGTCATTGCTTTTGGCAAACTCGCAAGCGTATTCCACAGCGGAGTTACCCCCACCTACGATTAGTAGCTTCTCGCCCTCTTGGACACTATTTGCGTTGTAATTGACTTGTCGCAAAATTGATGAGGGAATCTTATAGCTTGGTTTGTTTGGTTGTCCCATTTTGCCTATGGCGATGATGACTGCTTGGGCTTGGTAGGACTTGCCTCCGCTAGTGTTTATAGTGAAATCATTTGCTTCTCCATCTGTATTAGCCACGATAGATTCTATGTCGTTTTGATAGGCAACATTGATATTATGCTTTGTAAGTAGCCCTCCAAACATTTCCAAAGTCGCTTCTTTGTTGCTATCGCTAAAGTCTATTGCACCATTTAGCTCGATTTTGTCGCCTTTGTAGTCTCTATCTACTCGTTTGCCGTCTTTATAAAATTTATTTAGCGTGGCATTGTGCGTAGCGGTTTTTTCAAACAATATGAGGGAATCTATCCCTGCTAGCTTGGCTTCTATGCTCGCACCTATGCCACCCGGACCAGCTCCTATGATAGCTAGTTTGTAAGTTGTGTTTTCACTCATTGTTACTCCTTTATTTGATTTTATAGAGGCTTGATAGGCTAGATTTAAATCATCTTGCGTATCAAACAACGCCCCGTGCGTGATTTTCACCGAGTCATCAAACTGCCCACTTCTCAATCCCCACAAAAACACCACAAGCCCGATAAGCCCTATGGCTACCGAAACGATAAGCATTATAGTGAGGATTGGTGTATTCATCTGCGTTTTCCATTTGCTTGGCTTGCTAAATAATCCCCAAAAAAGGCAAAATCCGCTCAAAGCTTAAGCCCAAAGCGCAAGATTCTAACCCCTTTTGAGAGAGGATATAGCCCTTGTGAAATCCCTCGACTTTGACACAGCCTGCACTACCCTGCCAAAGAGATGATTTGACATAACACTCTATATCATCTTGGCAAAACTCATCTAGCAAAAACTCCGCACAATCAACATTGCAAAAAAAGCCTTTGTGGCTTTGATAAGCAAAGGCAGTGATGATACTGATAGGATTGCCACTTTGCAATTCTAACATAATTCTAGCTTGTGTTGGTGTTTTTGCTTTGCGAAGCAAAAGATTTGTGCGGGCGTGATTTTGGCTAGAATCTAAGATGATATGTTGAGTGGGCTTTGGAGTGATAGTGGATTTTGAAGCAAGGGCAGAATTTGTAGCAATGGCAGATTTTGGGGCAGAATTTGAGTTAAGATTTTTAGCGATATGCGGCAAATGCACCACCACTACACTATCACAAGCTAAAACACCCTCTTTTAGCACTTCTTGCATATTTTTTTCTCTCAAATCACCGCTTAAATCCAAATCGTTTTGCGTGATTTTCTTAAGCGCGGATTCTAGCTTACCTTTAGCGCATTCCCACGCGATTTGCTTAGGATTTAGTGCTAGATAGCCCTCCACATTTTCCCCGATTAGATTTTTGATATGCGCTAAAGTCTTAGATGAGAGATTTTTGCAAAAATCTCCTTGCAGATAAAATCCTCCTTGCAAGTGCAAATCTTGCCCCTCACATTCTCTAAATTCTAGCACCTTTTTTGTGGCACTATCTAGTAGCACTTCAAACAACCCCTCCTCATCAAACCCACTATCAACTTGGCAAAACTCCACACCAAAGCCCTCCAAAATCCTAGCCCTAGTGCTTGAAGTGCTTGCCAAAATCATTTTGCTTTGATTGTCATTTGGATTTTGTGATTTTAGCGTGCTGGGATTTGGACTTGCATACTTGTTTTATGGATTCTCTCCTCCATATTTTGCTTCTCATCTATCATTTTTAGGGCAAATTTTACGGCGTTTTGATAGCTTTGCGTGCTTGCTATGCCTTGATACGCTATATCATACGCCACACCGTGGTCTACTGAAGTGCGGATAATGGGTAGATTTAGGCTGATATTTATGCTTTTTTCAAAGTAGAGGGCTTTTAGCGTGGCTAGCCCTATGTCGTGATATGGAGCGACAAATAGCGAAAATCTCGCACGATTGGCAGGGGTAAAAGCACTATCTGGCGGGACAATCCCACAAAAAACCTCTTTTTTTAGAAATTTATTGACTTTGTTTATGGCAGATTCTATTTTTTTGTCCTCCTTGCCACCGATTGCCCCGCTATCGCCACAATGAGGATTAAACCCAAGCACAAGTGCTTCCTCAAACTTGAAGCTACGATACAAAGCGATTAAAAAGCGCACATATTTATCCGTGCTAATCGCACCGCTTACCGACTTTAGCGGGATATGCTCGCTAAAGAGAGCCACTAGCATTTCCTCACAGCCTAGCATCATTATGGCGTCTTTTTTGTATCGCGCCCTTAGCACTTGGGTGTGTCCTGCGTAGTGGATACCTGACTTTTTCCACGCGGCTTTGTGGATAGGGAGTGTGATTAGCGCGTCTGCTTGTGATTTATCCACCAAGTCAAGCCCGTGAGTGAAGCTAGCAAAGCTATATCGCCCGCTTGCTTTGTGAAGCTGTGAGGGCGAGATTTTGGGGATTCTAGTGTCGTGCGGGTGGGAGAAGTGCATATCTTTGGCTATCATCTCTTGGAAATCTTGTTTTTTGCTCAAAGATTTGAAATGGTGCAAAGACTTGGCAAGTAAAGTTTTGTGAGCACAATATATCGGCTCGCAAAGTGTAGATATATATTTGTGAGATTTTAGGATAATCTCTATCCCCACACCATTTGTATCGCCTATGCTTATTGCTAGTTTTTTCTTGTGCATTTTTGTTTCCTTTTATGTATTTCATAGATAAGTCCCGCGCATTTTAGGAGAGGATTCGCTAGCTTTTAAGAGAAAAATTTATGGTTTTATTATATTTAAAAGTCGGCAAATATAATAGAAACAAATGCCAAAAACGCAAGCATAATTTTATTTAAAAGATTTTTTGGACAAGTCATTTTTTGGGATTCTTTTTTGAGATATTTCGCTTCGCTCAATATGACAAAAAAAATATTTCATAATATGACAAGAGTATAAAATGCTTAGCTCAAAGCCATTTTAAGCAAAACCCGAAGCAATTATGAAACTCCACTAGCCTTATAAATTTGTCATATTGAGCAAAATATCTCTTTTATATTTTTCATCACTTGCAAGCGCATAACAGAGCGCAACGCAACTTCTTGGCAAACAAAGCAAAACTCAAATCCACCCATAAATAAACGCAACTTTTTAGCAAAATCCACCTTTGAATTTACGCCAAAATCAAAAATCTACATAAATCTAAGCAAACACCTAAAACACGATTCTACTACCGAGATTTGCCTGCACGCCTATGTCTTTGTAGCTAAGTCCATACTTCCCACCAAGTGAAAAATTCACAAACATTCTTCTGCCTAGCTGGACTTCTCCCCCTGCACTTGCTAGGGCGAAAGTATTTAGATTGTCGCTTTTTTTGTAGTTTAGCGATTCCTCGCCTACAAATCGCACTTGCAATACATCTCCGCCCGTGATAAACATATCTCTTTGTGCGCCGACATTGACAAACCAATACGAGCCTTTGGATAGATATTGCCTTGTTTCTAGGGCTAGATTTAGCGCAAAAAGATTGCGCGAAATCTCTGGAGACTGCACGGCTAGATTTTGCGCTGGGGCGTTTGGATTATCAGCACTTGGTATTTGCTTAGAATCTGCTTCTAGTGCACCTGTAAATATATGATAAAAGCTCATTCCCAAAGAGGGCTTAAACACAAAGCCACTAGATTGTGTGCTAAAGATATAGCCATAGCTGGCATTGGCATTTATGGTGTGGGTGTTGTATTTGTAGCTTTGGTCTAGACTGCTTAGCCATACATTGCTTCGCGTGTATAAATCCTCACTATTCATACCGATAGTGTAGCCGACATTTATATCGATTTCATTGTTTGCAAAGATTGAGCGAGAGTAGATTCCCGCATTTACATTGTGGCTTTGGTTTTTTAGTAAGTCTGCTTTGTAGCTACCATATCCATAAGAAGCCACAAGTCCGACTATGAGCCCACCCTCACCCACAGGGACAAACCTATCATACCCCACATTTGCCCCATATAGCGTGCCATACCCGCCATCTGTAAATGTAGCACTTCCTAGCGCATTTGCCCAAAGATTGTTATAAAACTCGTGGCGATTTGAGAATTTATACAAAAATCCAAAATCCCCTCCCGCATCACTTCTAATCCCACCGCTTGCAGCATATCTTTTTTGGCTTAGCAGATTTGCGAAGCGATACTCTTGCTCATCATTATTTACTCTAGCGAGTTTGACTAGCCTTTGAGCTTTTGCCAAATCAGAGGCAAACCTTACCGCCGTAGCCGCATTTGACTTGCGCTCGGTGGATACAAGCTGCCCAAGCGTATTTTCTAGCTGTTTAGCAGTATCCTCAAAAAATCCCAAACTCTCATTTATGACATTTACCGCTGTCCAAGCGACACCTCTCTGATGAAGTGCTAGGACATTAAACCACTTAAAAATATCAGATTCTATGTGTGTTACTTTCTTTTCTACCGCACTTTTTTTCTCTGCTTCTGTTAGGGTCGTATTGCTAGATAGTTCGCTTTGTGTAAAATCCCCTTTGCCACTTATGGTGTAGATTTTGTCATTTATGGTTGTCTCTTGAGAATTTTTGTTTTGCGCAGTTGTGCTACTTAGCCTTGTTTGTGTAGTTTGAGTAGTGTGTGCGCCTTTTGAGATTCCACCGATTCTTTCGACTGCTTCATCGCCACCTTTTTGCCAAATATAGTAGCGTATATCATCAATGTCATAAGGGTTCTTATAGTCTATGGCTGTGGCTTTGATACCGATAGTGGAGTAGTCTGCGACTTTTTCAAACTGCAACCCTAGACTTGCAGACCTTAGTATGCCATCTTCGCCAAACCCCACATCAAGCCTCGTAGAATCCGCTCCACCCGCATAGACACCTACCATATTTTTGATAGTGTTGCATTTTTCTTTATCATCAGTGCAGTGAAAAGTCTCTGTGTTACCACCACTTTTTAGCTTATACTCTATCTCCCCCGCATCAATGAAGCGATAAGTCTTGCCCGCTTGGATATTTAGATTTTCTAGATTTTTACCTGCATAGGCGATAGACAAAAACGGCTTGTTATCTTGTGTATTACTTACATTTAGCGTAACCTTACCAAGCGTAGGTGTAGTATTTGTCTCATAAGCGCGAGATTTCACTTGGATTTGGCTTGTGGCGTCCATAGTGATATGCCCACCCTCTTGCAAAGTGAGGTTATGAAAGACAGCAGTTGAGAGATTTGACATACTTATTTTTTTGACATTTGTAGTCTGTATGTTGCTGGCATATAGCCCTGCCATAGTGCCTAAGCTTAGGTTTTCTATGGTTAGGGTAGAGTCTTTGACAAACGAATTTGTCCCACTACCACCTGCACCATTTGTATCTGTGCCACTCGTGCCAAAAAAGCTAAGCCTAGCTGTGTTTGCCACCTCGCAGTGTCCCCAAGGGGTAAGCCCACACTCGCCTAGATTTATATCCTTGAAAGTATATTTTCCATTCTCTTTTGTCCATATTTGCGTCCCTGTGCCATAAAACCCGCCATTTGTCTGACGAGGATTGATAGTGATAGAATCCGCACTAAAAGTTTTATTTGCATTTAGATAGAAAGCCGAGCCTATGATATTGCCTAGCTTCGCGCTTCCTTTCACACCGCTAATATCTAGCATAGCTCCCTCCCAAGTCTGCTGATTGGTTAGGAAGCTTATCGTGCCACTATGGGTTAGATTACCCCCTGCGATTAGCTTCATACTATCGGGAGCACCGATTCCTGCTAGCTGATTTAGCAAGAAAATATCGGTATTATTTAGGGTAATGTCTTTGCCCGCTTCAATCGTGGTGGTAAATCGCCCTGCGGTATCTGTGGAGTTATTTATCCCGCGATTTGAGTATATCGCGCCATTTGTCTTCACGCTTATGCTACCACCTGCTTTGATATGCGCATAAGTCGCAAACGCACTGATTCCGTTATTTCCCACTAGCTCTAGTTTGTCAAAAGTTATGTCGCCATTTTCTGACTTCACTTCTATGCGTCCATCCATAGAGCCTACAAGTGCGGAGGCATTTACTTGAAGTTTGGCAGTGCCTAGCTCAATTTTATCTTTTGCCAAGATTTCGATTACCCCGACATATATAGGCGTGCCAGAGGAGAAGCTTAGATTTCCATTGCCTGTGATAGAGCCATTTTGCGCTTTTAAGCGGATAACATTCCCGCGTGAAGTAAGCGAAGAGTTGCCCGTGAGGTTGATATTTTTACCCGAAGTGATTACTAGCTCGCCACCAAAATTTGCATTTGAGCTATCAAAGATAATATCGCCACTACTTGAAGTCAAGTGCATTTTGAAGCCATCAGAGCGGGCGTTTAGTTGAGAATTTTTTATGTTTATGTCTTTTGCGCTTACAAAGAAATTGCTATATTGTAGCCCTGCGTGGTTAAACTTCAAATCTAGCGATTCTGCTTTGAAGTTATTGCTCGCATCAAACTTTAGCTCCGCGCCACCACCCGTAGCCCACGCATTTCCAGAGCCTATCGTGCCTGTGAGATATATATCTTTTGCTTCAAATTTTGTCTTTATGTACCCTACTAGCCCACTTTGCCAATCCGTGCCACCAAACCATATATTGCTATCTGTTTTGGGGGATTGTGAAGTGTTGCCAAAGATGAGTGTGCCATTTTTGTAGCTTTGTGTAAAATCCGCTCCAGCAGTGCTCCAAGTGCGCGTGCTTCCCACAGAAAAAGTCCCACTACTCTCATCTTGCTTTCCTTGTAGCTCATATACAGAATTTGTAATGTCAGTAGCTTGTGCATTTGCATAGAGACTAAGTGCTAGCACTGCGCTTAGCGTGATAGGATATTTGGTAGATTTTGATAGATTTGCTAGTATGCTTTGTTTCATTTTGCGACCTCGTTTAGAGTTGCCCTCTTTGGAGTCCATTTTGTTTTTGAATTGTTATATTCGGTTTCCACACACATTCTTACAATGTTTGAATAGTGCGATTATAACAAAAAAAAAAAAAATATCATTTACTTTGGCATTTACCTTTGGATTTATTTGGGTTTATTTCTAGGTTTTTGTTTATTTCATAGCGTAAGCGCAAAAATCGTGCCACAAACGCAAATATCCCAAATCAAGCCAAAACATAAACACCTTAGCTTATTAGCAGTGCGTATTGACTAGATTTTGCCTTAGGGATAGTCTTTGTCGTGGGAATCTCTAAGACTTGATATGTCTTGCTTGAGTCTAAAAATCTTAGCGTGATTTTATCACCCACTTTGACTTCCTTGCTAGATTTTGCCACCACACCATTTACCTCTATCACTCCCGAAGCGCACATATCTTGCGAGATTTTTCGCGATTTTAGGACATTTGTGGAGTTTAGAAATTTATCAATTCTCATTTTGCATCCTTTTTCATTTTGCTCTTGTTTTTTTTACTTTCCTTATCAAATCACTTGGACTTTTGGTTTTTTAGCGGTTTTGGCATTACTAGTGTCGCAGGATTTTTGCCTTTGTCCTGCCCAGCTTGTAGATTTTGCTAGGTTTTGCCTCATATAGAGAATCTAGCACGATAATATCGGCATTTTGCACTGCCCACTCTAGTGCAAATGGCTTGCCACTCTCATTTGCCGAAGTGCTATATAGCCCACCAAAATGTGCTAAAAAATCGCTATGTAGCGAGCTAGATTTTGGTGTATCGCCTCTCACAATAGAACCAACCCCTAGCGCACTAGATTTTTTTTTGCTAGATTTTTTGGATTCTCTTTTTTCTTTTATTGATATGCGTTGTGGTTTTTTCACCACGCGGAAACTTTCGCCATTTGGCAGGACAAAGCTCGTTTTACTCGCATTTCGCACCATTTTTTTGGCAAATAGCGGAATCCTAAATCGCCTTTTTAGTTGCCTAAAATCACTTAGCGCAAGGAGGATTTTTTGATTTTCATCGCGCTTTTTTAGTCTATTTAGTTTTTTTGGATTGGCACAGAGAAATCCCGCTGTGGTGTCGCTCTGCGCCAAAAATACAGGCGCACAATCATCATAGTCATCTACACAATCTAATGAAGCAAAACTTAAACTAGAATCTAACATTTCCATAAACGCTCCAAACACTCCGCATATAAATTTCCAAAGGCATTTCTAAGGCGTATTTCAAAGATTTTGTCTTTAAGTATTTTAGCCTATTAAAGTTATGATTAAATCTACACGCAAGGCTATTGTGCCCTGCAAGCGCGTATCAGCGTATCAAAAATACAAAAACACAAAATCTGTGCAAATCTAAGCAAAAAATTGATAAAATACGCGTTTTGCAAAAATTTGCGCAAAAATCTAAATACATAAAATCTTATAGTGAGGTGATTATGCAATATGCGTTTGTTTTCCCCGGGCAAGGCTCTCAAAGCGTAGGTATGGGCAAAGAGCTATATGAAAACTTTGAAATAGCAAAAGAAATGTTTGGCATAGCAAGCGAGAAACTAAAGGTTGATTTTATAAAGCTACTTTTTAGCGAAAATGACTTACTAAACCAAACCCAATACACCCAGCCAGCGATATTTCTTGTAAGCCAAATCGCTCACACCATACTTCAGCAAGAATCCCCACTCCTAGCCAAGTGTGCGCTAGGACATTCGCTAGGCGAGATAAGCGCACTATGCGTGGCTTTGGGAGTGGGATTTGAAGATGGGCTTTATCTCACTAGCAAGAGAGGTGAGCTAATGCAAAAAACTTGCGAGGGGATAGACGCAGGAATGCTTGTAGTCGTAGGACTAGAAGATGCCAAGCTAGAAAAAGCGTGTGAAAATCTACGAAAAGAGGGCAAGCAAATATGGGCTGCCAACTACAATGGCGATGGGCAAGTAGTGTGTGCGGGGAAAAAGGCGGATTTGGACTTCGCACAAAACACACTAAAAGACTTGGGAGCGAAGCGCGTATTGTTACTTGCTATGTCTGTGGCAAGCCATTGTCCTCTACTAGAGCCGATGAGGGGGGAATTTGAAGCCTTACTAAAACCAATGCTAAAAGAAAACTTTGCCCTGCCTATCATTTCAAATGCCACCGCACAAAGCTACAATAGCGCAAAAGACGCTCTAAAACTACTAAGCCTCCAGCTTACCTCCCCTGTGCTATATAAACAATCTATCCAAAGCATAGACAACGAAGTAGACTGCTATATTGAGCTAGGGCACGGAAGTGTGCTAAAAGGGCTAAACAAACGCCTAAGCCAAAAAACCACGCTAAATGTCAGCGACATAGAATCCCTAAAAGCCACCATAGCCCAAATAGAGCAAAATAGCTAGACAAATCCTAGAAGTATCGCGATAAAAGCAAAAAATAGGAAAAACAGAGAATTTAAGGAAAACAAAAATGCAGCAATCCGCCCCACAAGATTCACAAAAATCTATTATCACTCCAAACTACCAAAAAATCGGCATCATCGGTGCTATGCAAGAAGAAATCACACCACTTCTTAGCCTATTTCCCACACACACAGCGCAAGCTATGGGTGGCAATGTGTATTATGAAATCCCTTATAAAAATGCCACGCTATATGTCGCATATAGCAAAATCGGCAAGGTGCACTCTGCAATGACAGCGACCACGATGATAGCTCACTTTGGCTGTGAAGCGATAATCTTTGGTGGCGTAGCAGGTGCGCTAAACAAAGACCTAAAAATCGGCGATATTTTAATCGCCACCAAGCTATGCCAGCACGATGTAGATATTAGCGCGTTTGGGCATCCGCTAGGATTTATCCCAGAGAGCAAGCTATTTATCGAATCTAGCAAGATTCTAAATGGCATAGCTAGCCTTGTCGCACAAGAATACGGCGCACAAAGCGCGGGGACAAAAGAGGGGATTTTGCTAAAAGAGGGCGTTATCGCTTCGGGCGATGAATTTGTGCATAATGCAGAGAAAAAGCAATGGCTTATTGATACTTTTGGTGCAGATGCCGTAGAAATGGAGGGGGCGAGCGTGGCAGTGGTATGCGATAGCTTTGGCGTGCCTTTTTGTGTGTTTCGCTCTATCAGTGATAGTGCCGATGGCAGTGCAGATGTGAGCTTTGATGAGTTTTTGGACTCAAGCGCGAAAATATGCGCGGAATTTGTCAAAAAAATGCTTGATAAGATTTTAGGCTAGAATCAAAGGTGTAAAAAAGCATAAAATCTAAGCGAGCTAAAAATACATAAAAAATCCACAAAATCTATCTTAAGGAAAAATATGCAAAACAAAGCAAAATCACTTCAAGGGGCGTTTAGCCTTATTGAGTTAGTGTTTGTCATCGCAGTGGTTGGGATACTAGCAGCCATAGCGATTCCCAAACTTAGTGCCACGCGCACAGATGCCCAATACGCCGCGATAAACAAAGACATACAAGCTATCATCTCATCTATCCAAGTAGCTGCCACCACACAAGACAATCTCGCAAATGTCTTAAATGGTGATTTTATAATGCGAACTGCAGGGCTATCTCCACTGCGCTGGATAGCACAAGCCAATGGCGTGCGACTAGGCAAAGAGGGCACACTAGATACCCAAAACAACTGCGTGATAATCGACACAAATGCGACAACCCTAAGCATAGAGATTGCCCAAATGGCTAGCTCTCCACTATGTCAAAAACTACGAAAAGCCTACCCTCAACCACTTAGAATCAACCTGCAAGATTCTGTGCTCTAGCCTTACGCTTAATCATCATAGAATTTTACTAGCATAGATTTGCAAGCATAAATGAAGTGTCATAAACTCCGCACAAAATCAACCACAAAATCCGCTTTTAGTACGATTGAGCTAGTGTTTGTCATCGCACTTCTAGGCGTGCTTATACTAGCTATCCCTAGCTCTTTGCACTTGAGGGAAAAATCCTGCTATGCCACTCTTGCTTCCTCGCTTAGCAACTTGCAAGAAAGACTATCCCTGCTCTACACGGATTTTACCCTACACCCAAAGCCGCTAAATACTATGAGGGAATCAAGCCTAGCAATCCTAATATCCATAAACGCAGCCAATACCCCCAACTGCGCATTAGAGTTTGCCAAAAATCGCCTAATAGCACGCGCAAATGGACAAAGTGTAGCCTTTAGCATAGAGCCAAATGACTTTAGTGAGCAGCCCGCTTTTAAGTGCAATTTCACCACTAGCCCACTTTGTCGCAAAATCTTAGAGCGCACCAAAATCCGCTAAAATATCAAATCTCGCAAGCAAAATCCAACATTACTTTTTAAGAAAATCATTTTAAGTGAAAAATGATTTAAGATTTTGTGGATTTTGGAGTAGATTTTGCTTTGTGTTATTTAGATTTCACTACAATTCAAGTTTTTTAAAGCCACATAGCTTTTTTGGCTTTTAATAGATTCTACTTGGCTTTCATAGGTTCTATCTGCACTATTTGGGGGCTTTAGAGATTCTCACAAGCGCAAAAATACAAATACAAAAAGGATAAACATTGAAACAGCAAAAAATCCAAGCAATAAAATTACTAGCAATAAATTTAGCGATATTGTGCGGATTTAGCGGTTGCTCACTCTTTGATTTTATCCAGCGCAAAGCTACGCAGGGCAATCTCCCAGCAAACCAATGGTATGTCGAAAAAATCATCATTGCAGATGAGGAGTTTCTCTCCCCTCAAGTGCTAGCACAAAACGCACAAGAATCGCTAAAAAATGGCTTGCCACAAGAATCTAGCCAAGCACCTAGCAATGCTAGCAACGAGACAAACACAAGCAATGGCAATAATAATGGCAACGCCAATGGCGGCAGTAACGGAAATGGTAGCAATGGAGGAAGTAGCTCTCAACCAACGCCACTATACGAGCTAGCCCAAATCGACAAAATCGCCACAATGGAGTTTGAGACAAAAGAAAATAGGATTTCAGGAGAGAGTGGCTGTGGCTCGTATTATGCACGGTATTCGTGGAATGACAAAACACACCTAGAGATTGTCCCAGGAAGTGCTACGCGCAAAATCTGCATGCCACGAGAAGTTAGTCGCTTTGAGTTCCGCTTCGTTAGGGGGCTTGAGGGAGTGTTTGAGATAACACATAAAGATGAAAAAAAGCTAACCCTGCAAAGTGAAAAAATGACAATCCACCTCTATCGCTAGTTTTTTAGATTTTATAAGATTTCTTTTATGTGATTTTGGCAGTAAGCACATTATGGCTTCTATCTTTGTGGCTAAATACAATACCAACACAAATACCTACCTAACCAAATCCACTTCCAATCCTACACACAAGTAGCACACATAAAAGCACACAAAATCTATCCCAAAAACAAATACTAAGATAATACGCAAATATGCTACAATATGCGTTTTGAAATTGCAAAATCTAGATAGCCACAAGCAAAAATCATCAAGCAAATTAAAGAATAAAATATATAGCAAAACAAAACTACAAAACCATAGGTAAAGGCAAAAAATGGCAAAAAAATACCGCCCAAATGTCGCAGCTATAATCCTTTCATCACATTATCCCAAAAAATGTGAGTTCTTTTTGGGCGAGAGGAGCGATGTACGCGGAGCGTGGCAATTCCCACAAGGTGGTATAGATGAGGGAGAAAATCCGCAAGAAGCACTATTTAGAGAATTGCTTGAAGAGATAGGCACTGATGAAGTAGAGATTTTGGCACAATATCCACAATGGATAAACTACGATTTCCCAGAAGATGTGCGCTCAAAAATGCAACCCTTTGATGGACAAACACAGCGATATTTTTTGCTTAGGCTAAAGCCAAACGCCAAAATCAATCTAGACACAGCACACCCAGAGTTTGTCTCATATCAGTTTGTAGAGATTGCAGAGGTGTTTAGGCGAGTGAAAAGCTTTAAGCGAGATGTGTATAGCAAGGTGCTAAACTACTTCAAAACGCAAGGGTATCTATAATGCTAATCGTGCAAAAATACGGCGGGACAAGTGTGGGGGATTGTGAGCGAATCGATAGCGTAGCAAATCGCGTGATAGACGCACTAAAAACCACACAAGAAAAATCCCCAAATGAGCAAAATAAAAATAACGAAAACCCCAAAAATAACCAACTCGTAATCGTAGTATCCGCTATGAGCGGGCAAACAGACGCGCTCATCAACTACACAAAATACTTTAGCAAGCTACCAAATGAACGCGAAGTAGATATGGCACTAAGTGCGGGTGAGCGCGTAACTGCTGCACTCCTAGCTATTGCCCTAGAATCAAAAGGCTACAAAGCAATCTCACTAAGTGGCGAAAAAGCGGGCATACTCACTGATTGCACACATACAAAAGCACGAATCGAATCCATAAACACCGCACGCATAAAAGAACTCCTAGCACAAGACTACATTGTAGTAGTAGCTGGATTTCAAGGTGTGAGTGCAGAGGGAGAGACAACTACACTTGGACGAGGAGGGAGCGACTTATCTGCAGTGGCGTTAGCGGGTGCGCTAAAAGCGGATTTGTGCGAAATCTATACCGATGTCGATGGCGTCTACACCACCGACCCTAGAATCGAAAAAAACGCACGCAAAATCGACAAAATCAGCTACGATGAAATGCTAGAGCTTGCTTCTATGGGTGCAAAAGTCTTGCTAAACCGCTCTGTGGAGTTAGCAAAAAAATGGGGTGTTACACTTGTTACGCGTAGCTCATTTACCCAAAAAGAGGGCACACTTATCACAAAAGAGGAGGACATAATGGAAAAGCCAATCGTAAGTGGAATCGCACTAGATAAAAACCAAGCGCGAGTAAGCATAGCAGATGTGATAGATAGACCGGGCATTGCCGCAGAGATTTTTAGCGCACTTGCAAATGCTAATATCAATGTAGATATGATAGTGCAGACTATCGGGCGAGATGGCAAGACAGACATAGATTTTACTATCCCACAAACCGACATAGAGCAGACAAAGCTAGCATTAGAGCCATTTAAAAAAGATGTAGAATCTATCGAATATGACTGCGACATAGCCAAAGTCTCTATCGTGGGTGTGGGTATGAAATCTCACAGCGGTGTGGCAAGTGCTGGATTTCGAGCACTTGCAAGCGAAAATATCAACATAATGATGATTTCCACAAGTGAGATAAAAGTCTCTATGGTAATAGGGCTGCGACACGCAGAAAATGCAGTGCGAGCTTTGCATAGCGCATACAAGCTAGAATCCTGCCCTGTGTAAGAATATTCAAGCCACAAAATCAATACCCTTAAAAACAAAAGCGACAAAATCCAAAAATCTTAGCTTCATACAATTTTTGTCTTTGTATTTTTTGTGCCAATCAAAAAAGGGCGTTATCTGTGTTTTTTAAGTTTGGCTAAAAATATTAGCACGGCTTAGACATCACAACCAAAAAAGGAAATATTTTTAAAAAAGGAGATATTATGCAAGAAGTGTTAGATTTTCGCTCGTGGCTACTAGATAATATCCGCAGTGATTGCAAAAAGTGGGCAAATGATAGACAGTGGCTTGAAGTAGCAAGAAACATTTGGGCAGATACTTCGCTCCCTGCGATAAAGCATATTTTAGATGGCGGGGCATTGCTACTTGCTACTGATGAGTGTAGGGATTGGTTTATATCTTACGCGCTAGCGAGATTTCATAGCTCTAGCAAACCCCGCCCGATTTTGCCCGTGCTTAGCCTAAAAAGCCTTTTTCCCGCGCATTTTGTGCTACAAAAAGAAAATATGGAAAATATCCGCAATATGCTAAAAATCGCTTACAAAGACTATATGTTTTGGTATGTAGGACGAAGCGATACGATTATGGCAGATTTGTGTATGGGGAGAGGAAATGGACTTTTTTGGGTGCTAAATGAGGGCGTGCGACAATCTTTTGTCCTAAAAGAGAGTGATGAATTTTTGGATTATAAACTTATTGAGATGCTACAATTATTTGAAAAATCACTATATGCTTCTGTGCTCGGTAAAGTCGTGCTAGAGTAGTCAATCTAAAAAATCCAAACAAGTAAGGCAAAATGCAATACACAGGCAACATTATCCTAAGCTATGACATTTTTGAAAAAGCGCAGTCGCTAAAAGATGAGATTGCCTCGCGCAACGAAATCGTGCGTGATTTTGTCTGTGAGGAAGTCAAAATGGAGGACGCCCACGCCATAATCGCCCAAGC
>SAMEA104315434__coassemble_728_pt1 | contig 15821 bp, 15 predicted proteins | sample SAMEA104315434__metabat2_low_PE_003 | metagenome-assembled genome bin SAMEA104315434 (sample SAMEA104315434) | gut metagenome | biome: Monkey gut; feature: monkey-associated habitat; material: faeces | place: China | collected 2013 | reverse complement strand
GCAAAAATACCCACCCCCAAACCCCCTCCGCAAAGGGAGGGGGTTTTTAAAAAGCCAAACACGCTTATTCTAAGGGATAGGGTTTTTGAAATAGCAAGCCAAATTAGTTTGTCATACTTAAGCGAAGCCCGAAATGTCTCAAGCAAACTCCGCTTGTCATACTGAGGTTTGACACAAACCGAAGTATCTAAAAAAGATTCCAAATAGATTTTGCAAATCTATGCTTTTTTCTATGCTTTTTGCAATCTAGTATGATTCTTTGAGATATTTCGCTTACGCTCAATATAACAACGGAAAATGGGCGAGCAAAATCTACTATTTGTCATCTTAAGCGAAGCGAAGTATCCAAAGAAATATCCAAAAATACAAGGGCATCAAATGCAAACGCGAATGTGCAAAATTCTTTGGATATTTCGGTTTTTTGCAAAACCTCAATATGACAGATTACAAAAGCCAACATAAAGGCAAGTGCTAGCAAAAAGCAAACACGACACAAAAAAGCATTTTTACATTTTCCACAGCCATAGCGGTCTAGTCGCATCTCTTTTTGGTGTAACTTTGTCAAATGAATAGACTTCGCTTAAGCGAGCAAAACCTTAAGCCTAACGCCACATTCTCTCTCTCGTTGGTGCTAGGAATGAGATTTTGCGCTATGGTTGTGGGGAGTGTAAGATAAAGTGCAAGTTTTAGAAAAATATCGCGATAACGAATAAAAGCGTGGATTGCTAAAGAAGCTACGCTACGCTTGTTTTACTAAAGAAACTGCGCTTCGCTTGTTTTGTGAGAATCTGCGCAAAAGTGTGGAATCGTGGCAATCTATAAGCAAAAAACCTTTGGATATTTCGCTTACGCTCAATATGACAGGGCAATAAATAAAACAAAAACAAATTAACAAAAATCTAAAGCTATATACTCCTAATACCACACTTTGGCGAAATATAGCCCATTTGCACTCACAGGCTCTCGCCAAGCAGGTTTCTCCCCGTGCAGTTGGGAGAGAAAATCGCCAAACTCCACTTCCCCCCTTGATACCGCTAGGCTAGCCCCTATCATCAGTCGCACCTGTGTGCGCAAAAATCCATCTCCCTCGATATAGATTCCAAAGCACTCATTGCCACCCCACTTAGATAAGCAAAATCTCTTTAGCCTAGTTGCATAAATCGTGCGTGTGGTTGTTTTGGCACTTGATTTGGACTTCCTAAATAGCGCAAAGTTGTGCGTCCCTACAAATGCGTGCAAACATTTTTGTAGCTTATCTACCTGCCCTACCCGCTCTAGCGCGACAAATGGAGCGAGAAAAGGGCTTTGAAAATGTGGGGAGAAAATATACAAATACGCGCGTTTTTTGGCATCTTTTATCGGGCAAAAGCTAGAATCCACTTCTTTTAAAGAGCGGATTTTGATATGAGAGTAGATTTTGGGAGCTAGGATTTTTGCTAGCTTAGATTCTTCCCAAAAGCTAGGAGCGTAAAACCGCACGACCATTCCTAGCGAATGCACGCCTTTATCAGTGCGCCCAGCTCCTAGCACACTAGAATCTATGCCAATACTTTGCAGTGCCTCGCTTATTTTTTCACTCACACTTATGATATTGCGTGATTTTTGCGGAGCAAATCCACTAAATGCACCGCCGTTATACGCGATTTTTAGCGCGAAAGTTTTTTGCAGATTTTGCAGTGTTTGCAGATTTTGCATTAGCCTAATATCGCCTAAAAATAAATCTCCGATATAGCACATAAGAGCCCACAAGCCACACCAAAGGTAGTGCAATAGTCCCTATAAGTGGTGCGTTTTGACTCAAAACATACATAGCCACAAAATACCCCGCCACACTCACAAGCAAATACACATAGCTAAGATTTCTTTGAAATCGCGGATTTGCCACGCCAAAAAGCACGATTAAAAACACACTAGCAATAGGAAAAACCGAAGCAAGCACCGCTTGGGCAAACCGCCTTGCTTGCGAGCTATTTCCCTCAAAAGCACTACTCCAATACTCTATCAAATCATAAGAGCTAAGGTTTATGTCTTCGGTTTTGGAGTTTAGCCTCATTTTGACAAAATCTGCTTTTTGCACCTCATCAGGCTTAGCAAAATAAGCACTCCCACTAGAAAGTAGCAAGCTAAATACGCCATCTTCATTGGTAAGCTCCCCCTCTTTTGCTGTGATAAAGATTTCGTTATTTTCTATCGCGCTAGAAAAAAGCACCAAACCCTTATAATGTCGATTGTTTGCTTCATCTGCATACACGAGCCAATCCCCTAGCCTCTGACCAAATTCGCCCGCTTTTATGTTGATATTGACTTCGGCTTTTTTTTGATTGGCAAAGCTAGTGTATGCCGAGCGCGTGATAGGGATAAGTGCTAGTGAAAACACAAGTAGCACTACGCTTGCAAATGAGCTTATCCACACAAATGAGCGCAAAATCTTGCGCGGAGAAATCCCAAGCGAGAAAAACACTAGCAATTCATAATCATAAGAAAGCCTTGATAGCCCAAGCACACACGCACAAAAAAATGTAATAGGGATAACAAAAAAAATCGCATTTGGAATCGCATAAGAAAAAAGCTGCAACAAATCAAAAATATTGATTTTTATCGCCTGTGTAGCTGCAGAAAGTGAGATAAGTAGCACGATAGAAGCCACAAAAAATAGCACCAAAAAAAACGGCATAAAAATCTGCCCCACAGCATAAAAAAGGTAGCGTTTCATCATTTTTGCGCCTTATATTGCTAGATAGATTTCTTTTGCTATGCCACCTAGCACGACAAAAGGAATAAGCGGAATGCGGCTAAAAAACTCCAAAGATTTTTTAGAATCCAAAAATTTATACAAACCAAGTGTGCCTAAAAAATCACTTTTTGATTTTGCAGATTTTTTGGAGTTTGCGTATTGTTTTGAGTGTTTTTTAGCGATTGCAAAAAATTTGAGTAAAATCTTAGCACAAATAAACGCAACACTAGCCAACACGCAGCCCCAAAAAATACTACCAATCAAAAATGTAAAACCAAATAGCCCACCAAAGCCAGCACAAAAAATAATATCCCCCTCGCCCAAAATCTCTCTGCCCCTTAAAAACACTTTGCCAAGTAGCAAGGCAAGAGATAGCAGTCCAGCAGCACACAGCGTATGAAATAGCACTTGAGCAAAATCATAAAACAAGCTAGAAAGACTATATGATATAAAAAACACCTTGCAAAGACAAAGTGCCAAAAACGCGACATTGTGCCAATCAAGCACAGCTAGATATTTGCAATCAAACACGCAAAGCACAAACATAAACCCAAACAACACACAAACATACACAAAAGCTAGATAGCCTCTCATTGCACTGCCAAAGCCACTTTGCCCCTCGCCAAGCCCACCAAAATCATCACCAAAACGATATGACACAAAATCTTGCAAATAAAACAAATAAGAATCAAAAATCTCTTTGTAAGAAAAAATATAGGGATAAAAATCTAGCTTGCCAAATACCACAAACAAGCACCCTGCAAAAAATGCCAAGAAAAAACGGCGATGATTTTTGGCAAAATAGTTTGCAAAATAGTTTGAGGATTTTTTAGATAAAAAAGTCGTTAGAATTTTTTTGTGAGGGGATTTGAAATATTTTTTGTATTTTTTCTGCGCTTTTTTTATTTGCTTTTGTATGTGATTTTTGATAGATTTTTCATTATTTGGATTCTCATTTAGTGAGCTATCAAACATTTGCTTTGCAAACATTTGTCTTGCAAACATTTGTTTTGTGAGATAATACACAAGCAAAAATACAAGCCCACCACCCAAAATCACATACAAACTATCCACCTAAAACCTACCTAAATCAATACAAAATCTAAAATCCAAACCCAAGCTCTACCCCAGCCAAAAAATTATCACTTCTAGGATAGTGCCACGCATTTATAGGGCTTCCCTCCCCAAGCGATTCATATCGCAGATTTGTCCGCATATAGTAGTGAAATCGCTTCAATATACGATAAGAAACCCCGACATACCCGCCAAGTGCGTAGCTATACGCGCTTATGGTAGAATCTTTTTTGTCTTTATCTGCGCTAAATCCATAGTATCCATTTACCACCACATCATAGCCCACACCATATTCTAGGCGGATTTTGCGACTAAGGGGGACCCTGCCCTCTACTTCTACTCCTATATACTGAAGCATTCTAGAAAACCCGCGCTTACTGCTAATATCGCTAAGGTAAGAATCAAGTGTGTAGAGGACATTTAGATAGATAGGCGAAGTGGCTTTGTAAGTATTTGCGCCAAATTTTACGCGCATTTGCGTGCCGAAGTTTGTAGAATTGACTTCTATGTCGCTTGGTAAAAAGCTCGCTTTCATATCGTTTTTTAGATTGCTTTTACCAAAGCCTAAATTCAAATCCCCCACAAGCTGAATTTGCCCATTTGCAGGTGCGATTCTGCCGTGAATAGTGATAAACCCACCAGCATTTTCATTGATATTTTGCGGAGATTTGGCACTAGGCAATAAATGCGTGTAGTAAAATCCTCCGCCACCAAAGCGGACATTTTCTCCCTTTCTCTCGCAAAACTCTCCTCCGCCTTGCAATAAGCACGAAATCAAAAGGGTAGGCAAAAACGACATACAAACTCCTTAACTTACATTTATAAAAGGTTTTAGGTAAAGCATTGTATCAAAGCAAAATAAAGCAAAATCTAGTAAGGCAATTTTTTAGTAGAGTGAAATCTAGCGAAGCAAAATAAGGCAAAATCAAACGCAACAACCACAAAAAATCAAACAAAAACAATGCCATATCTCATTAACCATACCAAATCAAAGCCAAATCAAAATGCCTACCAAAAAATGCTTTGTGAAAACTTCGCGCTAGACAAATTTGGGATTTTGATTTTGATATGGCTAAAAATTGATTTTGCTCGGTTTGACTTGCTTGATTTTGGTTGCTAGGGTTTGCACTTGACTTTTACTTGGCTTACTACTGCGTTGTCCCTTTTACAATCGGCACAAAAAGACAATCTTCTAGCACCTCCTCATCTACAAGCCTGCCACTATTTTTCAAAAATCGCTTGATGACTTGCCTTTGCTCCACTTTGCCGCTTGGTGTGGTGCGCTCTTCAAGCATAGGTGCAAGCAGGATTCCCCCCTCCTCTAGCTGCTCGATAAGCGCACTAGGGACGCTATCCTCTAAACACGCAGAGAGCAAAATCCTATCATAAGGCGCATACTCCGCCCAGCCACTTTGCCCATCGCCAAACTTCGTGTTGATGTTTAGCGTCCCGCTTGCGCGGATTTTTTCTCTAGCTTGGAGCAAAAGTCTCTCAATCCGCTCTATGCTAAAAACACGGCGAAATCCAGCCTTTGCAAGCACCATAGCTTGATAGCCACTGCCTAGCCCCACTTCTAGCACGCTATCGCCCTGCCCTAGATATTGCGTCATTTTTGCTACCGTGAGAGGTGAGCTAATAAACTGCGCTCCTTGTATTGGCAAAGGATTTAGCTCATAAGCCAAATGACTAAAATCACTCACAAAATCGACTCTATTGACACTCATTAGGGCTTCTCTTACCCACGATTCTAGCTCTAGGTTTTGAGAGGCAAACACTTTTGCAATCTCATCACACATAGATTCTAGTTGGCGGATTTGGGCTAGCCTCTCTATCACTGCGCAAGCCTTATGTTTATGTATTTTCGCATTTTTTCGACTTCATCTAGCTCGATTGTGTGGCTTATGACTTGTGCTTCATCATCGGCATAGACTTTGCCATAAGGTGTGATAATCGCACTAGATTTTGCCATTTGCAAGTTTGCACCACCACTTGCGATGACAAAGCATTGATTGGCTATGGCTAGGGCTTTGCAAAGTGTCTCAAAATGCTCTTTTCTAGCTTTGCCCCATTGAGCTGGCACAAAAATCACTTCAACCCCACTTAGTCGCTTCCACAAGTCGATGAAGCGTAGCTCAAAGCAGATAAGCGCACCACAAGTGATATTGCCGATTTTAAATGGAATCATCTCATTTAGCCCACCACTTGCAAAATGCAGATGCTCATCGCCTAGCAAAAATAGCTCGTGCTTTGCTTGCTTGTGGATAAGCTCGCCATTACAAAAGACTTTTAGGTTATTATAAAACTTGTGGTTTTTCTTTTCTATCATAGTAGTGATTATCGTGCGTCCGCCTAGACTTGCCTCTAGTAGCTCTTGGGTAGCGAGCTTGCTAAACTCATCTGCTTTGTCCATTTTTTGGTAGCAAAATCCACTTAGCGCAAGCTCAGGCGTGAGTATCACACTATCCTCATCACTAGATTTTGCTACCTCCAATATTGCTTGTAGATTTTGACTAAAATCCTGCTTTGTTTTGATTTGCAATGAATAGATTTTTTTAGAAGTCATCAAATTTTACACTCCCTTTTTGATAGTTGGTTACCTTTGCTTCAAAGAAGTTTGTTTTTTGGTCGTTAAATTTTGCAAAATTATCAACCCACTTGATAGGATTTGTAGCGTTATAGAGTGGCTTAAACCCAACCTTTGTTAGTCGCTCATCTGCGAGGGATTTTATGTATTGTGAGATAATATCACTTGTAAGCCCCAAAATCTGCCCTTGAGTGATATAATCTCCCCAAGCAGATTCTATCTCTACGGCTTTTTTAAACATCTCGATGACTTCTTCTTCTAAGCTAGGGGTAAACAAATCTGCTCTTTCTTTTCTCAAAGAATTGATAAGCTGCTGAAACAAATACAAATGCGTAACCTCATCTCGCTGTATAAAGCGAATCATTTGCGAGCTTCCTAGCATTTTGCCACTTCTAGCAAGCGTATAAAAATAGCAAAATCCGCTATAAAAATAAATCCCCTCCAAAATCTGATTGGCAAACATTGCTTTTAGGACATTTCGCTCGGTGGGATTGCTTGCTAGCTCCATATACACTTGAGCGATATAGTCGTTTTTGCTTCTTAGTTGCATATCTACTCGCCACATATCATAGATTTCATCAGTGTTTGCACTGATAGATTCTACCATTACAGCATAGCTTTGGGAGTGCAAAGCCTCCTCATAAGCTTGTCGCACCAAGATTAGATTGATTTCAGGGCTTGTTATGTAGGGATTTACATTATCGATTAGGTTGTTTGTCTGCAAAGAATCCATAAAGATAAGTTGTGCCAACGCCCTATCATAGCCGATTTTTTCTTGTGGAGTAAGCGTGCTTTCATAATCTTTCTTATCGGGATTCATATTTACCTCTTCGGGAAACCAAGTGTTTGCAAGCATTGTTTTCCATAGATTGTATGCCCACTGATATTTGATTTTGTTTAAATCAAAAATACTCGTAGGGTCGCCTCCAAAAATCCGTCTTTCATTTACGCTTTTTTCGGTGGAATTTGGGTTGTAGATTTTTTTGCGCTTGACTATGGTATCGCCTGTTTTAAATGTGTCGTTGCTTGTCATTGGCTATCCTTTGCTTACGAAGTGTGATGAAGTATGAGGCAAAATCTAATACTGCTAAATCTAGTCAAAATCTCTGCACTAGCAGGAAGCTAGCAAATAAGGCTAGCAAGGGAAGCTAATGCAAAAAACTAGCGAGAAAATCTTGCAATAAATTCTCACAGCAAAGATTTAAAAAAACAATTTGGAAGTATAACAACAAAAGACTTAAAACCTAATAATAAGCCAAGACATTTTTAGAAAAATTGCACAAAAATTTTGTAGATTTTTATGTGTTAATTATCTATATCATTGTCAAATATTTTTTATGTGAAATTTATCACAAAAATGCAGAAAAATTAAACTTTTTTTTATGATAGTTTTGCTAGAATCACGCCTTTTATACTCTAAATAAAGGCAATGCAATGAAAAAAGGAATCCACCCAGAATATGTCCCTTGCAAAGTTACTTGCGTAACAAGTGGTAAACAAATCGAAGTGCTAAGCACCAAGCCAGAAATCCGCATAGATATTTCTAGCTTTTGCCACCCATTCTACACAGGAAGCGACAAAATCGCTGACACCACAGGACGAGTAGAAAAATTCCGCCAAAAATACAATATGAAATAGCCCTTAGGCTATTGCCACTTCTGTGCTTACGCTTATCCCCACTCCGCTAGGCAATCTAAAAGACATAACCATTAGGGCTTTGGAGCACCTAGCCACCGCTGAAGTCGTGCTGTGTGAGGATACGCGTGTAGCCAAAAGCCTTTTTAAAAATCTATTTGATAGGTTTGAGGGTAAGTTTGTTGATTTTTGCAACGCTACTTCAAACTGCACTACTCCTATCAATCCCCAAGAAAAAATTTCTCTACAAAAGATTTCCCAAAAACAAGAATCCAAAAATGGATTCCAAAAAATAAATCCCTTACAAAAAATTTCCCCAGATTCCACCACAAATCCAAAAACCCTAAATCCAAAATCTAAGCAATTTATTTCCCTACACTCTCACAATGAGCAAGATTTCCTATCCACTATCACACCTGATTTTTTCTCCCAAGAAGTTATCTACATAAGCGATGCGGGTATGCCAAGTATCTGCGACCCGGGCGCACTACTTGTCAAATACGCACAAAAGCACAATATCCCTTACAATGTGCTTGTGGGTGGCTGTGCGCTAAGTGCTGCATTTTGCTTTAGCGGATTTGCTTCTCAAGGCTTTGTATTTGGTGGATTTTTGCCACACAAAAGCAAGGAGCGCGTAGCCAAACTCCAAGAATGTGCCATATCAAGCCTCCCTACAATTTGGTATGAAAGCCCTCACAGAATCCTAGATTCTTTACGCGACATTGATAGACACCTGCCAGATACTCACATTTTTGCCATAAAAGAGATTAGCAAACTTCATCAGCGACACTTTAGTGGCAAAGCAAGCGAGATTTTATCCACCCTTAGTCCAAGCAATGCGAGCAAAAAAAATAGCGATGATAACAAAATCTTGCAAGGCGAATGGGTGCTTATCTTAGAGCCTAGCAGTGCTAAACCTCCTTGCCTTACACTCTGTGAAAGCGACATTATCTCCCTAGAGATTCCACCCAAAGCAAAAGCCAAGCTACTATCCACCCTCACAGGCAAAGATGCAAAAACCATTTATACTTCACTCACAAAAGCCTAGAAAAATCGTAAAAAATAAAAGCCAAAAATCTCTAATCAAAATCTATAAGGATAAGCAAAATGCCAACTAAAAATCCACACTACAAACATTCTAAAACTAATCCTAAAACCTCCAAAAACCAGCAAGATTTCTCACAAAATCTTTTGCAAAATCACTCACAAAATCCACCCAAAACTTCACAAAACCTCCTGCAAAACAACTCACAAATTTCCCTAATCATCTATGGTAAGCAGATTTTGCTCTCCCTCATCACTCATCACAGCGATAAAATAGAGCAAGTCTACCTCTCAAAAGACATAGACAAAGCCACCTTTGCCCATCTAAAATCAGCCAACAAGCCCATAATAAAAATCGACAATAAAAAAGCCCAAGCCCTCGCACGAGGTGGGAATCATCAAGGATTTTTAGCTGCTATTTCTCCCCTCACACCGCTAAGCCTAAAAGAAATAAAACGATATGACAAAATCATCGTGCTTTGTGGACTAAATGATATGGGAAATATCGGTGGGATTTTTCGTAGCGCGTATTGCTTAGGAGTAGATGCAATCATTTTGGCAGATTCATTTAGTGATTTTGCTACCAAACTCACCGCCAAATCAGCACAAAAATTTGCAACCATTGCACGCTCTTCGGTAGGCGCAGTGTTTGATATGCCTTTTTGCATTGTCCCTAGTGCGCTAGAAATCATTAGCGAACTAAAAGAAGCGGGGTTTATGCTACTTGGCACAGCACCACAAGGCGAAAATATCAACGATTTTAGAGAATCCAAAAACTACCAAAAAAACAAATGGGCATTATTTTTAGGCAGTGAAGAGAATGGATTATGCGCAAAAATAACAAAAAAATTTGATAAAATTCTAAGTGTAAAAATGCACCGCGATTTTAACTCGCTCAATGTAAGCGTAGCAGCGGGGATTGTTATGTCATATCTATTAAATTAAGGAGTTAGAATGGATGAAAATATCCAAAAATTACAGCAAATCGGCATTAAAGAGATTTCCAAGCAGACAAGGATTTCTAGCTCTCGTCTAAAAAACATTTTTGAGTATAATTTCGCCAATTTCAAGCGCGTGCATTTGGTAGGCTTTTTGCAGATTTTGGAGCGCGAATACAAAATGGATTTATCAAGCGTCTTAGAAGCCTATGATAGATTTGGCGAAAATGACGGCATACAAGCCCCTTATGATGAGGATTTGCAAGATGATTCTTACCAAGCAAAATCCACCGCCAAACCCACAAAGCACCAAGAAGTAAAAGAGCATACACCTAGCCACTCCACACAGCAAGAATCCAAAAAATCACAAGAACAAATCACTTCTTTTGACTTTGGCGTAGCCCAAACAGATAGTCAGCCAAAGCAAAAAAAAGAGATTCCACACATTGACTTGCGGCTTGACATTGATGAGCCCAAAAAAGAAAGCCAAGCAGATGCAGCAGACATAAAAGAAAACAAGCCAAAAGATGAAAAACCTGCAAAAATCCTGCAAAAATCAAAAGAGCCAAAATCCCCAAAAGAAAGAAAATCAATCCACAACGAAGTAAGTTTTGATACACAAAAAAGACGATACGATTCCATTGATACGCGCAAAAAAGAAGCTATATCAAAGCAGAGATTTTACCTAACTATTGTTTGCACAATCATCGCTGTGCTTATCTACCTCATCTACCAAAATCTCTCCGCACAAAAACAAATCAACCAAGCAGACACTGACTTGATAATCCCTGAAGAGACAGATAGAAGCTATGAAACGCAATCTATTGAGCAAAATCCACAAAATGGACAAAGCGAATCAAGCGAACAGACCCTAGAAAACGCTCAAGACACCCAAGATGAAGAATCTACAAAAGAAGACACCAAAGAGGGTAGCACAGATACGCAAACACTAGATTCTACTCAAGCAAGTGCCACAAACCAAAATCTACAATCCCTCCAGCCCACACAGCCTGCCCCACAAATCGCGGGCAAAATGGTGCTAAAAGCAGAAACTATGCTGTGGTTTGATATTGTGGATTTGGATACAAATAGACGCAAGTATCAAGGCGTAACGAGCGACACCTACTCTATCGACAAAGATGACAACCACAGGTGGTTACTTGCATTTGGGCATAGCAACTTTAGCCTAAGTATGAATGGCGCAGCCGTAGATGTCCCCCGCTTAGATGTGCCACTATACTTTATCTATGAGCCTGCGAGCGGATTTAAGCGCATAGATAATGTAACTTATAAGCGACTATCTGACCAAGCACGGTAGTGATTTGGCAAAAATAACGAAAAGTAGCAGAAGTAGTAAAGGTAGTAGAATCTTTGCTAAAGCATTAAATATTTTTGCTTTGCCCTAGATTTTTGATTTATCTCTATCCACCACATAAACACACAAAATCAAATCTAGGGCTACCACAAATCTAAGTAAAGATTAGAAAATCTAAAATTCCACACGCTTCATACAAGTCAAACAAAAGGCAAACAATGAAAATCCTACGACAATTCTTTTTTTATATCCTTTGTGCCACGCTTTTTTGCACTCCTAGCCTTGCTGATATAGTAGATGACAAAGTCCAAGAAATCATAGGCGAAAACTCGTATAACCAAAACAAAGCATTCATAGCCAAAATATTTCAAAACAAAGCCCGTTTTGTCATCTCTGGCACAGAGCGCGTAAATATCGCCCTGCTTCTAAAAGAATTGCGTGATAATGGATTATTGCAACTAAAATTCCCAACCCCGCTAGAGCTAAAAGCCCGCTTTGTCTCTGAAGCCTCTCCTGTATTGCTAAGCTACACGCTAAATAATGTCCTCTCTTCTATTGGCTATTCGTTTTTCATCACTTCAAAATCTGCCAAAATCAAAAACTTCTCTATGATAGAGTTTTCACTCATCACTGAACACGCACTTGACCCGATGATACTCATAGGCGAGCTACAAAGGCGTGGATTTCGTCTAAATGATATAAAAAAGCTCTCCATAAACGAATGGGAATACTACATAGGTGCGACAAATCCACAGCTTTTTAATGCCAAGCCCATAAGCGTGGGCAACACACTTATTTTGCGCGAAGTGAGTGGACAATATTGGCTAAACACCATTTCAAAAGGCACGCTAAATATCATTGCAAATGCAAAGTGGATTCCACGCGTGGTGTGCTATGACAAAAATCTAGAAATCATAAACCTAGTAGTAGCCACCGCCCCACAAGCCCGACTAAGCCTAAAAATCGATAGCAAGACTGCCTTTGTGATGATAACTGATGCACAAAATCCAACGATGATTAAGCAAATTGACATTGCATTTTCGTTTTAGTCTATTTAGATTTTTGGGCTTTTTGATTTTTGCTAAAATCTAGCTTTTTACTTTCCTAAAAAACGCTTTTTACTCACATTTGTAAGGTTTGTAAGCAAATCTTGCGATGACGATAAAGATTCCCCCCTCACTTAAACGGAGAGGGCTAGTGGGTGGGTGATATTTCCTTTAAATCTCAAGCAAAGCTAAGAGCTGCTAATAACACAAAACCTCTTTCATTGTGAGTAAGTTGCAAGGATTGTGTAGCAATCCACGCTTTTATTCGTCATTGCGATACTTGACGAAATCAAGTCGTGGTAATCTAAAAAAAGCAAAATCTAAATCTGCACTACATCAATACTATCAGGACTATCTGGCAAATCCATTTTTGTATTTGTAGGCTGATAGGAGATTTCCCTCTCACTTGCCCTATCTTCAAACCTCACAAAAGGCGCGTTAAACTGCACTTTGACTTCATCAATCTCTCCATTGCGATTTTTGGCGATGATGATTTCAGCTGTTTCTATGACATTTTCTTCGCGCTTTTCCTTGCGCTCTTGCTCAAGTTTGCGGACTTCATCATCTTTCTTGCCCTCTTGTCTTGCCTTAGCGATTTTGGCACGCAATGCTCTATCTACATAGACAAACTCCCTATACAAAAACAAAATAATATCCGCATCTTGCTCTATCGCTCCACTCTCGCGCAAATCAGAAAGCATAGGTCGTTTGTCATCGCGAGATTCTAGTGAGCGGTTTAGTTGAGATAGAGCCAAAATAGGAATTTCCAAATCCCTAGCAAGCGTTTTTAGCCCGCGTGAGATTTCGCTTATCTCCTCTTGTCTTGCGCCATCTCCCCTCCTTGTGCCACTTCCACGCATAAGCTGCAAATAATCAATAACCGCAAAAGACACGCTATCATCTTGGCTTTTTAGCTTGCGAAGTTTTGAGCGCAGTTGCGCTATACTCAAATCACTGCTATCATCGATATATAGTGGCTTTTGTGAGACACTTTGAGCCACGCGGGTAAATTCACTCATCTCATTGTCATTCATTTTGCCGATGATTAAATCCTGCAAGGCAATGTTTGAAAGTGAGGAAAACATTCTAAACATTAGCTGTTCTGCTGGCATTTCTAGGCTAAATATCGCAGCACCTTTGCCACTATTTAGCACACTTTGGACAAACGCTAAGCAAAGTGCGGTTTTGCCCATAGATGGTCTGGCACCTAGCACGATTAGCTCGCCTTTTTTAAACCCAGCCGTGAAGTGATTTAGCCTAGCAAATCCCGTGTTTAGTCCCACAAGCACGGTATTTCCCCTTTCTTTGCGCTCTTTTATGAGATTGATAGTATGCTCTACGACTTCTTTACTCCCTCTAAAGCTAGTTTCCGCGCCTTGTGAGGAAATATCATAGATTCCCTTTTCTATCTCATCTAAAATCTCAATCCCCTTTAGCGCACTATTGCCCGTCTTATCCGCGATAAGCATAGCAAATTTATTTAGCTGTCGCTTGATAGAAGCGTCTTTTATCTCTGCGATATAGCCTTGTATATTGGCGATAGGCGAAGTAGCGATAATCTCGCTAAACTCTGCTTGAGAGACAAAATACGCCCCCTCTAGCCTGCTTAGCACAAATTCTGGCGTGATAGGAATCCCTTGAGAATGTAAGCTCTTACACACATCAAAAATCTTTCTATGCGAAGTGTGCAAAAAATCACTAGCACTTAGCACATCTGCTATCTCGCTAAATGTCTCACTATCAAAGAGAATACTAGCGATAAGCGTGCTTTCAATACTGATGATTTGGGGGGCGGGGTTTGTAGGCATTTATCTATCCTTAAAGATTTTTATCAAGTTTGTTATCAAAATCTTAGCAAATCGTTTTTTATCATAAGCAAATCTAAAGCCACACCAAAAATGCCTAAATTTTAATTTGATAAAATTTGATAAAAATTTGCAAAATCTCTGCACGATTTTGACTTCTTAAAATGTGTAGAAACGATACTGTTCATAATAAATTTTGCAAAAAATACCTAAAATTTGCAATTTTTTGCAAAAGCAAACCAAAAAAAAAAAAAAACAGGGTTAAAATGCTTATTTGCAAAATCTACACTACAAAAAGGACACAAAATGAAATCAACCAAACTTCCCTCTTGTTTATTTCTTGCGACATTTGCATTTGCCCTGCTAGGAAGCACAGCACTTGCCCAAAACACGATAGATGACATTGAGAGAGAAATCCAAATGCTAGAGAAGCAAAAAAAACTCTTAGAGCTAAAAAGGCAAAATAGAGCATTGCAAAAAGAGCTAGAGCAAACCCCACAGCAAAATAAAACACAGCAAAGTAAAAAGCAAAATCCACAAAATCAAACCCCCTACTACCCACAAAATAACCAAAACACCCAAAATCCGCAAAACGCTCCATACTATCCTAGCGATACTTCTAGTGCGGCAACTTATGATGAAGCATATCAGCAAAGCTACAAAAAAGCCTATCAAGAAGAAAAAACCTCTCAAGGCTACATTCGCCTAGAGGGAAGCTATGGGACTGCGCTTGTAGCCTCGCCTATACACTATGCTAGTGATGTCTCTGTAAGGACAAATCTATACCAAGCAAATGTCGAGTTTGGCAAGCAGTTTAGCGGGCTTGCACGCACTTATCTTGGCACTAGCTTTATGGAGTATAGCTACAAAGAAGCAGATACTGATGCGGCAGGGAAATTTGATGGACAATACATTACGCTACATTTTGGCACGGATTGGATTCCAAAATTTGGCAAAAGCCCACTGCGAGGTGTGCTAGGTGCGTATATAGGATTTGTCTATGCAGAATTTCAAGACAAGCTAGAAGCTGTAAGCACTAGATTACAAAACGCAACAGGCATAAAATCCGTAAGTTTTAGTTCCAAAGGCTTTGGCACAACGCTAGGGATACGACTAGGACTTGCACTTGATTTGGGTAAGCACGCACAGCTAGAAGTAGGTGGCAGAGTGGGATATAACCTCCTCTTTGGCTCTAGTGTGGGCTACCTTTCTACCTACCCTTACGCGCTATATGTGAATGGCTATGGCGCGATTACATTTTTGTTTTAGTTGATTTTATATTTTTTAAGGATTTCGTATGAATGCTCGTTTGGTGATTATTTTTGGCGTGGTGGTAAGCGCGTTTTTTATGAGTGCTTGCGCCCCTATGCCAAATCAGCTAGTATATGGAGCGCAAGATAGCGCGTATCTTGGATTTAATGTCGATGGGGCTTCTAGGCTTTCAAACCCACCAAGTGATAGAGCTAGAATCTACTTTGGCAGGGCTTCTAGCTTCGTAGGTGTAGCCATAAGCTACAAAGCATACTTCAAGTATAATCCACCTGCAAATGGACTTGGTGGCTACCGCATAAGCAAAGATATGGCACAAGGTAGCTTTGGCGAGCTAAGCAGTGGAGCGAAGTTTGTCGCAGATGTGGGGGTAGGCA
>SAMEA104315434__coassemble_715_pt1 | contig 16182 bp, 11 predicted proteins | sample SAMEA104315434__metabat2_low_PE_003 | metagenome-assembled genome bin SAMEA104315434 (sample SAMEA104315434) | gut metagenome | biome: Monkey gut; feature: monkey-associated habitat; material: faeces | place: China | collected 2013 | reverse complement strand
GTGCACCTTTTAGATTTTCAGGAGTAAGCCCGCTCACAATCCCAGCTAGTATGCCTAGCCCACTATCAGGGTGTGTGCTCTCTGTCTTTTTTATAGCGGCTTCCAAATCCTTTTTCACCCCCTCAAAGTCGCTAGAAGACATTTTATTAAGCGCGTCATCTACACTACTAGGACTATCGCCTCCGCCGTGTTTTTTTAGATAGTTTGTCAAATCACTATCCGTTACGGTATCGCTACTTCCTTTGCCTAGTAGATTTCTCACCACATCACCAAACGCACCACTTAATTGCAAATTTTTGCTATTTGCTTGCGGGGAGGCATTTTGCGGGGTAGCACTTCTCAAAGATAAAGTAACAGGCTGGCTCCCCCCCCCCCCAGCACTATTTGTAGCAGTGCCTTTAAATAGCCCATCTAGCTCCTTATACATTTCCTCGATATTGCTTGTATTTATGTTTGTAGCAGCTAGCAAGTTTGTCTCTTTATACTCCGCACCGAAGCTATACCCAAAGCTAGATTTATTTACGATTCCTAGCAGGGCAGGGTTGTAGTAGAGAGTCCATTGGGACTGCTTGAGCGCGACACCTGCGCCACCCATACCTGCAGAGACATTGCCCACCCCGCCAAACTCTAGGGCAAAAAGCGCGTTTGCTAGCAAAGCAGGTGCTAGGAGTAGGCAAGAGAGCGTGCTTTTCTTTGCTTGAGATTCTTTTGCTTGGCTGACTACATTGCTTGCTTGATTTTGCTTGAATTGTTTGTTTTTGTAAGTTGAGAATTTGCTAAGTTTGTTGTGTTTCATTTCTTGCTCCTTTTTAGGGGATTTGTTTTGCTTTGTTTCTTTGTTTTTGTGCATTTTGTGTGCTTTCTTAGAAATCAAAGTTCAAGATTGCATTTGCTTAATTATATCAAAACTACCGCACAAAATCGTTGCGATATTCCGTATCTAATTGCTTTTGAAATCTAATTGTCCTCCAAAGTAGCACTAAAAATGCTATAAGCGATTCCCAAAAATGCCAAAAAAATTGAGCCAAAGACATAATATTCCATCATTTATCCTTATCTCTCTCCTTTTTGGCTTTTTTGCTTTTTGCCCTGTCTCGCTCCTATACTTTGCGCAAATTATAACAAACGCAAACAAAAAAATGCCAAAAACTTGGGAAATATCGGGGAAATATTGGTAAATCTTAGGTGTTTTATGTGGATTTTGCTTTTCTTTAAGCCCCCTCCCTTAAGCGGAGGGGGTTTGGGGGTGGGTAATTTCCACTTTGAATTTTAAGCTAAGCTAACAACTGCTAGCAATCCAGATATTTCAGTCATTACTAAAGAAACTTTACTTTGTTTGTTTTGCGAGCAAATGAAATGAACGCGACAATCCAAATGCCACTTCGTCATTGCAAGCTAATGAAGTGAGCGTGGCAAAACAAGCGTAGCGCAGTTTCTTTAGAAAACAAGCGTAGCGAAGTTTCTTTAGAAAACAAGCGTAGCGAAGTTTCTTTAGAAAACAAGGCGAAGCTGAAGTTTCTTTAGTAATCCAAAATCAAACACGCTTGACATAGAAAATGGATTGCCACGATTCCACTCTTTTGCGTGGAATCTCGCAATGACTGAAAAGAACCCACCCCCAAACCCCCTCCGCTTAAGGGAGGGGGCTTAAAGAACTTTCCACACAAACCAAAGTATTTGTCTTACTTAAGCATTAGCAAAATATCTCAAAAGATATATATATTCAAGTCGTTAGAAAATCTTTCTTTTTTGGATATTTCTCCTTTTTGCGAAATCTCAATATGACAAAGTAGTAGAATATTTGAATACTTTGGTTTGTGCCAAATCCTAGCGCGACAAACAATAGAGATATTTTGGGTTATAAACTTAAGCATCACTAATGACTTAAAAATCTAAAGTTTTATAAATTTTCTTAAACACAAGCAAAATATCTCTTTCATAAGGTTTTTGCATTGTCTGCAAAGCAAAATTTAATTTAAAAGTCGCCTAAAATAAAGCCTTTAGCCTATTTCCTGCAAGCATTTATCTGCATAGAGTGTGCTTTTAGCTCGGGCTCTTTTTCGACACGATTTTGCGGGATTTGCCCAAATGTCTGGCTTGCTTTGGCACAATCCCCGAGCTTATAATACCCCCACGCAAGCGAGTCAATGTAGGAAATCGAGTAAGGCTCAACAAGCAATGCTTCTTTGACATATTCGATTCCCTTTTTTAAGTCTATGTCAAAATCTATCATCAAATATCCGCAGAAATTATAAAAAAACGCATCTTGATTGGTGGGCTTTTGCTTGTTTGATTGGAGTTCTTTTTTGCGCTCTTTGATAGATTTTTCTAGCTTTTTGATTGCTTCTATGGCGGATTCTTTTGCTATCTCGCCCTCTCCTAGTCCATATATCGCCTCTAATGCCAAAAATCTAGGATTTTTGCTCTGCGCGTAGATTTGAGCACTCAAATCACGCGCTTTCTCAAAATCCCCTTGCATCACATACAAATCTAGCAAAAGCCCTTGGTCAAAAGGAAAACTTTGGGCTATGCCTTGTGCTTCTTGGTATTGCTTGAGCGCGACTAGGACACGCATATAGTTTGTGGCATTTGGAATCGTGGGGGATTTTTGGTAGATTTTCTCAAACACTGCTTTTGCCATATTTAGCGCGTTTGAGTCTACATAAAAGCTCAACGCCTCCTCGCAAAACATATCCTCGCACCCCTCACTTAGCAAATGCTCGCTTAAAACCCCTAATGCTTTTTGTGTTTTTTCTTGGGATAGAAATATGACTAAAATCTTTTTTAGCACTTCTGGGTTTTTGGTTTTGTTATACAGCTCCTCAAAGAGGCTTAGGGCTTTTGGTAGCTGCTTTTGGAGCATATATAGATTTGCTAGGACATCATTTAGCGCGTCTGTATCTTCTAGCTTTTTGACTTTTTCTAGGGCGATGATTGCTTTGTCCATTTGTCCATTTTGCACGAAAGCATCGGCTAAAATCTTATTGATAATGACATCGTTTTCATCGCCACTTTGCTCTACATAGAGATTTGCTAGGCTAAAAGCAGTTTGTATATCGCCTTTGCCAAGTGCAGCTTGGGCGGCTAGCTTGGCATAGTAGGGCTCTTTTGTCTTGTCATACAAAAGCAAAAAATTCTCTAAAGACTCGGCAAAATTGCTATGATATAAATCATCAGCCCCCTGCAAAAGTAGCAAATCCATACTAGAATCTGCAATCTTAGGCAGAGTGAAATTCTCGCCAAAATCCTCGCTAGGAAGAGCAGTTTCTAAGTCGTTATAAGGCTGTCTTAGGGCGATTTGAGCGGTTGTGGTTTTGGAGTCTTGTATAGAGGAAGCAAAGGCGGATTCTTCATCGGTAGTTTTTGTTTTTTTAGGTAGTGTTGCTTCGTTTGGCGTAGATTTTGTGGATTTTGTTGTGTTTGCTGTCGTATCTTTTTGTGCGTTTTTTGTAGCGGTAGGCTCATCTGCTAGCACACCACAGATACAGACACAAGACATAGCGCAAGACAAGGCAAATTTTGCAAAGATGCACTTCGCGACTTTTGCACTGCCTTTGCTATATTCTGGGATTTGTGTGCTTTGTGAATGTGTTTTCACCTTGATTCCTTAAAAAATGGATAATAGAATATGCCCTTGTGATTTTTACGCAAAATCTCACTTCATAGCACAATCGTTTGTGTCTATGAGAGAATCCACGCTATTAGCAGGATTTCTTACCCCCCTACACAAAGCAAAAAGCTCTCCCAAATCCTCGCACTTCTTGCCTTTCATTTTATCCCAAAAAGGAAAATCCACGCATTGCTTTGGACGAAGCGGATAGATTTGGCAGGATTTTTTCACTTCATCAAAAAACACGCACGCAAAGCCATTTTCATATCGCTTCTCAATAAGTGAGAATCGATAACCAACCTTTATCAAATATTTTCTAGCAAAATCCTCTAAGCAAAGGTGCAAAAAATCTGCAATCGCTTCTGCTTGGCTTAGGCTAAGAAATATATATCCGCTTTCGCCCACACAGCATTTGCCACCGCACTCTTTGCACGCACTTGGCACAAACTCAAAGCTAAAATCTTTGGTTGCAATTTTTGCTTTGCCACAACTTTTTGCTTCACCAAAATTTTTGCCAAAATCTTGAGCTTTGCCAACATCTTTAGCATTTGAATCGCTACCTTGTGAAGTCATTTTGTCCTTTCCAAAATCAATCATCGCTTTGCTTTTAAGAGGACTTAGACTCTGCGCTATGAGTGATGCCGTATTTGTCTAGCATTTCAATGGTGCGTGAGATAAGAGAAGCACTATCAATGCCTAAATGCTTTTCTATATCAGCCACACTGCCGTGCGGGACAAATCCACAATCTAGCTCAAAGCTAACGATAGGTTTGCATACGCCACATTCATTTAGTAGCTCACTTATTGCGCTTGCTACGCCACCTTGCTTGTAGCTATCGCTAAACACAAACGCAATAGAATGCTCCTCAACAATGCGGATAATCTCTCTATCAAGTGGCTTGACAAAGCGCAAATCCACCAAGCTAGGAGCAAAACCTAGAAGTTCTAGTTCTCTTTGCACCAAGTGCGCCCTGCCTACGCCATTTCCATAGCCGATAAGTAGGATTTCTTTGCCCTGCTTTAGCACTTCACATTTTCCCATAGCAAACGCACTAGGTGGATAGACTGATTCTAGCGTGTCTAGCCCAAAGCTACCACGAGGATAGCGATACGCACAAGGAGATTTGCTAAAGCCATAAGCAAAATTTACCGCTTCAATGAGGGTGGCATTATCACGCGGAGCAAAAAGCGTGAAGTTTGGGATTATCCGTAAATATGCAATATCAAAAAGCCCTTGATGAGTTTCGCCATCTTCACCTACGATTCCCGCTCTATCTATGCTAAATCTCACAGGCAAGCCTAAAATCCCCACATCGTGGATAATCTGGTCAAACGCTCTTTGCAAAAATGTCGAGTAAATGCTTACAAAAGGGATAAATCCCTCTTTTGCCATTGCTGCCATAGAGGTTACGCAGTGCTGCTCGGCAATCCCCGCATCCCAAAATCTATCAGGGTATAAATCCATAAGTTTGCCAAGCCCCACTCCCCCGGGCATAGCAGCAGTGATTCCCACGACTTTTTTATCATTTTTTGCTAGCTCAAAAAGTGCGTTAGAATACACTTCTGTGGGTGGCTTTAGCTGACTTGGTTTTTTTAGCGGTAAGCCCGTCTCTAAGTCAAACGCTCCCACTCCGTGCCATTTCTCATAAGGTCCCTCTGCGATTTTGTAGCCCTTGCCTTTTATGGTTTGGACATGCACGACTACGGGTCGCTCCATTTCTCGCGCTCTTTTTAGGCAAAACACAAGCTCTTCTAGCTTATGCCCATCGATTGGTCCTATGTAGCTAATCCCCATTTCCTCAAACAAAATCCCCGGGGTAATGAGTTTGAAGCTCTCCTCTACACGCTTTGCTAGATAGCTCGCAGAATCAGGCATTTTCTCCAAAAACTTCTTGGTAAAATTGCGAAATGACTGATACATAGGGTGAGAAATGAGATGAGATAAATGCTTACTAATCGCACCAATGGGGCGAGCGATACTCATTTCATTGTCATTTAGGATTATTACCATTGGGTATTTTCTATCCCCTAGCTCATTTAGTGCTTCATAAGTCAGCCCTGCACTCATACTGCCATCGCCTATAAGCACCACAGGCAAGCCGTTTTTGCCCTCTAGCTTGTAAGCCTTTGCCACACCCACACCTAGCGAAATCGAAGTGGAGCTATGCCCAGCGATGAAATAATCCGCATCTGATTCTTTGGGATTGCAAAATCCGCTAATCCCACCAAAGCATCTAAGTGTATCAAACTCCTCAAACCGCCCGCTTAGAAGTTTGTGTGCATAGGCTTGATGAGAAACATCAAAAATAAATGGATTGTGCTTTTTGCCAAACACATAGTGCATAGCCACGATAATATCTACCGCCCCCAAAGAGGAGCTTAGATGCCCTCCATTGTGGCTTACCACTTCTAAAATCCTATTTCGCAAAATCTCTGCAAGCTCGTATAGCTCGGCTATGTCCATATATTCTATGGGTTTTTTAGGAAGTTTATATTGTGTTTTGTCTGTGTGGCTACTAGGCATTTTTGGATTCTTTCTAGGCTAGGTTTTGGTGTTTTGCGGTATTTGCAGTTAGTCTTTTAGATTTTCTAGCACGGATTGCTTCAAAGTTTTGTAGCGATTTGAGATAGTGCCATCAATGATTCCCCCACCATTATCGATTATCACGCCACCTTTTGTGATTGCATTATCTGCTTGTATTTTTAGCTTTGGATAGTCTTGCAAGGATTCTTGCAGCTCTTTCAAATCCTGCGGATTTACGCGCAGATGAATATCTGTGGCATTGGCAATAGAGCCCAAAAGCTCCTTTGCTAGCGCAGTTGCTACCGCGCTAGAATCTTTATCGACTTCTTTGGCTACGACTTCTTTGGCAATGTCTACAGCTATGCCACTTAGCTCTTTTTCTAGCTCACGCAGATGAGTCTCCGAGTTTTTCATCGCATTCCCAAGTGTGATAGCAGAATCAATAAGAGAGGTTTTTTCTTTTTGGATTTCATCTTGGAATTGCGTTTTTATTTTTTCCTCGCCATCTCGCAACCCGTCTTTGTATGCGTCATTTCGCGCGGTAGTGATTTGGGCTTCCATTTCTTGCTGTTGCTTTTCAAACTGAAGCTGAAGTTTGGCAAGCGAAGTGGATAGCTCATCGATTTTGCCTAGCAATTTTTCTATCAACTCTTTCTCCAATGGGTCATCTTTTGGGATTTGTGGGATTTGCTCCTCAATGATAGACTCTTTTGTGGAATCTGGCTCATCAATCACAATAGGACTAAACTCATAGCGCGTGATTTTGTGCTTGCTAGCACGGTCTTTTGCGATAAGGTTTTCTTCGCCAAAACTAGACAAGGACATCGTCATCTCCGCCTACTTGGATTACACCTTGTTCGCTAAGGGTTTGGACTACTTCGACAATTTTGCGCTGTGCGGCTTCGACATCACGCATTCTAACCGCACCCAAGAATTGCATTTCCTCGACAAACTGCTCGCTAGCACGCGATGACATTTGCTCTAGGAATTTTTGCTTTAGCATATCTGGAGCGGACTTTAGAGCCATAGTGAGGTCTTTTTTGTCCGCGACTTTTAGAATCTCTCTAATAGCATTTTTATCAAGCCCGATAATGTCTTCAAATGTAAACATCATTTCTTTGATTTCGCTTGCTAGCTGCTCATCGATTTGCTCAATATATGCTAGCGTGGCTTTTGCCGCTTTTTGCCCTAGTCTGTTAAACATTTCAGCAACGGCGCGAGGTCCGCCTACTTCGACTTTGTAGCTTGTGAGTGATTCTAGTTTGTTTTCTAGCACGGTGGATACCCTTTTTACGACATTTGGCGATATATCGCCTAGATTTGCCATACGAATGGCGATTTCTGCGCGTGTATTGTCATCGCTAAACTGCCCCAAAGTCTCTGCTGCACTTGTGGCATCCATATGAGCCAATATAAGTGCGATAGTTTGAGGGTGCTCATTGACAATAAAGTCTGCAAGCTGCTGTGGGCGGACTTTTGATAGATAAGCGAAGTTTTTGGCAGACTGCATAGTCTTAGCCAGCTTATCCATAATCCGCTTGGCTTCTTCTGGTCCCAATGCTTTTGTAAGCAAATCTCGTGCGTAATCCAAACCACCTGTGTTGATATATTGATTTGATTGAAATATCGCATAAAATTCCTCAATAACTGCGCCACCTATGGCTTTATCCGTGCCTTTTAGCTGCATAATCTGTCGCGAAATTTCTGTGATTCCGTCAATATCAAGATTTTTGAAAATCTCGCTGGTGAGTTCCTCGCCCACCTGAATAAGCAAAATGGCGATTTTTTCACTCATAGAGAGTTCATCATATTGCGCTCTTTGTCGTTGGTTTAGTGCCATTTTGTCTCCTTAAGATTTTTGCTTTTTTGTTTTTGTCGCGTTTTGATATAATCTAAATCGGCTATTTTAGACAAATTAGATTCTAGCTAAATCTAGCTTGTGCGCTCTGTGGGTGTGCCTATCTCATCGTGGATAAGTTTTTGGAAAAGAGAAGCAACCTCTTCGGGCTTTTCTTGGATAAGAGCGCGGATTTTTTCTAGCAATACTTCGTATTTGACTTCATCTTCGCTAAATCCTGCACCACTAAGCCCAAGCTGGTCTTCTATGCGCTTTTTCATATCACCAAAGCGCGAAGTAAGCTCATCATCATCATCATCGACTTCAAATAGCGACTCGACTTTGTCCTCCTCTGCATCTTGCATTTCTAGCATTCTCTCTGCAAATGGAGCGATGACTTTCTTGTAGAATATGAAAATAATCACAGCGATGATGACATATTTTAGCAACGGAATGTATTGGGTAATAAGCGCGGTGGCTTTTTCTACAAAAGTTTGTGGGGCTTTTAGCCGTTCATTTTTAGAAAAATCCCAATCAGAAACCGTTACAGAATCCCCTCTATTTGCATTATAGCCGATAGCATCTTGGACTTGTTTTTCTAGCTTTGCTATGCGCTCTGGGGTAAAAGGCACATATTCTAGCACTTCATCGCCATTTTCATTTGTAGTGAGCTGCTGCTCGCCATTTATCAGCACAGAAGCAGTCATACGAATAGGCTCACCGGGCGAAAACTTCGTTTTTATGGTTTCATTGCCTATTTCGTTATTTACGATTGTTTCGCTTTCATCTTCTTTTGTGAGTCCATTTTCATTATCCAAATCCTGCACAGGTCCTATGTTTGATTCTACGCCCGGGATTCCACCTATGCGCTTCTCTCCCGGTCCTACTTTGTGCTTTTCGTAGTCCCTCTGTGCGCGTGGGAGGACTTGTGTAGGGTCAAAAGTCTGCTTTACAGATTCTCTCTGGCTAAAGTCATATTGCAAATGCACGATAGCCACCACCTTGCTAGCACCACCTGCAAGCGGGCTTAGCAAGCGCACAATATCATCTGCTTTTTTTTGCTCCTCCTTATGCACGAAAGCATATTGCTGCTTTAGCACTTCATTTAGCCCAAGTAGCTCATTATCCTCTCCTAGAGGCATACCATTGCTATCTACGATTTTGACATTTTCGGGAGTGAGCTTGGGGATAGCAGCAGATACGAGGTTTTTTATCCCTGTGATTTGAAATGATGAAAGCTGTGCGCCGGGCTTTATCTGCACCATAACTGCGGCTGTGGGTGGCACAGAAGTAGAGACAAAAAGACTTTCTTTTGGATTTGCAATTTGCACGCTTGCTTTAAAAATCGGCTCTAGTGCCTCAATCGTGCGCGTTAGCTCGCCCTCTGTGGCACGCAAAAACTTCACTTGCTGGGTAAAATCTGTCGCAGCAATGTCATTGGTATCAAAGACTTCAAAGCCTACTTTGGAGGTTTTGGGGATTCCTCGTGCAGCTAGCTCGATACGCTCCTCTGCTACGCGTTCTGCGGGAATCTCAATAACATCATTGCGTGGGATTCTATAAGGAATCTGCTTTTCTTTTAGGTAGTCCAAAATCAGCGCATTATCCGCAGAATCTAGCTTATCAAATAGCACGCCGTATTCGCTTTGGGTTTTTTTGCCCGAAAACACCACCAAAAACACAAAAAACGCGATTAAAATCACTAGCGTAGTGGCAATGACAATGCGCTGTTTTTTGTTGAGTTTGCTATAAATTTTGTGCACACTCTCTAAAAATACTTTTGCATCCACTTGCTATCCTTTTTGTTGTTTTTGCTATTTTATGCTTTTTGCACGCTTGATAATACTCTATCTAGGCACTGCAACACTCGTGTGTTTTGAGAATCTAGCCCGATAGTGATTCTGCAAGCATTCATTTTGTAGCTTGCTAGATTGCGGATAATTATGCCCTCCCTCAAAAGTTGCTCACACACTTCGCTAGAATCTATCTCTTTTGGTAAAACAAAAGTGATGAAATTTGTAAAAGAGGGGATATATTCTATATTTTTAGACGCTGCAAAATCCTCATACCGCTTCATTTGGCTAAAATTCTCTTTTATGCAACTTTTTATAAAATCATCATCTTTAAGTGCTTCAATAGCAGTGATAAGGCTAAGAGTAGTGATATTAAAAGGCGGGCGGACTTTGTGCAACACAGAGATAATCTCCGCACTTGCTATGCCATATCCCACGCGCATACCACCTAGTCCATAAGCCTTAGAAAAAGTGCCTAGATAGATAGCATTTGGAAAGTGTTGAGCGATTTTTTGCGGAGAGATAGCTTTGGCAGAGTCTCTAAAAGAAGCAAACTCCTGATATGCCCCATCAATAAGCACAAGACTTTGTGGGGATTTGCTTTTGGCACACTCCAAAAACTCATAGACTTGCTTTGCATCTAAGCATTCTCCTAGTGGATTGTTTGGCACGCATAGGAAAATAATTTCAGGGTTAGATTCTAGCTTGGCTTCAAATTCAGCTAGATTGTGCGAGTTGCTCTGCGTGCGGAGAATCCTAAAGCCTGCGATTTTGGCATATATCTCATACATAGCAAATGTAACGCCAGACATAAGGACGGCTGGCTTTTGTGTGTTTTCTTGGCTTTTGTGTTCTTCATTCTTGGCTTTGTCTGATTTATCGTGTGCATTTTCTTTTGCCCTCACACACATTTCTATGACTTGGTCGCTACCAGAGCCTATGATTAGATTTTCTACCCCCACGCCAAATCGCTGTGCTAATGCTTCTTTTAGTGCCAGCATAGAATCATCAGGGTAGAGATGAGCTTTTTTGGCATTTGCTTGCAGTGCTTCTATCACGCGTGGCGAGCTAGAGAAAGGATTTTCGTTGCTAGCTAGCTTGATAATATCACTCTCTTTTAAGCCAAAATTTCGCACCACCTCTTCTATGGGTTTGCCTGCTTGATAAGTGGCGATATGTTCTAGCTCTGTGTTAAAGCGCATTGCCTCACTACCCCTAGATTTTTTTGTATTTTTGTATATGCTTTGGCAAAATCTTAATATTAAATCATCTGCCAAAATCATCTGCATTGAAACGAGATGAAAGACTTAAACTCAACATTTTTGCTACTTTGCAAAGGAAGCGTAAAATCATCTAGACTAGATTCTCTTTTACCACCTGCATTTGCGCCATTTATAGCATTTACTCCCATATCGCTTAGCACAGCACTATGATGACCTTGCAGATTTTGCCGATAGCTATCATCAAAAAATTCCACGCGCTCCACGCTACACTTCACGCCAAACCCACCTTCTATGGCACTTTTTTGTTTCTTTATCTCTTGAGATAGATTTGTGTATGCTTCTTTGCTTGAGATAGATAGCTGCTCGCTAGTGATTATAGGCTCAATGCCGTAGTTTGCGAGAGATACCACTCCACTTTTTAGCGCAAGATAATCAATGTCTTTTATCATCGCTTGATAGTTTTTAAACTCTTCTTTGTCAAATTTGCACTCTATCACACCGTGCAAATCTGGCTCTTTATCGGGATTGCCTTGATTTTCGTTTTGCAAATCAAACTCCCCTCCATTGCAGTTTTGCTCTTTTCTCACTCGCTCTAGCACACTTGAGAGAGTGCTTTTGATGAGTTGTTTTTCTTGTGTGCTTAGCTCATTTTTTTGCGCTTTGAAGCCAAATGCACCGACATAAAGTTCAATAGGAAGTTGTTTTTGTGAAGTGAGAGTTTGTGAGAAGTGGGATTTTTCTTTGTTGCCAAGAAAGCTGTCTTTTTGCTCTACCAATCGCACGAAAAACGCGCCACCGACAAAAAGCCCGATTGCCAAAAGTCCAACGATGAAATATTTTGCAAAACCCATCTAAAATCCTTTGCATTCAAAAAATCTTTTTGGAAATCTTTGCAGATAGAATCCTGCAAAAAGCCACACAAGAATCCGCAAGAATCCAAAACATTAGTTTTTTGGAAAATGTGAAAATTATAGCACAAAGAAATAAAAACATTTGCAAAATATGCACTTTGTGGCAAATTTGTGGTAATTTTTGCCGATATAGAGTGGATTTTCAAAATCTTTGCAAAATCCTAATAAAAATTTGCATATTTTTTTTGATTGCGCTTGTCTTTTGTGTATTTTGGTGTGATGTTGTGCGCCTTTGCACGCTTTTAAAACCTATATTTTACAAAATCAAGCTAACACCTAAGCAAAAAAGTAAAATGTAAGTTTTAGATTTTGGCTAGATTTTAGGAATCCCACCTTGTGTGCCACCACTAAAATCTAAAAGCTTCTTATACAGCACGATACTTGCGCGTTTTATAGCTTGATTTTTATTTGCTTGCGTTTCGCTAAAACTTGTTTCCCACACCACATTGTCTGCGCAATCTTTCATCACAGCTTTTAGCTCTATCCTTGTGCTTTTGCCCTCACTTGATAGAGTAGCTTCAATCTCTAGCTTGTGGGTATTTGGCTCATCTGTGATACGCGCAAATTTCGCCACCTCTCCCAAAAATGCAGACTTATCGCTTTGCAAGGATTTTTCGCCCTGTGAGTTTATCTCTACTTTTAGCTTTGGCTTTGGTGCATTTGCTTTTTGCAGTTCCTCAAACGCTTCAAAATCCACTCCCACAAATCCCAAAGCCCGCAAAATAGCACTAGATTCTCTAGCGTTTTTTAGCTCTTTTTGCAAGAGGGAAAAATCTTTTAGGCTTAGGCTAGCGCAGGTTTTTGGCAGAGATTCTAGCCTATCTAGCCCTTGCTCTAGTCGCGCTTTTATGGGTGTTGCTATGTCTTTTTTGGTGATAGCGACTTCGACATAGTATGTGCCTTTTGAGTGGGATTTTTGCGTGATTTTTAGATTTTGCAAATCTAGCATCGCCGTGCTAAGAGAGATATTTTGCTCTACACTAGAATCAAAGCTATCATTTATTGCGCTATTTGTTATGTTTATGTTAGATTTTACTTGTGTTTGCACGCTTTGAGCCAAATCATTTGCAGCTTGCGCTTTTGCTTTTGCTAGGCTATCTCCCATCCCTAGTCCATAGAGTGTGTCGCTAGCACTTTTTGGGGTTAGAAACCATTTGGGGGGATTTGCCATAGAGCAACCACTTAGAAAAAGCAACGCCCCAAACACGATAAAAAGCCAAAATTTCTTTAATCCCTTTGCTTGCTTGATTTTGCTTATCATCGCTTCTTTTTTTGTTTGTGGGTGATTTTTATTTTGCATACCAAGTCCTTATTTTGCATTTTGTGTGCATTTCGCGCTATTGCTCGTGGCTCTTATTTCTGCGATTTTGCTTAATTATTTTGCTTTGAAGTTGAATCTTAAAAAGCTGTATTTTACACTATTTTTTCACAAAATCTAAAAACGCTTGCAAATTTGCGCCAAGCATTTGTTAGATTTTGCTTTATCCTTTGCCCTTGTCCTGCCCTAATTGTCGTTGCTTTTGTGGTGGCGCATTATGTCAATCCATACACCCCTAGTGTCGCACTTATGACAAAACCTAGCAACATAGTGAATGTATATTTTTTGCCATTGCTCTTAAAATCACACATTAAAAGCCCTGTAATGTAAGTAATCCCCATAAACACCACAAAGCAAAACGACAGCACACCAAACCAAAATCCAGCGCGATTAAAATGCAATGCTATAAGATTTGCCAAAAAATCATTGCGATAGATGATGATTTCGCTAGGATTAGATTTTGTGATTTCAATGCTGTGATTTGTCCCACCAAGTATGAAGCTATTTTTATCCCTAGAATCTTTGATTTGAGTATTAAATGGAATAGCTAGATTTTGGTTTATATTTTGGGATTGTGTCAAAAGTGCCAAAATCTGCGCCCTAGCGGATTCTCTTTGGCTAGGTTTAGATTGTATCCCAAGCGGGAAGTCAAATCCTTGCAAATATGCCCTTTGCAATTCATCTAATACCACTACTTGCCTATCTACTCCACCAAAATATCCAAATATACACACGATTCCCGTGATTTTATACATTAGTGCCAATGGAACAAAAAATAAACTAATATAAATATGCAGTGCCAAAAGTTTGGGGCGGTGTTTTTTGACAATATTTTTTAGCTTTTTCATCTTGCGTTGTATTTTGTCGTTTTTTTGCAAATATTTCAAAAGTGGCTAAAACTTCGCGCTAAGTGTTGCACTTATTCTTCTTAGCTTTCCTATTTGGTGTTGTCGCACTCCTGCTGTTGTGAGGTATCCATAGGAATCATACAATGTATTTGTCGCATTCATCACACTTAGCGAGAGTGTTAGATACTTGCTAAATTCTGCCCTTGCACCGAAATTAAACAGCGCGTAAGGTGCTTGAGAATATCTATGCGTTTCAGAAAAATATATACGAGAATAAAACGATAACGAGGCATTTAGAAAAATATTTGCTATTTTGTTGCGCCAAATAATCGTATCTATGCTTGCATTTAGGCTAAATTTTGGCAAAAACTGCACTTGCATTCCGCCCAAATTTTGCCCTGTGCGTGGCACGCGCGTGCCTTTGGCATATTTTGCATCAATGTATGCAAAATTTAGCATAAAAAAGCTATCACGCAAAAAGTATAATTTCCCCTCAAACTCAAATCCGTGCGAGATTTGATTGCCTAGATTTCCTATCGCGCTAAGAGGTGGGGTGTCATTGATTAGCACATTCCATTGTTGATTTTTCGTATAGAGCAAAAAATAATCCGCATTTATGTAGATTCTATCTTGCCAAAAAAATCCCTTGTAGCCGATTTCTGCGGTGTAGTTTGTCTCTGGCTTAAAATAATTGCTATAACCTTGAGAAAAAATCGCATTTGGGAATCCACCTGTTTTAAACCCACGCGAAGCAGAAATGTAAAATTTATGGTCATTAAAGAGATTGTATGACAGCGCACTTCTTAGGCTGTAATTGTGAAAATTTACTTTGCTAGAGAAGCTATTTACACTATTGGTGCTTGTTGCGCCTTTTGTGTAGTTTATGTGGTTATTGTTGTATTGGTAGCGCACACCTGACTTTATCTCAAAGTTTGCTGGCAAAATGATTTTGTGGTCGCTAAAGAATGCTAGCGCAAAGTTTTTGAGCGCGTTATTATCGCCTAGCCTAGTGTCATCTTTGACAAAATGATGCCTAAAATCACTATATTGAAAAAACGCTCCATAAAGAGAGGTCGAGTTATTTGCATAAGTTTGGGTGATTTTTAGCTCATCGCTAAACTGCATTTGGTTTTCCTCCCAAGTGCTACCAAAGTTTGTGATTGGCATTTGTCTATCTTGCACGCTAAAGACATTTCTTAGATTGATATTTTCGCTTTGGTAGCCTGCCTTTAGAGCGTAGGTTTGGATAGTGCGATAAATACTTGGCACACCATAAGTGCCAAAATTATGCGTAAGATTATCTTTGTTTGTTAGCTCGCTATCGCTTAGGTAGAAAAAGTCGTGGTTCGTGCTTTTGTCAAAAAAATAATCTAACCCCGCATAATATTTACCATCATCATAAGAAAGCGAAGCACGAGCTAGATTTGAGCTAGAAGTATCGGCTTTTGCCCCTATTTGTAAGTCTTTTACTTGTCCCAAAAAATCGCTATGCTTAAAACTTAGCTTGGCATATAATTTGTCCTTTATGATACTCCCGCTTGCGCTACCCATAACGGTTCTATCAAGATTGCCAAAAGTTGTGCTTAGTGTTGCTTTGGTTTTGTTGCTAATGAAGTTTGAATTTATTGATATGATTCCTGCTTGGGCATTTTCGCCATAGAGTGTGCCACTCATTCCTTTAAAAATTTCGACATTTTCTACATCTAGCAACTCTTGATTGATAAAGAAAATATCTTGTGGGACACCATCGACATATAGCCGCATACTAGGACTATAATAATAGCTTGTATGCAATCCCCTAAAAGTGATACTTGGATACGCACTACCGCCAGCATTTGTGATATAAAGTCCAGAGAACACTTGGCTTAAATCTTTTGAATTTTGGATATTTAGCTTTTGGAGTGCTTCCCCGCTGACAGAAGCGATATTGTCATTTTCATCAAAAATCTCTCTTTGAGATTTTGCCGTGCCATAAGTGGTTACTCTTTCTAAAGTGTGCGTTTCTATATTGTCATTTTTTGAGTCGTTTTTGAGCACTTTTGTGAAGTCATCGCTAAGGTGTGGATTTTGTAGATTTTGGCTTGTGTCAGTGGTAGTTTGTCTTAGAGGAGAATCTGC
>SAMEA104315434__coassemble_698_pt1 | contig 16436 bp, 17 predicted proteins | sample SAMEA104315434__metabat2_low_PE_003 | metagenome-assembled genome bin SAMEA104315434 (sample SAMEA104315434) | gut metagenome | biome: Monkey gut; feature: monkey-associated habitat; material: faeces | place: China | collected 2013 | reverse complement strand
AGGATTTTGTTGGTTGTGGTATTTTTGCGTTGTTTTGTGGTGCTTAGACGCGAGGTAGCTTTTTTGGGAGGGACAGACTCTGTGATTTGTCATACTTAGGGCTTTTCTAAGTGGTTAAAATAATTTATAATGAAATGAACCCACCACCAAATCCCATCCGCACTAAGAGAGGGTGCTTTCTGAGTGCAAAACTTAGAGATATGTTTTAAGAGGTTTCTTACGCAGGCATTTCTTGCTTAAGCGTTTTTGCACAAGTTAAATTATTTTATAATACCCTAAAAACAAAAAAAAGAGTTTCAAAGAAGTATTGTAAAAAGTATAAAAGAAGTTGTAATGTGAGAAAAGCACAAGAAAGCTATAAGAACACAAAAATAAGAATCTTGGCAAATCCAACACAGAATCTAATAAAAGCAAAAAAAGTCCAAAAAAAAATGGCTATGACTTAGCAGTCATAGCCACAAAAAGTCCAAAAAAGATTAGAAAAGATTAAATGACTAAGGCTTAGTCATCATCGTCATCTCTCTTTTTCTTCTTTTTAGCTCCAGCCTTTGCTTTTGCTTTTTGGTTGTATTCTGCACGCAAAGCATTGATATGCGCAGAAACATCTTGGATTTCTTGGTCAGTCCACTCATCCATATTCACAGTCATTATGACATTTAGCCCGCCATTGTCCGCAGTGCCTGCTCGATAGTCTTGCAATTCTTTAACAAGTGCTGCATAGTCTCTATCAAGGATAGTTCTACCCTCTAGTTGCCCTGGTGCTGTTACATCGCCTTTTGAGCCGTGGCAAATCGCGCAAGATTTGTAGCGTCTTTTACCTTTTTCAAGTGTAGCTTCATTGAAGCTTTCTCGTCTTTGGACAGCTTTCATACCGTCTTCTACTCTTTTGCGTTCATCGCCTTTGAGAGCACTTGTGGCTGCTTTTGCTTTTGCTTTGTTGTCTGCTGGTGCAGCACTTAGCAAAGAAGAGCTTACCACTACCCCACACATAAGTCCCGCTAGAGAGACACCTTTACCTACTACTTGTAACCGCTTCAAAACATTCACACACATTTTTTGCTCCTTTATGCTGTGTAGAATCGCTTTGCTTCGTGTCGCGTGGAGTAGAGTATCCGCCCGACTAAAAGCTAAGCAGAAAAATTATCTTTCATTTACGAAAGATTAACTTTGATTATAACAAATTTTTTTTGATTTGCGAAAAGATTTTATGCAAAAAGCGTATAAAATCCAAAGTCTTAGCCCAAAATCTCACAAAAATTTAGCAAAACCAACCCCGCTTATGTAAGCACACCATATCCTAATGTATACACTATAATGTGTCGAGTTATGCAAAAACAAACCTAAAAATCTAATACAAATCTGTATAAAACTCTTTCCAACGCCTATGAAACCAAAACCAGCTTTTTGGGTTTGTCTGTATGGCGTGTGCTGTGATATTGGCTTGGGCTTGGGTGGCTTGGAGTATATCCGCGCTAGAGTCTTGGGTGTGTGGCGCAAAGATAGCAGGGAAAAACCGCACAACAAATTTTGAATAGCTCTCATCAAAATCGATAAACACAGGCACGATACCCACACCAAATCTGCGAGATAAAATCGAAGCAATAGGTGTGTGCGTGGCTTTTTTGCCCATAAATTCTACCTCTATGCCCTCGCTTTTGTTCATACTTTGGTCTGTGAGTATCCCAGCGAGTGCATTTCCTCCGCTATATAGTCGTAGCAAATGCTTAAACGCTCCTGCTTTGTTTATAAACTTCACACCTTGAAACTCACGCCTAGAGATGATTAGGCTATCCACAGAATCAATCCCTGTAAGTCGCCCTAGACTTGCCATCTGACACTTGCGATAACGAGGTGGCAAAAATGTCGCCATAGCTTCCCAATACCCAAAATGCCCAGAAATAAGCACTGCGCTACCTTTGGAATCTAAGCATTCTAGTAAATAACGCTCATCAATAACTTCAAATCGCTTTTGGTGCTTATGGTAAGGGATATTGGTTACACGGATAGACTCTAGGATTACAAAGGCAAAGTTTTGATAGCATCGCTTGATGATTTCTTTTTTTTGCTCGGGCGTGAGAGTATCTCCGTAGATGAAGTCTAGGTTTGTTTTGGCATCATTGTAGCGATTTTTGTTATCTAGTCGATACATAAGTAGCCCTAAAGATTTGACAAATACCAAAAACACGCAATGGGGCACAATGGCTAATAACCACCCAAAAAAACTCACAAAGCCAGACAAAAACCTGCCACTTGAGTAAGTAGCTAGCTTTTTTAGCTTGGGAGTTATAGTGTCTTTGCGATGTTGTGCCATTTGGTATAAAATCCTAGTTTGTTATAAATTCTACTGATAGCTTTGTAGGTGGAATAAGTCTAGATATGTCCTCTCTTGCAAGATATAGTGCGGATTTGCAGTGGATTTGTAGTGATTCTCTTGCATAAGTGTAGGCTAGCTTTTCTTCCCCTGTAACACACAGCGTGTGAGCAAGCGATAGCACGAAGCTAAGCCATTGCAATGACTCTAGTGGGGGCATAATCTCACTGATATGCGCTATGGCAGAATCTTTGGGAATCTGCTTACCCAAATGCTGAACTAGCAGACATATCACAGCCCTTTGGGTATGAGAAAATCCATAATCAAGCCCATTTAGCAAGATATACGCTCCGAGCTCGGACTTGCCATAGAAATTTAGGAAACTACCAATATCACAAAGCTGTGAAGCGACATTTAAGTATGCTTTATACTCATCTCCTAGCTTATGGAGTGGAGCTAGAGTGTCAAAAATCGCTAAGGCTTGCTTGGTGTGGTTTTTTGCTACTTTTTGGTTGATACCAAACCTATCTTTTAGCGCAATAAGAGATGGCAAAATACCATTTGGGAATCGGTGCTTTTGCGTGCGAAGCATATCACTAAGGAAAACCCCCTCACGCACACCCACACCACTAGCGGTGATGTTTTTTGCCCCAAAGTGAGTCAAAAGCATAGAAAAAATAAGTGCACCACTTCTAATATTGTCTTTTCTATCAAGGGGGACACCTAGCCCCTCCAAATCTTCCTCTTTTGCCTTGTAGATACTATGTATGAGAGGTCGCATTTTGCTTACTTCTACTTCATAGCCGTGAATGGTTTTTATGGGATATTTTGCCTGCCTGCTTATCATTTTGGCTATCGCCCGAATCGTCCCACCAATCCCAAATACATTCTCACACACAAAATGTGGTGGGAGTTTGGCTAACTCTTCTAGGATAAATTCCTTAGCAGAATCGATATTTTTATGATGGTCAAAAAACAACTCTTTTAGACGAATCGTACCAAGTTTTAGAGAGATTAAATCCTTTAGAGTGCCGTTTTCTATGATAGCGCATTCTGTGCTGCCGCCACCTATGTCTATGGTAATACCTGTTTTGTTGTGGGAGAGATTGGCGCAAGCTAGCCCGCCATACCACGCTTCTTTTTCCCCGTCAATGACTTTTATGTCTATGCCACTTTGCTTCCTAGCTCGGAGCAAAAACTCTGCCCTATTTGGTGCATCTCGTATCGCAGAAGTCGCCACACAAAAAAGTTTATTTGCCTTGTATTGCTTGGCTATTGCTCTAAATTCTTTTAGAGCTGATATTGCCCTCTGCATTGGGATTTCTTGTAACGCTCCGTTGTTCTCATAGCACCCTTGCGAAATCCTAACTCGCGATTTACATTCATAAATAAGGCGAAATCCATAGCGACTTGTCTTTTCATAAATCGCCATTCTAGCGGAGTTTGAGCCGATGTCAATGACTGCAGTTACTTTTGCCATTTGTTGCCCTTTAGCTTGGTTTGCAAGAAATATGGGCAACATTATATCTTTTATTCTTTATTTTTTAGTTGTTCGTATTTGTATTTTAGTTCTTCCAAACTTTCGGCATTGTCAGGGTCTGGCATAATCGCATCTTTTGGGCAAGCACTCACACAGCTTGGCTCATCATAATACCCAACGCATTCTGTGCAACAATCTGGGTCTATGCGGTAGATTGGCTCGCCCTCAATGATAGCTTCATTTGGGCATTCTTCTAAGCAGGCATCGCAAGCTATGCACTCATCATTTATCATCAAACTCATTGTTACACTCCTTTTAGTATGGTGGATTTTGTGGGCTTGGCAAGGCTGGCAAGCAAAAATCAAGCAAAAATCAAATGGTGCTTTTTAACCAAAATATTCTTAAAATAAGTTGAAATTTGGTAAAAAACTTAGAATCTAAGCTAAATATTTTGCAAAATTAACACAATATTGGCAAATAAATTTACAAAACAAAATTGAGATTTTTGTGTGTGTTTTATCTTTGGGATTTTTTTTGTTTTATAAAAAACACTAAAACTTAAAATGCCAAAATCAGCTTGCTATGCTGGCCATATTTATGGCTACTTGCGCTAGATTGGTATCGCCATTGCGCTACACCGTATTACGCCTTATTGCTACATTACTGCGGTTGGGAATTTAGCTTTAGGTATTGGTAGCGGAGCTTTTCGCGCTCGTTTTGAAGTCGTTTGTTCTCTTCTTGGAGTAAGTCTCTTTGGGTTTGGAGTTTATTTATATCACGGCTTGTGTAGTATATCGTGCTACTTAGCCAAACCTTTGGCATACACACAAGCAAAAATAGCGAAAGTCCGATATACGCGTAGATAAGGTAACGCACATTTAGTCCCTCATCTTTTTGCTCTAGCTCTAGTGCAAATATCTCATCTCGCTCGTGTGGGTCGATTCTCATTTGGATTGATTGCTCGCTTGTGGTAATTTCACGCACGCTGATTTTACTTGGCTGATTTGGTTTGATTCTATGCGGGGCATTCATTGTGGTATTTATAGGGTGTGGGGCTAAAGCAGAATCAAACGCGGATAGCGACAAATCAACGCTGGATTTTTCACTAGACTTTGCGCTAGAATTTGGAAAGTCTGCATATTCTATGTTAGATTCCGTGCCCTCTTTTTTGGGGGATTCTAAAGGGTGTGTGTTTTGGACATTTGTGGTGTTTGTGGGCGTGCTTGCAGTGGTTTTGGGGGTTGATTGATTATCTTGTGAGTATTGCATTTGCTTTAGCCCTTAAGCGATTTTTTGCTTTTTTGGATTTTGGCTTTGTTTGACAAAACATTAGCGAAATCTAGCGTTTGGCAAAATCTAGCACTGCTTAAAATCTCGCGCATTTTGTGGTGCTAAATCCACGACATACAAAATCGGCATTATATCAAAGTTTGATTTTATCTAAAGAGGTTTTTGAAGTTTAATTTTTTATTATTATTTAAGCATAAGCGCATTATAATCACAAATTACTTTTTTAGGAGACTCTATGGAGCAAACTTTATCAATCATCAAGCCAGATGCCGTAGAAAAAGGCGTGATAGGCAAGATAGTGCAGAGATTTGAGGACAATGGATTGCGCATAGCGGCGATGAAAAAACTTTGCTTAAGTGTCAGCGATGCGCAAGGGTTTTATGCTGTTCATAAAGAACGCCCGTTTTTTAAAGATTTGGTAGAATTTATGGTAAGTGGTCCTGTGGTAGTGATGGTGCTAGAGGGACACAATGCCGTAGCCAAAAATAGAGAACTTATGGGAGCGACAAATCCAAAAGAAGCAGCAAAAGGAACGATTCGTGCAGATTTTGCAGAGAGTATTGATGCAAATGCGGTGCACGGAAGCGATAGCCTAGAAAACGCCAAAATCGAAATTGCGTTTTTCTTTAGCACGCGCGAAATTTGCTAGGCTTTGTGCTTTTTGTCGATTCCTACTCAAAGCATTCTAGGGTTTTGCTTAAAGCCTATCCTAAGGATGCTTTGCTTAGACCGCGTTTGTTGTGAAAATTTTTGAGTAGGGGGCTTCTTTTTACAAATGCCGATTTTTGCTAATTTTGCAAACACCAAAATCTAAATGAAAATCCAAGCACGCAAAATCTCCTCGACACCGAAATCTTTTAGCCTAGAAAAAGACATACAAGGAGACATAGTAAAGCTAAATGGCGAGATACAACAAGCAAGGGAGCAAGGACAAAGAGGGCTGTTTCTTTTGGAGGGCAGGCTAAGCGGAGAAATCACGCTAGTTTGCGACATAAGTGGCGAGGAATACCAAGAAACGCTAGATGAAGAATTGGTTTTGTATATTTCAGATGGACTCTGGGATGCACAAAGCCAAAGCTTAGAGACATTTGATGTTATTGAGTTTTTTGATGGCTTTATTGACTTAGATTTTATCTTGCAAAGTGAAATCGAGTCAATCAAACTAGACTATCATCACAAAGGAGAATAAAATGGCAGTCCCAAAGCGAAGAGTAAGCAAGACACGAGCAGCAAAGCGTAGGACACACTACAAAATCACTCTTGCAAAACCTATCAAAGACAAAGACGGAAGCTGGAAGCTACCTCATCGTGTAAATAAATTTAGCGGCAAATACAAAGGCTAATTTTTAGTCAATATTTATTTTAGCGTGAAATTTTAGGATTTTGTCGCTTTTGGTGGTGGTTTTAGTGTTCTTAGATTTTGATTTGGCAATGTCGTTTGTGTCGCATATATGGTGTCGCCCACAAATAGATTTTTTGCACAAAAAAGCTAAGAGCAAAATCTCAATATGGACGACAAAAATTTAAAAATACCTAAAATCCACCAAATTTCTTATTAAGTGTGTTTTTTACTTCTTTTATAGAATTTTCAAGGAGAGTGTATGCTAAGAGTAGCTGTTGATGTTATGGGAGCGGACAAAGGTGTAACCCCTATCGTTCTTGGTGCGCTAGAAGCATTGAAAAAGCGTGAGTTTGAAGCGATATTAGTCGGCGATGAAAGCCAAATCTCCCCCCTCATCTCAAATCTCCCTCAAAATCTCAAATCTCGTCTTAGCGTGCGCCACTGCTCTGATTATATTCGTATGGAAGATGGAGCGACAGAAGCACTAAAGCGTAAAGACTCCTCTATATATGTCGCTACCGAGATTGTCAAAAATGGCGAAGCAGACGCACTTGTGTCGCCCGGACATAGTGGGGCGACTATGAGTCTAGCCACGATGAGAATCGGTAGAATCAAAGGCATTTCTCGCCCTGCTATTTGCACGCTTATGCCCACCACCACGACTAAACCAAGTATGATTTTGGATGCTGGGGCAAATACTGATTGCAAAAGCGAATACTTGGTAGAATTTGCCATAATGGGCAATGAATACGCTACTTCTGTGATGGGCTATGAAAATGTTCGCGTAGGATTGCTAGCAAATGGCGAGGAGGAATCCAAAGGCAACGAACTAACAAAAGAGGCTTTCAAACTTTTGAAAGAGTATCCATTTTTCATCGGCAATGTAGAAAGTGGCGATATTTTTAATGGTAGCACTGATGTCATTGTTTGCGATGGGTTTAGCGGAAATCTCGTCCTAAAAGCAGCAGAGGGCGTAGCAAGTGCGGTAAGCAAAATCCTAAAAGATGACATAAAATCCTCTCCTATAAAAATACTAGGTGGAATCCTACTAAAAGGCTCATTTGCAAATCTAAAGAAAAAAATGGACTATGCAGAATACGGCGGTGCACCACTGCTAGGAGTAAATAAAGTCGTAATAATAAGCCACGGCAAAAGCAATGAGCGAGCCATAGAATGCGCAGTATATCAAGCACTAAGAGCACTAGAATCAAAAGTATGTGAGCGCATAGAAAAAGCATTTGCAAAGTAGATTCTAAGCACAAATAAAGCATAAGATTTTCTAAAACTCCACCTAGCAAAAAGGACAAAAATGTATTACGCCTCCCTGCGCTCTATTGCTTCATTTACGCCATCTAGGTGTGTGCCAAATAGCGAATTTGAAAAAACGCTAGATACAAGCGATGAGTGGATTACCAAGCGAACGGGGATAAAGACACGCTACTTTGCGCTAGACTCGCAGGGAAGTAGCGATTTGGGTGTAGAAGCAGCTAGGCTTGCCATAAAGCGTGCAAACCTAAAATCTAGCGATATTGATTTGGTAATCTGTGCGACTTTGAGCCCAGATTTTGCTGCTATGCCAAGCAACGCTTGCCTAATCAGCGCGAAACTAGGAATACAAAATATCCCAGCATTTGACATAAGTGCGGCTTGCACGGGATTTATCTACCTACTAAAAATCGCTAAAAGTTTCATAGAATCAGGTGCATATCAAAATATCCTAATCATCGGTGCAGAGAAAGTAAGCTCGGTGCTGGATTTTAGCGATAGAGGGACTTGCGTGCTATTTGGCGATGGTGCGGGAGCAGCTATCATCTCGCGCACGAAAGACAAAGCAGAATCTATCCTAGATGTCCATATCAGCGCAAATGGCAAGTATGCTGATTTGCTAATGACACCACAAAATAAATCTCCTAGCAAAGATAGTGGCGATACAAACCAAGAGATACACTACAATGGCAAGCTACAAATGAAAGGCAATGAAGTATTTAAATACGCCGTGCGCACGCTTATCGCTGATGTGGAGCATATTTTAAGCAAAAATGCTATTTTGCCAAAAGATATAACGCACTTTATCCCTCACCAAGCAAACTTGCGCATCATTAACGCAGTGGGAGAGCAGCTCGCACTAAAGGAAAGCCAAATCGTGCTAACCGTGCAAAAATACGGCAACACTTCTGCGGCAAGTATCCCAATGGCAATCGATGAAATCTATTGTGAGCACAGACTTAAAAAAGGTGATTTGCTATTACTAGATGCCTTTGGTGGCGGATTTACTTGGGGCTCTGCACTTTTGCACTTCGGTGGCGAATGCTTGTGATAGTATTTGCAAATATGATTTAAAATTGTCATAAAATATTTAAAAGATTCTCACACAAAAACTTACAAAAACTTTTTGACCGCGTTTTTATTGCGTTTTGCAAACTTTCTTAAAATCTTTTATCTTTTTTACGCCTAGTTTTTATCTAGTTTTTGGATTTCACGCTTTTTGTAATTTTTCACATTTTTTTACGCTTTTGCGCTTTTTGGAAAACACCGATAAATCCCGCCATAAAGATATGGAAAGATTTTTGCTTAAATTGCCACATAAACATTTAAAGGAGTTTTATTTATGAAAAAATTTGCACTAAGTTTTTTGCTAGGCTTTTTTCTTATCCACAGCTTTGCCCAAAGCGCGACAAAAACCACTCCCAAAAACCCTATAAAAGCCACGCTTTATGTGATAGAAAGTATCGCGGATAGCAAAGTAAGTGCTAGCTTTGGAGTAGTAGAAAATCTAAGCGATGAAGTCATCACACTAAATGCAGCCTTTAGCGATATAAGCAACGCCACCGAGCTACACCAAAGCATAAAAAAAGCCGATGGGACCTCACAAATGCAAAAGGTGGATTCCTTGCAAATCCCACCAAAGTCAAGCCTACAACTAAAGCCAAATAGTTTTCACATAATGTTTATAGGGCTACGAACTCCGCTAAAAGCGGGAGAAAGCACGCAGCTCACACTCTCCACAGACAAATTCAACATCACACTACAAGTCCCAATCATCACTAGAAAAGACCTTGATAAGCACTTGCAAAATCTTGGGATTACTGATTTGGCTGATTCTCACTTGCAAGAGCATTCACACCACCACTAAAGTTATCGAGCTAGCGCACGCAAAATTAACTTTAAGATTTTATAGAAGTAGAGGAATTGCTTAAGAATCTTTAAGGAATGCTTAATGAGTAATAACAACAAGTTTGCTATCTTTGCGGGTATTATGATTGTATGCGGGATTATCGTGTTTGCACTTCAAAACAGCTCCTTTACTACCACCACAGAATCCATAGCTCATTCAATCACAAGCGTAAGCCAACGCCTAAAAAACAACCCAAAAACCTCCCAAGCAGCAGAGGAAGAAGATGACAAGCCCAAAAGAAATTGTCTGCTAAATCGCCGTGTGTGTGATTTGAAACTAGCAGGCGATAGCCCACAAGCCCGCAGAACTCGCGCAAAAGAAGCGCGAAAATCTGGCTCCACAGAAGTGGTTATGCCAAATAGCGACCCCATAGAAATCACAGTAGAGATGATACCAAAAAGTGTCCGCGCCCTAAAAAACACAACCTTTCGTGTAGAGGGGGCGGATTTTCGCGCACTAGAGGGGAGACTAGTAGGTGTAAATATGGATATGGGCACGACTATAATCACTTTTAAAAAGACAGGAGAAAATCGCTATGATGGCAAGTTTATCCCATCTGTGTGCATAGAGGAAGTGATGCAATATAGCCTAAAACTCTATGATGAGGGGCAGGATTTGGGCTTTGCAGTGGATTTTGATATTTATCGCTAAGGATTTAAGGAGTAAGTATGGCAGAGACTATCAAACCCCCCAAATCTAATCCAAATTCGGGTATATTTCGCGCTTTGGGGATTTTGCTTAGTATTGCGTTTTTGGGTGCGCTTGCTTATTGGAGTGTGCAAAAAAGTCATTCTTATGACTTCAAAGGCGCGAAAAGTATGCAGGGTGTGGTGGATATGGCAAATTTTGATGGGAAGTATAAGATTGTGTATTTTGGATTTTTATCCTGCCCAGATGTATGCCCCACGACTTTGCAGCTCCTAGCAGATGCACTAGAAAATCTGCAAGATTCTAGCGAGATTGTCTTGCTTTTTGTCTCGCTTGACCCAAAGCGTGATAGTTTGAGTGCGATAGATAGCTATGCTAAGCATTTCTATGCTCGCTCGTATGGGCTTATTTTTGAGGAGGAGGACTTAGAGGCGATAAAAAAGACTTATGGCGTTCACTCTCGCAAAATCGAGCAAAAAGATTCCGCACTAGAATACACCATAGAGCATAGCTCGGTTGTGTATTTATTTGACAAAAAAGGCAGGCTAATTGAGGAAGTGCGCAATCTCGCTGAAATAGAAAACTCGCTAAAAAACCTTATCTCACGCCACTAGATAGCAATGCCAAAAAATATTATATGCCAATATAGGATTCTAGGTGGTGCGCGAAATAGGCAATATAGAGGCAAGCAATATAGCAGATTTTCTAGGATTTTTCGCTTTTTTGCTATGCTTGCTTCAAGGTGTAGTCATAGAGATGGGCACACATTGATTTTTATGATATTTTTTTTGCTAATGTTTTTGCTTACTCTGTGTGGTTGCCAAAATACCCAAGATAGCAAAAATAGCCAAGAACGCCAAGCGCAGAATGCAAGATATGAATCTAGCATAGATTCTAGCTTGCAATCTAGTGCGAAATCCAAATTAGATTTTGCGGATTCTAGCGATTTTGTGCAAGAATTTGATAAGCAATATTTTGGATACAAAGGCAATGCAAGTAATAAGCCTTTTGATGATTTGCCTATCAATGATTTGCTTGGAGGTTTATCTCGCGCTAGTGGCAATCAAGTTTTTTTGCTAGATTTGACAATACCAGCCAAAGATAGCACCTCATCTACACACAAACCTGTCTTGCTTTTTTTTGGCTCGCCTTTTTGCACTCCTTGCAAGCATATTATCCAAAACATTGCAGAATCTAAAGCCCTCCAAGAAATGCTAAAATCCAACTATCAAGCCTATTTTATCAATATTTTATCCAAAGAATCTTTGCAGATAAATCTCCCCTCTCTTATCAAAAAAGAGCAACAAAAAACTACACAAAAATCCGCGCAAAAAAACACACCCCAAAGTCTGCAATCAGCAGAGTTTCTCATAACAAAAAAGTCCCTAGCACACACGCTAAATATCCGCGCTACGCCTACGCTTTTGTTTTTGGATAATAGCGGAGAGGAGATTTTCCGCTTTGTAGGTGGGCTTAGCAAAGAGCATTTACTTATTGCGCTAGATTTTTTGAAATCCCCGCCCACTAGCAACAATCAACAACAAATTGCGCTAGAATTACACAAACGATTTCTAGCACAAAACAAATAACCATACAAAGGAGAATCTATGGCAAAAAAAATCGCACTTGGGCTAAACATAGACCACATAGCCACCTTGCGAGAAGCCCGCAAAATCAACTACCCAGACCCGCTAGAAGCGGTATTTATCGCTAAAAATTGTGGCGTAGAGCAAATCACTTTGCACTTGCGCGAAGACCGCAGGCATATCCAAGATGATGATGTCGAGCGGGTAGTCGCTAGCTCAAATATCCCTGTAAATGTCGAATGCTCTTGTGATGAGCAGATTGTAGATATTTTGTGTGAGCTAAAGCCATACAAAGTAACGCTTGTGCCAGAGCACAGAGAGGAGCTAACCACAGAGGGTGGACTAAATATGCGCTCAAAGAAAATAAAAGAAATCATTGAGGAGTTTAACGCACGCAAGATTTATATAGCTACTTTCATAGACCCCGAGCTAGAAGCCATAGAGCTATCTAAGCAATACGGAGCATCAGGTATAGAGCTACACACAGGCAACTACTCCAATATCTATCAAGCCCTCTACTCAAATATTGAGCGCACACACAACGCCATAAACTACCTTACCCTAACACACGATGAGCTGCACGAAAAGATGCAAGATTCTATCCATTCTCTTAGCTCTTGTGCCAAAATAGCAAATGAGCTTGGGCTTGGTGTGTTTGCAGGGCACGGACTAAACTACCAAAATGTGAGAAATATCGTAGAAAATGTCCCTTACCTAAGTGAGCTAAATATCGGTCATAGTATCATCTCTCGCGCTGTAATCGTAGGGCTAGAGAGGGCTATAAGAGATATGCAATCTTTGCTTTATGTTTGAGTTTATGTTTTTAAGCGTGCTTACTTGAGTGTTTTTGCGCTTTTTGGGAAGTGAGTATTTTTCATCACTAAGTATTTTTATCACGCAAAATCGTGGAATATAGATTTTATGTTTAAGGAGTGCTAAATGAGTATTTTTTCTAGATTCTTTGGCAAGTTTTTTGGTGGAGTTTATAGAGGTGTAGTAAGCACGCTAGATTTTATCACTAAGTATTTTAAAGCCTTAGTTTTTGTGTTTATCGTGCTGCTGATTTTGGGGGCAAATAGCGAGCCAGAAAAAATCCCAAATCTTGCCAAAATCCACCTAAAAGGTGCGATTTTGGACGCAAACTCTGTGCGCACACAAATCGAGCAGATTGAGAAATATCCTAGCATAAAAGGCGTGCTGCTTGTCATAGATTCGCCCGGTGGCGCAGTGGGCGCGAGTGTAGAAATCGCAGACTTGATAAAAGATCTCAATGCCAAGCTCCCCGTAGTCGCCCATGTGCAAGGCACTATGGCAAGCGGGGCGTATTATGCGGGTGCTTATGCGCGCAAAATCTATGCAAATCGCGGAAGCCTAGTGGGTAGCATAGGCGTGATTTTCGCAGGGGGCAATATCGAGGAGTTGCTAGGCAAAATCGGTTATAAGCCTAGTGTGCTAAAAGCAGGAGAGTATAAAGAAATCGGCACGGCATTTCGTGCGTGGAGTGAGAAAGAGAGGGAGTTCCTCCAAAACCTCATAAACGAGGAATACGACACATTTGTAAGCGATATGATAGAGGCTAGAGGGCTAAAAAAGGAGGATTCTACCAAGTTTGCGGAGGGCAAGATATTTAGTGCCAAAAGTGCGCTAGAGCTAGGGCTCATAGACGCGCTAGGCTCGCAAAATGACGCCATAGAGGAGCTAAAAACCCTAAGCAAAGTCAAAGAGCAGCGGTGGCTAGAGAAAAACAAAATCGACTCGTTTATGGACAATCTCATAGAATCAAGCGCGAGCCTTTTTGTAGGGGCGATTTTTGACACACTTGGGGGCTTTTCGCTTAGGTAGCTTAGGCAGTTGATTGCCCACTTCAAATAGCAAACAAGCCACCAAACTACAAGCAAAATGAGATTTTAAGAAACCTGCCCACTACTTTTGCCAAAAAAGTAGCACCACGCGACTATACCACAAGCACTCATAACAGCAAGGCTAAATGCTATCCACAAAATGTGTTGCTGCCACTGAACCGCTAAGGAAGCAAAAAAGTCCGCAGGGATATGCGCGATAATGTAGGGCAAAGCCAAAAGCGCGATAAACACGGCGATAAAGCAGAGCAAAAAGCGTTTTGTCGTCTTTACTATGTCGCTTTTGCTTTCTTGCTTAAGCCTATATGCGCTATGCACTCCTCCCAGCCCAAAAACAAACGCCATAAACAAAGCTCTCTCTACAAGAAAGTCCTTGTCCCTCTCGCCCCAATGTATAAGATAAGCAATCTCAAAGCTACTCCCAATAAAAGAGAGCAAATACGGAAAGATAAGAAAAAACACAAAGGCAAAAGCAAATTGTGGAAAAAATGCTCTTGCAAAGACTTCTACGACTTGTTTGCTCATTTTTCTCCTTTTTATTTTGAAAATATTTTTAAAAACACTTCTTAAAGAGTGATAACGCGCATACTATCACAATTTTCACAACTCTGTCAAGTAAAATGATTATATTTTTTATAATTTATTTAATGCCTTAACGCGCTTAAAATCCTGCGCTAAAATCTACATTAAATCCTAAGCAATCTGCAATCTTGCCAAATCCAAGATTTAGAATAAACCTGCTATAATGCTAGCTTTTATTAAAAGATTTTAGAGGATTTGGCAATGCTAGAAAACTTTGACTTTACGCTATTAGAAAACGAGGATTTTAAAGAAGATTCGGTTAGGGAGTTTATCATCGCGCCTATTTTAGCGCGACTTGGCTTTGCGGTGAAAAATGACAAATCCCCACAAAAGCTAGAAATGCTCCTTTCAAAAACGCTAAAAACGCAAATCCAAATCGGTAGCAACAAAAGCATTGATACGGATTTGAAGCCTGATTATCTGCTGTGTGTGGGTGGCAAAAATGCTTGTGTCCTAGACGCCAAATCCCCCAAAATCGACATAAGCAAAGGTAGCAAGGCACAAAAACAAGTCCTAAGCTATATGTTAGCCTTTGAGACTTCGCTTTACGCGCTTTGCAACGGCAGGGCATTTATCGTGTTTGACGCGCAAGGTGTGGTGCTTGAAGTGGATTTGAAAAACGAGCTAGATTCTAAATTTGGCGAGTTATCCCAAGTGCTTACAGGCGAGAAATCACAAAAGCCACAAAGCTCCAAAAAGCCTGATGAGTGGTATCTAAGCAGAGAGATTCCAAAGGCGATTTTAAAGCCAAAGAAACAAGAGGCAAAGCGACATTTTGGTTGTAATGCTTATTTTACACGCCAAAGCTGGGATATTGTCGCCCAAAATATCAAAGCATTTACGAGCGAAGGCGACATAGTGCTAGATAGTTTTGGTGGCAGTGGCGTTACCGCGATTGAGGCGATGATGAACAATCGCTTTGGGATTCACACGGATTTAAACCCGCTCTCTATCTTTATGGTAAAGGCTCTTTGTGCTAAGGTTAATCTAGGCGATTTGCACGATTTAAGCGAAGAGATTTTAAGCGAGTTTGAGTCATTGCGCCCCAAAAATGAAAAAGAAGCAAAGGCATTACTAAAAGGCGCGAAATACTATCCAAACGCCATTGATAAAGAGTTTGGCGAGATTGCCACTACTAAAATGCAGGATTCTACGCTATGGATTCCCAAAGATGAAGATTTACGCTGGACGGTTAAGGGACTACATTCGCTATATCAGCTTTTTAACCCCACTCAAATGGTAGAACTTGCTATCTTACGCAAACTTATAATGCGAAAAACTACTAAAAATAAAGAAATGCGCTATTCTTTGCTTTTGGCGTTTTATAATACTTTAAGTTTAATAAATTTAACTTATCGCGCAACAAATACAGGTGGAGGTAACCATTTTGGATTTTACTATCGCTACAAATTAGCCAAAATTCCCTACTTTAAGGATACTGCAAAAACCTTTCAAGGAAAATTAAAACATATTATAAATGGCAAAAAAGAGTTAGAATCATCGCCTTATTTTTATAAATCTTATTTTGAACCCTTGCAACGCGTGATTAAGGATTTTAAAGGCTCGATGATTGCGCAAAGAGAAAATGTAGGAAGCATAGATTCTTTAGAGTCTAAAATAAATGGCGAAAAAATCTTTCAAGCAGACGCGACAAATCTAGCCGAAATTGAATCCCAAAGTGTGGATTTTATCTACACTGACCCACCTTATGGTGATAAAATCCCCTATTTAGACTTAAGCACAATGTGGAATGCGTGGTTAGATTTACCCGTGGATTTGGCAACGCGCGAAAAAGAATGTATCGAGCAAGGAAGTCTAAATAAAACACGCGATGAATATTACAGCTTAATGGAGCAAAGCCTAAAAGAAATGTATCGTGTGCTAAAGTTTAATCGCTGGTTAGTCTTTGTATTTCAACACCAAGATGTGCGATTGTGGCAAACACTACGGACGATTGCAAAAAATATAGGATTTGAATATGTTTATACATTGCGACAAAGTAATGGGCAAAAAACAATTAAACAAAGGCAATGGACAGCCACTATGGTAAGTGGACAGTTGCTTATATATTTTCGCAAAGTCAAAAAAGTGGGTGCAGAAGTGATAAGTCCGCTTAATGAAAAATCACTCGTGCAATGTGCCAAAGAATACATTATGGAAAAC
>SAMEA104315434__coassemble_689_pt1 | contig 16609 bp, 17 predicted proteins | sample SAMEA104315434__metabat2_low_PE_003 | metagenome-assembled genome bin SAMEA104315434 (sample SAMEA104315434) | gut metagenome | biome: Monkey gut; feature: monkey-associated habitat; material: faeces | place: China | collected 2013 | reverse complement strand
AGCTCGTTTATTTTTGTTTGAAATGTTTGCTCTATCTCTTGGCTTCTATCTTGGATAGATTTTTTTGGCGAGTTTGCACTCAAATGGCTTGACACAAACACCACTAAGGCTAATGCGATAAAAAAATGCTTTCTAACCCGTATTTGCTTTTTCATTTGGACCTCCTTTTATTATTTGATGTCGGCAAATATGTAACCATACCAAAAAAAAAAAAAAACCCCAAATTGGAATAATGCACGCAAAATACCACAAAAAAAGCACCCAAAAGAAATAGGCAAGAAAAATAGATAAAACCTAAGAAAATAACGATAAATAAAAATTAACAAAAAAATAAAAAAACTTTTTAGAAGTGCCTTTTTTTAATTTTTGTAAAAAATTTTGTAGATTTTTATAGATTTTGGGTGCAAGATTTGCGTCATACACTAAAAATATGCAATAGATTTTAGTGTATGACATTGCTTATATGCGCTTCAAGCCTTTGCCCTTTTCTTTGCGGATTTTGAGGTAGTCAAGCAATAAAATCTGAATTTTTTATAATTTCTAGTAAATTATCTGAATAAATATATTCTTTTGCTTCATTATATACCCACAAATCTTTTGTTGTAGCTAGTTCAAAATATTTTTCCGCAGTATCACCATTATGTGGATTTGTAGGATATATAAATATCTTTTTGGCGGTGGAAAAATAAGCCATAACATCACAAAGTCCGCTTCTATATCCTATAAAATATCCGCAATCATTTACCAATGCTATCGTATCGCTAATGCTTAAAAGATATGATTTATATCTTTGCGAAAATGTCTCATCATTTGAATTGAAAATAATGTCAAAACCTTTTGTTATAAAAAATTCAGCCAATGATAGCCAAAACTCATCTGGCGCACATTTGGGGCAAGAAGTAGCGTGTGGAGATAACATTATGGTTTTGCCTTTTTTATACTCAATGTCTAAATTTTCTATTTTAAACTCAAAGCAAGTATCAGCTTCTAGTTTTGCGTCTTTTGGCAAATTTAGAATTTCTATTAAATTTGTTCTAAAAGATATAAATTTCATATCTTTTTCATATAGTTCAGCTTCGATATTTAGCATTGATTTATTCTTTTTGACATAAGATATAAGGCGTTCTAAATCATAGCTTATCAATAAAGTTTCATCTACCTCTTTTGCAAAAAGCTGTGTTAATTGTTTAAAATAATGCTTCCTTACCATCATTACGATTTTTTTGCCATTAAGTCTTTTATATTCTTTTAGAAGTAGGCAAATATACAATATATCCCCCAAACCTTGCGGTGGATAGATGACTTGATATTCTGCCGATTTAAGATACTTACTAATTAGTAATTTATTTTTATGGCGTAAAACAATATCTTTTATACTCTTTTTTCCTCGAATAATATCAATGATATTTTGGATTAACTGTATTCTCATTTGCATTCTCCATATATCTCATCAAGCACCTTATCTCCAACTAATTCAGCAATTTGCCGAATCTGTTGGATACTTAAATCACAGCCGAGTTGATGAGCATTGGCTTTATAAGTATCCACAACCAAAAAGTCTCCATATAATCTCCTTAAAACCACAAATACCTCATTTGGACAATTAAACTCATAATTTTCAAAAAATATCGTTTTGAGCGGAAAAATCTCATCATAATTAAATGCTACTTTGTATGATGGAGGAATATAAGAGTGAAAAGACTGAAAAACAAAAGCATTTGGCGGAATTGGTTGATGTTGCAAAATATCATCTTCATATATTTGCTTATTGGCTAAAATCTCATAAAGCAATTCTCTTTTGCTTTTGTTTTTTACTACCGAAGTCCATATTTTGACTAATAATGAATTCATAATTATTTCTCATCATTTTTTAATAAAGCGTAAATATTCTGCACGATCATACCATACGAATCTTTTTTATTAAATAAAGTAGCTGTTCCAAGCACAAATGAATTAACCCCAAGATAATACCACTTCTTTATCCTATCTGCGGTAACTGCACCGTCTAAAACAATCTCAAAATTAAATTTTTGCTTCAACTCAAGCAATCTAGTAATCTTATTATCAACATAATCTTGGTATTTTCGCCCAGCGTGTCCGGGATTCACACCAAGAACAAGGATTTTGTCCACTACATTCAGCAATTCCTCAATGCTTGGGATAGAAGTTCCCGGATTTATAGCAATTCCAGCAGTTAAACCTCTTTTATGGATTTTTTCTATAATTGTAGCAGTGTCGGCACATACTTCTGGGTGAATATAAATTATATCTATTGCCAAATCAAATAAAATAGGCAGATAATTATATGGCTCTTTTACCATTAGATGTGTTTCAACCTTTTTGGTAGTGCTTTCTTTGATAAACTTCATATCTTGATAACCCATTCCAAAATTATCTACAAAACTGCCGTCCATAATGTCAATATGAAACATATCTATCCCAGCTTTTTCTAAATCCCTTACTTCATCTCTTAAACACGCATAATTTGCACACATCATTGATGCTGATAATTCTATCGCCATTTTTACACCTTTATCCGTGGTTTTGCTACTATAAAATTTGATTTGCTAAAATTTATAGACTCATTTGGTTCAAGCACTACTGTAGTGCCTTTTTTTATCAAAAATTCATTTATTTTTGCCTCCTCACTTAAAAAAGTTAAGCATTCAATAGTTTTTGAAGTATTTGTATGATTGACTTCGTTCTCAAAAAGCCGTGTTGAATAAAATCTTTCTTTTATTTCACCACTATATCGTTTGGGCGTAGATTTTTTATCAAGGCAAACTGACTTTAAAGCAGATTGCAAATGTATTTCTCGCTTTTTTCCATTTTTATCAACTCTATCAAAATCATATATTCTATAAGTAGCATCGCAATTCTCTTCGATTTCATATACCAAACTTCCAGCCGATAAAGCGTGCACAGTTCCAGCTTCGATATAGACATAATCACCTATTTTTACAGGTAGGTAGCCAAAAATTTCATTGTATTTTTTAAGCGCAATTTTTTCTTGTAACTCTTTTAAATCTTTTGCTTTGCAACCCATAAACATCTTATTGGTTTTTGGAGATTCTAAAAAATAAAATGATTCGTTCTTACCAAAATCTAAATTTTCCAGCTCTTTTGCCACTTCATCATTGGGATGAACTTGCAAACTTAAATCATCTGTGGCATCAACTAATGCTATAAGAAATGGAAAATTTTTGTATTGACCAAGATTTAATCGCTCCTTATTTTCATCAAAATATTTTTTAAATATTTGTCCTTTGTATTTTCCATTTAAAATTTCACTTTCAAATGTGTCATTGGAAATAAGTGAATACAAATGTCCTATATTTTTACTATTGCTATCACAATACTTGGCAAGTCTATTGCCACCCCAAACGGTTTCGTGTACGATTGTTTTAATAACTAGCATATAAATCTCCTTATAAATTTTTATCAATCACAATGCTTAAATCTTTTAACCCCTGATTTCGCTCGGTATTTATTGAATGAGCACACTTTAAACCAGATGGTTTTATGTCATTGATTAAAATTCTCTCTCCCATAGGCATTTCAAATATAATTTCATTGAATCTAATGCCATTTTCGATAAGAAACTTTAATGTTTGCTCTCTTACCTCTTTTTCCCTTGCTGTTAGAATTAAAACAAAATCATCTTTTGGTATTGAATCTAAAAGTTTTCTTGCACCAGCTAGAAGTTTGTCGCCACCATTTTTGTATCCATTATGTTCTACAAGTGTGCCATCTAAGTCTAAAATCCAAGTATGCTTAAGAGTAGATAGTGTTAATACTTTATTTATTTTCATTCTGTTTCTCCTATAAAGTCATTTATTAGATACACACCATTATAAAAAGCAAGACACATCGAATCATAATCTTCCCAGCAATGACTTGCCAAAGACAACCAAATAATTGCGTGAATAAATTGAATCTCATTAAGATTGCAAACTGTGCCTAAAACTTCATTTGCCAAATACTCCCAACCATTTGATTCTATTGCAAAAATAACCGAATCGTTAGATACATTGAGGTCAAATTTTTTAATATTAAAATTATCAAAATTTCCATATAGTGAAAAATACAATTTTGCCCAATCGTATCTAATATCTCCAAAAACTTCTTGCTTGCCAAAATATCCCCTAGCATCAATAAAATAAATATTACCGCTCTTATCTATCATTGCATTTGTCAAAGTGCAGTCGCCGTGTATAGGACAAAATATAGTATCTAACAGCATTGTTTCAACTGCATTCTTAAAAATTTGCCGAAATTTAAGTGGATTTTTGCATATTTTATTGTTTATTGTTATGGTATCATTCTCCGAAAATGGTATAGCATATTTTATGCTATCAATTCTATCTATCGTCTTTGTGAAATATTCTTTGGTTAAATCCTCTTTATCAGCAGGTTTTACTTCATAAGAGTGCATTTTGGTAAGTTGTTTTATTATATTATGAATAGTTGCTAATTTTTGATTTTTAGTCAATTTTGCCTGAAATATATTGACACCATCTATTTTTTCCATAATCAATGGATTATGAGAATATATTTTTGGTATAGCTTTAAAGCCATATTGGGTTAATTTATCATACCACGATATTTCTTTTGTGATAAGATTTTGTCCTTCTTTGGTAAGGGTTGTTTTTATTACCTTATCATCTCTAAATTCAATGTGATTATATGGACGACAACGATTTTGTGCATCATCTAATGCTTTTAATGCCTTAATTGTGCCAACTTCCTTGCAGTTTGGCATTTTCATTGGAATGAATTTTAGCCCACTCTCTTTTAACCAAGAGGTAAAAGAGCCAAACTCTTTAATGTCTGCGCATTGCGACTTATTGGCAAATATAAAACAACCAGCTACGCCGCATTCATTAGATTGGACTTTATCTAATGCTCCACTAATGAGACTCCAAGAGCAGGTTTGGTTTTCTAATATCCCAACATATACTGAATCATTGTCGGTTATTGGGGGGGGGGATTAAAGTCTGACGAAAGCAACAAATCAGACCAAACCAACATAAATGCTTCATTGTCTGGAATGAGTTCAAGGGATTTTTTAATGCCGCAAATATTGCCATTACCAATTGATTTTACCATTTGATAATCTATATTTTTGGCAAAAGTTGTTAGGTATTTCTCCAATACCTCGTATTTGTAATCTCCAATGATAACAAATCTAGAACCTCGACACTTTTCAAATAAGTGAAAAATCATAGGTTTGTTGCATATAGGCACAAGGCATTTAGGCTTGTTGCGCGTAAGCCCCTCTAAACGAGTGCCTTTGCCACCCGCTTGGATAATGATATGCTTTATATTTGCGTGATTTTGTGTAGATTTTGAAGTTTTGCCCATTTTAGCCTCTCGCCTAATAAATATACCATAAACGAATATGTGTCTTAAATGTATGCTTAATGTTTAAAAGTTAATTTGGTAGCCAAGATTTGCAACCACCAAGATTTGCCACTTTCAAAGCCAAGCCAAACGCCACATTCTAGCAAAGATTTTTATACAAATATCCAATATTTTGCTCAAAGCCACAGAGTGTGGTATAATGCCACTTGATTTTGCATAGCACCTTATACCGCTACTTCGTAGCGACCCAAATCAAACCACACCAAACCCCCCAATCCAAAATCTAGCAAGGAGCAAAAATGCAAAAACTTGCCCACCTTGTGCTAGCTCTATCGCTAGCCTCCACAGCATTGTTTCTAGGCTGTGATGATAAAAGCAAAAAATCCACTCCAAAAGCCCCACCAAAAGATTATGGTATCACAAGTTTTACTTCCCCTCAAGCCCAAAGAATGATTGAAAAATACATTCAGCCCTATTGCGAGCAGGACTGCACACTACTCTATGAGGGCGAGCTAGAGAGTCGCAACAAAATTTGGGTATTTAAAAACCACCTTGACACTATCAAAATCTTTGAGCACGAGGCAGGTAGAGAAGCGATACTCTATCGTGGCGAGATAGAGAGAATCCTCTCTCACCCTAAGTTTGAGATAGAGGAAAACACCCTAATTATCACCGTCCCGCGCAATACTTCAGCTGGATTTATGCAGACAAAAGCGGTGCTAGAAAATGGCGAAATGCACCTTTTTACCAAAGGGTTTAACTCGCCTGATATTTATCACAATGCCGATTGGCAGCCAGACTTTGACCCACAAAAAGCCCAAATAGAAGTGCTAAGCCTAAGTGTCCAAAGATACAAACGCAAAGGCACAGGACACGCCTGCCCTGCCGAGCTTACCGAGCTACAAACCAAAAGTGATGTAAAAAAGTTTTTTGAGTTAGCAAAGCCTATCGCTTCAAGCGGGCTTGATTTGCCCGCTGGGTATGCAGGTGTGGGCTGTGCGGAGTATAGTGGCAAGCTAGAAGCATATGGCAAAATGTGGGAATACACCATTGCGTATGGATTTGGGATATGGGCTAGGGATTTTGAGGAGGGTAGAGCGTTTGTATGCGAAGATGAAAAATGCCCATTGCAAGCCGTGTCTAATGCCTCCAATGCAAATTAGCCACAAACCCAAGAATCTAAAAAATGGCTTTTGTAAAAATAGCCCTTTAGCTAGAGACAAGCCTAAAAATAAAATCTAATAAAATCTAAAACCTGCTTTTGCTACCTATAAAACCCCAATAAACTTTAATAAATTCTAGTCAAACTCTGCAACTTTGCAAACGACACAAACAATCAGTGCAATGAGTTTTTAAGATTTTGCGTTTTTTAAGCTCTATAATTTTTGCGAGATTTTTACAACACTTCACAAGATTTCACAAAAAGATTTTGCCCAAAATTCAAAATCCTAATTTTGCGCCATTTGGGCATATTTGCATTTGATTGTTAAATTTTTAGGCTATAATCGCATTTCTGCTTTTTACTTATTTTGACTACATTACCACACACAAGGAATCCCAAAATGGCTACCAAATCCCACTCAAACTCCACCTCTACCCACGCACGCGCAAATAATAGCGACCCAAACCACCAGAACAACCAAAATCGCACCCAAAAACATATCCCCGCAGAAGTCTATAAGCTAGAAGAGCTAAGCCAAAAACCCATTTCACAGCTTGTATCTATCGCACAAGGACTAAAAGTAGAAAATCCACAAGAATTTAAACGCGCGGACTTGATGTTTGAAATCCTAAAAGCACAAGTCTCACAAGGTGGATATTTGCTTTTCACAGGAGTTTTAGAGATTACTCAAGAGGGATATGGATTTTTGCGTGCGGTTGATGAGGCATTTACCGATAGCAAAAACAACACCTATGTAAGCCAAACACAAATCTATCGCTTTGCCCTGCGAAATGGCGACATCGTTACAGGACAAGTTCGCCTGCCTAGAGAGCAAGAAAAATACTACGCTTTACTAAAAATAGAAGCGGTGAATTATAAACCACTAGATGAGATGAAAAACCGCCCACTTTTTGACAATCTAACTCCACTTTTTCCCACGCAACAATTACGACTAGAATACAATCCTAGCAAGGTTACGGGGCGTATGCTTGATTTGTTTAGCCCCATAGGCAAGGGTCAGAGAGCCCTCATAGTCGCGCCTCCACGCACGGGTAAAACCGAGCTTATGAAAGAGTTAGCACACGGCATAAGTGCCAATCACCCCGAAGTAGAGCTAATGGTGCTACTTGTCGATGAGCGACCAGAGGAAGTAACTGATATGCAGCGAAGTGTCAAAGGTAGCGTGTATAGCTCGACATTTGACCTCCCAAGCGCAAACCATATCCGTGTAGCCGAGCTCGTCCTAGAGAGGGCAAAGCGTGAAGTCGAAAACGGCAAAGATGTCGTGATATTGCTAGATTCTATCACAAGGCTTGCTCGCGCGTATAACACCGTAACCCCAGCAAGTGGCAAAATCCTAAGCGGTGGTGTCGATGCAAACGCGCTTCATAAGCCAAAGCGATTTTTTGGTGCGGCTAGAAATATTGAGCAAGGCGGTAGCCTAACTATCATCGCCACAGCACTCATAGAGACAGGAAGCAAAATGGACGAAGTCATATTTGAGGAATTCAAAGGCACAGGAAATAGCGAAATCGTGCTAGCCCGCTCCATATCAGAGCGCAGAATCTACCCCGCCTTTGACATACTAAAATCAGGCACGCGCAAAGATGACTTGCTACTAAGCAAAGAAAATCTCACAAAAATATGGATGCTACGAAATGTAATGAGTCAAATGGACGATGTCGAGGCACTATCATTTATCTATGCCAAAATGCAATCCACCAAAGACAATGAAGAGTTTTTAAATAAAATGAATGAAAAAGAGTAGCTTTTTTGGGATAGATTTTGTAGCGAGATTTTGCCCAAAATCTACTTTCGCAAAAAGCCCAAATAAAACTCATTAAAAAGCAAAATCGTAAAAAGGCACAATGCAAGCAATGACAAAATCAATGACAAAGGTAGGAATTTTTGATAGTGGCATAGGCGGCTTAAGCGTGGCAAAGTCCGTGCTTGAAGCGCGAATGTTTAGAGAAGCTGTGTATTATGGCGACACTGCACGCGTGCCTTATGGTGTCAAAGACCGTGATACGATTGTGAGATTTGCGCTTGAGTGCTTGGAGTTTTTCGCTCCGCACGATATTGATATGCTACTTGTGGCGTGCAACACCGTGAGTGCTTATGCCCTAGAAACTATGCAGGAAAAAGCTAGCTTTCCCATAGTGGGCGTAATAAAAGCGGGTGTCAAAGCCTGCATAAACGCCCTAGATGACAAAGACTCTCCCACGCTTATCATCGGCACAAAAGCCACCATAGATTCTAGGCAGTATGAGAAGCGACTAAAAGAAGCGGGATATACGCGCTTTGTAAGCAAAGATACAGGGCTATTTGTCCCGCTTGTGGAGGAGGGGCTATATCGTGGCAAGGGCGAAGTGGTGCTAGATTCTGTGCTTCATTTTTATTTAGATGAGTTTTTGGATTCCCCCGCACTTGGGAGGGCAAAACCTCAAGCCGTGATTTTGGGCTGCACACATTTCCCGCTTATCGCTAAGCAGATTGGGGAGTTTTTTGGTGGGGAGAGTGTGCTGATTCATTCAGGCGAAGCGATTGTGGAGCTACTAGAATCAGACTTCAATCTACGCAGAAACGCTTTTGAAAGCACGCATATTGATTTTTATGCCTCAAGCGATATAGAAGGACTAAAAAGTAAGGCAAAGATATGGCTACAATGAATGCAAAATCAAAAAACCACACAAGCTACACAAAAAATTCCCCCAAAAACCAAAATCCCGTCCAAAATTCTGCTTCAAATCACATAGAAAATGCCAAAAGCCACGAACGACATTCTCCCAAATCGCACCACCACAAAGAAGATAGCGTTACAAGGCTTTCTATCTCGCTAGAGCCACATTTATTAGCCGAGCTAGATTCTCGCATAATCACTCAAGGATACTCATCTCGCTCTGAGCTAGTGCGCGATATGATACGCCAAAAGCTAGTAGAAGAGAGCTGGCAAGATGAGACCCAAGACAATATCGCCGTGCTTGTAGTCGTTTTTGACCATCACCAAAGAGAGCTAAATCAGCGCATTATCGACATTCAGCACAATGCAAATATTGATATTTTGTGCTCCACGCATATTCATATCGATGCTCACAACTGCCTAGAATCCATAATGTTAAAAGGCAAGCCAAGTGCGGTGCAAAATTTCGCGCTAGAAATGGCAGGGCTAAAGGGCGTGAAATTTAGCAAACTAACCCGCACAAGCAGATTTGATGAAAGCCACTAAAACATTTGCAGATTCTAAAAACTTTGCAGATTTTCAAAATCAAGCAGTCCTAGCCCCGCCTTTTGTAGATAGCACAGACAAAGTCGCCATATTTGGCGGTAGCTTTGACCCGCCACATTTAGCGCATTTTGAGATTATTTTGTGGCTTAGCAAGCATTTTGGGCAAGTAATCGTTGTCCCTGCGTATCAAAATCCGCTAAAAACCCACACGACTATCCCACTGCAAACGCGACTGAAATGGTGCAAAAAAATGTGTGAAAATATAGATAATGTCATCATAAGCGACATAGAAGCACGAAATAATCGCGTAATGTTTGCCTGTGAGCTAGCAAGGCATTTTTATGCCAAATATTTTGGAGAGAAACTTTTAGACAATAAGCAAAAATCCAAAAATTTTACTCCTCCGCTGTATTTTGTCATAGGGGAGGATTGCCTAGCCAATTTGCACAAATGGAAAAATATAAATGAGCTAAGTAGCTTAGTAGATTTTGTCGTGCTTCAAAGAGGTGGCACAAAAAAATCTAGCCCAAAAAAAATTACTCAAGCAACATCCACAAAAGCACAAAAATCTAGTGAAAAAAACTCCAGCAAAGCAAAGCAAAATAATGTAGATTTGCTAGATTTTGCAAAACTTCACTATGTGGATTTTTGCCCAAATGCGCTACTAGATTTTAAGCTAAATAGCGGCGATATAAGCTCGACTTTTTTGCGAAAATCTCTAAAGCAAAACATAGATAGTAAAGGCAATAATGAGAAAATCTTGCAAGCCTTGCCCAAAAACCTGCACGATGAGGTGTTGGCATTTTTTGCCAAAACTTCGCTACAATTTTAAGAAACTTAAAAAAACTCCACAAAATCCAAAATACACTATAAAAACATAAAAGCATAATTGTAAGGAGAGAATTTGACAAAAAAAAATACAAGCACTCAAACAAATATCGCAAAAAGAGCGGATAAAATCCGCTCTTTGCTAGATAGCAAAAAGGGCGAAAATATCGCAATCTATGATTTGGAGGGCAAAGACTATATCGCACAATGTGTCATTATCACTACCGCACTTGCTGGCAAGCACTCTTTTGCATTGCTAGATTTTCTAAGAAGTGAGCTAAAGCCACTAGGCGAGGTGTTTTATAGCACTGATGAGGAAAGTGAGGATTGGATTATCGCGGATTTGGGCGAAATAATGGTGCATATTTTTACCGAAAACACGCGCAAGCGATTTAACCTAGAAGAGTTTTTAGAAAGCTATTTTCAAGCAAAACCACTATAAAGCACAACACAAACAAAGAGGCAAAATGCGTGTAGATTTACACAACCACACTACAAGGTGCAATCACGCAAGCGGTAGCACACTAGAATTTGCCAGCAAGGCTTGTGAGCTAGGGATTGATATTTATGGATTTGCTTGCCACGCACCGATGAGGTTTGATGAAAAATATCGAATGGGGCTTAGCGAAATAAATGAATATATAAATGAGATTATTTCTTTGCGCAAAAATATCCAAGCGCAAAAAACAGAGCAAAATCAAAAAATGCAGATTTTGGTAGGGCTAGAGGTGGATTTTATACTTGGTAGGGAGGATTTGCTAGAATCGCGCGTATTAAGCGCACCGCTAGATTATCTCATAGGCTCGGTGCATTTTTTAGATGATTGGGGGTTTGACAATCCCGCATTTTTAGCCGAGTATGCTAAGCGCGACTTAGAATCTTGCTGGGTAAAATATTTCCAAAGTGTCGCAAAAATGGCACAATCTAAGCTGTTTCAAATCGTTGGGCATATCGACTTGCTAAAAGTCTTTGGCTATGCTATGCCACACTCTAGCGAATGTGCCTACGCACTAGAGTCTGCACTAGAGTCCATAAAAGAAGCAAATATGTCTATCGAGCTAAATGCAGCGGGCTTGCGTAAGCAAATCGGCGAAATTTATCCTAGCAAAGAGATTTTGCAAAAAGCCTATGCGCTAGGGATTCCTATAACCTTTGGTAGCGATGCGCACGCACTTAGTCAAGTAGGGTTTGGCTATGATGAGTGTGTGGAGTTAGCACGCGAAGTGGGCTATGATAAGTGTGTGTATTACAAACAAAAGCAAGCAATAGAAGTTGATTTTTGAGATTTTCCTAGTTTTTTTATTTAGATTTTTGTGCGTAGTTGCGTTTATCTTTTTAGATTTTTGCTCTAAATCGCGCTAAAAATGCACTTTTTAGTATTTTTGGATTTTGCTAAAAAGTCGTAAAAATAATTTTGCGTAAAATCACAACATAAGCACCTTTTTCTAAAATCTAAATACCACAAAAAAACTCACAAAGCCAACAAAACTAACAAAAACCCACAAAACTTCCCCCAATTTCCACCCCCCAAACTTCTATTTCAAAATTTCCAAAAACCATCATAAATGGACATTACCTGTCCGCTAAAATACGCATAATTACATTGTCAAAAGGCTTTAGGATAAAAACCCATAAGGAGTGCAAAATGGCGTATAAAAGAATGTGTAAAAAACGACAACAAGAAGTAGCAAGCAAGATAACAAAACTAAAAAAGAAAGCACTAGCTGGACAAAAATCGATAGCGGAGGAAGCAAAAGAGATTGATTTGAAAAAAAATTCACCCAAAGTGTCCATATCTAAAAAAGAGCACTGGAAAATCCACAATGTAAAAGTCGTTACCCTCACTCTAGCTAGCAATTTTGGCTACTTTTTTGTCAATAGATACGATTTTGAAGAACTCTTTGAAAACAACATAAAAGAGATAAGGCACATAAGCATTTCAGAAGCACTTAGACTTCTCAAGCCCTATTATACGCAGTTTTGCTACCCCGCTTTTGTGAAAGATAATTTTGAGCTTTTGCAAAGTATAGGGCTATCGCGTGCGGAGTGCGACACTCTTGCGTATATTTTTGTCTTATGTGATAGGGCTAAAGCCTTTGATGAGGACAAGATAAATCTATCTATGCACGCGCGACTTATATCTCGTATCTTTGGGCATAGAAGTGCTACGATAAGGGACATACTTCAAATAGATAGCAAGCTATCAAAAACAGGGCTTGTAGATTTATCGGCTAATATTGGAAGTTTCTATTCTGCAAATAGGTTAGATTTGGTATTTAGTGTGTCACTATCGATAAATAGGCTTATCCAAAATATTGGCTACAAGCAAGCTCCTAGCGCACTTAAGCTAGATGACTTTTCTTATATGCGGCAAAAAGTAGATATGCTACTTCACTATGCTAGAGTAAGCAAAAACGGCTCTATACTTCTATATGGCAAAGCAGGTGTAGGCAAAAGCGAGCTAGTAAGCGTCATAGCAAAAGAGCTAGGCAAAGAAATGATATGTGTCAAAAATATCATCATCAATGATGAGGAGCGCAAAGGGGCAAAAGCAGAAAAACGAATGAGTGCTTTTGCCCTAATGCAGCATATCCTAAGCAGTGATAAGCATATCGTGCTATATGATGAGTGTGAGGATACGATATGCTATGATGCACTAGAGCGCAAAGCAGGTATAAATACAATGTTAGAAAACACAAAGTTAGTAAACTTTTTTGTGTCAAATTCTAATGCGATGGACCCTGCGTTTTTGCGTAGATTTGACATCGTGTGTGAGATAAAGCCCCCACCCAAACGCAAAAAAATCCAACTCATACAATCCCTGCTAGAGAAGCGCAAAATCACACTTGATACACCTCTACTAGAAGCAGTAGCGACAAATCAATATCTCACTCAAGGTAATCTCCTAAAAAGCGCGAATGTGGCTAGTAAATTTGGCAAAAAAGATGCACAAAAAATATTTATCAAGTGTATAAACGAAACTTTGCGTGCCAAAAATGTAGCCCCTATAAAGCCCAAAAAGCCTAAAGAATCCAAAGAAACAAAAGAATCTAGCAAAATGCCTTATAGTATGGAGCTGATAGAATGTAGCACAGACATAGTGCGACTAAGCCAAAATATCAAAGCCCTTTGTGAGAAGCCCAAAGACAAAAGCCCACTAGCCCTAGCCAAAAAAGCTGCAAAAAGAGAGGGCAGGGAATTTGATAGGGATTTTTTGCTTGACTTTAGTGGCAAGGCACAAGTAGTGCCAAAATCTAATTGCGGAATACGACTGCTTGCTTATGGTAGTGCAGGCAGTGGCAAAAGCGAGTTTGCAAAAAAGCTAGCAAAAGAGTGCGATAAAAAGCTACTAAGCTATAAAATGAGTGACTTACTATCTAAGTGGGTAGGGGGAAGTGAAAAAAACATAGCACAAGCATTTAAAAAAGCTAAGCAAAAAGAGGCGATACTTCATATCGATGAAATCGATAGCATAGGCTACAATAGAGAGGGGGCAACTCACTCTTGGGAGCGCACTCTAGTCAATGAGCTACTTACGCAAATGGAGAATTATGATGGCGTATTTATCGCCACTAGCAATCATTTGGACTGCCTTGATAGAGCGATTTTGAGGAGATTTGATAGCAAGATAGAGTTTCGCCCACTAAACCCACAAAATCTAAAAAAGGCTTTTAGAATGTATGCGGAATATTTGGGGCTAGAGTGTGATTTTGGTGATTCTAGCAAAATGGATTCTAATATGGTAGATTTTAGCGCGGTGGATTCTAGTGAGGATTCTAGCATAGATTTTAGTGTGGAGCACGGTGCAAAATCTAGCGTGGATTCTAGTGTGAAAAGTAGCGCGAAATCTAGTGATTTTGCAAGCATAGAATCTCATCTTGCCAAGCTAGAAAATATCTGCTTTGGGGATTTCGCACTTATAGCTAGGGAGGCTAGATTTGCCCCGCTCAAATCCGCACAAGATTTGCTCTCAAAACTACAAGCAGAATCAAAAATCAAAGAGAGCGGCAGGGGTAGCGCAAAAGTAGGATTTTAAATAGTTTTAGATTCTTATGACTAGGCTTTGTTTGTATAGAGTGGGTGGAGGGGGATAGGATACGATTCTAAAAAATAAACAAAACTTGCACAAAAACTTATCTCAAACAAGGAGTTTACTATGGCTAAATACACCCCACAAACAAAAAATGAGCTAGAAAAAATACTGCTAGATTTTTCACTAAATCTAGCCGACATTGATACTTCAGCTATCGTAGATATGGCTTATCTTTTTAAGGATTCAAATCGCACGGATTTTAGTGGGATTGAGAGCTGGGACACAAGTAGCGTTACAAATATGCGTGATTTGTTTTGCGATGCGCAAAATTTCAACCAAAGCATAAACACTTGGAATGTATCCAAAGTAGAGAGTATGACTTGTATGTTTCACGGAGCAAAAAGATTTAACCAACCGCTAGATAAATGGGATACTTCAAGTGTGATAAGCATAAAAGGTATGTTTGGCAATGCCACTGCGTTTAATCAGCCACTAAATCAATGGGACACTTCCAAAGTCCCTGAAATGATAGCAGTTTTTTCTGGGGCAAAGAGTTTTAATCAGCCCTTAGATAAGTGGAGTGTAAGCAATGTAGAAACTATGGATAGAATGTTTGCAAACGCAGAGTCATTTAATCAAGCATTGGATTCTTGGGATACTTCAAAGGTTTTGAATATGGATAATATTTTTTATAACGCAAAATCTTTTAACCAAAATTTGGATTTGTGGAATGTGAGTAATGTGCGACTTATGGATAGCCCATTTGTTGGCTCGGCAATAGAGCTATCCCCACCTAAGTGGTTTAAAAATAAACACTAAATAGGCTTAGCTTATCGCAAACGCTTAGCTAAAAAACCAAATAAGCACCGATATAGAGATTCTCTCTAGTTTCCAACTAGCGCAGATTTAAAAAGCGCGGATTATTTACTAGAGCGGACTTTAAAATGCGCAAATATCTCACAACAAAGGCTTCTTATGCGACCAACTTCCCACAAACCTACGATTGGCAACCCCACGATTTATATGTTTGGCGACACGCACGGGATTATGGATATTGACAAGATTTTCTCAATAAACAAATCCTACACAAAAGATGATTTTCTCATCATCTGCGGGGATTTTGGCGTGCTGTGGAGCGATGAAGTGGATTCAAATGAGGCGATTTTGATTAAAGAGTTTAAAAAACTTCCTTGCACGATTTTGTTTATTGACGGCAATCACGAGAATTTCAACCGCCTAGAAAATCTCCGCACTATCAAGCGATTTGGTGGCAGTGTAGGCGAGTATATCAAGGACAAAGCCTATCATCTAAAACGTGGCGAGATTTATCAAATTGCGGGGCGCAATGTCTTTACTATGGGCGGGGCGATGAGCGTGGATAAGGACTTTAGAGAGCCAAATATATCGTGGTGGGAAGCAGAAAATATCACGCCCGCACAGATAAAATACGCCCTGCAAAATCTCGCAAACTTCAAAGACAAAATCGACATAGTCATCACGCACACCTGCCCAAATAGCTTTTTGCCACATATTTCTAAGCACTTGCTTTTAGAATTTAAATTGCTAGTCCCTGATGATAATAGCGTGTGGCTTGAGCTTTTGGCGCAAAAACTTGCACTCAAGCAAAGCGGGAAAATCGAGTGGTTTTTTGGGCATTGGCACGGGGATTTTGATTTTTGCGTGGAGATACAAAACGCAGATTATGAGAATCTAGATTCTAGAAATGCGGATAAAACTAAAGGTGCGAATAATGTGAATAGGGCTAAAAGTGTTAAAAATGCTGATAGTGATAAAAGTGGCGATAATGCGCTAGATTTTAGCGAAAATTTGGGATTGCAAATAAACTCGCATTGTTTGTATGATGAAGTCTATTGTGTGCGAGATGAGCAAGATAAAGTGAAATCAATGTTTGGCTAGAAGCAATCTTGTTGTGATTTAGCCACATTGATTTTGCAAAATTTCTTAAAAATATTGGCAGATTTTATAAAAAATGTTT
>SAMEA104315434__coassemble_675_pt1 | contig 16866 bp, 11 predicted proteins | sample SAMEA104315434__metabat2_low_PE_003 | metagenome-assembled genome bin SAMEA104315434 (sample SAMEA104315434) | gut metagenome | biome: Monkey gut; feature: monkey-associated habitat; material: faeces | place: China | collected 2013 | reverse complement strand
GATTTTGGTGGTTATCCAAAGTCCCCAAAGGATTCGCTCTAAATTATTGCCCTGCGCTAAAATCTCAAACATAGCGAAACCTCTTTTCCAAATAAGCAAAGATTAGCGAAATCGGCAAAATGATAATGAGATACGCGCTAAAGAGCATAAACAACGCCTCGCTAGTCTTGTAATAATTTGCGATGATATTATTTGTGGCAAACATTAAATCCGCCAAAGCAATCGCCGTAACCACACTACTTTCTTTAATCAAAAAGATTGCATTTGCGCTAAATGCGGGAAGCGCAATGCTAAAACTTAAAGGCAAAATGATATAAGCCACAATCTGCCTCTCGCTAAAGCCAAGCGAACGCGCCGATTCAAGCTGAATGCGCTGTATTTGGCTAAGCGCGGCGCGAAACGATTCGCACATATAGCTTGAGCCTAAAAATGTAAGCCCCACAATCGCGCTAATCTCCGCACTAAATTTCACGCCCATCATCGAAGGCAATCCGTAATATAAAAAGTAGAGTTGAATCAAAAAGGGCGTGTTGCGTGAGATTTCGATATAAACCTGCGCGATTCGCCGTAAAATTGGTGTTTTGTAGTAAATGATAAATGCCAAAATCAGCCCAAAAATGGTGGAAAATAAAATGCCTAAAAATGAAATCTTTATGCTTAAAAGCCCTGCAGTAGCATAAACACCGACATTTGCCAAAATAAAATCAAAATCCAAAATATGAGTCCTTTTTGTGTGCTTTTGTATGCACTTTTTGATAAAGCCACCGCTAATTTGCGCCACCACACTTTGTAGCGTGGCGTAGATATTCTTTTATGTGCTTTTTTGATAAAACCACACCGCTTACGCATAAAATTTTATTTGTTGTGGAATTCTAGCATTTTTTGTATTGCTTTTATGCGAATTTTGATTCGCCACTATTTTTGTCATTGCGAGGCGAATCACAGATTCGCACGAAGCAATCCAAAATTTACGGCTTTTTATAACTCGCCTTATCCCAATCAAAGCTATCATAAATCGCTAAGATTTTATCTTTATCAAGCAATGCAGGGTCGATTCGTGTGCCGACAAGCGGACTTTGGCGAATCTCATCTAGGCTAAAAGCATTTTTGATTGCTTCATCATTATTTTTGTGTTGCTTTGAAATGCGTCTTGAAGTTTTTAAAAATGGGAAATGGTAGTTGTTAAGCTCCGTAAAAATATATCTTCTTATATTTTTCCAAGATAAAGAGGCATAAAAATGTTTGCTACAATTTTCTCGTTTATATACCTTATAGCTCAAGTTGTCGTTGTAAATTAAGTGATGGTCTATGCCATTAGCAAAGAAATTTTCTATCGTTGTTCTGCCTTGCACATTGCCGATAAAAACTTCTTTATTTTTCACTAGCACATAGTAAATTCTTGCGATACAAACAATATCATAGCGACTTTTTGCTAGATACAAAGCCTTATAAAGTTTTTTAGCATCATAGATATGGTCAGCATCTATATTTATGAGCCACTGCTTTTTGGGAATGTATGAGAGTGCAAAATTGCAAGATGAGGCAAATTTATTTTCCTCACGGCTTGGATTGCAAATCTGCACGGTGTAAGGATACTTTATAGGGATAAAGCTTGGATATTTTTGGCAAAAATCCAAAATAATCTCTTCACTACCATCAGTGCAGTCATTATAAATGATAATCCCGCGCTGAATTGCAGGAAGTATGCTATCCAAACAAGCCCTAAGTGTTATAGCTTCGTTGCAAACGCGGATAAAAGCCCAAGGATTAAGCGGTGAGTGGGGATTGATAGAATTTTTATCAAAGTCAAAGTAGCCAAAATGAGTTTTTTTATGCTGGCTAAAATCACATTTGTTTTGTGTTGTTACTTGACGATTTTTCTCCCAAAAGTATTCATTACTATGTGTATTTATGAGAGCCAAAATCACCTTAGGCAAATGAGAATTTATCTTATCTAGTGTAATGGTTTTTATCTGTAATATATTTGCTAAATACGGCTTATCCTTCCACCTTATATAAATCCCTTTAAATGGCATAACAAAAAACTGCAAAATAACCCTTTTGGTTAGGAAAAGTGCGTATTCTAGCATTTCTATCCCTTATGTTTTATGCGGATTTTGTAAAAGGGCAATATTGTAACAAAATTTAGATGATTAGCAATGAATGTTACTTCAATGCCTAGTCATAAATCATTTTTCACAAGTGCTATTGCAACACCACATAAATTCCCTACAAAAATCATTACAAAGCAAATCAAATACTTCACTACGCTTTATTACATTTACACTAAGACTTGCCCACAAGAATACCCCCAAATTTTAGATTCTTTAAGCTATTTTTGTCTATAATGTCGCCACGATTATCCCACGCAATAGTAGTCTAAAACAAGCTATATTTTTTTAAGGAGCAAATATGATAACGCTAAAGCAAGCCCTAAGCCTTAGCAAATCCGAGCAAAACGGGCTAAAATCACAAATACAAAATCTAGCCAAGCAAAGTGAAAATGCCGAGCTAAACGCATATATAGACTTCAGCGATGATGAAGCGAGTGGCGTGCCAATCCTTATAAAGGACAACATAAGCGTAAAAGGCTGGGAAATCACTTGTGCAAGCAAAATCCTAAAAGGCTACAAATCCCCCTACAACGCCACTGTGATAGAAAATCTACACACAAATGGAATGAGTGCTTTTGGGCGGGCAAATATGGACGAATTTGCTATGGGAAGCACCACAGAATCTAGCTGCTATGGACGCACGAAAAATCCCTGCGATACTTCGCACGTCCCCGGTGGTAGCTCGGGAGGAAGTGCTGCGGCTGTGGCAGGAGGGCTAGCTATCGCAGCACTTGGGAGTGATACAGGTGGTTCGATTCGTCAGCCTGCTGGGTATTGCGGGTGTGTAGGGCTAAAGCCTACTTATGGGCGTGTGAGCCGATATGGACTCATCGCTTATAGCTCTAGCCTAGACCAAATAGGACCTATCACGCAAAATGTCGAAGACTGTGCTATTTTGCTAGATGCTATAAGTGGTGGCGATGAGAGAGATTCTACAAGCGCACGCAAAGCTCCCTTGCAGTGTTTTAGCAAACTTGACAAAGAAAGAGGGTTTAAAATCGCTGTGCTAAGGGATTTTATCAAAGATGCGGATTCTAGTGTGGCAAAAGCCTATGAAAACACCATAAAAGTCCTAGAGTCTAGTGGCAATGAAATCTTACCCAAAAAAATGCTTGATACAAATTTCCACATATCTACTTACTATATCATCTGCACAGCAGAAGCTAGCTCAAATCTAGCGCGCTTTGATGGCGTGCGCTATGGCAATCGAGCACAAAATGCTGACACAAGCAAGCGTAGCTTAAAAGATTTGTATCTCTCCACTCGCTCAAATGGATTTGGCACAGAAGTCAAAAACAGAATCTTGCTAGGTAGCTTTGTGCTTAGCAGTGGGTATTATGACGCCTACTACCTAAAAGCGCAAAAAATGCGCTCCCTTATCCGTGCCCAATTTGATGAAATATTTAAAGACGCAGATTTGATTTTGTGTCCTGTTGCTCCTAGCACCGCGCCGAAGTTTCGCACAATGCAAACGCCTCTGCAAATGTATCTAAACGACATTTACACCATAGGCGTAAATCTAGCAGGACTACCAGCTATCAGTATTCCTGTGGGCAAAGATAGCGATGGGCTTCCTATCGGTATGCAGCTTATTGGCAAGCATTTTGATGAACAATCCGTGCTAGATTGTGCTTACGCGCTTGAGAGCGCACTCTCTTAAGTAGCAAATCAAAAAAGGAGCGCAAATGACAAACTCCACCACGAAATCTCCAAATCCAGCCAAAACAAAAAAGCACTACGCAAAATCCTACACCTCAAAATCACTTACGCAGTCAAAATCCATTTCACAAGCAAGCACAAAATCCACCACAAAATCTAGCCCAAACTTTGCTAGCCCCAAGTTTTCAGCTACCACAAAACCACCTTTTCAATCATTCCCAAAAGCCCTCACTTTTGAAGATATTTTGCTTATCCCTGCGTATTCTGCCGTGCTACCAAAGGAAGTGGATACTAGCTCTAAGCTTACCCGCACTATTAGTCTAAATATCCCTATCATCTCCGCTGCTATGGATACAGTTACGGAGTATAAAGCAGCTATTGCTATGGCGCGATATGGTGGCATAGGCATTATCCACAAAAATATGCCACCACAAATGCAAGCTGAGCACATAAACAAAGTCAAAAAAAGCGAGAGTGGGATTATCCGCGACCCCGTCTCTATCCAAGCAAATCGCTCCCTAGCAGATGCAAAAGTCATCACAGATAATTACAAGATTTCGGGTGTGCCTGTGGTAGATGAAAATGGCTTGCTTATAGGGATTCTTACCAATCGTGATATGCGATTTGAAAAGGATTTGAGCAAGAAAGTGGGCGATGTGATGACAAAAATGCCACTTGTAACGGCAAATGTGGGCGTAAGCCTAGAGCAAGCACAGCAAATAATGCACGCTCACAGAATCGAAAAACTCCCCATAGTCGATAAAAACAATATCTTGCAAGGGCTTATCACCATAAAAGACATTCAAAAACGAATCGAATATCCAAACGCAAACAAAGACGCACAAGGACGGCTTTGCGTGGGTGCGGCTATCGGGGTAGGGCAGCTTGATAGAGCGCAAGCCCTAGTCGAAGCAGGTGTAGATGTGCTTGTGCTTGATTCTGCGCACGGGCATTCCAAAAATGTCATTTCTACGCTAGAGGGCATAAAAAATACGCTAGATGTCCAAGTAATCGTTGGCAATGTCGTAACCGCACAAGCTACAAATGACCTAATATCCGCAGGTGCAGATGCTATAAAAGTCGGCATAGGACCGGGCAGTATATGCACTACTAGAATTGTCGCAGGCGTGGGTATGCCTCAAGTCTCTGCGATAATCAACTGCGCACAAGTGGCAATAAAACGCGGTGTGCCCATCATCGCAGATGGCGGGATAAAGTATTCAGGGGATGTAGCAAAGGCTTTGGCACTTGGTGCTTCAAGCGTGATGATAGGCTCACTTCTAGCGGGCACGGAGGAGTCCCCGGGGGATTTGGTGCTATATCAAGGACGGCAGTATAAAAGCTATCGAGGTATGGGCAGTATCGGTGCTATGTCAAAAGGAAGCGCAGATAGGTATTTCCAAGAGGGCACTGCACAAGAAAAGCTAGTCCCAGAGGGGATAGAGGGGCGCGTGCCATATCGAGGACGCATAGGCGATGTCCTACACCAGCTTGTAGGTGGGCTTAGAAGCTCTATGGGTTATCTAGGTGCAAAGGATTTATCTAGCCTTTGGGAGAGGGCAGAATTTGTCGAAATCACTTCAGCAGGATTGAGAGAATCCCATGTCCACGATGTTGACATTACCAAAGAAGCCCCAAATTATCACGGCTAGACTTTACGCAGCTAGATTTTGGATATGACAGATTTGCATAGCTAGGCAAAGCATAAGATTTATATTTCTAGCGTAAGCAAGTTTTGGCGCGATAGAATTTGTATCAATCGCTATTTTTTTGGCTTAAGTGGCGTGATAAAGCAAAATCTCATACCACTTTGCCAAATCTAAAAAATCTATAAATATTTTTTGCAACAACAAAACTCACAATAATAAGTCAAGCCAATCACAAAATCAACCTATCACAAACACACAAAGGAGACAAAATGCTTGATTCTGTCCATATAAAAGCCTTGCAAAATATCGTAGGCAAGGAGAATTGCTACGATGACAAGGCACATTTGCTAGCTTATTGCTATGACGCCACGCGTGAGCGATACGAGCCAGAAGCGGTGGTATTCCCGCGTGATGAGGGCGAGGTAAGCGCGATTCTCAAATACGCCAATGCGCATAAAATCCCCGTTATTCCGCGTGGTGCGGGCAGTGGATTTACAGGTGGGGCTTTGCCCGCGCAAGGCGGGATAATCCTCGCCCTGGAAAAGCATTTTAACAAGATTCTAGAAATCGATGAAAAAAACCTCATCGCCCGTGTCCAGCCCGCTGTGGTAAATAAAATCTTTCAAAACGAAGTGGAAAAACGCGGGCTTTTCTACCCGCCAGACCCTGCAAGCCAAGATTACAGCACTTTGGGGGGCAATGTCAGCGAAAACGCGGGCGGAATGCGCGCCGCAAAATACGGAATCACCAAAGATTTCGTAATGGCACTGCGAGCGGTGCTCCCAAATGGCGAGATAATCCGCGCGGGCAAAAAAACCATAAAAGATGTCGCAGGCTACAATGTCGCGGGAATCCTCATCGCAAGCGAGGGCACGCTCGCCGTAATCACCGAAATCACGCTCAAGCTCATCGCTAAGCCTAAGTTCAAAAAATCTGCTATGGGCGTGTTTCCAAGCATTGAATCAGCGATGAATGCCGTGTATAAAACTATGGCAAGTGGCATAACGCCTGTGGCAATGGAATTTTTAGACAATCTAAGCATTCGCGCGGTGGAGGAGAAATTTCACAAAGGCTTGCCAACAGAGGCGGGCGCGATACTCATAACCCAAGTCGATGGGGACTTAGAAGTGCTGATAGAAGACCAAATAGCGAGTCTAGAATCTCGATTTAGAGAAAATGGCTGCACGGAGTTCAAAATCGCGCAAAACGCCCAAGAGGAGGAGGATTTGTGGTTCGCACGGCGCAACGCAAGCCAAAGTATCAATATCTATGGCAAAAAAAAGCTCAACGAGGACATTACCGTGCCTCGCTCGCGCCTGCCCGAGCTCCTAGCGCGTATCGGGGAGATGAGCGAGAAATATGGTTTTAAGATTCCCTGCTTTGGGCACACGGGCGATGGCAATGTGCATACAAATGTAATGGTGGGCGACCCGAGCAAACCGCTTGATGAAGCCGAGCTCGCGCGGGGGCATAAGTGTATCGAGGAGATTTTCAAAATCGCTGTGGAGCTGGAGGGCACGCTAAGTGGCGAGCACGGAATCGGGCTAAGCAAAGCACCTTTTATGCACCTAGCCTTTAGTGAGGCGGAAATGGAGCTTTTTGGCGCGATAAAGAGGGCGTTTGACCCAAATAATATCCTCAATCCGCACAAAATGGGACTTAAGTAACTTTTAAGCAATTCGCATTTGAGTTTGTCGTAGCATTTTTGTCATACTTAAGCAAGCTAGCGACTAAAGAATCTCTCTTTTGTCTTTGAGATACTTCGCTTACGCTTAAGTATGACAAGATAAAGTGTCGGTATGACAAGGTGGAGTGGTGAAATCTCTAATTAACTCTATTTAGCTTGGATTCCACAGATTCCACTTTTGGATTCCTAAAATCACTAGCGTGTTATTCGCGCTATCTATAAGATATGGCACGACATAGCCTTTAAATATAAAATCACGGATATTTGGGTTGCTAAAGTGAATGGATTGTCGATATTTGCGTGGCATAGAGTCTAGATTTTCTATCCGCACTAAGAGTTCGCGCTCAAACTTAAGCGCGTTTTCCACGCTATCTTTGGTGATAAATTCTAGCAATGCTTGAAGTTGCGTAATAAACGCTTGGCTTAACTCAATTTGCATATTTTTCTTGCAAATCTTTCATAAAATCCTGCATTTGCTCTTTATACTGCGGAAGTGTCTTGGTGGCAAGTTTGCCCTGTGTGTAGGATTTGGCGTCCCTTTCAACCTGCGCTACAAAATCCCGCATTTCCTCATTTGGCGTGTAGCTAATGTGTAAATCATCAAGCAAAGGCAGAATGTAAGATGCTTGAATCTCACTTAGATTTATGGTGTAGCTTTGCATTGCTTGTCCTTTAGTAGATTTTGGCGTATTGTAGCATAATTATATTGGTTTTTATTTGTGAGGGATTTTAGTTTAGGTGTTTTAGAGAGTATTTGAGATTTGTTTAAGAAAGCATATTTAAGCCGTATTTTTGAAATCAAAGCATTTTAGATTTTGCGAAGTAATTATCAAGGGAGATTCTCTCTATTTTGCAAAATGCAGAGAGAATCTAAAAAACACTTAATGTCGCAAAGGCTTTTTATTAACGCAAATTTATTAGCACAAAGCCTTTTGCTTCAAAGCTTAAAAACTATAAGTATAGCGCAAAGCCACGGTGTAGTATGTGCGCGTTATTGTTAGTGGCACACTATCAAAATTCGTATCATCAATCATTTTCGCCTTGATAAATGGCACTCTAGCCACTAGCTCAACTCCGTGATTTTCAGCCATATTTGCCCTTAGCCCCACATTTAGCGCGACATTAAATTTCGTAGTCTCTTGCGGGCTTAATGGCTTTGAGTCGCTACCATCATAAGCTACGCTAACGAGAGTTAAATCAGATAAGTATGTGTTGCCACCAAGCCCCACGCCGACAAACCCACCAAAATCAAAGCTACCAAAACTTTCAGTCTCTTTGCTAACAAAATTTGCTAGAAAATCCACATTTACGCCATAATTTAGCAAGTAGTTTTGATGATAAGCACTTGCACTATCATTGCCACGAGCATCGATAGTTGGTGTTGTCGCAGAGCCGTGCGCGTAGTTTAGATTTGCATAGTAGCGCAACCCCAAGTAGGTGGTAAAAAACTGCTTATACCCTGCTATGACACCATAGCTTCCGCCAATGCCAAGCTTGCTGTCTTTTAGGTCGCTTGTTTGGGAAGCTAGATTAAATATACTCACACCCGCTTCTAGCCCCACAAAAGCACCGCTTTTTTCGGCATTTGCCACACTCATAGTAGCTAGCACACTAGCTATCGCTAGATATTTGGATACATTCTTTCGCATTCGCGCTCCTTAAAGTAAATATTTTTGGCAAAGATAGTTTGCAAAGCAAAAAACACCGCGCAAAATACATTAAACACAACGCATAAACGCAGTGCTTATCTTTTGTGAAACCTGCAAACTATCAAATCTCACAAACCAAATTTTGCAAAACCCCTTTGCCAAGCGGTATTTTCCCCCCCCCCCTTATTAAGATTTACTTAAAAGTAAAAAAAATTTTTGAAATTTTTAAAATATTTTTTTGTCCAAATTTTTTAGCGACACATAGCGACATACTTCGATAAATAGTCAAAATCATAAAAGATTTAAAAAATAGTTTTTATCTAAAAAATCCAAGTTTATTTTTAAAAAAGTAAAAAACACCGCCTCACAAATCCACTCCCACAAATTTATCCTGCAAACCCACTTCTGCAGCTCTACCACCGCAAAAAATCCACTTAATTTTATCTACTTACCCCCTCACAAAATCACCCCACAACCCCCATCACTTATCCCCGAAAAATCTCTTAAAAAACCCCGCTTTATTTACCTGCTTCACACGAGAAATCGCCAAATCCCCGCTTTTTATATCATTTGTGATAGTAGAGCCAGCCGCGATAAGCACGCTAGATTCAACATTTAAAGGGGCGACTAGCTGCGTATCACTACCGATAAACACATTTTCCCCCACACGCGTTTTGTGCTTTGCTTTGCCGTCATAATTGCAAGTGATGACACCAGCCCCCACATTGCTCCCCCGCCCTATCTCACAGTCCCCTAGATAGCTTAGATGCCCAGCTTTCACTCCGCGCAAATCCGCTGCCTTTGTCTCTACGAAATTTCCTATATGTGTAGAATCTATCACGCTTTTTGGGCGGATATGTGCAAATGGTCCAATATCGCTAGAGATGACTTTGCTAGATTCTACGACGCTGTGGGATTTTATGATGCTATCTTTGATTAGGCATTTTCCTTTGATTGCCACGCCATTTTCTAGTTTGCACTCCCCCTCAAACTCCACGCCCTCTTCGATATATATGCTACTTGGCAAGTGCATTATCACACCATTTTTCATCGCTTCATTGCGCAATATTTCTAGCTTTTTTTCCTCTGCTTTTGCTAGCTCGTTTTTGGTATTTACCCCCATAAACTCATCTCTACACCCCTCAAACGCCCCGATACGCACACCACTTTTTCGCGCTAGTGCGATGACATCTGTGAGATAAAACTCTTTTTGCGCATTGTCATTAGAGATTTTGGGACAAAACTCGCTCAAAATCTCTCTATCAAACGCATAGATTCCAGCATTTACGATATTTAGGAGTTTTTGCTCTGCAGTGCAGTCTTTTTCCTCCACTATGGCGTTGATAGATTTGCCCTCAAAGATTATGCGTCCATAGCCCTGTGGATTTTCTAGCTTCATCGTGCTTATGGTGATTTTGGCAGTGTTTTTGGTAGGTTTTTTAGCGGAGCAGTTGCTAGCGTCTTGCAAGTTAGGGTTTGCTAGATTTTTTATAGTCTCTTTTGTGATAAGTGGCGTGTCGCCATTTAGCACCACCACGCGAGGATATGCAAAGTCTATGACTTCTTTGCCCCCACAGTCCAAATCGCCACCACTTTCAAAAAACGCCCCACCTGTCCCGGGGAAATCTCTATGATTTTGTATGTGAAAGGTTAGATTCCCTTTTAGCTCGCCACTTTTTAGGCACTCTTCCAAGTAGGATTGTATCATTTCCCTTTGATGATATAGCACGATATGCACATCTTTGCTCACAGCTAATGCCTCACGGACGATGTAAAAAATCATCGGCTTGCCACAAAGACTATGCAATACTTTTGGCTTAGATGAGTGCATACGCGTGCCAGCCCCAGCGGCTAAAATCATTACCGAAAAATCCATATTTATCCCTTATTTTTGAAATTTTGAAAATCTCTAAATCCTGCGCAAAATCCACGCGACAAATCGCAAAATCCACGCGCTAAAAAATGATAAAATCCACGCAAATTTTAGCATTTTTTTATCAATTAGCATTATTTAGCTTTTTGGTAGCTAGCATTTTTGCAAACGCTAGATTTTGCACAGCTAGCACTTGCTGTATTTTTGCATTTTTATTTAGCATTTAATTCTTTCTTAAGCTAGATTTATTTACCATTTGTTTATTTTTTGCCAAGTAATTGTCAAAATCCAAAACCACAAAAAGGAATCTCACAATGAAGCAAGCGATACTCGCTAAAAGAAAATCTCTAATTACTCTCTCTCTCTCTCTCGTTTTAGGGCTACCACATTTTGCGTATGCGGGCTATATTACCGTATGGCAACAGCCAAGTGTTGATGCAAGCAGGTTACAAAATTCTCCATATCGCATTGCAGTAACAGGAAATGCTTTATATTATCGATTGAGAGATTATACCACTTGGGTTACTTCTCCGTATAATACCTCCTTTATAAGTGCTGTGAGTCGCGATTGGGCGCAGTTTGTCGTGGTTGAGCAAGATATGGAATCAATCACGCTAAAAAGACAGCAACGACCAAATACTATTCAGTATTTTACAGGGCGATTTGGTGGGTTTAATTTCCGTTTCGGCACGACACAAAGTTTTACCATAGAGCAAGATGGCGAATTAAATTCTGGCTTTGCAGGTGGTGGAGGGCTTACACAAGGCTTTGAAAGTGGTGCTTCACTTATCGTGCAATCCCCCGCCACCATAAACACTATGACAAATAATGGCACAATCAGAACCAAAACTCTCATATACGGCACTATAAATACGCTAGAGCAAAAGGGTGGACTAATCAATGATTTAGACATACAAAGCGGTGGCAAAATCAATACTTTGAATTTAAGTGGTGGAAATATCCCAACTCTTAGTATAAACTCTAGAGGCACGCTAAATACCCTAACCATAAGCGGTGGCACACTAGGAAATCTAAACATAAACGCCGATGGCACTCTAAACACACTAACTGTGATTGGTGGCACATTTGCCAATCTAAACCTAAATGGTGGCTCGCTAGGACATATCAGTGGCAATGGCACGATACAAAACCTAAATCTAAATAACTTCTCTATCCGCCTTGCTAGCACGGCAAGCACTTGGAATCAAGCAAATGGCACAGACTATACCAAAAAAGAACACCTCTATGTTTCTAACTCAAGTGCGATTACAAACATAAATGGCAAAGTTACCGTAAGCCTTGCTCAAGGTGGCGAGCGCGACAAAACCTACAACTATAATAGTATCGTTACCAATAGTAAGGGGAATGGCAAATTTAACTCTAGCAATGTCCTAGCCGCACCCGGGCTAAACATAATCCACAATAGGGACGGTGGGAGCGGATTTTCTCTATCCCCAGATGTAACCACAAGCTATGGTGCTGCCATACTAAAAAATATCACTCTCTCATTTATGCGCCGCGCTACGATGACGCAAAATATACTAGATTCTATGACGACAAAGAGCTTTAGGGCGAACTACAAAGCAGAGCAAGACACCGAGTATAAAATGCTAAAAGACGATATGGCTCGCCTAACAACTCGTAGCTCCAAATACTCCAAGCAACAAAAACGCGACCAAAAGCAGCTAGATAAAATGCGTGATAAAATCGCCAAAAATACACTGCGACAAAGCAAAGGAGTAAATCTAACAAAAGGCTACAACACCTATGAGCTAATAGACCAGCTTGATAGAATGTTTATATCCTATGAGAGAGAGCGAAATACGCGAGCGTTTATCCTGCCTTATGGCGCACATAGCACCACTCTAGGCGATAGCACAAGCACTACCACAGAGTGGGCAGGTGGCGCGATAGTAGGTATCCAAAAAAACCTGCAAGGAAAGGGTGTCTTTGGTGGCTATCTAGGCTATGAGTTTTCAAACCTTGATAACAAACTTACCTCTACAAATATCAATATCCAAACAAATAGCCTCCAAGTAGGTGCAAATCTGTTTAAAACTTATCCATTTAGTAGTAAGCCCGCAGAATGGTATGTCAAATCCAGCCTGCACGCTAGCCTAGAAATGCCTCATCTATCGTTTATCGCACTTGGAGCTACGCAGAATTTCAAGCCACTTGCTTACTCACTAGGGGCAGATATTCGCGGTGGGATAACGCACTTTTTTGTGAAGAAAAACTCCTATATCTCGCCTGAAATCGGACTAAGCTATGATATGCTAAGCCTAGATGGCTTTAGGATAGAATCCACAAATGAAAGCTATGGCAGACATTTTTGGCATTTCCCACAACTAATGGCAAGTGTCAAATACTACAAAAGCTGGAAAAATACCTTTAAAACTAGCGCGACAATCGGCGCGAAATACAATATCTTACACAATCTAAACAAAGCTAGCTTTTATTACGCGGGCAATCCCGATACCGCTGTAATCCCACTGCCACCACTCTATGCAAATCTAGACTTAAGCGCAATATGGGTATTGCAAAAAAATAGCGAACTTAGCCTAAACTACACAGGTGTATTTTTCGCTGGCTTTAGCTCTCAAGCTAGCAGTGGCGTAAGCACGGCGTTTTCATTGCGCTTTGCGCATTGGTTTTAGGGGTTTGTGTGATTTAGGGGTTGATTGTGGTGTATTTAGGATTATTTGGGTAAGTTTGGGATTTAAAAGCCCCCTCCCTTAAATCCACTTTTTTTAAAGTGAGGGTGTTTGACTCTCTTTAAACCCCCTCCCTTTGCGGAGGGGGTTTGGGGGTGGGTATCTTTTACATTGGCAAAAGCGCGGAAAATTTGTCATTGCGCACTGACTTTGCATTGTGCGCCATTTGTCCGTCATTGCGAGAATCGCGTAGCGATTCGTGGCAATCTATACTCCAATCATCATTGCAAGATTCCGCTTGAGAGTGCAGAATCGTGGCAATCTATCAAGTGTTATTGCCCTTTTGTGCGCTAATGTTTTTTCTTTGATTTTATAGATTGCCACGCAAGTCTTGCGACTTGCTCGCAAAACAAGGCGAAGCCGAAGTTTCTTTAGTAATGACGGAAGTGCTGTGTTTGTTAGCAGTTGCTAGCTTTGCTTGAAGTGCGGAGGTGGTATCTACCCACCCCCTTACCCCCTCCGCAAGGGAGGGGGAACTGATTTGTTTATGCTTGCTCGCAAGGAAGAGGGAGAATTACATTATCCCCGCTCGCAAGGGAAAGGAATGTGTAGAATCGCTACTTACAATAGAGGTGGAAATTACATTATGTCCACTGCATTGTCATATTGAGGTTTCTATAAGAAACCGAAATATCCAAAATCTCTCTCAAGTTCCCTAAAACTCCTAACACCCTCTCATTCTCACACCACAACACCAACACACTAATACACCATCTAATCCCCAAACAATGAACTATAAAATCACACTTACCCACTCTAAACCCTCCAACTCTAATCCTCTAACCCCTCTCTACACTCTAATACCCCCTCACACTCTCTCACTTTCTAACGCAAATCCCACTCCCACTATATTACACACCCTCACTCTCCCTCGCACACTTTAATCCCACTCCCTCTATATAGCATTCCACTCACTCTAATTCCATTCTCACTCCCTCCACTCACACCCTAGCACTTTTTCTTATTAGCATCATCTAATATTGCCTTAGCGATATTAGATACACTTGTAGAGATTTGTGAGCTAGCATTTGCTATGCTTACATTCTCTTGGGTTACAGATTCTAGGTTTGTGATTGTTTCATTGATTTGAGCGATTCCAGCAGTTTGCTCTTTTATAGATTCTGCCATATCATTGATTGATTGCACGAGTAAGTTTGTATTTGCTTCAATCTCTCCTAGTGATTTACCTGTGCGCTCTGCTAGCTTTCTCACTTCATCAGCCACAACTGCAAATCCTCTGCCGTGCTCACCAGCTCTAGCGGCTTCGATAGCGGCATTTAGTGCGAGTAAGTTTGTTTGGTCTGCGATGTCTCTTATGATTCCTATGACATTTCTAATATCCTCTGTTTGGTTAATTACTTCATTACTCCTTGAGGATACATTTTGCATAGATGAAGTGATTTCCTCTACTGCTGTTGCAGTTTGCTCTAGACTTGAGGCTTGAGAGTTTGAGCTTTGAGTAAGAGAAGCTACTGCTTCTTCAAGTTTATCACTTTGTTCATTAAGAGAGTTTGCAAAGTTTAGTGAAGTCTTTAGCATTTTTCTTACTTCTGCACCTAGTGTATTAGTAACGACTTCTACGCGTCCTTTTGCATTTGCTACTTCAGTAGTAAAATCTAGCTTTGTATAGCTATCAAATACACGATTGATTTCGTTTAGGTCTGTGCCTATGGCTGTATTCATTACATTTAGTAGATTATTTACAGAATCCCTTAGTGCATTTAGTTGTGGATTGCTACCCTCTAGGGAAATGCGTCTATCTACTACACCACTTGATTGAATATTGCTTATGACTTCTAGGGATTGTTTGACTAGGGCTGCGTCTTTGTCGATTGATACTTGGGATTTTTCTATGTTTTCATTGATGATTTGCCCCATTTTGCCTAGCTCATCTTGAGCGCGGATTTTTATGGTATGCACCTCATTTCCCTCGTGGTTAAGGTATTTAAAAAATGAATCAAGCGTGTTTAGGATAATAGGCAAGCGCATAGCGATATTTTTTTTGACAAAGAAAAATAGCACTACCATAATGATAGCAAGCACTACCACAGAGACAAAAAGTATGAGTTTTTGGAGATTATATAGTGGCTCTAGCACCATTTTTTTGGGCGCACTTACCACGATAGAGTAAGAAGAGCCATCGCTGTTTTTAAAAGAACTCACACTGATATAGCTGTCTACACCCCCCAAAGTCCTATAATCATCAAAGATTTTATCTTGGGATTGCTTTATGGTGTCATAGACTTTTTGGACTTTTGGCGATTTGTTTAAATCAAAGTAATTCTCTAGCACGATTTTGGGGTTTGTATGCACAGTGATTGTGCCATTGCTATTTACTAGCATTTTATCTTCGCCTGCAAAATTCCTAAGACTTGGGTCAAGTATATACTCTCCCAAAATCGCAGAATCAATGATAAAGCCTATTGCGCCTATGATTTTTTTGTTTGAGTCAAAAATCGGCGCAGCGACATTCACACCGATTAGGTTGCCACCTACATTGATATTTTTTGGATCACCAAAATTTACCAACTCTTTGCCATAGCTAGATTTTAGGGCTTTTTGCACGCTTGATAGCCCCACAATAGCACTATTTGCTTTTTGTAGCTTAAGCCCACCGTGCGCTTTCATATTTTCATCTTTATAAAAAATCACAAAATCCCCATTTTGGCTTGTGAAATTGGAATTTTTATTGCGAAAATTACTTGGGGGATTTGTCAAATAAATATAGCCATAAGTAGCATAGGATAGATTGTCAAGAGCGTTTGTGAGAATGTCCTCAAAAATCGTAGGGTCAATCTCATAGTAAGGTATGAGATGTAAAATATCCTCTAGGTTTTGCACCGAAGCAGACAGCATAGAGCTAGATTCCCCAAATGCGTTTGCCACAAAATCCGCGTTTCGTGCAGAAGCGTTTGCGATGACTTGCTCGGCACTGATTTTCATCGTCTCGCTTAGGCGAAACGATACGATTAGCACAAGGGAAATAATCCCCAAAGCGACAACACCAAAAACAAATGATACGATTTTTGCCCCAATAGAGAGATTGGAAAACAGCTTCATAGTTAAGCCCCTTTTGTTTGGAAATTTGTAAAAAAGCGCAACTCCTACACTAAACCCGACTAAAATGTATCTAAGCTATATCGGTAAAGAGTGGCAAATTTACATAAAAAATGCACATAAGTTTGTATAAATAAATACCAAAATAAAACTTGGTAAAAATATTTTTAACTTAAAGATTTTGTGGAGTTTAATTTGTGTGAAAAATATATTTTTAAAATTTTTTTTAGGCAAAACTTTGGTTATGATTAAAATCTTTTTAAGAATATTTGAGTTACTATGCGTATTTATTTTGCATATAATTCTTACTTTTCTTAAAAGCATAGAAATAATGAGAAAAAACATAGCAAAAATGCAAAAATTATGCAAAAAAAAATGTGCGTAAATGTGTGTGCATAATGTGTGGAATGTGTAGAAAAAGGTTTTTTATGAAAAATATGCCAAAAAGTATTCAAAAAGTGCTT
>SAMEA104315434__coassemble_673_pt1 | contig 16888 bp, 15 predicted proteins | sample SAMEA104315434__metabat2_low_PE_003 | metagenome-assembled genome bin SAMEA104315434 (sample SAMEA104315434) | gut metagenome | biome: Monkey gut; feature: monkey-associated habitat; material: faeces | place: China | collected 2013 | reverse complement strand
GGGCAGATAAGAGGTAGGTGTCGGGTATAGGAGGGGTTTGGTTAGGCATTTTGAATCCTTTTTGGCTAGTTTTAGGCAAAATCACAAAATTGGTAGCCTAGTTTAAGGCTGTTTAATACTTAGCAGGGTATCTATCATTTTGTCAATGGTGGTTATGACTTTGGCATTTGCAGCATATCCGCCTTGAAACTTGATTAAATCCACCATTTCCTCATCAATACTCACTTGCGTGATAGATAGATGCTCTTTTTTGGTGGCTTCAAATACGGAGGTTTTGGTATCAAGTGTGCGCTGTGTCTCTTCTGTGTCGGTGGCTATGCGCCCTGCGGCAAACTGATAAAACTCATTTATGCCCATTTTGAAAGGCTGCTTGGTGTGCTTGTTGAAAAAGTCGATTTTGTCGTATTGGAGCTGTTGCATCATATTTGCCACATCGAAGTTACCCGCTGTGGGGGTTAGCCACGGACGGATTTGCGTGGCGTCTTTTTCATAGTCTCTATGCAGTCTTATGTCTCTAGCACTTTGCCCTTGCAAAAATTTGTTGATTCCCATAGCGCCTGTGAAGTTTGTGCCATTGTCCTTGATGGCGACATATATCCCCTCTCGTGGGTTGGTAGACTCTATGACAAATTGCTTAACTTCGGGGTCAAATATCGCCCTAAAGTAGTCATCAAAGTCATTTATGTCGTTGTTGTCATCATTGTCATCTTTGTTGCCATTTATCGCACGGACAATGTCGTGCATAGTGGTTACATTGTCTATGTATATTCTCTTTGTGGCTATGACATCGCCTTTTGTGTTGTATGCCATCAAGTCAAATGAGCCATTTTTGAAGTTGTAGTTGGTGTCTTTTAGTGCTTCATATCGTCCGAACTGCACTTGCTCGCCTATGAGCTCTTTTGCTGCGGATTGGGCATAGATAGCGTTTGTGGCTTCCATAAAGCCTTGCGCAAAAGTGTCAAGCAAATCAATATAGTGCTGGATATGCCCGATTTTCGTGCCTTTGTAGCCTGTGTTATAAAGCGAGATAAGAGAGCCTGCCTTGCCCTCATCAAGTTTATCAGTAATGTCTACATCTTTAAAATCGTAAGTATGCCAATAAACGCGGTTTAGGTGCTCGGCATTGTTTTCTTTGTCTAGCTTTATGGGGTGAAAAGTGTAGCCATCTACCATATTAAACCCGCGTGCGATATTCATCACATAGTTTTCATCAAAATCCGCATTTCTAGCTTGAAGGAGAGAATCTGTGCGGAGATGATTTTTATACACGCGCCCGCCGATGATTTCGATAAGGTGGAATTCGTATTGGTCGCGTCTATCGCGCAATTCATTTGCTTGGCGATATTGCTTGGCATCTTCCATTTCTTTGATTTTGCCATTTAGCTGGGCGATTTCAGAGCCTAAGCGATTTGCCTCATTGATAAGCGTTTCTAGATTTTCGCTAGCTTGTCGTTGCAGATTTACAAGCTTTGTGCGAGTGTCGCGGAGATTTCGCGTAAGCACTTGGGTGGCTTCTGCTAGGACTTGCTTTTGGGCTGGGTCTTGGGAGTTTTTGGAGACATCTTTCCACGCATTGAAATACGCTTCTAAATCATTATAAATCCCCACGCCCTCGACATCTGGAAAGTAGGCTGAAATCTCGCGCAAAAAGTCGAAGCTGTTTTGAAAAAACGCCATTTCTGAGCCTGACTTGGTATATCTGTCAAACACAAAATCATCGTGGATTCTGCGAATGGCTGGAATATCTACACCGCGCCCGATGATAAGCCCTTGGTGCATCACAAGTGGTCGCTCTGGCTGGGCTATCACGCGCTTACGGCTATAAAACTCATCGCTAGCGTTTGAGATATTGTTGCTCGTGGTGTCTACCATTACTTGGTGTCCCACAAGCCCTGTGTATGAGGTATTTAGTGAAGAGAGAATCCCGCCCATAGCCTAAGCCTTGATTTGCAAAAGATTTATGCTTGATTTGGGGGTGGATTTTTTATCGCCATAGGTTTGGGCTTCTTTGGGGATAAGTTTGTCCATAAGCGAGGTAAAAAACTCGCTCACAGCGAAAACGATTTGCGCATAGCTAGAATTTAGCTTTTTTAGCTCCTTTAGGGCTTGGCTCATCTCATCAAAAAGCTCTTGTGTCCTAGAATCGATTAGGTCTTTTATTTCTTTTTGGGGGTTGTTGTTTTTGAGGGCAAGCATCTCTTGGCTAATCAAGCTTTTTTTGGTCTCAAACTCCCTGATGAGAGCGTCTTTTTTGGGATTGCGCTCAAAAATCTCATCGTGCTTGGCTAGCTTTATGGATTCTATGTCTTGCTTTGTGTAGTCGATAAGTGTGCGTAAGTCGGCGATAGCACCTTGAAGATATTGCATAACCATTTTTTATCCTTATCTGCCCCCTCACGCGCAAAGCACAATGCTAAAAAGCAAATAAGGAGGTTTTGGCTATAAGTTAAGCAAATCTAGTGCCATTTTTTCAGAAGTTTTTTGTAAGTCGAGTTTGTATTCTTTTGCCTCAATAGAGTCCCTAATCTGCGCGATTTTGTTTTGCGCTGCGACTTGTGCTACATCGTCATTTTGTCGATTTCGCTGCGTGGTAATTTTTGTGTCTTCGTCTTTGTATGCGTTTGCATTTCGCGCATTTAGAGAAGCGATATTTGAGCTTATGGTATTCATCTGCACTCCTTTGGTGATTTTGGTCTAGTTTGCTTATGTGTATCTGTCAAGCTATATCGGTTGAAAAATCCAACGATTTAAGCCTATTTTTCCCCCACTTTCTAACTCTACTTCTTCATAGCCTTATTCATCTCTTTGGCTAGGTTATCTAGGCTTGTAGCACTTTTTATCCCCTTTTCTTGAAAAAGTGATACATTTGGATTGACACGATATGTAAAAAACCCAACAAACACCATAACATAGCAAAACAAAAAAAAGCATAGCGTTGGGAAAATCCAAGTTTTCACATCCATTTTGCAACCTTTTGTAAAGATATGCCCCGCTATGGATAACACAAGAATGCGCTGTGTGAAATCTATGCAACACAAAAAAGTGTAAAAAACTGCATAGAAACGACAAATGTGAGCTACAAAAATGTAAGCGATGCCCACACCCACGCGCTAATCTCGCCTTACGAGGCACGATTATATAACAAAATCGGCAAAAAGCGGATAGTTTTTGCGTATTTTTACTCTCTTTTGTGCAAATATTTGCATATTTTGCTTGATTTTATGGATTTTTGCGTGATTTTTTAATTTATTGAACTCTTATTCATCGTATTTTATAGCTATATTTTTTAGCCCCTCAAATGTTAATTATTTGTTTGAAGTATTGCTAAATAATTGCGCTAAAATCTCAAAGTTGTAGCTTTTGCGTTTTATTTGGTTTTATTTACAAAATCGGGTTAAGGTGTCCTCTAAAATGTCTAAAAAAATAGAAACACACAAAAAAAACACTTCTAAAAATTCTGTGCTTGATTCTACCTTTGCTTTTATATTTCTTAGCACCAAATCACACAAAGCTATCGCGCCATTTGAAGCGATATTGTGTGATTTAGCAAAAAAACATAAACTAGATTTTGGAAGTGAGTTTTGCCCTAGCAAGGAGTGGACAAAGCCAAGTGAGCTGTATTTCTTTGTCCGCCCTGTAAATGACTCCAAAGCAAATGATAGTGTGGCAAATGACACAATCATCGCCTTTGCCAACTCCATAAGTGAGAATCTGCCTTTGAGTATGGATTTTGTATTTAAGGGCATAGAGAGTGCAAAATCCTTGCAAGAATCAAGCATTTTGCCAAAAAAGATTAGCCACGCTAAAGTTTTGCACTCTAAAACCACGCACGATAGGACACCACCAAAAAATGTAGAATCTATCCCCACCGTGCAAGAGATGAAAGCCCTTTTAGGTGCATTTGAAGAAAAAAATGATGACAACGACACGGTAAGCGATTTGTCGCTATACTCTGTGCTAAAGCCGTTTTTTGTGGATATACGGTATGGTAATGAAGTCTTTGGCGTAAAAAGTGCAAAAAAAATCGCACCAAAAGATTCTAGCCTTGCTGTGCTCCTTGCTAGGCTTGCTAGTGAGCTAGCGGAGGGCAAGCCCGTGAAAATTCGCACAAAAAGAGGAGATATAGCTTTAAGCGTGGGGGAGAAATCCCCTCTTGTGATGTTTTGGGAGCTTGGTGCACTGCAAAGCTTTATGCGGGTAAATCAAGCCCAAATCAGCCTGCTTGGGAGCTTTGAGAAGCCAAGTATGAGGCTATGCCCAAAAGAAGTGTTTGCAAAAGAGTTTTTTGACAAGCAAAATCAAGTAGCACAATCAGCAAATGTGGTAAATCCTGTGGAGATTGAGTGTGTTTTGGCTTATGAGCCGCTTTTGGCATTGCTTGGGGTGTATGCTAGGGCGCGTGGTGTGGAGTTTGTCTTTGTAAAGTCTTTTGCTAAAAAATCTAGCGAGGCTTTGGAGAGTGCTCTCACATACACGATTCCGCCCCATAAGCGCTTAGCTTGCGACAAAAACGGCACTTATGTGGAGGATAGATTTTGCAAGTTAAATCTTTTCTCTCTTATCCGCAAGCACTATGTGCAAGCCACCTCATCTCAAACTTTGCAAAACGCCGCCAAAATCGCCAATGCTTCTCAAATGCTAGTATGCTATCTCTCAAAATCCAAAAACACAGCTATATGGGTCTATCGCCAAACGCCAAATAACAATCAGCAAGAAGCACAGCAAACACCACAAAGTCAAGCACCAAATGACACATTTAGCGAGATTTTGCACATAGATTTTAGTCTAAATCCAGCTCACGCTTTAGCAGAGATTGCCACGCGTGAAAATGGCGATAAACTAATTGCTAACTTTGCTTCTCATTTTGGGGAGCATAGCCTAGATTTTTCGCTTGGGGATTCTCCAAAAACCACTTTTGCAAAAGAGGATTTAGAAAAATCTTCTAAAAACCTAATAGAGTTTTTTTCTGTTATTGCAAAAGTGCTTAGGCTTTGCCCAAAAGACGCAAGTGTGGAGGCGAGTGTGAATAGTGTGATAAATAACACTAAATTGTTCTTGCGAGATAAGGGACCTAGAATTGATTATAAAACGGTAAAGTCCCATCAAGGTGGATTGGTGCTTGATATGCCTAGAATCTTGCGAAGTGCGATGAGCTTCTCTCTAGCAGGTGTGGATAGTGCGACTTTGTGCTATGGCGTGGTGGATTCTTTGTGTGAGTTTGTGGGAAGTCTAGCGCGAGATATGGGACAAAACTACGCGATTAAGAAAGTATTTTTGTGTGGCGATATGCTTACAGAATCTATCTTTTTGGATAAAATGCTGCACTATTTGCCAAAAGATATGGAGGTAATCCTCCCACAAGATGGCTTTGTAGACTTTTATGAATAGTATCTAGCGACACTTAGGTAATGCAACAAATAAAACAAAAAGGACAAATATGCAATGTGAAATGCTTTTTTCTAAAATCCACCGCGCAACTGTGAGTGAGGCAAATATCAACTATGTCGGCTCTATAACGATAGATTCTAGCTTGTGTAAAGAGGCTGGGTTGCTAGAGGGTATGAAAGTCGATGTGGTAAATGTAAATAATGGCGAAAGGCTAAGCACTTATGTGATATTGGGAGAAGCAGGTAGTGGCGTAGTGTGTCTAAATGGCGCAGCCGCACGCAAAGCAAGTGTGGGCGATATAATCATCATCATCGCTTATGTGAGTATGGACTATGAGAGGGCAAAATCCCACAAGCCAAAAGTCGTCTTTGTAGATAGCCACAACCATATCACAAAGGTAGAATCAAATATTGATTCTTATCCAAAAATGGTGGATAGGTAGATATAATAATGCGCTTTTATAAAAAATGCTAATCATTTAAGGAGTAAAAATGTTTGATATAAAAAATCTAAGCCAAATGCTAGGTGGAATGCAAGAGCAAATCCAAGAAATGGAGCAAAAAAGCAAAGATACGATTCTCACTGCCAAAAGTGGCGGCGGACTACTTAGTGTGAGTATCAATGGTGCTGGTGAAGTGGTGGATATACTCATAGATGATAGCTTGCTAGAGGATAAAGAATCCTTGCAAATTTTGCTTATCTCTGCACTAAATGACGCTTATAAAAATGTCGAGGAAAATCGCAAATCTTTGGCACTAGGAATGCTTGGCAAAATAAATCCTTTTTGAGCTATGAAAATTTAAGCCACGAAAAGTGTTTGTAAAAACATAAATAGAGCAAAATCTAAACAAGATAAGCCCAAGAATCAACCACACAAAATACGGAGCAAAAAGGTGCAAAAACTCATCATTATTGATACTTTTGGATTCTTTTTTCGCAATTTTTATGCCCTCCCACCACTTCGCAACAAAGATGGCTTCCCCACAGGACTGCTTATGGGGTTTGCCAACCTCATAATGAAGCTACACAAAAACAACGAGGGGGATTTCATCGTGTTTGCACTAGAGGGCGGGGGAGAAAATAGGCGCAAGCAATACTACAAAGATTACAAAGCAAACCGCGCAAAAGCACCTGATGACTTGGTTTTGCAGCTGCCCATAGCGATAAAATGGATAGAGCAAATGGGATTTGTAAATCTATCCTTTGAGGGCTATGAAGCAGATGATGTCATCGCCTCACTTGCTACATTAGCGCAAAAAAGGGGCTTAAAAGTCGAAATAATAAGCCACGACAAAGACTTATATCAGCTTATAAATGAAAATATCCACTTGCTAGACCCTGTGAAAAATAAAGAAATCCACGAGGAGGAGTGCTTTGAAAAATTTGGCGTGTATCCCAAAAATTTCATTGACTATCAAAGTCTAGTAGGCGATAGTAGTGATAATGTGCCCGGGGTAAAAGGCATAGGCACAAAAAGTGCAGCCAAACTCATAGAGAGGTTTGAAAATCTAGAAAATATCTATGAAAATGCAACATCTCTGCGTGAGGTAGTAGGAGAAAGACTAGCAAATGCCATAGAGCAAAATAGGGAATCTGCATTTTTAAGTAAAAGGCTTGTAACGCTAGAGCGGGATTTGTTTAGCGAGTTTGAATTCTCAAAATCCATAATGCCACAAAAAAATCCACTCATAAAAATCCTAGATGAGATGAAAAAATATGAGTTTGCCAAAATCGTGCAAAGACTAAGCAATGAAAAACCAAATGTGCCTTTTAGCCAAATCATCGCCCAAGATTCTAAAAAAGAGCAAGACTCTAAAAAAGAGCAGGAAGCTAAAGAGGAATATGAAGCACAAAAAGATAAAAAACACATAGCAAAAAAGGGGCTTGGGGGACTTGAAATAGAAACTACTTTTGCAAAGCTAGATTCTACATCGCAGCAAACAATAGAGAAAAATCCACCAACCTTTGGCTACATAAACCAATCACTTCTAGCAAACAAAACAGATGAGATTTTAGCCAAAGCTCCTTTTTACTTCAAGGCAAAAAAAATAGAATCTCTTAGCGAGCTAGAGGGGATTTTGGATAGTATGCCAAAAGGCTGCCTTATCGCTTATGATTGCGAAACTACGGCTATTGATACCAAAGTAGCGCAAATAGTTGGGTTTAGCTTTTGTGCTGATGGGGTAAATGCTTATTATGTCCCCATAGCCCATAGCTACTTAGGCGTAGAATCCCAAATAAGCCTAGAGGAAGCAAAAGAGGGGATAAAAAAGATTTTTGCCCATCCTCTCATCGGGCATAATCTCAAATACGACCTAAAAATCGCACAAAATCTTGGAATCCACTATGACTATGCAAATGGCAAAATCTATGATTCTATGGTGCTTGCGTGGCTTTTTGATAGCGTAAGCAAAGTCGGACTTGATGAGCAGATGAGGAAGTGGTTTGCGCACTCTATGATAGGATTTGGCGAGGTGCTAGGCAAGCTAGATGATTTCTCACAAGTGCCAATCCCAAATGCCACCAAATACGCCGCTGAAGATGCGAGTGCTTCTTTTAGGCTGTTTTTTCGCCTCAAATGCGAACTAGAATCGCGCGGTTTGGATAGTATTTTTGAGTTAGCAAAAAGAGTGGAATTTCCCTTTGTGTCCGTGCTTTTGGAAATGGAGGAAGAAGGCATAGCTATTGATGAAAATCATTTCAAAGACTTGCTAAAAAGATTTTCTAAGGAAATCGCACAAATTGAGCAAGATATTTTCTCTCTATGCGGAAGTGTGTTTAACCTAAACTCCCCAAAGCAACTTGCAAATATGCTATTTGACACCCTAAAGCTAAAGGCACAGAGGCAAATAAAAGGCGGGTATAGCACTGATGAAAAAACTTTGCAAAATCTGCTAGAAGCCCATCCTTGCATACCTAAAATCCTAGAATACAGAGAGTTAGCAAAGCTAAAAGGCACTTATGTCGAGCCTATGCTAAAGCTACAAAAACAAGGCAAAATCTACACTTCGTTTTTGCAAACAGGCACTGCCACAGGACGCCTAAGCTCCAAATCCCCAAACCTCCAAAATATCCCCGTGCGAAGCGAGCAGGGCAGGCTTATCCGTGCTGGATTTTGCGCTAGTGGAGAAAATAAGATTTTGCTATCTATTGACTACTCTCAAATTGAGCTTAGACTTTTGGCTCATTTTTGCCAAGATAGCGCACTCATCGAAGCATTTAGAGATGATTTAGACATTCACTTACAAACCGCAAAGGCAATCTTTGGTGAAAAAGAAGCGACACAAAAGCGCAATATCGCAAAGAGCATAAACTTCGGGCTTATCTATGGAATGGGCTCTACTAAACTATCTCAAACGCTAAAAATCCCACAAAAAGAGGCAAAAAGCTACATTGAAGGATATTTTTTATCATTTCCCACGGTCAAAGATTTTCTAAATTCAAAAAAACAAGAGATTTTGGAGAAAGGCTATGCAGAGACTTTGCTAGGACATAGACGATATTTTAGCTTCGCGCACGCTAGCGAATTTATGCAGGCAAATTTCTTGCGAGAGGGAGTAAACTCGATTTTTCAAGGCAGTGCAGCGGATTTAATCAAAATGGCAATGCTAAAAATCCACGCACACATAAAAGAAAGCAAAAGCGATATAAAAATGCTTTTGCAAGTGCACGATGAGCTGATTTTCGAGCTAGACAAAGAGGGAGCAGAGCAAAAAGCAAAAGAACTAAGTGCAATAATGGATAATATCTATACGCTAAATGTCCCACTAAAATCAAGCTACGCTCTAGGACGCACTTGGGCAGAGCTAAAATAATACAACTAAAACAATCCTAGATAGTGCCAAAACACTGCAAAACACTAATGGATTTTGTGCTATAATCCACAATCTGCTTTTGAAATAAAATTTAGATGACATAGACTTGGAGTTTGACAACAAAATAAAAAACACAAAGGATAAAATATGACAAAAAAACCGATGAGCGTGTTTGTGATTTTGGGGCTTGGGTATGCTGCGTTGGTGGCGATTATGCTACTTGTTTGTATCTATGCGATAATCCAAATCGGCTCTATTAGAGACAAACTCACAGAGATAAACGAAGTAAATTCCGTCAAACAGCGTATAGCGATTGACTTTCGTGGAAGTGTGCACGATGAGTCTATCGATGTGCGAGATGTCGTGCTTACAGATTTGAGCGATAGAGCTACGCTTAGCAGGCTAAATCAGCAGATTAGACAGCTACAAGATAAGTATGAAAACGCACGAGAACGAATGAAAAACACTTTTGAAGCAAAAAATGGACTTGGCAGGGTAGAAACAGAGATTTTAGGGCGCATAGATGCGATTGATTCTCGCGCTCGCCCCATAATAGCACAACTGCTTGAAGCAAAAAAAAGTGGCGATGAGATGGGTGCGATAAATGCGCTAAATAATGTGCGCCCACTATTTGTGGAGTGGCTTGCGACCATCAATGAATTTATTGACTTAGAAGAGAGCAAAAACCAAGCAGTAACTCCTGTGGTGCAAAATGCCGTAGCAGTGTTTAGGGGGGTGTTTATCATAAGTGCGATTCTAGCAGTGGTGGCAAGCGTGCTTCTTGTGTGGTTTATCATCGGCTACCTTGTGCGACTGCTAGGTGGCGAGCCAAGTATCGCTTCACATAGTGTGAAACTAATCGCTAGCGGGGATTTGAGTGAGAGCATATCTAATAACATAGGTATGCTAGGCGAAATCGCAGCTATGCAAGAGCGGCTCAAAAAAATCGTTAGCGAGATTTTGGTCTCTGCAAATGATATTTTCAAAAACACCCAGCTTGTGGCAAGTGCTAGTGCAGACTCACAAAAAGCCTCTATCACGCAAAGCGAGACAGCAAAACACTCTGCAAAGCAAGTGGTAGAAATCTCTGAAGGCATAGCTCAAATCGCGCAAATCGCTAAGCAAACCGAAGAAAACTCCGAGAAAACCCTAGAGCTTTCTCGAAAAGGACAAGAAGCGATGACAGACACCCAAGAAACGGTAGAAGCCGTTACGCAAATGGTAATCTCATCTGCCAATCAAATCCTAGAGCTAGAAAAGCAATCTAGTGAAGTAGGCTCTTCAGCTTCACTCATCGCAGAAATCGCCGACCAAACAAACCTCCTTGCGCTAAATGCTGCTATCGAAGCTGCACGCGCGGGCGAGCACGGCAGAGGATTTGCCGTAGTAGCTGATGAAGTGAGAAAGCTAGCAGAACGCACTTCAGGTGCTACCTCACAGATTTCTGCGATGATTCAGCACATAAGTCAAGAAATCCAAACTGTCGCTCAAGCGATGAATCAAGCTGTCCCACAAGCCCAAAAAAGCATAGAACTAGCTACACAAACTGCCTCCGTGCTAGATGAGATAAAGGACCAAGCTAGCGACTCCCTAGCAAAAGCAAAAGATGTAAGCACTTCATCTAGACACCAAGATGAGAGTGTCAAAAATATCCGCGATGAAATGGATGAGATGGTAAATATATCTAAAAATACCACAGAGCTTATGCACAAGGCTTCTAGGGCGATAAGTGATTTGGAAAATATCTCTACAAAACTCAAAGAAAATATTGGATTTTTCAAAGTCTAAAAGGCTAGTTTATCACAATTATCACAAAAAGCCTGCCAAAGAATTGCGGTGTAAAGTCTTGCCTAGCGTCTCTTAGTGACTGTAAAATTGCTTAGGTTAAAATTTTTGCTTTTTTTGTGCGAATAAGTATTGTAGATTCTCAAACAAATCTAGCACGATTTGCATTGTTTGAAGTGTGTTTGTGTAAATCCCACTAAAAGCCCAAAGGCTTCGTAATGCTAGCAACTATCAAAAAAACGATTAAGCACAATTTGGCTGTGTATTTTATGGTGCTTGCTTGTTTGGATTTCGCGCTTGTGGGGGCGTGTGCTAAGATTTTGAGCAGTGAGGGGTTGCCTAGTATTGAGGTGGTATTTTTTAGAAATATTATCGCTGCTTTTTATCTCTACTATCTTTTCAAAAAATCCACACTTAAGCAAAAAGAGGGAGGGCATTTTGGGATTTTGCTATTTCGTGGCGTAGCAGGTGTGCTTTCCCTATATCTTTTGTTTTATAATATTGAGCATATCACTCTTGGTGGGGCATACTCTTTCCAAAAAACTGCACCGATTTTTACCACACTTATTGCATTTTTTATATTCAAAGAAAGTATAGGGTTTAGGGGGTGGATAGCTGTCGGTGTGGGGTTTGTAGGAGTGCTACTTATCGCTCAACCATTTGCTAGCGAGGATTTTCACACAGGTTTTGAGGCAAAAAACTGCCTTTTGGGCGTGCTATGCGGATTTTTATCTGCCATATCTGTGGTAAGTGCTCGCAAGCTACGACACTACTACACCACCGAAAAAATCGCACTATCTTTTATGGTGGTTGGCACGCTTGTGCCATTGCTTTCAATGATTGTTGGTGGATTTTACGCACCAAAGGAGCTAGATTTTGTGATTTGTAGCTTTGTCCTGCCAAGTGCAAAATCTATGGTTTTTATCGTGGTTATGGGGATTTTGGGTGCGGTATATCAAATCCACCTTACCAAAAGCTACGGTGTGGCAAAAAAGGCTGGCATTGTCGCTGGGGTAAGCTATCTTGATGTTGTGTTTTCACTGATTTTGGGGCTATTTTTGGGAGATAGTTTTCCTAGTGCTATGGTGTTTGCAGGTATTGTTAGTATCATTGGTGGGGGAATCATCTTGGTGCTTAGCAAAACCTAATGATTTATCTATATAAAGTAAAATGTGCGATGATAAAAGGTGGCAAAATCTAAAAATAGCAAAAACCAAGATGAACACTGATAAAACTCATAGAGGAAAATATGCTAAAAGTCATCAAACATAATTTGGGCGTGTATTTTATGGTGCTTGCTTGTTTGGATTTCGCGCTTGTGGGGGCGTGTGCCAAGATTTTGAGTGATGAGCTACCAAGCATTGAGATTATGTTTTTTCGCAATATCATCGGTGTGGCGTTTATGCTCTACCTGCTTAGCAAAGTCAAAATCCACAAAGAAGGAGGGCATTTTTGGCTATTATTTTTTCGCGGGCTTACAGGTGCTATTTCGCTGTATTTGTTTTTTTATAATGTCTCTAGTATTTCGCTTAGTGGGGCGTTTGCTTTCCAAAAAACCTCGCCGATTTTTATCACGCTGATTGCGCTTTTTGTATTTGGCGAGAGAGTGGGACTAAAGGGCTGGATAGGGATTTTTATCGCTTTTGGTGGCGTGCTACTTGTCTCACAGCCTTGGGCGCACCCTGATATGCACACAGGCTTTGATTTTAAAAACTCCATTATAGGCATTATAAGCGGATTTTTTGCAGCACTAGCACTTGTGAGTGTGCGCAAGCTAAGGGGATTTTATGCTACCGAGCAAGTGGCGTTTTCATTTATTTTTATGGGGGCTTTGCTACCGCTTATTTCGATGACTATCGCAGAATTTTACGCGCCAAAGGAGCTAGATTTTATGCTTGCACCATTTGTGATGCCTAGCCTAAAATCGTGGATTTTTATCGTCATTATGGGAGCTATCGGCACGATTTATCAAATCCACACTACCAAAAGCTACGGTGTGGCAAAAAAAGCTGGCATTGTCGCTGGGGTAAGCTATCTTGATGTTGTGTTTTCGTTCATATTGGGGTTATTTCTAGGGGATAGCTTCCCTAGTGCTATGGTGTTTATCGGTATCGTGGGAATCATACTAGGTGGGCTTATCTTGGTGTATAGAAAAGATTAGATTTTTGCGGTTTTGTTTTTGCAGATTTTGTGATTCCGTGCTTTTTTGGGTAGATTTTAGGTTTTAAGGAGAGTAGAAATGTATTATCTCATCGCTTTATGTATGGGGATAGCTATCGCTACCCAAGCCCCTATAAATGCCGCTCTATCTCGCTCTTTGCAATGCTCATCGCTTCAGCTTGCTTCGCTTGTAGCTGCACTCATATCATTTGGCATAGGCACGATTTGTTTAGGCTTTATGGCGTATTTTAGTGGTGCTTTGGGACTAGATACGATTAAATCGCTATTTTCTCAATCGTGGTGGAAATTTTTGGGCGGTGTGCTGGGTGCGTTTTTTGTGTTTGGGACGATACTGCTCGCCCCCAAAATAGGACTACTAAATATGTTTTTGCTCGCACTAGCTGGACAGCTCCTCACAAGCGCGGTGCTAGACTCTATGGGGGCTTTTGGACTAGGCATAAAGCCTATCTCGTGGCAAAAGATTTTGGGACTAGGCATAATACTAATAGGGCTTTTGGTATTTTTCTCCAAAGAACTACAAAAAAACTAGGGTTTTGATAGATTTGTGTGAGGTTTTGGTGTGTGGCTTTTGTGGGGTTTAGTTTGTTTGTTGTGTTAGACTTTGTAGAGAAACTAAAAAACCGCAAATTTTGCAAATAGGTATTTTTGGATATTTCGCTTTTTGCAAAAATCTCAATATGACAATGATATAAACGCTTAATATGATAGCGAAATCCAAAATCCAAAAAACTACAATGATTTGCAAGCGTATCAAGGTATCTAAAAAATAGCGCAATATACAAGACACTTTTGCATTCTCTGTGGCTTTGTCATTAGCAAGTTTAGCTAGATTTTCTCACTTTCAAATCCTTTTTTAAAAAGTCAAACTAAAATGATAAAACATAAAAACACATCATTTTTATCATTTTTACGCAATTTTTTATATATTTTTGTGAAATATAGTAACATAATCAAGTTTTTATAGGAACTAAAATGAGATTTACTTGACAAAATGTTTTTATTTTTTTACAATCTGCTCGCCACCCAAAGAATTGACAAAGAATACATATATTCTTAAACATTTCTTATGAGGTGGCAAATTTTATGTAAGGAGGATACAACTATGAAAAAGTTGTCCTTAGTTTTTATGATTTTTTTGGCTTTGGGAGTTAGCTCCCTATCTGCAGAAGTGGTGCAACACCAAGCTTCACAACATAAAGAGGTCTTACAACAATCTGATATGGACTTTTTGTTTAAAACTGACAAGCAAAAAGAACTCAATATTGTTGTTTTGGACGAAGATGAGCTAAAAGCTACTCAAGGTGAAGCGTGGAGTTGGAGAGGATTTATTAGGGTATTGAAAGAAATATTCAATCTATTCTAAATCACAAATCTAACATCATCACTCTATTTTCATAGCCCAATGGTTATAAAAGCCGTTGGGCTATCTATTTAATAACATAAAAGGACTAAAAATGGTTTCATATTCAGCTACTTATGCGGCGGCTTATATGGGCGCTTTTTGCGCTATAAATCCTGCCGAGTGTCCAAAAGAGCCTGCTAGACTAGGAATGGGCGTGCAATATGCACAAGTCCAAGAGGGAAAAACACAAACCTTAGGTGGCTACCTAAGTATGAATATAGGTGTAACCTCTACGGAGGGCAAAAGGGTGCGATTCTCTGTGGGAGGGCTTGCAGGGGCTGGCAATAGCAATAGCAAAAACTTCAAAGCCAATCACACTTCTGTAAAAAATGAGTTGGCACTTTTTTGGGAGCTTTACCCACGACTTGGGATAAATATCGCCACCAAAAAATACCCAATATATCTCAATATAGACATTATCGGCGAGGGATATAGCTCAAGAATCAACAGAGAAAATGGCTACACCAATGCGCTATTTTCTGCTGGGATAGGGATAGAGGGGATTATCCCTACTACAAATAGATTTGCCATAGAATACGGTGCAAGCTACAACTATATATTTGCAGGGTATTATTGGTTTGGGCAAACAGGTGATGATAAACAATCCACAATGAGTAGATATAGCTATGGAGCAAAGGCACATATCGGCTTTTCTTATGCTGCTAGTGAGAAATACTCATACTATTTGCGCCTTGTGGGAAAATATCAAAACTTGAGTGCATCAAAGCCTATCAGCACAAATGGCGGCACTACTCTAAACTACCCTGCTACAACAAACATAGTAGGAATGCTTGAAATGGGATTTGGGTTTATGAGCGTTAGATTTTAAGTAGTGCTTGGGTAAGTGCTAGATAGCGTTAGATTTTGAGTGCGGCAAGAAATCCTTTGGAAATCTATGCCACATAAATCCACACTGCATAAGGATTTGTAAAACTATGTCTTTGCGAAGTGCGGGTTTATAGTGGATTTATAAATATCATAAATGCGGATTTGCAAAGCCTAGAGAGATTCTAGTTTGTTTGCAAAAAGCTAGAATCTTTACACAAAAATCACGCAAGCTGTGATGAACCCCTAAATGAAAGAAGCATAGATAAAAGATACACTAAAGAGACGAGAGAGAGACACGCGCTAGTAGCCCATACCAACGCGCTTAAGACACTTAGAAAATCTTAAAGGGATAGTTGCACTTTTGCTTTAGCGCGAAGTGAATCAACCTTTTTTTGCATTTCTTCGCTTACCTTTTGCTCGGTTATCATTTGCTTTATACCCTCTTTGATTTTCTCAAAGTCGTATTTATCCGCCTTGTCAATGACATAGATGATATGATAGCCAAAGTCTGTCTTCACAGGGCTTTTAGAGTAGTTGCCCGCACTCATAGCAAACGCCGCATCAGAAAATGGCTTTACCATTTGGTCTTTGCTAAAGTTACCTAAATCCCCGCCATTTTGAGCTTGCTTGTTACCCGGGTCGATAGTTTGCTTATTTGCTATTTCGATAAACTTTTGCTCTACCTTGTTCTTAGGAGTTTTGTTTAGCTCATCAATGACTTTTTTTGCTTCAGATTCGGTTTTTACGATGATATGTCGTGCGTGGACATTTGGCTTGGAGAACTGCGCACTATTGCTATCAAAAAACGCCTTTGCTTCTTGGTCGCTTACTGTTACTTTGCTAGCGATATTTTGCACTTCTTTTTGCGCCCATATATTTACCAAAAGATTGTCTTTTATGCGCTTTGTGATTTTGTTGTAGGCTTGGGTAAATTCCGCGCTTTTATCAAGGCTACTTTTTTGCGCTTCTTTGGCGATTAGGACATTATTTACCGCTTGATTTACAAGCTCTTGTTTTTGCTCTTTGGTAAGTTTGCTAAACTCAAAAGATGGATTTTGCGCTTTTATCTCATCAAAATCCGCTTCTGTAATCTGCACCCCATCGACTGTGGCAAGCACTTTTGCTACTGCTATATTTGCTAGGCTTAGCCCTAGTGCTACTGCTACACTTGCGACTTTTGTCGCTACTTTTGCGCTATTTGCGCTTATTTGTTTTGCCATTTAGACACTCCTAAGTAGATTTTGTGTATAGATTTTGTGAAAACACAAATTATAAAAACACATCTGTGGATTTTATCGCTTTTTTGTAAATTTTCAAGTTTTTTGCGTGTGTGATATGTGCCTAATGTGTGTTTGGCTAGCGCACTAGCAAAATGTGAAAAATCTATGTGCTATTTTTTTTGTGGATTTTCCTATTTGTAGTTTTTTTTGATTTTGGCTTAGCTTTGCGCGATTTTTAGGAGTGAGGGCGAGTAGGGCTCGTGATAGTT